>Ga0256407_10000925_pt1 | contig 66160 bp, 40 predicted proteins | sample RumenRJG_04DNA_FD_193489 | JGI IMG/M metagenome (GOLD analysis project Ga0256407, IMG submission 193489) | Bovine rumen microbial communities from Lethbridge, Alberta, Canada - RJG_04 | ecosystem: Host-associated > Mammals > Digestive system > Stomach > Rumen | place: Canada: Alberta... | reverse complement strand
ACTGTACTTGCCTCCGGTGAGATAATCCTCGCTCACTCCGTTGGCGCGCATCGCACGCCATTTATAATGGTCTCCATAATGTCCGTCCACCAGCCAGAGCTGGGTGATGTCGCGGAACTGGATATTCTCGGCAATCTGCTGAGGCACCAAATGGCAATGGTAATCGATGATGGGCATGTGCTCCGCATGCTCGTGATAAAGCTCCCGGGCTGTCTTGCTCTGAAGCATGAAATCTTTATTGATGAATGAAGCCATAATGTTAAAATGTGATTTGGGAAGGAACCGGGCGGTCAGGCCCGGCTCCTCAAAAAAATTATGATGCAGGTTTGAACCCTACATTATAGCAGTTAATGTTTGCGCCCGCGTAAATGTAAACAACGGCTGCCTCGGTAATACCTTCAAGCTGAGCAGCAGTAATTTCAGTCTTTACCGGATCGGAGGAAGACGATGTAGGAGTAGCTTCTCCGTAGAGTTGTGTCACCTTCTTGCCTTCGGGCGTAGTAGTAACGAGAATCACATACCCCTTGCGAGTTGCATCGCTGCTGCTGCCGGAAATCAATTTGTGCGTAATGGTTCCCGGTTTGGCAGTCTTGAAGGATATGCATCTGTCAGTGGGGATGCCGTCTGCTCCTACTGTTGAGGCACCATTGAACTTAAGTCTCTTACCTGAGACATCGAAGGTCATCTTTTTACCCGAAGTCGCTGTGTAAGTAACTTTCTCTATGGTCCTCACCTCGGTAAGGTCGCCCGTAGGGAACACGGTGCCATCGCTGAAATCAGCATTGTACTCCTCGGTTATGCAATCCGTTTCGTCGATTGTGATCGGTGCGGACGCTGACGGAGTCCACTTGACATAGAAGATGTTGATACCGCCGGACTTGGAGCACCAGCTTACAAGGTCTCCGGCATTTGCGGTGACCTCAACCCTGACAACTGTAGGATCCTGGGTCACACCTTCTACCTTCGCTGCGGTAATGGCATTCTCTACTCCATTGACAAGGAGTACTCGGGGATCTGCACCGGTTCCTGCAGCGTGAATCTCAAGCGTTCCGTTTCCTCCCACCATAATCTGCATGCCGCATTTGGTCAGGGCGCCGTCCTTGAAGGTACCGGATCCGGCAAGTTGTGCACGATAAACATCACCGCCCGTCGTAGGACGGTTGGAGATTGCGAACTTGAAACCTGAACCGCCACCATTTACATATCCGAGGTTCTTCTCGACGAAATCGTCCTTGACGGCATCTGCCCCGAATTTGGCATTACATGCCTTGAAATAGAGTGAATCCCATACCGTTTCCGCTGTAAGCTGTCTGAGAATTTCCTTAACGGAGAATTTGACCGTAACTTCCTGAGAAGCCTCGCGTACAAGATCTGTTTCAGCAGGGAGGGAAGTAACACCTACTACATATTCTCCGGCAGCAAGGTCTTTGGTGGCAATCTCATACTTGGTATCGGTCACCTTGGCCTTGTCGACGCCGTTGATAGTGATTCCATAAGCTCCTGCCTTGGGAACCGAATCCCAGCTGACCGTGACAGTCTTATCCTCGCCCTGGTTCACACTGGTGATATCAATCACGGGTGCAGGATCGTCAAGGACGTTGCTGCCGCCGGTATCAATGTCATCGCTCCACTGGAGGCCTGTCAGCTTAACCTGATCGGTACCATACACATAAATCATGGTTTCGGCATCAATCGCATCAAACACGACCTTGGTATTGGACGATCCCGCAGGGACACCGATGGCAGGTTTGCCGTTCTTGCTCACAACTACAAGGCCGCTTCCTTCACCGATTGTTCCTGTAGAAAGGACAAGAGATCCGGGAGCGTTGACCTTGATGCCAAGCCCGCAGTCTGCAGGCACGCCAGCCTCAAGAGTAGCGGCCGCCGAAAACAGGAAACCGTCACTTTCGAAGACGACAGGGTTGTCTTTGACGTAGAAACGTATTCCGTCACGAACCATGTCCTTTGATGCAGACTTGTAGAAAACAGTATTATCGGTAAGATTCCAAGTCTTGACGGGGACCGTGATGCCTTGAGTAAGATCCTCGGGAACTTCTATGAATTCCTCAAGCCAGCGGGGGTCTCCTACGCCGAGAGCAATCAGTTCGGCATTCACAAGATTGAACTGGCTGAGTCCGCTGTCCTGGCATGGGTCATTCTTAAGGATGCACTCCCCAAGTTTTGCATCGGGAGCAAGAGCAACGGCATTCTTAAGGAAGTAATCCTCAACATCTCCGCAATTGAAGAAATAATTGCCGGCGAACACAGGAACCTTGTAAGTAGTAGCGTAAAGCAGGGCATTCTTGTTTGTCTCACCGCCCATCTCGTTGACGAAGAGATTGTTTGACACCACAAACTCTTCAACGGTCCCGCGTACATACAGGACACCGTGGCTTGAAGATTTGGAACAAACATTGCTCAAGGTGCAATGATCCAGAATCAAGCTGGAAAGAGTAACATTGCCATCGAAACGCATGAAATCGCGCCCGATTGTGTCGAAAGTGGAATTCTTGATGACAAAACTGCCATAAGTAGCCTTTTGCCTTACATCAAAGAAATCACCGCCCGAAGGCTGGAAATCCGTAAACAGACAACCGTCAAATACGACACTGGAGACATTGCTGGTGAAATTGTCGTAATAAGCTCCCTTGGTGAATGCACTGAATTCGCAGTTTATAACATCTACCGACAAGCCGTCGATTGCTTCAGCCAGAGTAATGACATGCCCGTACTTATATGATTCTCCATCAAGTTTGAGCCCCTGCAGACTGAAATATGTTGCAGCGGACTCAAGTTTGAATCCTCCTACAAGAGTCGGGAAAGTGCCTTCCTCATTGGGAATACCCATGATGGTCAATGGCTTGACGATATCGACATTGCCGACAACATATGCAGTATCTGCATAGGGAACCGCAATGATGGTCGCCCCGTCGGCAACAAGTTGCTTGAACTGGGCAGTATCCACGGCCGTAACCGCTTTGCCGGCATCCGGCAGTGTCCATGCAGTCACTGAACCCCTGTCGGCGCTGGAATAATGGACAGTCATAGTATAATAAGTTGAGCCGTTGAGACCCGTAACTTCGACCTGGGCGGCTTTGACAGCATTATCATTGAGTTCAAATCTGGTATATTCCCCGTCTTCTTCCTTAAGCGGAGGTGTAATACGGATGTGATCCACTTCCGGGTCTGCGGTCCATTTGATGGTAATACTTGTGCCGGTACGCGAAACCAGAACCGGATTCAAGCCATCCTTGATCGCAATGGTCTCGATCTTCTTGGGGAAATTGGCAAAATGTGAATCCTCTTTTGCGTTCGTGGAATCGGATGCCTTGACCCGGGCATAATAGACTTCATCCGGATCAAGATACATCGTAACAGGGAGGGTCTGATCCGAAGGAACAGTCATGGTCCTCACGGGGGTTGACTCGTCCATCTTCTTCAAATCCACAACGTCTTCGACTTTCAGATCATCCTCGTCAAAAACCTCAAGAACGAATGTATCCGCGCCTCTGGTCTTGGTCCATGAGAAATCAACATACTGTCCGCCATGGACCCTCGAAACCAGGTCGGTGGGTGTAAGGCATCTTGAAAGCGGAATCTCCTCACTCAACTCCGACATCGTGTCGGTACAGGATGCCGCAGCGAAAAGGAGCATCGAAGCCGATGCAATTGCCGCAAATAATCTATATAACTTTTTCATTTTTCAATCCTTTAATTAGAATCCATAGTCGTTGAAAAGAGATTTCTGGGCATTGGTTATGGATACCGCAGGGATAGGCCACCACTGGCGCTGATTAGGCGTATAGGTGCTGAAGTAGAAAGAATTGAGTTTGGAGTCACTCATTTCAAAGTAATTGCTTGGAATAGAACCGGCCGAATCAGTATAAGGCTCCCATCCATCTCCTGAAGGAGTTCCGGTTTGCCCGTGCTCATAGCCATAGTACTCCGTGATGGTAATCCCATCGGAAGCATATTTGCAATACACATTGGATGCGATATCTGCAAACGCTCCGGACCTTTCGGAAAGGGCGACCATCTCTGCACGGGATTCCGCCATCTTGTCCTCAAGTTTGTTCCAGCGGATAAGGTCTCCCTTGCGCAGGAACTCCCCGATGAATTCAAGGGCACGTTCATCTACTATTGCATTGAATACGGCATCCTTGTCAGCAAGACCGGCAATGTATGTTTCCGCCTCGGATTCATACCCTTTGTAAGCGCGCAGACGGACTTCCTTGAGATATCCTTTAGCCTTGTCAATCTGACCCAGTTCGTTAGCGATTTCAGCCGCCATGAGAAGAACATCGGAATAGCGCATGTATACAGGCTTGCAGCCGTCGTCATTACCGCCGTCATACGGTTTTTCGGTCATCCAGTCGAAACGATACTTGCCAAAATACCATTTCTGCCCACCCGCGATAACCTGCTTGTCAACGGTTCCGCTCGGAACAGTGTGGAAATTGACACAACTCACATTTCGTCTCTGGTCATGCTGGCCATATCGCCAATACATGGTGGGGACAGGACCTACGGAACCGCCGCGGGTGCTGGTAGCATTGGATGCTGCGAAAGAAGTGGATCCGCCTTCTGCCCGAACAGCATAAGTAAAGTTCCAGCGCCCCCGTGTGTCGGACATGGGGAGTGAATAAATAACTTCTTTTCCAGCCTGAATATTCAGATTGTTGAAATCTCTCCAGAGTTTCTCGTAATCCTCGTAAAGGGAGAGACCGGAATGCTCGATTATATCTTCAAGGCCGGCAAGAGCGGTTGTATAAATTCCGGTAGGATTCGCAAATTCAGGATCCACTGATTTACGGACACTGCCCACATTGCCGGTACCGACTTTCCCATCATCGGGACGTTGCGCATAACCGCAGGCAACAAGGGCAAAGCGAGCATAAAGGCCGAGGGCAAAGGCCCGGTTGGGGCGGGTCGTGACGGATGTCTGATCCGACTTGCCCGGCCAGGGAAGCAACGGGGCGGCCTCTTCCAAATCTGAAAGAAGTTGATGGAAGATGACATCCCTATCTGCCTTGTTGACATAAATCGTTTCAGGAGAAATAGGTTCGAACCGCGCAGGGACCTCACCGTATGCCTTCAACAGTTCGGCATAAAGAAGCGCTCGCGCGACAAGTGCTTCTCCATAGAGGGCCGCCATTTTTGAATCACTTGAGATATTGCCGAACTTACGGAGTCCGCTGATTGCGAGATTCGCTCTTTCGATTCCTGCAAACAACTCGTTGTATGGTCCGTTGTCGAGATTCAATTCGGTATTGGTGGCTGTAATCGCATACTTTGCAATCTGGGGCTTCGCTGATGTTTCTTTCGCCTCCAGATCCTGCTGATACAACTCAATGTCCGTATTGAAACCGTAGTAGGTCAGATAACGTCCGCGGTGAGAATTCGTATGACCGAATACTTCGTAGATGGACATGATGTTGAATTCGGCGAGAGTGGCATTCGAGAAAATAACAGACTCGTCGAACGTCGACTTGGTTTCGCTGGTAAGGTCGCATGAATAAAGACCAAGGACCGCAGCTGCAATAACAATATATCTTGTTGCTTTCATATTATTGTCCTCCACCCTTTAGAATGAAATATTTACACCGGCGACATAACTCCGGCTTTTAGGATAAGCAGAGTAGTCGACACCCGGGGTCATAGGAGTAGAACGGCGCGTATCCACTTCCGGATCGTATCCGCTGTATTTGGTGAGACAGAAGAGATTCCCGCCGGTCACGTAGAAACGGACACTGCCAAGTTTCGCCTTCTGGGTAATCTTTTCCGGAAGGGTATAACCAAGTGTCAACGTGGAAAGACGAAGGAAACTGCCGTCTTCGACCGCCCAGTCCGTAAGCACGTAGCGTCCCATGTTCGGCGACCACATTGTCGTGGAGGCATTGGCGTCGGCCAAAGCGTTGACATCAGTAATCAGTTCTCCGGTGTTCCAGTCGATGTTGGTCCAACGTGAACCATAGGCCACATCTTTCAGGAAATTCCTCCTGTAGTTGCCCCTGTTGGACGTGAACTCAATCTTATTGGCATTGTATACTTTGTTGCCATAAACATAGTTGAAGTTGGCGGAGAAGTCGAAACCTTTCCAGAAACCGGAAATATTGAATCCTCCAACCGCCTTCGGCTGGGTGTTGCCGATTACGGTCAAGTCGTTGGAATCTACCTTGCCGATATTGCTGGCGACAGGATTTCCATCCTCGTCAAGTGCAACCGCGATATCTTTCAGTTTGAGAGAACCGGGGCCGAATGCACCGCCAACGACACCGGAGTCGTCCACGACATCAGGATTGATGACCCACTTGGTGCCATCCCAGGTAAAATCTGATGCTTCATAACGTCCATCGCAGAGGTAGCCATAGATGTTTCCAAGCGGCTGTCCGACTTCAACGATATAATCGGCGTCGGCAAGGAAAGTTCCGCCCCAACCACTCTTCGACTGGATATTGTCCAGACCGAGCTTGGTCACCTTATTCTTGTTGAATGAGATATTGAAACCCGCTGTCACACCCCAATCTTTCTTTTCTACGAGCACGACATCAATTGACGCTTCTGCACCCATATTCTTCACCGCGCCCATATTCCTGTACTGGAAATCGTAACCGGAACCGGCAGTGGGGAATTGGATAAGCAGATTATCAGTCAGATTGCTGTATAGTTCGAGACTACCCTTTATTCTGCTGTTGAAGAAGGAATAATCGAGACCTATGTTGTGAGAATAAGTGGTTTCCCAGGTAAGATTCTCATTCGGCATGATGGTCTTTCCGCCGACTTTCGTAGTATTGAAGATGGTCTTGGTACCGTCTACCCACGTGGTATTGGCGGAGGTGAAAGCCATCTGGGTTACACCGGTAGGAATATTGTTGTTACCTGCAGTACCAAATGAATAACGAAGTTTAAGATTGTCCAATTTCGAGAAGTCTTTCATCCAATCTTCTCTGCTGATTGTCCAAGCAGCGGCGAAAGAAGGGAAAAATCCCCACTGATGACCTTTGGAGAACTTGGACGAACCGTCAGCTCGCAAAGTAGTGGAAAAGGAATACTTGTCCTTGAACACATAATTCGCACGACCGAAGAATGACAGAAGTTTGTCGTTCGCCTGATAGAAATCGCTTGCAGATGAAGGGGTTCCGGAACTCATGAAATTCCACGAAGTCTCGGCATCGTAGAAATCCGGGAATCCGTCAACCATGATTGTAAGCAGATTTGCCTTGGTAAGGATATACTCTTCACCAAGGAGAAGGTCCACCTTATGATCGTCATTCTTGATAAGTTCCTTGAAATTGTAGTTCAAAGTATTGGTGTTGCGATATGTCTTGCGATACGAGTCCTTATGTTCGTTCGCAGGGAGGTTCTTCACGGTAGAATTCTGACGTGAATAGTAAGTGGAAACACCATAGAAGTGTTCATCGGTCTGAGTCCAGTCATCAAGACCGCCCTCTACCTTGAAATCAAGATTCTTGATGATATGCCATGTAACGGCACCGTTCACAGTCCAGTTCTTGCGGGCGCGGCGGGTGTCATTGTCGGCTACAGACTGCAACGGGGGCACGTTGTCACCATAGTCCTCTTCCAGATCGGTCTCTGCCGAAGTGGCAAGAATAGGAAGCGGAGTGTATTGCACGGCATGTTTTAGACGTCCGTTGCTGGAAGTCGAGCCGGTATCATTAATGGAATTTGCGCCTGCGCCCCGCACATCAGTATTGGCATAGCGCGCATTGAAATCAAAGGTAAATGCCTTGACCGGTTCGTAGCGCGTCTTGAATGAAATATTGTCACGCTTATAGTTTGATCCGACCATGATGGCCTTGTCGCCCATATGAGCATAACTTGCAGTCCATTTAACCTTTTCGGACCCGCCGGAGACACTCAGGTTTTGATTGAATGTAGTACCGGTACGTCCAAAGACCTGCTCCACCCAGTCGTTGGTATGAATATCTTTATACATATCCATATCTCCGAAAACGCCGAAATAAGGCACATACTGGCTGTCGACCTTGCCGTCCATTGCTGCAAGTTCATACACTGTGCGCACGTAATCGTAAGATGACATGGGCTGAATGGCATCCTTGTTCGCCATCTTCTTGATACCGGTATAGGCATTGTAATTGACAGTCACTTTGCCGGAGGCGCCGGATTTGGTAGTCACGAGGACAACGCCGTTAGCGCCGCGGCTTCCGTAGATTGCCGTCGAGAAGGCATCCTTGAGGATATCAATGCTCTGGATATCAGAAGACGGAATATCGTTGATGCTTTCTACCGGGAAGCCGTCAACGATGTACAGAGGTGAACTGTCCTGGGTGATGGAACCGCTTCCGCGAACACGGATCTTGATGTCCGCATCGGGATCACCCTCGGTAGTGGTCACCTGTACACCGGCCATCTTTCCGGTTAGGGCCTCTGAAACAGATGCTACAGGTACGGATGTAAGTGATTTGCTGTCTACGGAACTGACCGACCCCATAAGGTCACGGCGTTTTACCGTAGCATAACCGATGACGACTACCTCATCGAGGAAAGTCGTGTCAGCTGTAAGCTGCACATCAATCTGATTACGGCCGGAAATGGCTACCGTCTGATCTGCAAGGCCTATGAAAGAATAAACGAGATTCACCGCATCTGCAGGAACCACAAGTTCATAGTCTCCGTCAAGGCCCGTAACCGTTCCGATGGTGGTGCCTTCGACGAAGACACCGGCACCCATCAACGGCTCTCCGTTTTCGTCAGTCACGACACCCTTGATGGTTGTCTGCGCAGACAAGGAAAGTCCGGCTCCAAGGCAGAGAAGTACAGCAATGAGTTTTGTTGCTAAACTTTTCATTGAATGTTGTTATAAGTTGTTGATATTGTGTTATTAGTTATTTCGAGTTGCCAAAGATAGAAATAATTATTTGATTTCCGTGCACGGGCACGAAAAAACTACAAGCCTGTATAGACACCCCCTGAGTTCTGGGTTTCTACGATATTCCTCACAAGATAGTGCAGGTACATTTCCAAGTTGGAATAACGTCCGTATTTATCAATATCTTTTGCCGATGCGTCAGAAGCATTGCTTTTGTTCAGTCCAAAACGATCTTCAAACCAGTCGGGCATACCATCTTTGTCCGTATCCAGGCACAATGCAATTTCATCCTCCGTGGCGTTGTATTCCGGCCAGTCGCCGACGGCCGTTTGAGAATCAATGATTCCTCCCGTACTGCCGTTACCTCCGTCCTTATACGTAACATTACCGGTTTTTGTTTCATTAGATATTCTCTTGTCCACGACGTCACGGACCTTGGAACATCCTGAATAACCGACAACTCTCTCAAAGGCTGTGGCAGCATCGTGGGTAGTGGTATATGCCTTGGCATTATCTTTACCCGCTATCAGAAGCGCAGAGGCAAGGATGTGTCCGCTATTGCTGATAACATCTCCGTTGGAGGCATTTTTTGCATCCGGCCAATAGACCCCTTTTGAATTGTCTTTAGTAATATCCTCATGCGCAGTATGAATATTGCCGTTCAGATAAAGATACGGATACTGGTATGTATGCCAATCGGGATTCTTGCTGTCTCCCGCATTGTAATGCCCGTCAGCCTCAATGAAATAGTGCCTGTCATAAGATGCCGGGCCGGGCTTATAATAGTTTCCCACTATGTTGATATGACCGTCGTTACCTCCATAGCAACCATTGCCGGAACCCCAGTTGAAATTAACATTGTTCCTGTAGTCCACATTTCCCCTGCGGTTTGCAAGGCTCGTCGCATCATATATTTCAGGATGGTCGAAGCGTGGCGTACGATTATTGTGATGAGCAAGAAGATTATGATGGTAGGAAGCATTTTTCCCTCCCCATATCCCGGCATAGCCGTGGTTCTTCTTGCTGTGCTTGCCGGAATTGTTAAGCGACTCCGCCACCAGGCACCACTGCAAGGTAAAATTTCTGTTGGCATAGAATGAGCAACATTCATCAATGCTCCAGCTCATTGAGCAGTGGTCAATCATGATGTCATCGCAGTACCTGCCCCAGATAGTATCGAAAGAATCGTCGGTAGCATATTCATCACCAAGCCTGAACCGCAGGAAACGGATAATGATATTGCTTGCTTTTATGTTAATCGGATATCCGCTGATACAAATGCCATCGCCCGGAGCTGTCTGGCCCGCTATTGTCAGATTCCCGTTGGCAATTGCAAGCTTTCCTTTCAGGTCAATACGGCCGGCAACGTCGAAAACCACGATTCTGGCACCCGTTTGAGTTTCCACCGCCCAACGGAACATACCCTCTGAAGGCTTGGAAACATTGTCCTCAAGCGTTGTAACATGCAACACCTTGCCTCCGCGTCCTCCGGTGGTGTACATGCCACCGCCCTCGGCGCCGGGGAAAGCGCGTGCGACATCTCCATCCTCGGCAGAAGGCATCTTGAATTCAGGATAATGACTGGCAGGAGATGGGGTTTCAGGTTTTTCAATCGTTACTTTTACAGCAGCGGACCAAGATGAAACGCTTTTTCCAGCCCCGGCACAAACCACGAATGAATATGTAGTCCCGGCAACGAGATTGTTCACGGTAACCTGTGTTGTTTTCACTGTTCCGCTCAAAGGATCTCCGCTTGCGCCGGACATCTTCCAAGTGTAAGTCTCGGCACCGCTGACAGCATCCCACTCGAACGAAGCGGAATCTTCAGTCATTGAAGTCAATTGCACATTGTCCGGTGCGGACAATGATGAGGCAGAAGGCTGTTCTTCACCACCGCAGGCGGCAAGGCAGAGAGCGGCGACAGCCGCAAGTATCAGTCTGTAGCGTTTCATATTCTTTCATAAATCAGGGAAGCCCAGATGAAGGGGCCTACTCCCTTGGGGTCGTTTTCGGTTATCTTCTCGTGGATATAGTATTCGTAGTCGCCGCTGCGGTGGTCCTTGCCGCCGAGGCCTGCCACGGCGCAGCACTGCGTGAGAGTGATCGTGCCGTCGGCTTCTTCCCGGATGAAGGTCTTCACCAGATTGCGGTAGAGGCGTTTGGCGTATTTTGCATATTGAGGCTCATATCCCTTTTCCACGGCCTTGAGATAGGCGTATGTGAACATTGCCGAACAGGTGGATTCGATGTAGTTGCCTTCGCGTCCGGGGCAGTCCAGCACCTGATACCACATGCCCGTTTTTTTGTCGGCATAACGGGGAAGGGTCTCCAGGATGCCGTGCAGTATTCCGAGAAGGTCAGGTCTGGCGGGATGGTCTGCGGGAACCCAGTCGAGGACATCCACGAGCGCCATCACGTACCAGCCCATCGCCCGGCCCCAGCTGTGGGCCGACCGGCCGGTGTAAGGATCGGCCCAGAACATGCTCCCGGTCTCGTCCCAGGCATGGCGGAGAAGCCCCGTCGAGTAGTCGTAGCATTTGCTGTACGCAACGCGGAACTGGTCGGCGATGTCGTCGAAGTTCACGTATTTCTCGTGAGTGCTGTTCAGGAGTGTAGCGCTGTACTGCGCATAGAAAGGAGATCCCATGTAGAGACCGTCCAGCCATACCTGATACGGGTATATCTTCTTGTGCCAGAAAGCCCCCGCTTCGGTACGCGGCTGGCTGCATACCTGGGCGTAGATGCTGTCCATGCAGGCGCGGTATTTCTGCTTGCCGGTCAGCTCGTAGAGTTTGAAGAGCGTGCGTGCCGGGCAGACATGGTCCAGACTGTAGTTGGATTTCTTGTAGTTCGCCCCAACGCTCCCGTCTTCGCGGATAATGGCATCGTACCAGGCATCGACGTACTCCAGAACGGCATTATGTGCGTTGGCCTTCGGAGAAGCAATGCCCGTACAGTCGGCCCCTTGCGGGTCACTGACGGGCCCTTTGCTTCTCGCGGTAGGGTATGCCACATCCAGAAACGAAAGAAGTTCGAGGCCGGTAGTGTAATTCCACTTGAGTTTGCCCCCCATACCGTCAAGATCCGCAGCCTCAGGGCAGCGCTTCATCTCCGACTCCACCATACGCTGCGACAGCGGCTGGCGAGTGCAGCCAAAAAACAGCGTACAGACAGATAGAACGACGATTATGCTATGTTTCATTTGCTATCAGTGCCAGTGTTACAAGTGCAAAGATAGCAATCTTTTTGGTTTTTCGTGCCCGTGCACGAAAAATATACTATGAATAAGAAAAACGGGCGGAGAGCATGGCCTTCATGTCCTCCCATCTGTACCAGGGACCGCTGACGGGCTCCAAAGGGAGTGTTGCCTCGGCGCCATTAATCACCAGTTTGAATATCACATCGCCGCTGCAGTTGGTGCAGAAAAGAAGGTACATCGTGGCGGCCATGGGTGAACGGAAATTGTACCATGTAGAAGATATGCCGTCGGCATTGTCGGGAATAATGTCGAAGCCGTCCGCTCCAAAAGCCGAAATCAAAAAGAGAAAAACAGTATCGTGCCCGAAGCGCAGCCGCACGCCAGGCTTTCCGGCGGCAAGGGCGCTGTCTGCATCATCCACGATATGGTCCAAAGTGGGCAGATCCCGAAGGGAAGAGCCCGGTGCATTAGCAACCCAATAGATATAATTGTCGATTTCCCAAAGATCATATTTTTCGTCGGGGGTGAAAACGTCCATCAGGCTGCTCTCTGTAGGGGTGCACTGCATATTGAAAACAAGGTTGAAGAAATCAAGCACAAAAGCCCTGTCTCCCCTGAAATCCTTCAAGAATTCCGGGGATTTGAACAGACGGGCGACAATTGTGCGGTAGTCGAGACGCTTCTCTATGAAGGCTTTCAAATCCGTCCCCCAGGGATCCTTACGCTTGAAATAACCTTCCTCTTTCTCCACCTCACGCCAGGGGTTGGTGTCGTGATGCGGGCACATCTCGTCCATATCATAGACATCGGCCGACTGGGTAATATCCAATTTCGGATCTACCTTTAGCAGCCCCTGGCAGAAAGCGGCCATCGACACTATGCTGCGGGGAGTCTGGGAAGCGCCAGCCCGCACCGGGGGACGCTTGCGGAAGAAGGCCCGATTATCCATGTACACCTCCCGTGCAATGCGGATATGCTGCTCCCAGCCAAGGGGAGACAGGTCACCGAAACGGTTATGGCAGACATTCTTGTAATACTCCAAAGCTATCGCCCATACGCGCTCCCCTTCCTCTGTCAGGACTCCGGCTTTGTGGGCGGCATCCAGCACACCCACGCTGCGCTCATACTGGGTCTCGTTCAACAGGTAACGGGCCCCGTGGCGGCCATAATGACTGAGATAGACGGGCGTATATCCCTTCGGCGGAGCACTGACCTTGTGATCTTTGAAGGGGTACATGTAGTAAACCCCGCCGGCCCGGTTGAAATCGGCATATACCGCCTCTTTTATAGGCTGGGCCGATACAGAAACAGCGGCAAACGCAAACCCTGCAAGGAGGATGGATAACAATTTTCGCATATTCAACTGTCTCATTTCATACTGGTTACCTCATAAGGCTTGGCGATGGCATAGCGAGCTGCCTGGAGGGCTATGGGCGCCGAGGCATCGGTCACCGGTGTCGACCAGGAACCGTCGGTAGTGGACGACTTGCTATACCGGAAGCTGTTATTGTCGAGCTTGATATTGCCGTTAAAGGGGCCGATCACCGTTTCAAACACCGTGCATGACGCACCATAACGGGAGATACCGTAATCCATGTGATACCCGTCACGGGTCAGGCCGTTGCTGTTGTTAAGAGAGGATGTGCGGAGATTCTGAAGCATCGCGCCAGTCGAAATAACTCCGTCGAAGCCACACTCTTCCACCGCTTTCTTACCCTGCGCGGCGATTATGGTCCACATCTCGTCAGTGTTGGAGAAAGGCTTGGAGACATTCTGTGCCTTGCTCAAGTTGAAATAGGACTGCGACAGGATGTAGTAGAGTTTCGGGGTGCCGCCATTTTTCTTCTGGGCGGCCTTTACCTTATCCACAAGCCCCTGGACGGCGTTCTTTTCGGTAGAAGTCCATCCCCATGCCAGCTGCCTTCCGGTATGTTCCTGGATGGTGACTATATTCCATTTTCCAGTGGCAGCAACGGTGGCGAGGCTCTTTCCGCTCACATCAGTCCAGCTCGTCTTTCCAGGATTGCACACGTAGCAATGGTAATCCGTTGACGTGCTCCATCCGTCGTTGTATTCCGGGATGGTGCGGCCGCCGTAATACATGTGAACCATCTGCACATCCTTTATTCCCGCCGCGGCAAGTATGCCGGGCAGATGTTCCACGGCATCTTTTGTAAAGCTGTTGCCGATGAAGAAGATGCGGAAGGAGGCGCTGACGTTCAGGTCGGGATCTGGATTGACGGGCGTGTCGCCTGTGGCGATGTCATAGGTCACATCCTTAAAGGTAGCCTTGTCGGACGAACCGTCCTTGCCGAGGTACCTGACCACATCGGTCTCGGGGTACAAATCATAATTGTATTTCCCCTTGTTGTATGTGCCAACCTTTCCCGATGCCGTACCGCCCTCCCAGGCAGCCGCCTGAGTCACATATCCGAAGAATAATCCGCGATAAGCGCTGTCCGAGATTATCTCCCCGTAGTTCTCGTTATTGGAATAGGCACCGGCGTTAGGCAGGGAGACGATTCCTCCGACCCGGCCGGAAGTGGTGGAAACCAGATTGCCATAGTTCTTGCACCCGGAGATGGAGGAGCCGTTGTTGGTGAAGCAGCAGATGTTTCCCAGACGTCCGCCATCGGTTTTGGGCATTGTGTTGAGCTGGTCGCCGCGGTTCTCGCAGTTGATGATATCCGTGCAGGCATTGGCCGCACCAACGATACCGGCTGTACGCCCGGCCTGGGAAGTCATGTTCCCGTGATTGCTGCAGTCGGAGATGACATTCCGCTTGGCATTTCCAGTCGGAGAATTGGCAAAGCCCACGATACCGGCTACGTGGATTCCGGTTGCGCCAGCATTCAGGTTGGCCGAATCTTCTGCATCGATCTTTCCCCAGTTGTGCACGCTGTCTATTATGCAGCCTTTTTCCTTTGCATACAGCCCGCCGATAAGCGCCATATGGAAATAGCCAGCCGCCTTGCCCTGGTAATGCATAGGGGCATAGCTGGTGATGTCTCTGACGGTGGCATCATAAACTACGCCGGCTATCATACCTGCACTCAGTGAAACAGACACATCGGAGGCGATCGTCAACGAGCAACTGTCATCAATAATAAAGTTCTGCACAATGCCCCCGGGGCCGACATAGCCGAATATCCCGAAATGCTTTCCTGACTCGGTTTCGTTGCAGACAAGTTTAAGGTTCTTTATATGGTGAGTATTGCCGTCAAACTTGCCGGTAAAAGGATTTCCGCTCACAACGGCAGGAAAATAGTTCTCCCACGGAGCGGTAGCATACCCTACAGGCTTGAAATCCGTCACACCTGCAAAGTCCAGGTCGGCAAGCAGATTTACCCAGCCCTCTTCATTCTCCCATTCCTTCGTGGACGCACCGGTGTTTACCGCAGAGGCAAAGGCAAGGAAATCCTGTACGTTATGGATGCCGGGGACATCCGGTTCTTCAACCGGAGCAGGCTCTTTATGATTGCATCCGGATATAGTCAGGGCAAAAAAGGTAGAGAGAAGAAGAAGCAGCATTCTCATGATTATTTAAGTTTAAAAGTAACCAAAATGGGATAATGGTCCGAAGGGTGGCAGAAGTTCCCGACTTCTTTGCCGCGGGGATCCCTGCTGGATTCGGCAAATCCGTCATATAAATGGCGGGCGGAAGAGATTTTATCAAAAAGGACCGGAGTGACATAAACCATGTCGATACGCCTTCCGGAGAGGGTGCTCTTGCAGAACTCTCCTGGATAGAAGCGTTCTATCACGTCGATATACGGAGTATTGTTCCGCACATAATCGTGCACCAGGAAAGCCTTGTCGGAAGGGTCCATCCCATAATGGTAATTATCGACGGAAGAGATGGCATTGAAGTCTCCCATCATCATCCAGTTTTGTTTTTCCGCATCCGGAACGATCGCAATGGTCTGCTCGCAGATGTACCGAATCTCCCTAGCGCGGAAAACATCTCCACCCTGGGCGGCGGCATCCGCCTTCTGGTCTTCGGCCAGATAAGCATAGCGCTGGGGCCAGGTATGCAGAGTCACAAGGTTCAGCTCGCCTGCTTTGCCCAGGTCCACCTTGGCCCATCCGGCTCCGTGGACAACGATGATGTCTTCTCCGTTGCCAGTGATGCGGCGGACGATTTTAAGAGGATACTTCGAAGTGATGACCTGAGGGAAGGTGTCCCTTTTCCCGCAGATAAGAGTGTACTTATGCCCATATCGGGCAGCCAGGATATCCCAGTTCCAGGGAAGATACTGGTCTTCGGGCATCTGCATCTTGACTGCCTTGTCCGTCACATAACGGGACTCGGCCTCGCACCAGACGCATATGTCCGGATCCAGCTCCTGAACGAACTTGACGAAACCGTCATAACAGTTTCCCTGGTCGTGCCACATCCCGTTCTGGATGTTCCAGTAGAGAAGCTTAAACTCCTTCCCTTTCCCGCATGCATCGCAGGAAAGGGAAAGAAGCATAAGGGTAAGGATAACGGTCAGAAATTTTTTCATTCCGCGAACTTGATGTTATCCTTGGTGATGGTAGTGTTGTTGGCATTCACCTGTCCGACATAGGGGAAATAGTTCTCCGCAGTCAGGGTCAGCAGGGCATCAGTAGTTTTGCCCACCTTGCCACTTACGGAACAACCGCTGAAAGTAGCGAGTTTATTGCACTGACCATAGAAGGCACCAGCATAGGTAACCTTGTTATTTTCAGTGTCAAAACCAGTACACACAATGGTAGCTCCGAGGCTGCTGCAGTTGGTAATCTTGACGCTGTCGTCATTGACAAGACAGCAGATTCCAGCGGCGGAAGCAACACCGGGGGCGATCAGGTCACCCTTGTTCACGCAGTCTTCCAGCTCACAGCCGGCAGCAGTGATGCAGGTGATGAGGCCGAGGCGGAAGCTTCCGCTGGCGGAATGGTGGATGTCACCGTTGTTTTCGGCACCCTTGACAATCGTAAAGCGGTTGGCAGTGGAGATGATTCCGGAAGCACGACCGGCATTGGTATAGATGTCGGCATCATTCTTCAGGTTGGAAAGCGTCTGCGTCTTGGTATTGTTGGTGTTGGAAGAGAATCCTACGACGCCTCCGAGCATGAAACCGTTGGCACCGTTACCGCCATTGCCACCACGGGTGAACTCGGCAGCAGAAGTTCCTATCGCACCGGCGTTGTATAGGTTGCTGACGGTGATGTCCTTCGTAGCGGCATGGACCCATCCGATCAAGCCACCGACAGCCACACGGCCGGCAGCGTTGTTGTTACCCAGCGACGACGTGCCGCCGCCCGTAATGGGAGCATAGTTCTTGACATTGTCCACATTACCGTCCAGCACAAGGCCGGCAAGCATGCCGAAGACACCGGCTTTTCCGGTCTCGATGTGCAGGGAGCAGCTGCTGTCGAAGACAATGTTCTTCACCACGCCGCCTTCACCTATGCCGCCGAAGAAGCCATACGCGCCATTACCCTCCGCGGGGGCGAAACTCAGGTGCAGGTTTTTGATGGTGTGATTCTTTCCATCGAAGGTTCCCGTGAAGAGCTTGCCGCTGGTTTCGACCTTATTGTGGGCCCAGGTGGAGGTCAACGTGCAGTTGCCTATCGGGGTCCATTCCGTGATGGAGGAGCAGTCGATGTCAGCCGCCAGAACCACAGCACCTTCGCTATCGGTCCAGGCACTAATGTCGCTGCCGGCGTTGACTGCGGCAGCGAAAGCCTTGAGATCCTCGGCAGTCTTGATGCCGGGTGCGGAGTAGGTGCCGTAGGTATTGTTCTCGAAGGCCACCTTGACGATGCGGCTTTCAGCCGTCAGGGAGTAGTATTGAGTGTAGTTCTCGGAGGTGATTGTAACGACCGGAGCCTCGTTGGTAGGAGTGTAAGGGCCGATCTTTCCACCGAGGATACAGTTCTTTACCGTAACCACCTTCGCGTTGAAGTTGGCGCAGATGATACCCAAGTACTTATCGTCACCATCGGCAAACCACCTATCGGACTGAACGGCACCATAGTTGGCGCAGCCATCGAAGTAGGTGTAGGAATTGGCGTCGTTGGTCTGTCCCGCGACACCACCTGCATATCCGTGAGTTTTGTCTCCGGAGACGGCGAATACCACATCGCCATAGTTGACGCAGCCCTTCAATGCAGTGCTGTTACCCATTGCGGAAACGATACCCGCAACGCGGCTGTTGGAAGCCTTCACATCGGTGCAGGAGATGTTTCCGTAGTTTACACAGCCCTCCGCAATGGAGAAGGTGTTCATAGTTCCGATTACACCTGCAGTACGGGTTGCCTGCACGGAGAAGTCGGAATAGTTGACAGCATTCTCGACCTTCACGGGAGCGACATCCACATTCTTGCCATCGGTCAATCCGATAACGCCGCCGACGATGAAGCCGGTCGCGCCGTTCTTGGTATTGACGGTATTGACAACATCGAAGGATGCATGTCCCTTGATATCCTTGGCGGTAGAAGCCTTGGTCTCGGAAGAGAAAATGGTGCCGATTGCACCGCCGACGACCAGACGGACATTATCCTTTCCGGCATCTGCGACCATCTTGGCATAGCTGTCGATGTTCTCGAGGGTGGATTCAGAGGCGAAACCAACCGCGGCACCCATAGTGACGAAGCCGGTGTTGGAAGAACTCTTGATCACTGCTTTCTCGCCGATCACGAGGTTCTTTACGCTTGCTCCGCTGATTGCACCGAACAGACCGGCGACAGCGTTGGTGCCGGAGGCAGGAACGGTTACCTTGAAGTTATCTACGGTATGGCCCTTTCCGTCGAATACACTGGTAAAGGCACTTCCTGTAATAGCATTGGAAGTATTGACACTGGCGTTTCCGACAGGAGTCCATTCCTCTCCGCCCAGATCGATATCCGCAAGCAGTTCGACTGCTCCGGTGCTCTCGTTGGTCCAGCGGCTGATAGAACGACCTTCGTTTACTGCGGCTGCGAAATCCTTGAATTCCTTGGCATCAGGAATGCCTCCGATGTTCGGATCCTCGGTCACGTTGACCTCGAAGGCCAATGCACCCATGTCTCGCAGTTCTCCCGCTTTAACCGTACGTGCAGTAACGGCCTTTCGCATCATACCACCCTCGGAATCGATGATTTCGATCTGGTAACCAGATGCATAGTTGCCCGCAGGGATGGGGACATAAAGCACCAGAGGCGTAGCAGAGAGGGCCTTGTTGATATTGAGCTTGACCACCTTGTCGGCATCGGCAGTAGATGAACCGGTGAGGGCGAAAGTGGTGAAGTCGATAGCGAAATCGCCGCTGAGCTGCTCTTCGCCGAGCCCCTTGAGGGTAAGGTCTTTGACTGTTGTCGTGGCTTCACCGGTAAGGGAAATCTTGAGGAAGGCGGTCAGGGCCTTGAAGGACATTGTTTCCCCACTCTCAAGATAGCCGGCGAGGGGTGTAAAGACTTTATCGGCTTCCAAGGAGGAAGGGAGAGTCACCGTCGAAGCGTCCTTATAGATGGTGGTCGGATAAACGGCCTTGTAAGGAGCGGTGAGAGCGGTTTTGAATTCGAAAGTAGCCGTGGCCGCCGCCTCTGTGATTGCATAGGAATTGGCGCCGTTCACGTTGATGGCATCACCTTCGGTCCAAGTCACTTTCACACCGTCGATGGCGGTCTTGGTAAGGGTGGAGAGAGATGCTTTCAGCACTGTCCCCTGTTCGGGTTGAACCAGGTTCTCTTTAGCACAACCAGAGGCAAGGACTGCTGCCGCAATGGCAGCGAAAATCATATACTTTTTCATAACTTCTGCCATTTTTAGTTCCATGTATCGTTTACGGGATCCAGGTCGTCGATGCCGCCGCCTGTAGCAGGAGTCTCAGGCTCCGGATCATCGGGATTCAGTTTGACATAGGTAATGTTTGTTACTTTGTCCTTATAGTTGGAATTAATCGTACCTATGAAATCCATGATATTTGAATTGCTGACTGCATACATCTCGTGATTGCCGTCCGCTTTGTAAACACCGAGCTTACCGCTTACCAGCACATCGCTGATATGGTCGCACTTGCTGATATTGGCGGCGATGAGGCCGAGGTAGGATGTGTTACCGCCGATGATAGTTGCGGTATTGCAAGGCTTTTCTCCACCTGTAAGGTATGCGGTATCGTCGCCGATAAGGGCCACGAGAGCGCCTGTGGTGGTCTGAGAATCGGTAGTGGTGAGATCTCCGTTATTGATGCAGTCGATGATGGCGGAGTATTTGCTGAGGTTGCAGCAAATCTGGCCCACACGACCGTTCTCGATTGTATTCACCTGAGAAGCATTGTTCACACATTTTTCTATGTATGTTGCACGGTTGCAGGTCGGAACTATACCGCTGCAGCGACCGATCTTGACCGTCATGGTTCCGTTGCTGACGCAATTCTGGATGTGGTTGCGACCCTGGGTATCCTCATCGGCTTTGGTTGCAAATCCCACAATGCCACCATACATCACGCAACCGGCACCGTTGGCGAGGTTGGCTCCGCCGTCGATATTGACTTCCAGATTGACTTCGCAATCCTTGACAAAAGATTCGTAGGCCGCACCTTCGGCTGCGTTGAACTCACAGAACAGGAATCCGGCAATGCCACCGATGGCAAATCTCTTGCCGACAGTAGAACCGGCGGATGTAAGCTTACCGCTGACCTTCACGTTCTCAATGGTGGAGAATGCCGCAGTACCTACAACTACGCCGGCATCTGCAGTACCGTTTGCAGAGAGGGTGACATCAGCCTCAACATTCAGATTCTTGATAGTGGCGTGATCGATATAGCCGAACAGGCCCCAGGTCTCCTGTTCTTCAAGAGTAGCCGTAGCCTTGAAGTTCTTGATTGTATGTCCGCCGCCATTGAAGACACCGGTGAACGGATTGCCGCTTTCGGACTTCACTGAAGAGGCATAGTTGCCATTGGTTGTGACAACCGTTCCAATGGGAGTCCATTTTTCCACGCTGGACAGGTCGATATCAGCCTGAAGTTCCACCTCCATCTTGGAGTTCATCCAGCGGATGGGAGCTTCACCATCATTGACGGTCTGCACGAAATCGAGGAATTCCGCGAGGTTGGGAATACCGCCAATGCTGGCATTCGGGTCGACAACTGCGGTGTGTCCGAGCTGATTGATGGGCACGGATACCGAGGTGTTACCGCCGGAAATCTTGATTTCGCCACTGCGGGCATAAGTCGTTGTCGCTTCGTTCTTATAGTTCGAAGCGATTGTCAGAGATACGATGGTGCTCTTGCCACCACCCACGCCCTGCTTGGTATCGGGCGTCACCCAATCGGGTGCTGTCAGAACCCAGTACGGGGCATCGGTAGTAATCACCAATGCTTCCACACCGGGGTTGTTGGCGGCCACGTCAGTGATCGCCGTACGGTCGACCGTGATGGTATAAACTTTCTTTTCCTGTTCTTTTTTCTGACAGGAAAACACCATCATCGCTCCGAGGAGCACGGTCAAAAAACATTTAAATGCTTTCATAATGGTATTATTGGTTATCATTTCTCTCTTATGAGTAAATAAGTCATGCAACTGCGCTCTCCCTTGGAATCGCAGGGCCTGTTCACTATGTTTCCGCTGCCGGTGGAAGGGTTCAATACCCACATTGCAGACGATCCGCCTCCATCCATCACGGTAACCCAGGCGCCTCCCAGTTTTTTGGCGATACGATACATTTCGTATCCCCTTACGCCGAGAGAATACCAGGTCGGAGATATCTGGCGTCCATCCACTTCCACGATCCAGACCTTTTTGCGGTCGGCGCTTACGACCGGCCATGTTTTGGGATCATAGGCGGTATAGAGGCTGGCGCTCGAGCCCGGAGTATTGGATGCATCCTGCCCATTTGTCATCAGCTGATACATGGTGGAATCCAGAGTCAGAATAGGCTTCGAGGCATCTCCATCAATGGCTATATCGCATTTGAACTCCACCGTATCCCCCACTTTGAGGAAGGCCATCAGGTTCGTTGCCATTTCCCCGGAAAGGGCGATACCCACCTGGTTCTTGGCAGTGACGTATGGCTTCTGGCTCAAGGGCGTATTGCGGCCATCCCTGATTTCCACCACCCTGGCGGCGGCATAGCCCTTGTTTACCAGCATGACGTCGGATTTGTATTCGCATACCACATAAAGGGCGTTGGCGGCCAGGTCGTTGATAAGGGTCGGATAGGCCGGATAGGGTGTGCGCACATAGTGGGAAGTATACAGGGAGGCCTGATACTTGGCGGAAGTATGACGGAGCAGGGTGTCGTTGATGGAATAATACGAGAATTCCTTTCCACCAGCCCTGAACTTGCCCGTGAAATCCTTGATTCCACACGAGGCCGTCCTGTCTTCAAACACGGTGAAACCCCACTTGTGATTGGAAAGGCGGGTGACTACATCCGGATTATTGATATATACCGGGCGGCCTTCCTCCACATGGAAACCGCGGGAAATACCGTCGTTCGAATCGAAGTAGCAACAGTTGGTGCCGGCGAGAATCTTCTGCCCTTCGGCACGCTTGCGCACGCAGAGTTCGGACAGGAGTTCACGTTTGTTCTTGCCATTGTTGCCATTGCCGTTACCGTTGGGATTGGGAACCATGTCTCCTGCGAAAGCCGAAGTAATCTCGATTCCCGGATCCTGCAGGTCAATTTCAAGGACACGCACCTCGCGAGGCACGTTCGTGCAGGAATAATGGTGGTAAGTAGCGCCGCTATGAAGCTGCCATGTTTCCACCTCTTCCCAGTCGTAATAACCGTCCTTGGTCACGTCGACGCTGTTATTCTCGATGTCGTATGCACTTTCGCCATTCATCATGGCATTCTTGATGGCATCCGGAGAGCTTCCTACATATCCGTTGCCAGTGTTTGATGTAACGTTGGCTTTGGTCTTGTTGTAGGAGCATAGCCATCCCGGGCCGTAACCGCCTTCATTCTTTGCCGTAACCGTGCCATAGTGGGTGCACCCTTTGATTATGCCGGAATTGTATCCCACCAAGCCTCCAGCCTGGGCCACGACAGAGGTGGTAACGTCACCATAGTTGATGCATCCCTTGGATTCCTCGCCAACCACGGAGTTCGAATCCATATAACCCGCAATCCCACCTATAATGAGATTGTTTCCGGTCGCGCTTGTTCCGGTCACGATCAGGTCGGCATTATTGGTGACTTTGCTGAGAGTGACGGTCAAGCCATAGCCGAGGATGCCGCCGACGCGGACCTTTCCGCTATGATTGCCGTTGAAGGTCACCTGGCTCCCATCGCTGCCGAAGGTAAGCTTGGAGATGGTGATTCCGCGGGCATATCCGATCAGGCCTGCATGCGGATACTTGGTCACATCCACAGTCCAGTTGACATTTTTCAGGGTCTTGCCGTTGCCGTCGATGCTGTAGGTCAGCGGCGCGGCTTCCGACCCGGCCGGAATCCACTCTTTGATTGAAGAACAATCGATATCCTTGAGTATCTTGACCACTCCATCAACGAGATAAGGAGTAATAGAGCCTTCTCCTCTGGTTGCCTTGGCAAAAGCGAGGAGGTCTTCAGCCGTAGATATGCCTCTGGTGGTTTCCACGCCTGATTCACATGCGGCCTGTCTCACACTCACTTCCACACTCTCATTTCCGAGATTCGATACGGTCAGCACGCCCGTGCGTTCCGATGTTGTCTTGTTCTCTTCGATGTTGACAAGCAACTGCGATTCGGAAGGGCCTCCCTTGCCGGATGCCGTGACGATCTTGAGCCAGCTCGCGGAACTGCGGGCCAGCCAGTCGGTAGATGAAGTGACTGAAAAACTCTTCTGTTCTCCGAGCGCCAGGGCCTCGGCGGAGTTGGGCGACACCACAAGTGGCAGCTCTCCGCCGTTGTCCACCGGCTGCTTCTCACCACAGGCGCAGAGGAACAACGTCAGGATGGTAGGAAACAACATTGTTTTCTTGATGTCCATATGACTATTGACTCAGTCCGTCATCCCAGCCCGGATTCTGCGTCAGGGCATACTCGGTAAGGGTACGCTGATCCGCAGGGATGGGCCAGAGATAGTCTCGGCCTTCATTCCAAACATAATCTTCTGCCGCCCAGTAGGTCAAATAGCCTGAGGTCCCGTTGCTGAGAGTGAAACCGCTTCCCAGCTGAATCTGGTTGGTAGAAGGAGCCTTGGTGCTGCCTTTGGCACCTGTATAGACATAGAGATCTGCCTTGCCGTCCTGGTCCAGATCGATATCGACACCAACCTGGTCGGCAGCAATGTAGATGCCCTGGAAACCGCCCGTCGCCTTGGGAGTCAGCAGTGCGCCTTCTCCCCAGCGGAGCATATCCCACTGGCGGAAGCCTTCGCAGAAGAGTTCCACAGCACGTTCGCGGCGGATCTCCAGAATAGCGGCCTTCTGGGCACCTTTGGCGTGAGGATAATAGCTCTCCATCAAGGCATCTGCAGTTGAAGGCACGGCCGTAATTCCTGGCATGCCCACGCGGGCACGGATCACGTTGATGGTCTTGGCCAGGTCTTCTGCCGTCAACTCCCCGAGTTCAGCCTTGGCTTCCGCATAGTTCAGCAGAACTTCCGGATAGCGGAGCAGCGGATAGTCGGTCGTGGAGGTGGTGGCGCCTTCGTGGTTGGTATCGGAGATGAACTTGATGATACGGAATCCATTGAAGGTCCTTTCCCAGGACAGTTGCTCGGTCTTGTGGAGTTTCGTGGTCTCATCAACGTCCGCCATCAGGTATCCGGGACCCTGGATGGTTTGTGCCAGGCGAGGATCGCGGTTCTGGAAGGTGTCATAGTAGCTGAGCGTCTGCCAGCCGGTGCGCTCCTGGATGGGAGTTCCATCGGCCTGGAGATAATGGTTTACCTGCCTAAGGCTGGCGCTGCGGTGCTGGTTCTTGAAATCGAACTGCAGCCCGTGGCGGACCTTCAGATCCACGTTGTAGCGGCGGGAGAAGATAGTCTCGTCCGTTTCCGCATCCTCGAGGATGAAGTATTCGCGGTAGGATGCATCCGTCGCGACATCCGAGAGCTTCATGGCATTGCCGGTGTAGAGCTTGCGGGTGCCGACTATCTTGCCGGCGGCATCTGCTGCCTGGCGGAGGAAGTAGTCGGACGAAATGACTACGCCGTCAACCGTCTCGGTATCGTTTGGCACGAAAGCAGACCCAGCGTGGTACTTGCGGAAAGTTCCTTCGAAAAGGGCGGCTCGGGACTTAAGGGCGAGCGCCGCATCTTTCGACACATGATATACTGCATCGGAAGGCCAGCGGGCAGGGAGCATTTCGTATGCTTTGTCCAGATCCTGGAGAACCTTGAACATCACGTATCCACGGGAATTGCGAGGCTTGTTCAAGTCCTCGGTATCCGCAGAACCGACAACATGGTCGTACCAGGGAATGTCGCCATATTGGCGGACCTTCTCGAAATAGAACCAGGCGCGGAAGAAATAGCAGACTCCGTCGAATCGTGCCTTGACGGCAGCATCGGAGCACTTGTTGTTCTCCAGCATATAGTTTATGTTCCGCAGAGGCTTCCAGGTGTCGGCGCTCCAGGATTTTGAAGAAGGAGTCCGGGTTCCCTTCTGAAGGGCGCTCAGCGACGAAGATGAGCCATTGTCATCCGCATTGAGTTCCACCAGGTCGGCGGGAGCCGGGAGAATGTCGTTATAGAACTTATTGGCCCAAAGGTCAAGTTCACGCTCGGAAGAGAAATAGGTATCCGGCGAAAGACTGGTTTCGGGCGACTTTGTCAGAAGGTCCTCGCAAGAGGAAAACGCCATTGCGGCGGCCAGGAGGACGAACGGTATTATAATCTTTTTCATAGGCATCAGAATGTTACGTCAATACCAACAGAGAAAGTCTTGGAATAAGGATAAATGCAGTCCTCGCTGATGGAGGATGTTGCAATTTCCGGGTCGATGTACCTGGTGGCCTTCTTCATGGGAGAGTAGTACCAGAGGTTTTCGCCCGAGAAGTAGATGCGCGCCTTCTCAATAGCCTTGGTCTTGAGAGGAAGGGTATAACCGACAGTCAGGTTCTTCAGACGAAGATAAGCAGCGTTCTGGAGATAGAAGTCGGAGGTGACCAGGTTTGAAGAATTCGCTATACGGCCGCGCTGGCGAGGATAGACGATATTGCTGTTGTCTGCACCGGGTTCGGCCGACCAGCATTTACCGGCAAAGTCCGTAGGAAGGAAGGTCGGACGTTGATAGGAATAAGGGCCCCAGAAATAGATGCAGTTGTAGTTAGGCATCCAGTCCATCTTGCCTACACCCTGGAAAAAGACGCTGAGGTCGAAACCGAACCAGCTGAAATCTCCCTTGAATGCATAGTTATAGCGAGGGCGGGAGTTACCTATTACCTGGCGGTCTCCAGGATTGTCGAGGGTATTGTCGCCGGTATTGATCTTGTTGTCGCCATTGAGATCCTTGTAGATGATATCTCCGGACATCAGATGATTCCAGGGAGCAACCTGGCCCTTGATGCCCTTGTTGACAGTCGAGAACGAATCTATTGATTGCTCATATGCTGCAGCATCTTCATCCGTTGCGAACACGCCGTCGGTCACATAACCCCAGATATCACCGAGGCGCTTGCCCACGTAGTTGTCGCTGAGGATATTCTTTTCATTCTCGAAGCGGGTAATATGCGTAACGAAATCACCGAGGGTGGCGGTAACGCCATAGTACATGGGCTTTCCAAGCACTGTTTTATGATCTTTCCAGCTGATAGCCAGCTCATAACCCTTGGTACGAAGGTCTGCGGCGTTCTCCTTGGGAGCAGCCTCTCCGTAAACAGAGGGGAGAGTCATTCCGGCCGTGAGCATGTTCTTGGTGTCACGGATGAAGAAGTCGGCATTGACGGTGAGGCGGTCCCTGAGGAAGCCGAGGTCGACGCCAAGGTTCTTGGAGATGACCGTCTCCCAGGTCAGGCTGCTGGATACCGGAGCATCCACATAGGCATAACCTGCGTTAGTGAGGCCGTCGAAGGTATATCCGCCGAGCAGACCGGTCTTCAGTTCTTCCCAGTAGTAGTAATTATCCACCTGCTGGTTGCCGAGGGTACCGTAACTGACGCGGACCTTGGCATTGCTGACATAAGGTTTGACAGGGGCCCAGAACGGCTCTTCGCTCAGGCGCCATCCGGCGGATGCTGAAGGGAAGAAGCCCCAGCGGTGACCCTTGGGGAAGCGTGAAGTGCCATCGTAACGGCAGCTGACTTCCAACAGATAGCGTCCTTTCCAATCGTAATTGACACGGCCGAAGAAGCCCAGCGTGCGGTATGAGGAATTGGACTGTGAAGCCTTCTCGATCTCGCCATTCGCCATATTGATATAGGAGAGGACGTCGCTCAGCGAGCCCTTCTGCTGAATGGTAACGCTGGAGCCATAATAATCGTCGTAGTTGGCGCCCAGAGTGGCAGCCACGTGATGGTCTCCGAAGGTATCGTTATAGGAGAAGTACGCATTCATCACGGTACCATCCTGATAATAACGGTACTCCCTGGTGAAGTCGTAAACCGAACCGTTGGAGAACAGGCCGCCGGAAAGTCCGTTACCGGAATACATGCGCTTGTTGATGTTATCGTAGCAGTTGGCCGTGGGAAGGCTGCGGAAATTCGCCCTGCGGTCCCTGCGGCGATAGGTGTAGTCGGTAATGAAATCCAGCCCCTTCACGATGTGTGCAGTGAGACGGTTGGTCCAGGTCCAGTAGTTGTTGATGTTCATGTTATGGTTGCGGCCATCCATGAGGGTGCCGGCGCGACCGGACATCAAAGGAGAAGTAGCATCTGCCATGAAACCGGGGACCATCGCAATGGTGCCGTCAGGATTGTAAGGCACATAGTTCGGACCCACGTTCTGGGTAACGTTCCAGAGGATACCCTGACTCACATAGCCGGTGGATCCATCCATCTCCCAGAATCCGCCCCAGTCGTACTGGGTGCGCTCCAAGCTGACGTTCGAGGAATAGGTCAACCAGGGAGTGATGTTAGCATCCATTTTTGCACGCAGCGAGAGGCTGTTGTAGATATCCTGAGCCGCGCCGGCAAAGAGGCCTTCGCGATAAAGGTAACGGGCGGATGCGTAGTAGCGTGCCTTGTCCGTACCCCCGCGCACCGTAACGTTGTGCTCGGTCTCGGGACGAGTGCGGTTGAATACGAATCCGTACCAATCGAAGTTGCCGAGATAAACATAGCTATACGTTCCTGTCTCATCCGGAACAACCCAAGGGCGGGTAGGATCTTCCGTCACGTCGTTACGGCGATCCTTCAGCATCTGCATCTGCTCGTCAGAGTAGGTCCAGGCGCCATAACCCTTCAGGGTCTTGTAAAAATCGTTGGTCAGGGTCACATAGTCGTAACCGCAGGTCATGAAATCGGTAGACGTGGTATTGGCGGATATGCTATAGCGGCCGTTGTAGGTGATCTTCGCATCGCCTGCGCTACCGCTCTTGGTGGTAATCAGGATAACACCCGCGGATGCCTTTGCACCATAAATGGCGCAGGCAGAAGCATCCTTCAGCACGGAAATGCTTTCAATATCGTTAGGGTTCACCTGAGTCAGCGAGCTCTCGATTCCATCCACGAGGACGAGAGGGGAACCGCTGTTCAACGATAGTTTGCCACGCACGTTGATGCTATAGTTGGTGCCGTCGATCGAGCCGCTGGAGTTAGTGATAATCAACGAAGGGTCCGCGCCCTGGATTGCCATGGCCGTGTTGGTGACGGGGCGGAAGTTGAGTTCCTTTCCGTCGATAACCGAAACGGCTCCGGTAAGGTTAACCCTCTTCTGAGTACCGTAACCGACAACCACCAGTTCGTCGAGAACGTTGTTTTCGGTGGTCATTACGAAACGGAAAGGCTGCCCTTCGCGTCCGGAGATATCGAAGTCCTGATCGTCGAAACCCAGATAGGAAACCGTCAGGACTACCGGGAAGGTAAGCTTGTCGATGGAGAATTCACCTTTGTCGTCGGTCAGGGCATACTTGCCCGATTTCTTATCGACGACGGAAGCGCCGATTAGTGCTTCCCCGTAACGATCGACCACCACGCCTGTGAAAGCAGTCTTGGGAGTCGCATTCTGATAGGCTGGCTTGGACCTGGTTACAGACACGGTATTACCAGTAACGGCAAAGTCCAGATTCTGCCCGGCAAAAATCTGGGACAGAACCTCGGAGAGCGGAGCATCTTTTGCAGAAACGGATATCCTCTTCTGCAAGTCTACGTCATCCGCATTGATTACGATGGTGTAGTTGCCCTGACTTTGAAGGATGGTCACTGCCTCCTGCACGGAGACATTCCTCGCATCCATAGTCACATTCTGTGCCCCGAGCATCGCCGGGACCAGAAGGGCAGTCAACACCAGCATAGCGCGAAATATGCGCAGATAGTGTGTTATTCTCATTTTTGAGGTTAATAATGGTTAATAATTATAAACTTGTATATGTTATTTCTTTCCGTACAAATAAACCGTCCCGTCGGAGCGGACCACCCTCAGGTTCCCGTTGCGTGAGAGCAGGCTCAGTATCTCGTCGAGATCCTCTCCGTTGGTAAAGAAGGCCAGGAAACGCTGGGATGCAACTTTTGCATCGGCCACTACAATCTGGGTTCCGAAAGAGCGCTCCAGATCGGCGGCAATATCCTTCAGGGGGATATTGATGAAACTGAAGGAGCGGTTGTCGTTGAAGGTCCTGAACCCGTCCGGCGAAACCTTGCCCAGGGAAACACTTCCTGTTTCGCGGTCAAACTGGGCGATATCGCCTGGCACCAGCCGGACCTCACGCTTCTCTTCCTCCGACGGGAGGATGAGACTGACGGATCCTTCCATCAGCACGACCTCCAGCATAGTAGCATCGCGGTAAGATTTTAGATCGAAGGTGGTTCCGTGCACTCGTATATCAGCCTCACCGGAGTGGATGATGAAGGGATGTTCGGAATCCTTGGCGACCTTGGCCACCACTTCTCCGTCCAGGAAGATCTCACGCTGACTGCCGGTGAATGCCTCCGGCCAGGTGACACGAGAGCCGGCGTTCAGCACAAGTGCAGTGCCGTCCGGGAGGGTCAGCGCCTTAGTATCGGAGATTGGCACCGTCAGTTCGTTCCAGGCAACAGGAGCCGGGACCTTATGCATGTCGTAGCCGATTTTGAGGGATGCGGGGATGGCCAGCAGCAGGGCAAGGGCGGCAGCGGCTATCCACAGGGCGGGCCTGCGCGGCTTACTCATACCGAGCCTCCTGTGAACTGATGCCAGAACTTGTTCTGCCGAGGAATCGGCCTCGGAGCGGCTGATGTCGAACCGTTCATCCAGCAGTTCCCGCACCATAGTATCGTCCATATGTTCAGCCAGGAAAAGCTGCACTTCCAGAGACTCCTCTTCAGAAAGGGTTCCTTCCAGATAGGCCTCAAGAATTTGTCGGGATATGTTCATGTGTTCTTCGTGGTTACCCATAAAGAACGAATGAACACGGGCAGACGCGTAATGCTAACTGAAGAAATTTCGCAAATTTTCGAGAGCGAGCTGGATGTGCTTCTCGACCGTTCGCACACTAAGCCCAAGAATATCAGCTATTTCTTCGCTGGAAAGATGCTGAAAACGGCTCATCACGAAAACGGTCCTGCGCTGGGGCGGCATCTGCTCCACCGCATGATGTATCCTGGACTGGGCTTCCGAGAATTCAGCCATGAAATCGGCACGATCCGACGAGGGCTTTTCAGGCGGTGTTGCCAGATCCGCCATCACCAGATTACGCTTGGATTTGAACACATCCAACGCGCTGTTTCTGGAAAGTACCAGCAAGTAGCTTTTGAGGGATTTCGAAGGATCGAGACGATCCCGGTTCAGCCATACCTTAATAAAAACGGATTGCGCAAGGTCCTCTGCAAGGGCTTCTTCTTTGACCAGAGATAGCAGGAACCTACGCACCTGAGGATACCAGCGGAGAAAAATGGTGTTGAATGCCCGTGAATCACCACCTCTGACAGCCGCTACAAGCTGGCTGTCCGTCATTTCCCTATATGAATCCTTGGTTTTCACGTGCCATAGGCAAAGATAGAAAAAAAAGACTATCTATTGTCGAAAGGATTCCATTTTATGCCGTCCTGCTTCTGGAACATTACCTTCTCGAAGCTGTATTCCGCAGCCTGACGGTCGCTTAGCTGGCGGCTCCACTTCACGCGCTCCTTTTTGGATGCGGCACCCGGGCCGAAGCACTTATATTCAGCGTAATAGGAATTCTTCTTTGTATCCGGCTTGCCTGGCTTCTCCCAATCGTGCCATCCTTCCGGCACAATATGGTCCCCCAGTTCGCACTCGAGGAAAACGGTCTTGGCGTATGCTCCCCAGGGGCGGCCGAGATAGCATTTGTCTATGCCGGGAGCGGCTGTCAACTTGCAGTTCCTGAACACGTATCCGTATTTCTGCCCTTCAAATGTGGACGCGGCCGTCACGTAGCTGTTTTTCTTGCTATGGATGGTGCAGTTGTCGAAATAGGCGATGCTGGGGCCGAAAATGAAGTCGGTGGTGCCTTCTATGTAGCAGTCCAGGAAATAATTGCGCTTCACCCCGCCATCCTTGCCATAACGGCCGTAAGTGTAGACAGTGTCCTGATTTCCGATAAAGCGGCAGCGATGGAAGAACAGGAAGTCGCCGTCGGTGAAAAGGGCCACCGCCTGGGCGATTTCCTTGCCTTCTCCGGCATTGTTCTCGATGGTCAGATCCTCCATCGTCACATAACTGGAATGGATGTAAACGCTGGCGCTGCCGGAAGTCCCCACATTGAAATCGCGGCCGGGCCATATCTGTTTGGCATACTTGCCATAGGTGATAATCGTCTTGTCGGCGCCTTCGCCGCTGATGTGCAGACGGAACTTGTTGTGAGGGATGGTCACCATCTCATTATAGACACCTGCGCGTATACGTATGCGCGTGATGACGCCATGACTGTAGTCGGGAGCCGCATTGATGGCTTCCTGCACGGTCATATAGTCGCCGTGGCCGTCGGCAGAAACCACCATGTCGTAGCTGGTCAGATGCTCCGCCAGTTCGGGAATCTGCTCCTTGATTTTTTCGCAGACTATCTCCGTAACCTTGCGGGCCCCGCAGGCGACCGTATGGGTGTTGTCGTTCTTGCCGGTGCTGATCATGAAATAGGGTTTGGAGCCTTCATCTCCGAGGCCTTCCAGCCAGTCGAGAGTGGCGGTGGTGATATCGAGCAGGATAACACCCTCTTCCTCGGCCACCTGCTTCATCGCCGCCGGGTAGTCGGTATGGCAGTTGCGGTCGAGTTTGCCCTCCTTGAACCAACGGCGGGCCACAGGAGTAAGCAGCACGGGCCTGACGCCTTTTTCCTTGGCTGTGCGGACAAACATCCGCAGATTCATCTGGTAATCCCCAAAGGGAGCGGCATAGCGGGCAGGGTCGTCGGCCTTGGCATCGTTGTGGCCGAACTGGATGAAGAGCCAGTCGCCCGGTTTCAAATTGGCCTCAACCTTTTCCCAAAGGCCGAGGTCGATGAAACTCTTGGTACTGCGCCCGTTCTGCGCGTAATTGACGACAGTCACTCCGTCGTCCAGGAAATTCTGGAACATCATCCCCCATCCGCGTTCCGGACCCGCCTTTGCAAGGTCCTTTTCCGCCATGGTGGAATCCCCTATCGTGTGAATGGTAAACGATGAAGCAAGCACCCAGGCCGCTGCGAGTATCAGAATCTTTTTCATAATTTGTTGCCGTTGACAAAGACATTGTCGAAAGTAATATTCTCCGCGAAGTGCACCTCGGCGCCCTTGTCGGCAGTGAAGGTGGAGTTGGCGAAAGATATGTTGCTGACCGGAAGTTCAGGCAGGCCGTTGATGAAGATAGCCTGTTTGGCTCCGGAGCAGGTGATGTCGGAAAAATGGACGTCGCGCATTTCAGGCGTGGTTTCGTCCACAGGCAGAATGTCGGATTTGCCTTCTGCGTCCATGTCGCTCGCAGCCACTCCCGCATAGTACAGGTTGAAAATCACGCCATAGGAAACGATGTCCTTCATGTAGATACGCTCGCACCAGATGTCCTTCACAAGGCCTCCGCGGCCGCGGGTACTCTTGAAACGGAGCCCCACGTCGGTGCCTATGAAGCGGCAGTCGCTGACCTTGATGTTCTCGACGCCGCCGGACATTTCGCTGCCGATCACGAATCCTCCGTGGCCGTGATACACCGTGCAGTCGGAGATGATCAGGTTGCGGCACTTGCGTGCGTGACGGCGTCCGTCGGCGTCCTTGCCGGACTTGATGCAGATGGCGTCGTCGCCCACATCGAAAGAAGAGCCGGTGAGAATCACGTTCTCGCATGCATCGATGTCGATGCCGTCGCCGTTTGCGGAATAATGAGGATTACGGACGATTATATCCTTGATAGTAAGGTCTTTGCAATAAAGAGGATGGATATTCCAGCAGGGGCTGTTCTGGAAGGTGCAGTCCTGCAGGAGCACACGCTCGCAGTTGCGCAGGCTGACCATCACGGGACGGAGGAAAGTCTTGATTTCGTTCTCGTCCAGGGAAGGATCGGGATAATTCAGACTGCCGGCAGTCGCACGCGCCTTCGCATAGCCTTCGTCGGGATACCAGACTTTGCCGTCCCCGCTCAAGACGCCGCCGCGGGCAAGCACGGTCTTCCACTGGTCGTCGGAAACCTTGCGCTTCTTGACTTCGCGCCAGAATTCTCCGCTGCCGTCGATGATTCCGCCGCCTGTGATCGCGATGTCCGTCGCGCCTTCGGCGTGGATGGGGCTGAGGCAACGGCGCACGTCAAGCCCTTCGAAGTTGGTGTCTATGATGGGATAAAGATCCTGGTCGGGATCGAATACTATGACTGCATTCTTGCTGACATAGAGCTCGATGTGGCTCTGCAGCCCGATGGGGCCGGTGCGCCAGATGCCGGCAGGAACTTCAAGGCGGCCGCCGCCCTTGCTGACTAGAGCGTCGATTGCCTCGGCGAATGCCTGGGTGTTGAGAGTTTTCCCGTCGGGCACTCCTCCGAAGTCGGCGATGCTGACGCTATGTGAAGGAATGGACGGGGCCTGAACTTCGGGCATGTCGAAAGGAAGCCCTTCATTGTCACAACATGCAGTACAGAGTGCTGCAGAAGCGATTATTGCTGCAAGTTGATAGAACCTCATTGGTTAAAAGTTGTTATATGGGCACGCAAATATAGCAACTTTTTTTGGTTTCCGTGCACGGGCACGGTATTAACTGACAATTATTATCGTATCTTATTTCAGGTACTTGTCTGCGAATACAATATACCTCTCCCAGTCGTACAGGGTAATATCGTGCTTGCCAGGGCAGACATGATGCCCCAGGGGAGGTTCAGAGCCGTAAAGTGCGTAAACTTTCGAGGCTTCAACCAGACTGAGGTACTCTCCGCGCGGATCTGCCCAGAGGTCTTCCGAGCAGCTCTGCACATAGAGAGGGCGCGGGGCGATCAGCGCAAGAAGTTCATGCTGGTCGACCGGCAGCAGGTTCTCGTTGTCGGCATATTTGAAGAAATTCGGACACCACCAGTGCGGGAAAGAGCAGCCGATACGGCGAAGGGTCTCTCCGTAGCGCCTGCGGGAGATGGCTGCACCTCCGCAGCCTGACGCATTCGAAATCACCATTGCGAACCGGGGATCGGTAGCCCCTGCCCAGAGAGCGGTCTTGCCAAGGCGGGAATGCCCGAGGACGGCGACCTTGTCCGCCGCCACATCCTCATCGGTTTCAAGATAATCCAATGCCCTTGAAAGGCCCCAGGCCCAGGCGGCGATGTTCCCCCAGGAATCTCCCTTCCTCTCTTCGGGACCATAGAAACCAATCACACCGTTTTTGAATCCGTCATCGAAATCGGGATCCACATCCTCATAGCAGAAAGTAGCAACCCCGTATCCGTGGTCGATGGCATATTCGAAAGGCCAGCGGTAGGCCTTGACGGTCAGATCATCCGTAAAATGTGCTCCGAGAAAGACAGGGACGGGACCGGAGCTGGATTCAGGGGTATACAGATGCAGCGTAAGCCCCTGTGTCTCAGCCGCATCGAACCACACTCGGACAAGCTTGCGCACTGCCTTTCCTCCAAAGACGTCACCGGTTTCCAACACGCTGAAATGCAATTCGTCCGGACGGCCTACCGGTGCTTTGCCATATATTTCGGATGCGAACATCTCCAGAAGTTCCGGCCTGCGTTTTTTCTCCCAATCCTTAATGCTGCGAACGGGCTTTCCATTATTCAATGTCAGCGCATCCGGCAACTGATACTCGGGGACTTTCGACTCGTCGTACTGATAAGTTTTGTGATCGCCAAGTTCGCGGGTGATGCGGAATTCAGTAATATCCAGATGTCCACCGTCATTCTTTGGTTTGGAACGGTTGCACCAGAAAGCGAACTTGCTGCCTATCCATCTGCCCGGCTGGCAGACGAAACCGTTTGGCATCTTGACGTATTCCTTGCCGTCCAGGCTGTAACTGAACCTGGCCACCACCTCGTTCTCCTCAATGCGTGGATAAACCTGCATCATCACCCATACCGTAGCACTGCCCGATTCATAAGGCAGGGCAAGCAGTTCTTCCACCTTCTCCGCGCCACCGTTTTCGGCATCTTCGCAGACTATGTACTGAAGCCTGGCGCTGCCCGCATCGTCAGTAAGGCGCAGTCCGGCATAGCTTGAACCCATCGCCACCATCCCCGCATTTTCTCCCAACCCCTGAAGAGGTTTGAAAACCAGTTTTGCATATACCTTGAAGCGTTCCTCCGGGAACTTCTGTGTGAGCAGGTTACGGCAATCCCAAAGATTCTTGTAGCCTTGATTTTTCTGCTCTACGGAGAAAAGTCTTACTCCCCCCTCCGGAAGAGCATAATGCCAATAGGGTGAAGGCACTGCAGGATACTGCCACTCAAGGTCGAGTCCATAAGGTTTGTACGCAGATTTGGCACGGCTGTGATCCCATTCATTGTAGGGGATATTCGTCACACCGTGAGGGGCCGTCCAACTGCGGACCGGTGCTCCGCAGCCGTCTCCGTCCGCATCCTCTCCGATTACCGGCCAGCCATTCTCCTTCCATTCCATAGGCTGCAGGTGCACTATGCGTCCATAAGCCCCCTTGTCCTGAAAATGAATAAACCAGTCGGAGCCCTGCGGAGTATCCACCCAAGCTCCCTGATGAGGTCCGTTGATGGTGCCTTCCGCCGGAGCCATGACTATCTTCTCCTCATAAGGGCCGAAGGGGTCATCGGAGCGAAGCACTGTCTGCCAGCCCGTCCTGACTCCGCCTGCAGGGCAGAAGATATAATACTTTCCATCACGCTTGTACATCTTGGTTCCCTCTATGGTCGGCTGGGTTTCATGCCCGTCGAATACCATACGGGACGGACCGATGAGTTTCGTGCCGTCCGGCGACATGGGCGCAACGAACACGACGCTCTTGAGCCCGGCGCGGGAGCCTGCGGCTGCATGGCTCAGGTAGGCCTTGCCGTCATCGTCCCACAAAGGGCAGGGATCGATGAATCCGCGGCCCTTGTAAACCCAGACAGGGTCCTCCCACGGGCCGCACGGATCCTGAGTCTTCACCATAAATATGCCGCGATCCGGATCTCCGCAGAAGATGTAGAACCATCCATCGTGATATCGTATGGCCGGAGCCCAGACACCGCACCCGTGCTGAACAGGAGTAGGACTCGAGGGTTTGAAATAATATACATTATAGTCGGCAAGCGCCGCACCGACAAGTTCCCAATTCACCAGATCCTTGGAATGAAGGATAGGCAGCCCCGGGAAATGGTTGAACGACGATGCCGTCATATAGTAGTCGTCCCCGACGCGGCAGACGTCAGGATCGGAATAATCCATATGAAGAATTGGATTGTCATAGCGCACCTGCGCTGCCGCCACGAACTGCAACAGCAACGCGGCAAGAACGACCAACTTTTTCATAATCAGAGATTTGCAGAGAGTTCAAACCACTCTGCAGAGCCCTTGATATCACCCTTGCTCCAGCAGGATCCGTACCAGTATTCAAGCGGCTGGCCGGACGCTACGGTCTTGAGGCATACACCGTGACGGCCGCCGTCCACAATGGTCACGCAGTCGGCTTCCGGCATGATGACCGCTACACCGAGCATCCCGTCCTCGGGCTCGACGCTCTGGTCCGAAGCTTTCTCCCAGATGGCGTAATAATCATCTCCGAACGCCTCCGCCTCGATGGTTCCGAGGTCCGGATGACGGAAGATGCCGGCAGCAATCGTCAGCGAGTCTTTGTTGAAAGTATAGACGTCCTCGACCTTGCAGAAATAATTGTCGGCGAAGACTGTGACGGTCTTGTCCAGCTTGACGGTGGTTTCCCCTGCCTGCCACTCGGGATAATGCAGGACGAATCTTATCTCATCCGCGCTTTCACTGAGTATCTCGCTGCTGCGGTAATTGGTTGCAGGATAGCACAGCGTCTCGTTGATGTATGGCACGGATCCGCCGCCGCCAAGACTCACCGCCACTTTGTAGCAGTCCTTGCCACCATGATCCTGATGATAATAATTCCCGTTGCCGGGCTTCACCGCTTCGGCATACCACTCATTGGCAACCAGCGCGCCGGGGAGTTTCACCCAGATGTCGATACCGGGCGAAGTGGGATTTCCCTCCAGGGCCTTCCCGTAGAAACGGCCGGCAATCAGATTGTTCTCGAAAACGAAATCGTCGGCCCTCTCCGGCACCTCGCGTGCCATCACCTTCTGCTCCTTAGGCTGCGAGCCACATGATGAAAGAAGCAGAATTGATGCAACTATTGACAAAACTCTTTTCATAATAAATTTTGTTGAGCGGCAATGCCGACTGCCCGACGCCCTCGGCGGGCAGCGGCCCTTTGCCGCGACACCACGTTTATAAAACTATTTCAGCTGATCGGTTGCGACCCAGTCCATGTCGTTGTAGTCGTCATTCTCGCCGCACATTCCCCAGATAAAAGTATAGTTGCGGGTAGCGCACGCGGAATGTATGCTCCACTGGGGAGAAATGACCGACTCTTCGTTATGCATCCAGATATGGCGCGTCTCCTGAGGTTCGCCCATGAAATGGCAGACGGCTGCTCCTTCAGGCACCTCGAAATAGAAATAGACCTCCATGCGGCGGTCGTGGGTGTGCGCCGGCATGGTGTTCCAGGTGCTGCCCGGAGCGAGTTCGGTCATACCCATCTGCAGCTGGCAGCAAGGCACCACCTCCTTGACCAGCAGGCGGTTGATCGTACGTTCGTTGCTCTCTTCGAGGCTTCCCAGATGCATCACCACGGCATCTTTCTTGGTCACCTTCTTCACTCCAGTCTCCTTGTGGGCGGTGGCGGAGCAGAAGTAGAAGTGGGCTGGTTTCTCGGCGGAATCGCTCTTGAAAGTGACGTGGCGGTTTCCGCGGCCCACATACAGGGCTTCCTTGTATTCGAGATGATACTCTTCCTCTCCTACCACCACTGTGCCTGCACCGCCGACATTGATGATGCCGAGCTCGCGGCGCTGGGTGAAATAGTCGGCACGGAGAATCTCCGGCGCGCTCAGAAGCAAGTCTTCTTTCACCGGCACCGCTCCTCCGGAAATGATGCGGTCGAACATGGAGTAGACCATGTTGATCTCATCGGCCACCATGATATTCTGCACGAGGTATTCCTTGCGGATACGCTCGGTGTCGTAGTGTTTCGCATCGACGTTGCTCGATGCCTGTCGTACTTGGCAATTGATCTTCATATCTTATTTCGGTTGTTTTCCAATATAGGCGAGAATCCCGCCGTCTACATATAATATGTGGCCGTTCACGGCGTCGGAAGCCTTCGAGGCCAGGAACACTGCAGGCCCTGCGAGTTCGTCCGGATCCAGCCAGCGGCCGGCAGGAGTCTTGCTCACGATGAACGCGTCGAAGGGATTACGGCTGCCGTCAGGCTGACGTTCACGCAGGGGCGCGGTCTGGCTGGTGGCTATATAGCCGGGGCCGAGGCCGTTGCACTGGATGTTGTATTCGCCGTATTCCGAGCAGATGTTGCGGGTGAGCATCTTGAGTCCGCCCTTGGCAGCGGCGTATGCGGACACGGTCTCGCGGCCGAGCTCGCTCATCATCGAGCAGATATTGATAATCTTGCCTTCGCGGCGCTCCATCATTTCCGGCAGGACGGCAGCCGAACAGATGTAGGGAGCCACCAGGTCGGTGTCAATAACCTGCTGGAACTCGCCCCGGGACATTTCGTGCATGGGGATGCGCTTGATGATGCCGGCGTTGTTGACGAGGATATGGATGGGGCCGACTTCCTCGTGGATTTTCTCCACAAGGGCCTTCACCTCTTTTTCGTCGGTGACGTCGCACACGTATCCGTGGACGTTTTTGATTCCGGCTTTGGCATATGCCTCAAGCCCCCTCTGAAGGGAAGCCTCGCTGCTGCTGTTGAATATAATGTTGCTTGCACCGGCCTTGGCGTATGCCTCCGCGATGCTGAATCCTATACCGTGGGATGCCCCGGTGATCCATGCGTTTTTGCCTTCGAGCGAAAAAATACTGTTCATATCACATTGATTATTTGTTCCGTGCACGGGCACAAGCCCGAATCATGCAAAATTAACATTTTTTTTCTAACTTCGCCTTGTATGAACAGATTCGGTTTGATAGGGCATCCCATAGAGCACTCCGCAAGCCCGGAACTCTTTGCCCGCGCATACGACGGCAAATGGCCGTACGATTTGATAGAAGGTTCGGATTTCGAAGTCTCCTGGCAGCGCTTTCTTTCCGACTACAAAGCGATAAACATCACCGCCCCCTTCAAGGAGAATGCCTTCCGCAAAGTAGATTCTGAAGGCGTTTTGGACGAGTCCGTACGCACAATCGGGGCCATAAATATCGCGGTAAAGGAAGATGACGGGCTGGTGCACGGCTACAACTCCGACTATCTGGGCGTCCTCGAGTTGCTGCGCGAGCGCGGATTCGGACCTGGATCCACTGTGGTGGTCGCCGGATTCGGAGGCGCAGGGAAGGCGGCCGCCGCAGCCGCTGGAAAACTCGGATGCGACGTGGTCGTCTGCAACCGCACCCGCCACACCACGGACATGCGGCCTCTTTCCGAACTCCCCGTTCTCGTCACCGTTGCGGATCTTCTCATCTACACCCTGGCCTTCCCCATTCCGGAGCTGGAAGCATTGGAAGTGCCGGCCGTTCTTGAGGCCAACTACCGCACCCCCTTCCTGGAAGGCCGCCCCGGCTATATCTCCGGCCGGCTCTGGCACCGGGCCCAGGCGCTGACCGGCTATCCGCTGATGACCGGAACAAAAGTTTCTTCATCTTTTTAGTTTTTTTTCGTACCTTGCAAGTCCTAAAATTATTGAGTTATGAGTTTGAATAAAGTTATGCTGATCGGTAACGTTGGAAGAGACCCGAATGTACGTTACCTTGATGGAAATGCCGGCGGCCAGGGATCCAAGGTCGCCACCTTCACACTTGCTACCACCGAGAGGTTCAGAGACCGCAGCGGAGAGACCAGAGAAAATACTGAATGGCACAATATCGTTGCGTGGCGGAATTCCGCGGACCTTGCGGAAAAGTTCATCCACAAAGGAACGCAGATTTATGTGGAAGGGCGCCTGCGCACCCGTTCCTACACCGACCAGGCAGGAGTGCAGAAGTACACCACCGAAGTCGTAGCCGACAACATCCAGTTGCTTGGCCGCCGCCAGGACGGAGACGAAAACGGGCAGCCCCGCCAGCAGTTCGGCGGAGGACAGCCTTACGGCAATTCCCAGCAGCAGTACGGAGCCCCGGCGCAGCCCGCTTACCAGCAGCCCCAGTACGGCCAGCCCGCACCTCCCGTATCGGCCGCCGCTCCCGCCCAACCCGCAACTCCGGTGCAGCCGGCCGCAACCGGGTTCGAATCAGACCCTTCAGACGACCTGCCGTTCTAAAACCCTGAACCATGTCAGAAAAAATCCAGAAACTGATGAATGACAGCGCCCTGGTACGTTGGGCGGCTCTCATTTCAATCGCGCTGATGATGTTCTTCGCGTACCTATTCGCGGACATCCTCTCTCCGCTGAAATCCACACTCGAAAGCATCCGCGGCTGGGACAGCGCCACCTTCGGCACATACGCCGGAGGAGAATATTTCCTAAACGTATTCTGCTTCTTCCTGATCTTTGCAGGCATAATCCTCGACAAAATGGGAGTCCGGTTCACCGGAATCCTGTCCGCCAGCCTGATGGTCGGAGGAGCATTCATCAAATACATCGGCGTCAGCGACTGGTTCCAGGTCACGGCATTCTGCAACTGGCTCGGCAGCTGGTGGACGTCATTCCCCGCCAGCGCGAAGATGGCCACTCTCGGATTCATGATCTTCGGATGCGGATGCGAAATGGGCGGGACAACCGTCTCCAAGGCCATTGCCAAATGGTTCAAGGGCAAGGAGATGGCCATGGCCATGGGAGTTGAGATGAGCATCGCCCGTCTAGGCGTGTTCGCCGCCATGTGGCTTTCCCCCGCAATCTCGAAGGCCGCCGTCGACACGGTGGGCGCCCCCGTTCTCGTAGGCGCGCTCCTGCTCTGCATAGGCCTGCTCACCTTCACCTGCTTTACCTTCATGGACAAGAAGTTCGACAAGCAGCTGGAGGAAATCGGCGAGAGCGACACCTCGAAGGCGGACGAATTCCAGATCAAGGACCTCGGCATCATTTTCCGTTCGAAGATGTTCTGGATCGTTTCCATCCTTTGCGTTCTCTACTACAGCGGAATCTTCCCCTTCCAGAAATTCGCCCCCAACTATCTTGAGGTCACCCTTGGGGTAGAAGCCGATTTCGCGGCCAGGCTGTTCAGCGTGTTCCCCATCCTCGCGATGGTGCTCACACCTTTCCTCGGCCTGTTCCTCGACAAGAAAGGCAAGGGTGCGACAATGCTTCTGGTGGGAGCGATCATCATGGTGGCCTGCCACCTGAGCTTCGCCTTCCTGCTTCCGGTAGCAAAGTCGTCCGCACTTGCCGTGGCGCTCATCCTCATTCTCGGAGTGAGCTTCTCGCTGGTTCCCGCAGCCCTTTGGCCCAGCGTACCCAAGATCATTGACGAAAAAGTGCTCGGAAGCGCTTACTGCCTCATCTTCTGGGTCCAGAACATTGGCCTCTGGGGCGTTCCGCTGCTCATCGGAAATGTCGAAAAAACCACCGGCGGATACACCGTCCCCATGATCATCTTCGCCAGTTTCGGTGTGATCGCCTTTATCTTCAGCCTGCTTCTCAAGGCGGAGGACAAGAAGAAAGGCTACGGACTGGAACTCCCGAACATAAAGGATTAGACTCTTCGCCGCACTCATAATGACAAGCAAACCAACCGCACGCAGATGGCTGCCCTGGGCAGCCCTTGCATGTCTGGTAGTGCCGATGTTCGGCTCCTACTTCTTCGACGACATGTTCTCGAGCATATCGTTCCTGTTCAGCGACCCCTCGCGGATCGCCCTTGGATGGGATTCAGCCGGATACGGGCTCTACACCAGCGGATATTCGGTCCTCTGCGTGTTCGGAGGGCTCATCATTTGCGGCATCCTGCTCGACAAGTGGGGCGTCCGCATCACAGGATCCATCTTTGTGGGACTGATGACCGCGGGAGCGGCACTTGTACTTTGGGCTATAACATCGGGACTCGCTCCAAAACAGTCGCTCACGGTTGCATACATTGGCTGTATGCTATTCGGGCTGGGCAGCGAGATTGCCGGCGTGGCGGTTACGCGCAGCATAGCCCGCTGGTTCAAGGACGGCCCCATGGCCTTCGCGATGGGGCTGCAGCTCGCAATCGCACGTCTGGGAACGGCGTTCGCACTCGTGATGGCGCCAAAGCTGGTGCCGGAAAAAACCTGCCAGGAGGCATACACTCTGGCGGAAACATCCAGGCCGGCTATGCTCGGCCTTGCACTTCTGCTGTTCGGATGCATACTCTGGGGCGTTTTCGTGGCTTTGGATGCGAAACGCTTCCCCTCCGGAAAGGATGAGGCGAAAAGCGATGAATTCCACTTCTCCGACATACTCAAGGTTCTCACCAACAAGCGTTTCATCATCATTTCGCTACTCTGCGTATTCTTCTACAGCAGCATCATAGCATTCAAGAAGTTCGCAGGAGCGATCCTGGTGCCCCGCTTCGACGTTCCCGCCGAGGCTGCAAGCTGGATGGTGAGCATGCTGCCGTTCGCGACCGTGATATTCGCTCCGCTCTTCGGCATCCTGGTCGACAAACTGGGGCATGGCACACGCTGGATGCTGATCGGCGCCGTACTGGCCCTGACCGCCCATCTGCTGCTCGCCTTCGCGCCTGCGGGAGTGCCGTTCTGGGGCTATCTGGCAATGGTTTTCCTGGGCTTCGGCTACTCCCTGGTTCCAGCCGCCATGTGGCCTTCGGTTCCAAGGATAGTGCCGGACAAGGTCCTGGGCACGGCGTATTCGCTCATCTACTGGATCCAGAACCTCGGGCTGATGCTCTTCAAGATGCTTGCCGGCGTCATTCTTGGCAAGGCGGCGGCCGGAGCAGGCCCGGTACATGTGGAACTGATGTTCGTGGGTGTGTGCGTGGTCGCCCTTCTGCTTTCCGCCGAACTGCATCGTGTGAAATTAAACTGAATCCGGACTCCCAATGTATCCACTTCTGGACAAAATCAATTCCCCGGCGGACATCAAGGGCTTCAGCAAGAATGAGTTGAAGCAGTTGTGCGCGGAGTTGCGCCACTATATAATCGAAGTCTGCTCGACCAATCCGGGGCACCTCGGATCCAGCCTGGGCGCAGTGGAACTCATCGTAGGCTACCACTACGTTTACGACAGCCCTTCCGACAAGATAGTCTTCGACGTAGGCCACCAGGCCTATGCCCACAAGATTCTCACAGGGCGGAGGGAGGAATTCCGGACGCTGCGCAAATCCGGCGGGATCAGCGGATTCCCGCGCAGGGACGAAAGCGAGTATGACAGTTTCGGCGCCGGGCACTCCTCCACCTCGGTTTCGGCCGCCCTCGGGCTGGCGGAAGCAGCAAGGATCCAGGGAAGGAAAGAAAAAGTGGTAGCCCTTATCGGAGACGGCGCGCTTACCGGCGGCCTGGCCTTCGAGGGGCTGAACAATGCAGGGGCCGGGAACGCCGACCTGCTCGTCATACTCAACGACAACGAAATCTCCATAGACCACAATCTCGGAGGCCTGCACAACTACCTCTTGAAAGTAACCACATCCCAGCCCTACAATGCATTCAAGGAAAAAATATGGAACGTGCTGGGAGAAAGGGGGCTCAGACATTCCATACAGAGGTGGTGGCGAAGTCTCAAGTCCTGGATGGTGAAAAAGACGGGAGGAGACCTCTTCGAGGCATTGGGATTCCGATATTTCGGTCCCATCGACGGCAACGACATAGAGGCTGTGGTAAGCACGCTGAGGCGCATCAAGAACATAGGCGGCCCCCGCGTGCTGCACACGCACACCGTCAAGGGCAAAGGGTTCCCGGCATCGGAGGCCGACCCCTACACCTGGCACGCCCCGGGCAAATTCGATCCCGAGACCGGGAAACGCCTTTCCGGGCCCTATCCGGCCGACAGATACCAGGATGTCTTCGGACAGGTGCTGTGCGAACTTGCCGAGAAGGACTCCCGCATAGTGGGAATCACCCCGGCCATGGCCAGCGGATGCGGAATGAGCAAGTTCGCCGTCCGCTTCCCGGACCGCTTCTACGACGTAGGCATAGAGGAAGAGCATGCAGTGACCTTCTCCGCAGGGCTTGCGGCTGGAGGCCTGCGCCCGTTCTGCAACATCTATTCTTCCTTCGCACAGAGGGCTTACGACCAGATAGTGCACGATGTAGCACTGCAGAAACTCCCGGTGGTGCTCTGTTTCGACCGGGCCGGCTTGGTCGGCGAAGACGGAGCGACGCACCACGGGGCGTTCGACATCGCCGCCCTGCGTACGGTCCCCGATGTCATCATCAGTTCGCCCAAGGACGAAACGGAACTGAAGAACCTGATGTACACCGCCTCGGCCACGGATCACGGTCCATTCATAATAAGGTACCCGCGCGGGTGCGGAGAGGGTGTATCCTGGAAAGATGCGCCATACGGGATACTGCCTGTCGGGGAGGCGGAAGAACTTGCAGAGGGCGGTGACGTGGCCGTTATCTGCACAGGTCCTGCAGCAAGCATTGCCCTGAAGGCCGCCGGGAAGTTCGGAGGGAAGGCCGGAGTTTACAACTTCAGATTCATAAAGCCTCTGGACACCGGAATGCTGGACAGGATAGCGGCAAAATACAAACGTGTGCTGACAATAGAGGACGGAAGCCTGAAGGGCGGGCTGTTCGGAGCCGTAGCCGAGTATTATGCCGGCAAGGAATCCGCCCCCGTCGTGGAAGGTTGCGGCATACCCGACATGTTCATAAGACATGCTTCAAAAGATGAGCAGTGGGCGATTTGCGGTATGGATGAAGAATCTGTTTCGAAAAAGATTGAAAAATTTTTGGAGAATCGCAAATAATCAGTATCTTTGCAGTCCTTTTGAACAAAGGCTTGAAATATTGCCGATGTAGCTCAGCTGGCCAGAGCACGTGATTTGTAATCTCGGGGTCGACGGTTCGAATCCGCCCATCGGCTCACTCTGGTGCCTGGAGCACATCAGACACAACTTGGGAGGATCGCATAGCGGCAATTGCGGCGGACTGTAAATCCGCTCCTTCGGGTTCGGTGGTTCGAGTCCACCTCCTCCCACAATACTGGAGCGGAAGCAGAGTCTTCCCCCTGATAGCGGGGTTCGTATAATGGCTATTATGCCAGCCTTCCAAGCTGGAAATGGGAGTTCGATTCTCCTACCCCGCTCAAAAGTAAGCCGATGTAGCTCAGGGGTAGAGCGCATCCTTGGTAAGGATGAGGTCATGAGTTCAAATCCCATCATCGGCTCTTTTTTTTGATAACTTTTATATCATAATATTATGGCAAAAGAAACATTCGTAAGAACCAAACCGCACGTCAACATCGGTACTATCGGCCACGTTGACCACGGCAAGACTACCCTTACCGCTGCTATCACCAAGGTGCTCGCAGCCCGCGTAAAGGGTAATGAAGGCAAGATCAAGTCCTTCGACCAGATCGACAACGCTCCTGAAGAGAAAGAGCGTGGTATTACCATCAACACCGCTCACGTTGAGTACGAGACCGAGACACGTCACTATGCACACGTTGACTGCCCCGGCCACGCCGACTACGTGAAGAACATGGTTACCGGTGCTGCCCAGATGGATGGTGCAATCCTCGTTGTGGCTGCTACTGACGGTCCCATGCCCCAGACAAACGAGCACGTCCTTCTTGCCCGCCAGGTAAACGTACCTAAGATCGTCGTTTTCCTGAACAAGGTTGACCTCGTTGACGACCCCGAGATGCTTGACCTCGTTGAGATGGAAGTTCGCGACCTCCTCAACAAGTACAACTTCGACGGCGACAACGCTCCCGTCATCCGCGGTTCCGCCCTTGGTGCCCTCAATGGAGAGCCCGAGTGGGAAGACAAAGTCATGGAACTCATGAATGCTGTTGATGAGTACATCCCCATCCCTGTTCGTGAGAACGAGAAGCCTTTCCTCATGCCTATCGAGGACATCTTCTCCATCACCGGCCGTGGAACCGTTGTTACCGGACGTATCGAGACCGGTACCATCCACGTCAACGATCCCGCTGAAATCGTCGGCTTCAACGACAAACCCAGGAGCACCGTCGTCACTGGCGTCGAGATGTTCCGCAAGCTCCTCGATCAGGGTGAGGCTGGTGACAACGTAGGTCTCCTCCTCCGCGGTATCGACAAGAAAGAGGTCAAGCGTGGTGAAGTTATCGCCAAACCCGGTTCCATCACCCCTCACACCCACTTCCTTGGTCAGATTTACGTTCTGAAGAAAGAAGAAGGTGGCCGTCACACTCCTTTCCACAACAAGTATCGTCCTCAGTTCTTCATCCGTACCCTCGATGTTACCGGTGAGATCTCTCTCCCCGAAGGCGTTGAGATGGTGATGCCTGGCGACAACGTGGAAATCAACGTGCAGCTCATCACTCCTGTAGCTCTTAACGAGGGTCTTCGTTTCGCTATCCGCGAAGGTGGCCGTACCGTTGGCGCAGGTCAGGTTATCAAGATTCTTGACTAATCCTGATTCTTACATCCGAGTGGGTTCCCCTGCAAGGGGCGCCCACTTTTTAGGGGAATAGAATAATGGTAATTCAGCGGTCTCCAAAACCGTCAATGTGGGTTCGATTCCTGCTTCCCCTGCAAATATCAAAGGTTACGATTTGGTAATTGTTTAAAAGACCCGGGTTCTCCGCTTCCAACTTCCCGAGTCAATTAAATGTAAAGATGAGAAAGTTTATCAATTACTTAAAAGAGTGCTATGTAGAGCTCGTCAAGAAGACTACGTGGCCTACCTGGCAAAAGCTGCAGAGTTCTGCGCTCCTCGTCATGGTAGCTACCGTCATCCTCGCGCTGATGCTCTTCATAATCGACTTCGCTTTCCAGCATCTGATGACCCTCATTTACACCCTGTAAATTTTTACCGCGATGGCTGAAATGAAATGGTATGTTCTGAGGGCGGCAGGAGGAAAGGAACGCAAGGCAAAGGAGTATCTCGAGAAAGAGATCGAGCGGAGCGGAATTGCCGACCAGGTGGGCCAGGTTCTGGTCCCGGTCAAAAAGGAAATAGTCACGAAGAACGGCAAGAGAAAAGCAGTTGACAAACTGCTCTTCCCTGGCTATGTGCTTATTCAGGCGACTCTCAGCCCGATGCTCGAGAACATCATCCGCAACCTGGTTCCCGGTATGTCCGGCTTCCTTACGGAAAAGAAAACAATCAGCAGCACACAGGTAGAAAGGATCCCTGTACCTATCCGTGAGGACGAAGTACAGCGCATCCTCGGTGTACAGGACGAAAACGTCGACAATGCGGCGGAGACCGTTGTGAACTACGAGATCGGAGAATCCGTAAAGATTACCGACGGTCCGTTCAGCGGCTTCAGCGGCACTGTGGACGAGATTCTGGAAGACAGGAGCAAAGTCAAGGTTATCGTGGTCATTTTCGGCCGTAAGACTCAGCTCGAACTCAGCTTTACACAAGTAACTAAAGAATAACAAGTAAAAATGGCAAAAGAAGTTACCGGATTTATCAAGCTCCAGATCAAGGGCGGAGCAGCTAATCCTGCGCCCCCGGTCGGACCGGCCCTCGGTTCCAAAGGCTTGAACATTATGGACTTCTGCAAGGCTTTCAATGCAGCCACGCAGGCTCAGGCAGGCAAAGTCCTCCCTGTAGTTATCACAGTCTATTCCGACAAATCCTTCACATTCGAAGTAAAGCAGCCCCCCGTGGCGGTTTCTCTCAAGGAAGCAGCAAAGATCAGCAAGGCTTCCGGCGAGCCCAACCGCAAGAAGGTGGCATCCGTTACCTGGGATCAGGTAAAGGCTATCGCAGAAGGAAAGATGCCGGACCTCAACTGCTTCACACTCGCTTCGGCAATGAGAATGGTTGCAGGCACAGCAAGAAGTATGGGTATCACCGTCACCGGTGAATTTCCCGCAGACCTTTAATAATCACACGCTATGAGCAAGGCAACGAAAAATCAGAAAGCGGTGATGGCCAAGTTCGACCACACCCAGGTTTATCCTCTCGCACAGGCGTGCGCTCTCTTGAAGGATATCACTTATACCAAATTCGACGCTACAGTCGAACTCCACGTGAATCTTGGCGTCGACCCCCGCAAGGCCAACCAGATGATCCGTGGCGTCGTCACCCTTCCCAATGGAACGGGTAAGGTCGTCCGCGTGCTCGCCCTCTGCACCCCCGACAAGGAGGAAGAAGCAAAGGCGGCAGGAGCCGACTATGTAGGACTCGACGAGTACATCGAGAAGATCAAGGGCGGTTGGACCGACATCGACGTCATCGTCTGCACCCCTTCCGTCATGGCGAAAGTCGGTGCTCTCGGTAAGATTCTCGGCCCCCGCGGCCTCATGCCGAACCCCAAGACCGGTACGGTCACCATGGAAATCGGCAATGCCGTAAAGGACGTCAAGGGCGGTAAGATCGATTTCAAGGTCGACAAGACCGGTATCGTTCACACCGGAATCGGCAAGATTTCTTTCACTCCCGAGCAGATCTACCAGAATGCTGCAGAGGTGCTGAATGCAATCTCCAAACTCAAACCCCAGGCCCTCAAAGGCACTTATATGAAGAGTTGCGCTGTCGCTACCACAATGAGCCCCGGCGTAAAGGTTGACCTCAAGGCATTCCTCAACGGTGCCGAATAAAAATTGGGAATTATGAAGAAAGAACTTAAAAATCAGGTTATAGAGAGCATCTCGGCCGAGTTGAAGGAATATCCCAATTTCTATATTACGGACATCGCCGGACTCAATGCCGGACAGACTTCCAAACTCCGCCGCGAATGCTTCGAGAAGGGCATCAAGCTCAGCGTAGTGAAGAACACCCTCTTCACCCACGTTCTCAAGGCTTCCGGAAACGCCGAACTCGAGTCTCTTGTAGAGACCCTCGTAGGCAATACCGCAATCATGTACACCACCAGCGCAAACGCGCCCGCCAAGCTCATCAAGGACTGGCAGAAGAAAGGCGAGAAACCCGCTCTCAAAGGTGCTTACGTACAGGAATGTGCATTCATAGGTGCTGACAAACTCGACGAGCTCGTTGCCATCAAGAGCAAGGAAGAACTCATCGGCGACATCATCGCTCTCCTCCAGAGCCCTGTACAGCGTGTACTCGGCGCTCTGCAGAGCGGCGGCCAGACCATCGCCGGAGTTGTCAAGACCCTCGAAGAAAAAAATCAGTAATAACAATAATAACAATTTAAAAAACAAACAATTATGGCAGATGTAAAAGCACTTGCAGAAGAGTTGGTAAACTTGACTGTCAAAGACGTTCAGGAACTTGCTAAGGTCCTCAAGGAAGAATATGGTATCGAGCCCGCAGCCGCTGCAGTAGCAGTAGCAGGCCCCGCAGCAGCCGCAGAAGCAGCTCCTGCAGAGCAGACTGAGTTCGACGTTATCCTTACCAGCGCCGGTCAGGCCAAGCTTCAGGTGATCAAGGTCGTCAAGGAAGCTCTCGGTCTCGGACTTAAGGAAGCCAAGGATCTTGTTGACGGTGCTCCCAAGGCTGTTAAGGAGAAAGTCTCCAAGGCTGAGGCTGAGCAGCTCAAGGCTACCCTCGAGGAAGCCGGAGCAGAGGTCGAGGTTAAGTAACTTCGCCCCCTCCCTTGCAAGGGACAAAACAGGTTTAGAGCCGGGGATAAAAGGCTCTAAACCTTTTTTCCGTCTAAAAATTATTTATTTCCTTAAGGCAGATTTATGTCAAAAAAGACCCAACCGAAGCGAATTAATTTCGCAAGCTCCAAAATACTGGAATACCCTGATCTGCTTGAGGTCCAGCTGAAGTCCTTCAAGGATTTTCTCCAGCTTGAGACCACTCCTGAAAGCAGGAAGAACGAAGGTCTGTATCAGGTCTTCCAGGAAATATTCCCCATCGAGGATATGCGGAACAGCTACAAGCTGGAGTTCATCGACTATTTCGTGGACCCGCCGCAGTATTCGATCGAGGAATGTCTTGAGAGAGGACTGTCCTACAGTGTTCCTCTGAAGGCAAAACTCCGCCTTTCGTGCACCGACTCGGAACATGAGGATTTCGATACCAAGGTCCAGGACGTTTACCTTGGCGACATCCCTTACATGACACCGGGCGGCACATTCGTAATCAACGGTTCCGAGCGTATCATCGTATCTCAGCTCCACCGTTCCCCCGGCGTGTTCTTCGACCAGACACAGCACGCCAACGGCACGAAACTCTACTCCGCCAGAATCATCCCCATCAAGGGATCCTGGATAGAGTTTGCCAGCGACATCAACAATGTGATGTTCGCCTACATCGACCGCAAGAAGAAACTTCCCGTAACAACCCTGCTCAGGGCCATCGGATTCAACTCCGACAAAGATATCATCAATATCTTCGACCTTGCCGACGAAGTTGCGGTAAACAAGAAGACTCTGAAGGCCAACGAAGGCCGCAAGCTCGCTGCCAAGGTGCTCAAGACCTGGACAGAGGACTTCGAGGATGAAGATACCGGCGAAGTCATCCCCATCGAGCGTACGCTCCCCATCGTGGAAAGAGATGCCGTCCTTGACGATGAAACCATCGACGCTATCCTCGACACCGACGTCAAGAGCATTCTCCTCCAGAAGGATGAAGCAAGCACCAGCGAGTACGCCATCATTTTCAACACTCTCCAGAAAGATCCTACCAACACGGAGATCGAGGCTGTGAACTACATCTACAAGCAGCTCCGCAATTCGGAACCGCCGGATGAGAACACCGCCCGCGACGTCATCGACAAGCTCTTCTTCAGCGAAAAGCGCTACGACCTCGGCAACGTGGGACGTTTCCGCCTCAACCGCAAACTTGGCCTCAGCACCGACGAGAATCTCCGCGTGCTCACCAAGGAAGACTTCATCGAGATCGTCAAATACCTTATCCGTCTCATAAACGGCAAGGCCACGGTGGATGACATCGACCATCTGAGCAACCGCCGCGTACGCACAGTCGGCGAGCAGCTTGCCAACCAGTTCAGCGTAGGTCTCAACAGAATGGCCCGTACCATCCGCGAGAGGATGAACGTCCGCGACAGCGAGCAGTTCACTCCCGCCGACCTCATCAATTCGAGGGGTCTCTCTTCCGTGATCAACTCATTCTTCGGCACCAGCCAGCTGAGCCAGTTCATGGACCAGACCAACCCTCTCGCAGAGATCACCCACAAGAGGCGTCTCTCCGCACTCGGCCCCGGCGGTCTTTCCCGCGACCGCGCAGGATTCGAGGTGCGTGACGTGCACTACACCCACTATGGCCGTCTCTGCCCTATCGAAAGTCCTGAAGGACCGAACATCGGTCTTATCTCCAGTCTCTGCGTGTATGCGCGCATCGACTCCCTCGGATTCATCGAGACTCCTTACCGCGATGTAAAGGATGGAAAGGTGGACCTGAGCGCAGCCGGCACGCATTACATGACCGCTGAAGACGAGGAGAGCAAATACGTTTCTCTTGCAAACGTCAAGATGGACGACGACGGAAACATCCTCGAAGACCGCATCCAGTGCCGTCTCGAGGCCGACTTCCCTGTCGTCACCAAGGAAGAAGTGGACTACATGGACGTCGCTCCGAACCAGATGGCTTCCGTAGCGGCTTCCCTGATTCCTTTCCTCGAGCACGACGATGCGCACCGCGCCCTGATGGGAGCGAACATGATGCGCCAGGCAGTTCCCCTTCTCAAGCCCGAATCCCCTATAGTGGGCACAGGACTCGAGGAGCGCGTTTGCCTGGATTCCCGCACTCAGTTCATCGCGGAGCGCAAGGGTGAAGTCACCTACGTCGACGCGAACGAAATCCACGTCAAGTATGCCCGTACCGAAGAAGAGGCCTTCGTAAGCTTCACTCCGGAAGAGACAGTCTACAAGCTCCCCAACTATCGCAGGACCAACCAGAGCACTACCGTCACTCTCCGCCCCATCGTCCGCAAGGGCGACAAGGTCGAGAAGGGCCAGGTGCTGACCGAAGGTTATGCAACCCAGAACGGAGAACTTGCACTCGGACGCAACCTGAAAGTGGCGTTCATGCCTTGGAAGGGTTACAACTACGAGGACGCCATCGTTCTTTCAGAGGAGATGGTGAAGTGGGACATCCTCACTTCCGTGCACGTCGACGAGTACCTCACCGAGGTGCGTGACACCAAGCGCGGCATGGAGGAACTCACCTCCGACATCCCCAACGTCAGCGAAGACGCGACCAAGGACCTCGACCAGAACGGTATCGTGCGCGTAGGCGCCCATCTCGAGCCCGGCGACATCATGGTCGGAAAGATCACTCCCAAGGGAGAAAGCGATCCTTCACCTGAGGAAAAACTCCTCAAGGCAATCTTCGGCGACAAGGCCGGCGATGTGAAGGATGCATCCCTCAAGGCCAACCCTTCGCTCAGCGGAACCGTCATCAAGACCGCTCTCTACGCCAAACTCAGCAAGGAAAGCGGCAAGAAGGGCGCTTCCAAGAACGACACCAAGACCCGCGCTGAAATCCGCGAGGCAGAATTCAAGGCCAAGGCCGAGAAACTCCGCGCAGAATTCCTCAAGAAGCTCGAAATCCTCACGAAGGACAAGAAGAGCGCAGGCATCTTCGACATCTTCGGAGTGGAAGTCGTCGCCAAGGACAAGAAGTTCACCAAGGAAATCCTTGCGAACATCGAATACGACAATGTGAATACCGGCAAGTGGACTACCGAGAAGGACACCAACCTCCTCATCCACGACCTCATCAACAACTACTGCATCACCCTCAAGAACGAGGCCGCGGTATGCAAGAGGGAAGTGGACCAGATCAAGGTAGGTGACAATCTTCCTCCCGCAGTCATGCAGATCGCAAAGGTATATGTCGCCAAGAAGCGCAAGATCACCGTCGGTGACAAGATGGCAGGACGCCACGGAAACAAGGGTATCGTCGCGAAGATCGTTCGCCGTGAGGACATGCCGTTCCTCGAGGACGGAACTCCGGTCGACATCGTGCTGAACCCTCTGGGCGTGCCTTCCCGAATGAACCTCGGCCAGATCTACGAAACCGTGCTCGGTTGGGCCGGCAGCCGTCTGGGCGTGAAGTTCAGCACTCCTATCTTCGACGGTGCAAGCAACGAGGAGATCGCCGCATACACCGACAAGGCAGGTGTTCCCCGCTATGGCAAGACGAGGCTCCGCGACGGCGGCACCGGCGACTGGTTCGACCAGCCCGCTACCGTCGGCGTCATCTATATGATCAAGCTCGGTCATATGGTGGACGACAAGATGCACGCCCGTTCCATCGGTCCTTACTCCCTCATCACCCAGCAGCCTCTCGGAGGCAAGGCCCAGTTCGGCGGCCAGCGCTTCGGTGAGATGGAGGTCTGGGCCCTCGAGGCCTTCGGTGCGGCCAACGTTCTCCAGGAAATCCTTACCGTCAAGTCCGACGACGTGACCGGACGCAGCAAGACATACGAGGCCATCGTCAAGGGTGACCCCATGCCGCCTGCAGGAATTCCCGAATCGCTGAACGTGCTGCTGCACGAACTCAGGGGCCTTGGTCTCAAGGTTACGTTGGAATAGTATAATGGATAATCGAACAAGAATATGCCTAATTTCAATAATAGAGACAATAAGGTAAAGAGCAATTTCCAGACGATCAGCATCTCGCTGGCATCTCCCGAAGACATCATCGAAAGGAGCTGCGGAGAGGTCTTGAAGCCGGAAACCGTCAACTACCGCACGTATAAGCCGGAGCGCGACGGTCTCTTCTGCGAAAAGATCTTCGGTCCTACCAAGGACTACGAGTGCTATTGCGGAAAATACAAGAGGATTCGCTACCGCGGCATCGTCTGCGACCGCTGCGGTGTGGAGGTTACCGAGAAGAAGGTTCGCCGCGAGAGGATGGGTCACATCACCCTTACCGTTCCCGTTGCGCACATCTGGTATTTCAAGAGTGCCCCCAACAAGATATCCGCCGTGCTCGGGATCCCTTCCAAGAAACTGGAATCGGTTATCTATTACGAGAAGTACATCGTGACCCGCCAGGGCGCCAGCGACGTTCCCAAGTATGAACTCCTCGCAGAGGACGAATACCTCGACGTACTCGCAAAACTCCCCGGAAACGAGAATCTTTCCGACTCCGATCCCGACAAGTTCATCGCAAAGATGGGCGCAGAAGGAATCTACGATCTCCTCAAGGAAATCGACCCCGAGCAGCTCTGCTATGAGCTTCGCCAGAAGATGCTGGTGGAGACTTCGCAGCAGCGCAAGGCCGAAATCCTCAAACGCCTCCAGGTAGTCAAGTGGTTCCAGGAGAGCAAGCGTGTCAACCGTCCCGAATGGATGATCATGAAGGTGATCCCGGTCATTCCCCCGGATCTCCGTCCTCTGGTTCCCCTCGACGGCGGCCGCTTCGCCACCTCCGACATCAACGACCTCTACCGTCGCGTCATCATCCGCAACAACCGTCTCAAGAAACTCATCGAGATCAAGGCTCCCGAAGTCATTCTCCGCAACGAGAAGCGCATGCTTCAGGAAGCCGTCGACAGCCTCTTCGACAACTCGAAGAAGAGCTCCGCAGTGAAGAGCGAAAGCAACCGCGCCCTCAAGAGTCTCTCCGACTCCCTCAAGGGTAAGCAGGGACGCTTCCGCCAGAACCTCCTCGGAAAGCGCGTGGACTACTCCGCACGTTCCGTCATCGTGGTGGGTCCGGAACTCAACATGCACGAGTGCGGTCTGCCGAAGTTCATGGCAGCCGAGCTCTACAAGCCATTCATCATCCGCAAGCTCATCGAGCGCGGCATCGTGAAGACCGTCAAGAGCGCGAAGAAGATCGTCGACCGCAAGGATCCCGTCATCTGGGACATCCTCGAGAATGTGATGAAGGGTCATCCCGTGCTCCTCAACCGTGCACCTACCCTCCACCGCCTCGGTATCCAGGCCTTCCAGCCCAGGATGATCGAAGGCAAGGCAATCCAGTTGCACCCTCTCGCATGTACGGCATTCAACGCCGACTTCGACGGTGACCAGATGGCTGTCCACCTCCCTCTCGGCAACGCCGCAATCATGGAGGCGCAGCTGCTGATGCTCGGAAGCCACAACATTCTCAACCCTGCAAACGGAGCCCCTATCACCGTTCCTTCCCAGGACATGGTGCTCGGACTCTACTATATTACCAAGGTACGCCCCGGCGCCAAGGGAGAAGGTCTGACCTTCTACGGCCCCGAGGAGGTGATCATCGCCTATAACGAGAAGGTCATCGACATGCACGCGGAAATCAATGTCCGTGTCCCTGCCGACAAGATGGACCCTTCCAAGGGCACGCAGATCATCAAGACCACCGCAGGCCGCATCATCGTGAACCAGTACGTCCCGGAGGAAGTTCCCTACGTGAACGAAGTTCTCGGCAAGAAGGCCCTGCGCAACATCATCACCCTGGTAATCAAGAACACCGGTGTGACCCGCACCGCGAAGTTCCTCGACGATATCAAGAACCTCGGATACGACCAGGCATTCCGTGCCGGTATTTCCTTCAACCTCGGCGACGTCATCATCCCCAAGGAGAAAGACCAGCTGATCGACGAAGGATACAAGCAGGTCGGCGATATCAAGAACAACTACGCGATGGGCTTCATCACCAACAACGAGCGCTACAACAAAGTCATCGACCTCTGGACGGGTATAGACAACAAGCTGACCGGCATCGTGACCAAGCAGATCTCCGCCGACCAGCAAGGTTTCAACCCTGTGTTCATGATGCTTGACTCAGGCGCCCGTGGTTCAACCCAGCAGATCAAGCAGCTCTGCGGCATGCGAGGCCTTATGGCCAAGCCTCAGAAGAGCGGCGCCGCCGGCGCGGAAATCATCGAGAACCCTATCATCTCCAACCTTAAGGAAGGCATGACGGTGCTCGAGTACTTCATCTCCACGCACGGCGCACGTAAAGGTCTTGCCGATACCGCCCTCAAGACCGCCGATGCAGGTTACCTGACAAGGCGTCTGGTGGACGTATCGCACGACGTGATCATCACCGAAGAAGACTGCGGTACGCTCCGCGGACTTATCGCAACCGCCATCAAGAACAAGGACGAGGTTGTGGAGAGTCTCGGCGAGCGCATCCTCGGCCGTACCACGGTGCACGACATATTCAATCCTCTCACCGGAGAACTCATCCTGCATGCAGGCGAGGAAATCCGCGAGAAGGAGGCTGAACTCATCGACTCCCTGCCCATCGAGCAGGTGGAAATCCGCAGCGTTCTCACTTGTGAAAGCCGCCACGGCGTCTGCGCAAAGTGCTACGGACGCAACCTTGCCACCAGCCGCATGGTCGAGAAGGGAGAAGTCGTCGGTGTCATTGCAGCCCAGTCCATCGGTGAGCCCGGTACCCAGCTTACCCTGCGTACCTTCCACGTCGGTGGTACTGCGGGCGGCTCCGTGGTAGACTCTTCGATCGACTCCAAGTACGAAGGCCGCCTCGAATTCGAGGAACTCCGTACCATCGAGCGCGTCGGGGACGATGCCGCTTCCGAGACCGTCGTCGTCAGCCGCATGACCGAACTCCGGATCGTAGACGAGAATACCGGCTACGCTTATTCACAGTACGATATTCCTTACGGCGCCATCCTCTTCAAGAAAGAAGGCGACAAGGTGCGCAAGGGAGACCGCATCTGCGAATGGGATCCTTACAACGCAGTCACCCTCGTGGAAACTGCCGGCAAGGTGGCCTTCGAGAACATGATCGAGGGCGTAACCTTCCGCAAGGACAACGCGGACGAGTTCAGCATGAGCACCGACAAGGTGATCATCGAAAGCAAGGACAAGACCAAGAACCCTACCCTGGTGATCCTCGGCGAGGGCGGCGAAACTCTCAGGACATACAACCTTCCTGTGGGTGCGCACGTCACCGTAGAGAACGGCAGCGATGTACGCATAGGCGAGATTATCATCAAGATACCCCGCGCCATCGGCAAGGCTTCCGATATCACCGGCGGTCTGCCGCGTGTCACCGAACTCTTCGAAGCCCGCAACCCTTCCAACCCTGCCATCCTTTCCGAGATCAACGGCGAGGTTATCATGGGCAAGGTCAAGAGGGGCAACCGCGAGATCGTGGTGAAGAACAAGAGCGGCATCGAGAAGCACTATCTCGTGCCACTGACCAAGCAGATTCTCGTGCAGGAGAACGACTACGTCAAGGCGGGCACTCCGCTGTCCGACGGCGGCGTCTCCCCTACCGACATTCTCAATATCCTCGGTCCTGTCAAGGCCCAGGAATACATTGTGAATGAGGTCCAGGCCGTGTATCGTCTGCAAGGCGTGAAGATCAACGACAAGCACTTCGAGATCATCGTACGCCAGATGATGCGCAAGGTGGAAATCACCAACCCCGGCGACACCGAATTCCTTCAGGACGAACTCGTGGACAAGAGCCGCTTCATGGATGTGAACGACGCTATCTACGGCAAGTACCTTGTGCTGGAACCCGGTGACAGCGAGCGCTATGTAATGGGCGACCTCGTCAGCGCACGCGATTTGCGCAGCGAGAACAACTCTCTCGAGCGTCAGGGCCGCAAGGGCATCACTGCCCGTCCGGCAGAACCCGCAACAGCGCGGCTGATGCTGCAGGGTATTACCCGCGCCGCTCTCCGCACCAACAGTTTCATCTCCGCCGCCTCCTTCCAGGAAACCACGAAAGTGCTCAGCGAAGCCGCCATCCGCGGCCGCGTCGACCACCTCGAGGGTCTGAAGGAGAACGTCATCTGCGGCCATCTGATTCCCGCCGGTACCGGCCTTGCCGATTACCAGGATATCGTGGTCGGCAGAAAGGATGAGGCTGTGCAGGATCAGCTGATGGATCTTTAGGCTTGATTTTCAGCGGTTTACACAAAATCGTCTGGTGCGTTTGCACCAGACGATTTCTTTTAAGTGCCTGATTGTCAAGGGGGCTTTTTTTACCGTAAAAACATTATATTTGTGGGTAGGATAAAAGAAACAGACAAAATGCGCCAGCTATATCCTGCCATATAACATATGGGACGGAGTGTGAAAAACGACGAAAAAACACTCATAAAAGGCTTGAAAAAGGGGGATCATGACAGTTATCAGTCTCTCTTTCGCCTTTACTATGGCAAGTTCGTCAATTTCGTAGACTGTATCATAAAAGATAGGGCAGCCGCCGAAGATATAGTCCAGGAATCCTTTATGAAGGTATTTATAAACAGGGAGCAGCTGCAGGAGGGCCAGTCCATCGAAAACTATATCTATGTCATCACCAAGAGACTGATGCTCAATTATATCCGGGACCGCAAGAAACGCCGGACTATCGATTCTTCGGAGATTAAAGACAGTATCCAGGAGGCATGGGGTGTAGAAGATCTTGCATTTGCGGTCGAGTCCAAATCAAGAATACAGACAATCGTTTCCAAGATGCCTAAGCAGCGGCGGACGGTGTATCTGCTGAGTCGTGAGAAAGGCCTGAGCAACAAGGAGATCGCCGACCGGCTGGGGCTGTCGGTACGCACTGTGGACAGACATATCGCCCTGGCGCTTGCCCAGATTCGTGACAGTTTTTCGTAGGGTGATTGGGTAATTGTACGCGCTCGCGTGTTCTTTATGTATAAGTATTGAACCGCAGCGTATCATGTCACTGAAACTATCATTTACAGCTCTTGCCGTTTTCGGCCTTTTTTTATCCGTCTCCTGCCAAAAAGATGTCTGTGAAGACAAAGAAGTAGAGCCATTGGAGTTTAGGGAGCTCCCCACTCTCACGGTAAAATCCGATCCTGGCAGGGCATCATCTTTATGGACTGCCGTTTACAACAGTGAGGACGGTTTTGACACCACCCAGTATTTCGACTTCATCATTGAGGTGAGCGAAGCCGGAGGATGGGCCGAGAGTGATATACGCTGGACCATTGACAAATTCGCCTCCGTCCAGGTGCAGGACGGGGAGCAGACAGGGCGTGTCCCCAGATACCTTAAAGACGGGGCGCAGGATTATTCTGATGCAAACAACATCGAGTTTGCCCTACAGCTGGCATCCGTAGCGCTGATACGTTATTACCCGACCTGGTCGGACGAGACCAAAGCCGCCTTTGACGGCTTTGTGGACAAGGCCGTCAATGCGCTGTGGAAACACGACAATGTCGCAGTCACATATTCCAACATCTATCTTATGCACATCTGGAATCTTGTGGCTCTAGGCGAAAACCTTGATCCTTCCCGCAGATGGGGCGCCGGACTGGACCTGACTCCGGCCGCAATCGCGGCGAAGGGTTATGAGTGCCTGGATGCATACTATGCACAGACGGCCGCTTACGGCTTCCACGAGCACAACAGCCCGACATACACCGGCGTGCAGATGGAGTGTATAGGATTCATCTGCAACTTTATGAAAAATGCTTCGGCCCTGGCCAAGGCGACCAAAATCAGGGACCTCTACTCCGTGATGATGGCCGCCAATTATTACACTCCGGCCTCGACACTGTCAGGAGCCATGTCCCGCTGTTATTACAGAGGAGCGAGCGGAGGCAACATCGACCAGATGGCCAAGGGTATGCTGTCCGGGGCCGGCATGTATGCATACAAGCAACTCGCCGCCTGGACTTTGAGCGCAAAAAATAAGCGTATCAATGCAGAGTACCCGAGGATGGTGTCGTATATCTTCGGGGACGAGACTGCCACATACAATGACGGCAAGCAGTACTATGCGATGAACAGTATGAATTACGTAGACAAGTATTACTGCGTGAGCAGCGGAGGTCATCACTACACCGGCAACGGTACCGAGAAGCAGATCAACATAATCGTCCGTACCGACAATCATCCATACAATGTCAATATCGCTCATTATATGGAGGGCCGGGGCGACCCTTACGGGTTCCTTCCCGGGACCTATTCCCACGTCTGGACGTGCTACAGGGACGCCTTCGCGAGGGCCCAGCACGACAACCAGATTGTTTTCCTAGAGGCTGGCAACGGGCGGGACAATCCCAACGCCACCAATCTCATGTCACATTTCCTGATCCCCAAGACAAATGTAGATGAATTGTGGGTTGATGACACCCAGGTAACGGACTGGGGAAGCGAGCCGTCCGGAGACTGTTTCTTTATCAAGATCGACGATGTCGTCGTGTCTATACGCTTTTTGTACGGATTTGACAAAAATGGTGCGAGCGTAACGCATACGTTGTACGACGACAGCGGTACCGGCACCCGTAATTATTATGTCTTGAATAACGGCACCCACACCGCCGCACGCATCAGCACCATGCTGAATGAAAATACGCCGGTTGCAGGGGATGCACCGGCAGGAGTGGCGGTCTGGCTGAGGACTGATGATTGTATCATCACGCCCTCCAGGTTCGCCAAGCTCCGCAAACAGGTGATGGAGGCCTCCGTATCGGTCCCTGCCCAGAAGGCATTTGCCAATGGTGACAGTTTTGCCTGCTATGTGGACACCCCCGAGGGCATCCGTCTCGGCATAAGCGGGACATTCGGCAGGAAACACTACTATAACAGGTATATATACAATGACACAGCCCCCGAGTATTTAGAAGCAAGTAACTGGTATTTCGCTCAGAATGAGGCTTGGGGCAACAGTACTGATTTCTCCAACTTCTGTGAGGCCTTCTTCTCCATCAACGGCTGGGACGAGGCCAAGTACATATTCAAGTAAAATAAAGACAACTAAATATTAATCACATTATTAACGACCTATTTTCGCTTTTATGAAAAAGATTGGATTATTCTTACTGATCTTCTCTCTGGCGGCCTGCTCTAAAGAGAAAGGCCCGGAGACTCCGGAAACCGGAAAAGAAGGTAACTTTACCCTTGTGACGTCGATGCAGGAGTTTACAAAGACCGAGCTCTGCGCTTGCAAGGAGATTAATTGGAAGTCCGGCGATGCCATTAGCGTGTGGGAAAAAGGCAATGCGCTTAACTCCAACGTCGATTTCGGGGTGATAGCCGCCTCTGTCGGGACCAGCACCGGCAAATTCTCCGGCACAATGACACCGGCAGGCACGCCGTTCTCTCTTTATGCGGTATATCCGTATTCTTCTTCGTACGGCGATGATCCGACGAGCGTCTCCTTGAGTATCCCTACGGAAATCAGCCAGACTTCGGAGATCAACGATATCGTCGGAGTGAGCGACTTTATGGTAGGACACAGCGATGATACGCAGTATGATAGCGAGGCAGGTGCATATAAAATGCTGTTTCATCACCCTCTGGCCTTCGTCAAGTTCAAAATTGACGGCCGCGACTGTGTGTACAGGGAGGCTACGATGAAGTCCTTGACGATGACCGCCGATGTGGCGTTTGTGGGAGGTGTGACGCTTAACTGTGAGACGGGTGAGATCGTATCATCAGAGACCGGTGACGGGGGCAAGACTCTTATCATCAATTTCCCAAACACCGCTTACATGAGCGACGTTCAGACCGCCTGGGCCGCTATCAATCCGGTGGATCTCACTGATGCAAACTGTCATTTCGTACTCGAGATGACCAATGGTCAGAAAGTTACCTTCAATGTCAATCCCAAGGCTTTGTCTGCGCAGGGGCTTTATATGTTTGAGTTTTCATCTATCGATACCAAAATCACCGCAGGAAAGGGTGTCCCCACATACGTCAGTCTGCTAGACGCGAATTATAGCTACGCCCGTGCCAACTGCTACATAGTATCGGAGGGTGGTTACTATTGTTTCCCCGCCCAGAAGGTTGATAAGACGAAAGTATTTGCAGGATCACAACCTTATACTGACGGTTACAGGGCCAACTGGCTGTGGGCAACCGGGACTGAGTCCAAGGTAAGCGGAGTAGGTATAGGCGACAGCGGTAACATCAACTTCAGAGTTGAGCCGGCCTCCAATGGCAATAGCGTAATAGTCTTGTGCGATTCGGAGAATAAGGTGGTCTGGAGCTGGCATATCTGGTGTACTACCGAGGACCCCTTGACACCGACGCATTACGGACGCAATGATGCCTGGCTGATGACAGATCGTAATCTTGGAGCACTTTCTAATGCGCAGGCGGATGCGAACTCTTACGGGCTGATGTATCAATGGGGTCGCAAGGATCCCTTCCCCGGTCCCGGAGTGGTCGGAAGCAATGTATCCGCCAAAGAGTCCGCTGCATGGGGAGACAAGACACAGAACTATGTGTTTAATTCAGAGCTTTCTGCTGTAGCAACTGCATTCTCGTCGGTACGTAACTCTGTTGCCGGAGCTGCCGATGGTGGGGAAATAGCGTATTCAACAGCCCATCCGACGACCAATATACATTACTATGCTAACACTGGGACAACAGCCTGCACCAATACCTGGTTGTACAATCTGCCTCAGTCGGATGCACTGAAACTATGGAACAGCACTAACGGCAGAGATGGAAAAACCAATTATGATCCGTGCCCACCAGGATATATTGTGCCTGTTACCAATACTTATGCGTGGCACACTCTCTGGAATTCAAATGTAGCTTGGGAAGCTGATTCAAACTTGTCAGGAGTAGTATTCAATGCAGGCGCATCCAATACCTCATACTATCCTGCTGTTGGATTCCGGGCTTCAGGACAGTTAAATAATGTTGGCTATTCGTCGTACTATTGGGCCGGCAATGCCGTGGTCGACGGAACGGCGCTGGCTGGTTATAGCCTGGGTAATTATGGTCGGACAAAATTCAGCAATGGTCAGAAAAGCCAGACACAATGGGCACTTCCTGTGCGTTGTATGAAAATCTAATATTGAATGATATGAAAAAAAATACCAACTACACGGCTCCAATAATCAAATCCGTTTCTATTGAATCTTCAGTAATTTGTACTTCATTCAATAATATTGTAACTTTGACCGACAATCTTGACACCGACAGTCTTGATTGGTAAGCACTATGACGGAAAGAGATGACAAGTTTTGCGATTGGCTGATTGAGGGCGAGGACAAGCCTGAGGTCGATGCTGTCCTGCACAAGATATATTCCTCTTGTGCAGACGGCTCGCGATCCGATGCCGAAAAGGGCTTTGCCAGATTTGCTCAAAGCGCCGGACTTACTCCGCCTCCGCGCCGTATGGCGAAGGTCGGGAACTGGGCCTTGAGGGCTGCCGCGGTCCTGATACTCCCTGTCATCGGCTTGTGCGTATGGTCTTTGAGCAGGACTTTCTCGGCTGAGAGCGAGTGGCTGCAGGTCGCGACCTCATATGCGGAAACCAGCCGGGTCACATTGCCGGACGGCTCTACAGCCTTGCTCAGCCCTTGCAGCCAGTTGTTTTATCCTGAAGAGTTTAAAGGGCGTCAACGCAAGGTAATACTTGTCGGCGAGGCCTTTATGGATGTCACCAAGGATAAACGCAGGCAATTTGTGGTCAGTACGGGCAATATGAGCGTCATCGTGCACGGCACCAAATTTAATGTCAGCTCTTTCCCTGATAATGAAGAAGATGAAGTGGCCCTTGTAGAAGGGTCTGTCGAGATGAGTTTCCCGGAGGAAGAAAGTTCCGTCTTTCTTTCTCCAGGGGACCTTGTCAAATATGACAGGAATACCGGGACGGTACAGCGGCGTACTTTTGCGGCAAATTATTTTGAAGAAGTCGTAAGCCTTGGCGGCTTGCAGTTCCGCAATACGCCCCTGTCCGATATCGCCTCCACCCTTGGCAGGAAATACAATGTAAATATAGTTATACAAGACCAGGACCTGGCGTCCGAACGTTATTACGCCTCTTTTATTAACCAGGAGGACGTCAAAACCATTCTCGAGGCCCTGAATACCGGCAACCACTTCCTCATTTCTCAAAAGGACAGTATCTTTTACATTACAAAAAAATAGTCAAATAAATGAGGCTGAACAGAAAGTATGGGCTGCGATTTATATCGCTGTCTGTCCTCGTTACATTATGCATTCAGGTCTCAGGGCAGAATATCACGTTGAATCTGCGCAACACTCCTGTCAGCAGGGCCGTGACGGAGATTCAAAAGATGTACGGCTATTCTGTCGTGATTAAATCTGAAGGGATCGACCTGTCCAGACAGGTTTCCGTGAATGCAGAAAACGAGGACCTCAAAACAGTACTAGCCAAACTGTTTGAGGGTCAGGACGTCGTAATCGACGTAAACGGCAATAATGTCTTTATCTCCAAAAGACAAACACCGCCCCTCGATGAGGGGAAGCCGGCTTTTGTCGTCAAAGGAGTAGTCAGAGATGAGACGGGAGAGCCTTTGATCGGTGCCGGGATTACTATAAATGGCCGCTCCGGCGTGGGTGCGATTACCGATATAGATGGACGATATGAGATCGATGCCGATCCGAAAGACGTATTGACGGTCTCTTATCTCGGCTACAAGAGTGTTGAGCGGCCGGTGGCCGGCAAGAGGAACATTGATTTCACTCTGGAGCCTGACAATGAGTTTCTGGAAGCTACCGTAGTGGTGGGTTACGGCACTCAGAAGAAAGTCAATCTGTCCGGAGCTGTCACGGCGGTCAATATGGAAGAGACTTCCGAAATAAGGGCCGTCACAAACTTGTCTTCGGGTCTGCAGGGTGTAGCGTCAGGCTTGCTCGCCCAGCAGTCTTCGGGCGAGCCCGGAAGTGATGGGGCGTCCGTGACGATACGTGGCCTCGGCACACTCAACAGTAGTTCGCCCCTTGTGGTAATAGACGGCATTGTGGGCTCTTTGTCAGACGTGAACCCACAGGACGTGGCGTCGATGTCTGTGCTCAAAGACGCCGCATCCTCTGCCATATATGGCTCCAGAGCTGCTAATGGAGTAATCCTGATTACCACAAAATCCGGCAAAGAGGGACAGTCTAAGGTTACATACAACGTAAAAGCGGGCTGGCAGCAGGTCGCTATCCCTATCGAGGTGGTAAGTGATTACGTCACTTATATGAACACCATGAATCAGGCGGCCCAAAACGCCGGAGCGGTTCCTTATTTCGGCCAGGAAATAATTGATGAGTGGGCGGCCAATTCCGGGACTGATGAGGCATATAGCAATACCGATTGGTTCAATGAGGTGTTCAGGCCTTCTTTCTTCCAGGAGCATGGTGTACAGATGTCCGGGGGCGGGAAATCTGTCAATTATCTGATTTCGCTTGGTTATATGCAGAACGACGGTACTATGAAGGGTACCGGGTACAAGCGCTATTCGGTACGCTCCAACGTAGGTGCCGATGTCACTCCCTGGCTTCATATGACGGCAAACATCAACGGCTATTATGGCCGCAAGGATGCGTTGGAGATTGCGACTGTGATGTCATCTGTGAGCAACGCGTCTCCCGGCACTCTGCCCATCAGCTCGGACGGCCGCTTCGGAGGTGAGTGGGCTCCTGGAGGAAATGTACAGGCCAACAACATCTTCGCGGCGAATGCCGGATATGACAGACTCCAATCAACGTATAAGATGCAGGGGAAGCTGGGTATGGATATAACCATCCTGCCCAATTTGGTATGGCACAACAATGCCGCTGCATCCGGTGAGTTTTATGTGCTGAAGCAGATGAACTACCCGAATGTGGAGGTCTGGGACCTGAAAAACAATGCGGTCCTGCTGCGGACGGGTACTACTTCCAACCAG
>Ga0256407_10000924_pt1 | contig 66251 bp, 63 predicted proteins | sample RumenRJG_04DNA_FD_193489 | JGI IMG/M metagenome (GOLD analysis project Ga0256407, IMG submission 193489) | Bovine rumen microbial communities from Lethbridge, Alberta, Canada - RJG_04 | ecosystem: Host-associated > Mammals > Digestive system > Stomach > Rumen | place: Canada: Alberta... | reverse complement strand
CTATATTCATATGCTAAATTAAAATAGTTGCAAAGGTAATCATTATCCTAAACCAGACTTAGAAAACGCTGAATATAAACGCATTACCGAATTATTCGGAATAACTAAACAATCGGTATAATTCCACTTATGCCGAATTCGGCATAAGTGGAAGAGGATGATAGCGGTTGCGTTGCAGAGGAGCGCTTCCTTGATGATGCGCCGGTGGTCGATCTGCGTCGACTTGATGGTTCCGACGGTAATCATCTTCTTGGCCAGTGGAAGGTGGGCTCCATTCAGGAGGAGGATCCAGGACTCCTCGTGATCGAAGTCACGGAAGTCTTCGCGCAGGTAACCTGCTGCCTGGGCCGATGCTTTGATCGGGGTGTCGGGTGTGTAGTGTGCTTGCTTCTTCATAATGCTGCGGTTTAATGGTGAAACATCTTTTTTACGTAGCATACAGTCAGTCACCCTGTAGGACATTGGCAAGGCAAGGTGGAGAGCAAAGCAGACCTTGCCGGAATGTCCGGGTGACAGAACTTTGCGAAGTGAAAGGAGATGTCACCATACCGGAGCAGAAGAGGCAGCACTACGGAGCGCACTCCCCTTCCGAGGTTTTCGGAAGGTTGATGAGCGGAAGACTCGGGAAGACCAACATTCAGCCATCGATGGCAAGAAGACGGATGGTACTGTCTGGCACATCTTTACAAACGAGCAGAATAGCCTGAAAACAATCCGAGAGGGAGAAGACAGACGAAGAACAAGCTCCGGAAAACTCCCGGAGCAGACCTTTGAAAACGGTGGAAATGGCACTGAAGAGACAGGTTGAAACGGATTCTCTTTCGGGTAAAAAGAAAGAGAAGGATAGCTCTGCAGAGACCGGTTTAGTTTAGTCCTTGTACTAGATATACTAAACTGATTAAACTGGTTAGTCCAGAGATCTCGGTTTTTGGTATCTTTTTTCTTTTTACCCGAAGAAAAATGAAACAAAAAACGCTTGAAAAAGGAGTCACTCGTTCTGACCGAAGACCGGCAGTCTTTACAAAACAAATCTGCCGTCCGCCATTCGAAAAGGTAGGTGATAAGGCTTTAAAAATGTGCCGGCACAAAGAACATGGCGACATTTTACCGGCACAAATTCGGCACAATTATATATGAATATGCCCTAGACACGCGTCTAGGGCATATTATTGAGGTGCCAAGCGGAATCGAACCGCTGTAGCAGGTTTTGCAGACCTGTGCCTAACCGCTCGGCCATAGCACCGTTGGGACTACAAATATAGGAAGATTTTCCGAATCCGCAAAATTATTCCACATACAGCAGGAGCCCCTTCAGGTACTCCCCTTCCGGATGATAGATATTCACGGCGTGGTCGGCGGGCTGATTCAGGCGATCCAGGATACGGACGCTTCGGCCGGTCTCGGCCGCGGCCGAGAAGACGGCAAGGGCAAAGGCTTCCTTATCCACAACTTGGGAACAGCTGAACGTGAACACGAAACCGCCCGGAGCCACCTTGGCGATGGCGGCCGCATTCAGCCGCTGATAAGCTCGGAGGGCGTTCTTCAAAGCGCCGCGGTGCTTGGCAAATGCCGGCGGATCCACGATCATGAGATCGTACTTCCCTTCCGGGACATCGCGGAGAAAGTCGATGGCATCGGCACAATAAGACGTATGGCGGTCCGCCGGAATCCCGTTCAGGGCGACATTCCGGTCCACCATATCCATCGCCTTGCGGGAACTGTCCACGGAATCCACATGAACGGCTCCGGCCGACAGGGCATAGATGGAAAAACCGCCCGTATAGCAGAACAGGTTCAGGACCATTCGGCCTTTCGCAAGACGCCCCACCAGATTCCGGTTCTCCCGCTGGTCCAGGAAGAAACCGGTTTTCTGGCCTTCGTTCCAATTCACCAGGAATCGGTTCCCGTTCTCGAGGACAACCCGCTCATCGGCTGTGAAATCCGCAGCCTGGTACAGGTATCCGTCCACCAGTTCCAGCCCGGCCTTGAAAGGAGCCGTCCCGGAACTCTTGTCATAGACCGCCCTGAGCGCATCCCCATACACGGCCTTCAGCGCGGCGCAGATGGCGCCTTTGGCCTTGAACATGCCCACGGAATGGGCCTGAAGGACACATACGCCGTCATAATAGTCGATGATGAGTCCCGGCAGGCCGTCGCCTTCCCCGTGGACCAAGCGATAGCAATTGGTCGTTTCCGATCCGTGCAGGCCACAAGCCACCCGGACCTGGAAAGCCCTCCTGATCATCTTTTCCCAGAAATCCGGAGCGAGCGGATCCGCGTCGAAACTCAGGATCCGGACCGCAATGGACCCGATCTGGTAATGACCTGTCGCAAGATACTTGTCATCGGAAGCATAAACGGAAACGAGGTCTCCCTCGGCCGGGGAACCGACGATCCGTGCGATGGCTCCGGAAAAGACCCAGGGATGGAACCGCAGGATCGACTCCTCACGGTGGGGACGGAGAATGACTTTGTCCATGGATTAAGCTTGTTCGGTGTATAGCTCCGGATGGAGCTGCTCAGGAGTCAGCGGGGCCTTCTCGGAGCGCTGGAGACGCAGGTACATTTCCCGGCATACCCAGGCATCCGTCGCGGCATATTTCTGCTGGGACTCGGAAAGGGTCTCCGCCTCCCAGTTGGAGAGCTGTTGCGCCTTGGAAATCTTGAACCCCAGGATGATCGCCGTCATTTTCTTGACCGACTTGTCCCGGATCCCGTATTCCCAGACCATTTTCTGCAAGTCCACGAAATTCTGGGGCTGGAAGCCGGCGAACTTCTGGAGCCCGCGTACGTCGTCATGGATGGCGGCCCCGACTTTGACGATGTTGGGATTGGCCAGGATGGCGCAGAGGCGGCGCGGGATGGCCCCCATCTTCTTGATCCGGAACAGATAGGCCTTTTCCGCCCCCGAGAGCTGCAGGAGGGCCGTTCCGTTGGAGCGCTGGTCCGGAGAGAAAGTGGGACGCGTTTCCGTATCGAACCCAATGACTTTCTGGCGTTTCAGATAGGAGATCGCCTGGCCGAACTCCTCTTCCAGGGAATCGATCACATGGATCTCCCCCGGGAAGGAAGCCAGTTCCAGCCTGCCGATTTCCTCGGGACTAATCGTGATCTGGAACATAGACGATATCGGGATTGTCAACAGATGTGCCCAGAAGGTCGGAGCGACGGTTCTTCACATACTCGGCGCCCATTTCCACGAGGACGCAATTGCCGTTCATCCCCTCTTCCGTCTGATAATAGCGAAGGGTCGGATAGGCGATGTCGTGCGTAAAGAGATTCCGCTCCCGGAGCATCCTGTAACAGGCCTCCGTCAGGCAGGACTTGGGTTCGATGAACTGGAATTTCGGCGCCAGGATGCGGTCGAAGGCCATGTCTTCCTCGGTGATCTGCCGATGGATGTGCTCCACCTCGGCCTGAACCTCCTCCAGGTCCATCGTAAAGCTGTCGATCAGGACGGCATCCAGGGTGACATTCGGCCGGAGCGTCCGATACTGCCGGAGCAGATCCCGGAAGGCGGTCCGGGTATCCTGGCTGCCGGGAGTGATGACCGCACAGTCGATATCCTTCGCCGCCTCCGCATAAGCCGTCCCGGGAGTAAAGGGAGTCCAGACGGCGACATGAGAAAGCTTTTCATTGTGGACCCTGTTGATCATCGCTTCCACAGGACTGATGATCAATGGCTCGCGGGATGCCATCTTAAGCAGCGTATCAATATCGGACTGTCCAAATTCAGTCAGCAGTGAAGAGGCCAGGACAAAGATCTTCGCCTTGCGCTTGGACAGCCGGGACTGCGGGTCCAGCGCCTGCGCATAGCTGACCGTGTCCAACGACATCATCGCACAGCGGACGGCAACCTCCCGGAGACTGTCCGGACAGGATTCCGCCATCCGCCGGTACGGAGCATTGTACGCATCCATGATGACATCAAAGGATTCACCTGCAAAATCAGGCAGACGGTCAGGGCCGATTTTCCCGTCGATGTTGTCCCGGAGGTCGGCCGCCAGCATGGTCTCGGCTAGCAGGAGGGCCGCTTCCGGTTCGCCGATGACGGCGATGGATCCGCGGGTTCCCTGCGTGCGATAAGCCTCGACCAGGGGAAAGGCGGTCGTGTCCTCCACCAGCAGTTTCACATACGGAATCGTGTCCCAGGTGACGGTTTTGCGTTCCCGGCAGGAAACAGCCAGAAGCGCAAGAACCGCTATGAGAGGAATCAGTTTCTTCATATGGAGTCTATCATCTTACAAAGATAGGCAAATCTCCTTAGATATGCAAAGAGGCATCCAGCACGGAAAGGACTTGCCGAATCTTGGGAATCAGAAGGGATTCGACATATTCTTCCTCCATAAAATGCGTTCCTTCATATAGTTGAAATGTATCACCGAACATTTCCCTCCAAATGGAGACCTTGACGATTCCCCACTTTCGGTAGTGGTCGTGCGTACCGAAGAACGCATACTGGTAATCCCCTTCGGCCGCCGCCCGGCAGGCATCTTCCCAATGCGCCCTGTATTTTCTCAGGACGGCATATTCGAACCGCAAGGGTTGCCGGTCCCCCTCCTTGACCGGCCAGATCCGGTGCAGCAGGGCGGGTCCTCCCGGAATCCGGCAGATCCAGGCCAGCCGATACAGGAAGGCGGGAGCACCCAGGGACGGAGAGACGTACAGATGCGGAATTCCCCGTATCCGCAGCGCCTGGACGGCCCCAAGGGACTCGCCGATCACCAGGTCCGGGCGGAGTTCGTCCACCCAGGAAACGATCTGTGCATGCCCCGTCTCCGGATCGAAATCATAGGTACGGATAACAACCCGGATATTTTCCCCGGCAAACTGCTCCCGGAGCAAACGCGGGATACGGCTGTCCCCGCCGCCCCCCATCCCATGGATGTATAAAAGGGTTTTCATTTTGCAAAATTACGATTATTTCCATACATTTGTAAATCTAGAAGACAGCAACACATATACTGCATATGAAAAAAACGATCCTCTTCCTCGCGCTGGCCGCCCTCACCGCCGCCACCGTATCCGCTCAGCAGGCTCCGAAAGTGAAGCCCGCCGACTATCAGTTCACCACGGTCAAGGAGATCCCCATCACCTCGATGAAGAACCAGAACCGCAGCGGCACCTGCTGGTGCTTCTCCGCCCTCTCCTTCCTCGAGTCCGAGGTCATCAAGGCCAAGAACCTCAAGGCGGAAGCCTATCCGGATTTCTCCGAAATGTTCATCGTCCGTCATTCCTACCATGACAGGGCCGTCAAGTATGTCCGCCTGAACGGCTACCTGAACATGGCCCAGGGCTCCGGTTTCGGCGACGTCCTCGAGGTCATCCGGGATTACGGCCTGATGCCGCAGTCCGCCTACAGCGGCATGAATTACGGCTATGAGCTCCCGGTCCAGGGCGAACTCGACGCCGTCCTCCGCGGCTATGTGGAGGCCGTCGCAAAGAATCCCAACCGCAAGCTTACCCCCGTCTGGACCAAGGGCTTCGACGGCATCCTGGACGCCTATCTGGGCGAACTTCCGGAAACCTTCGTGGAGAACGGCGTCACCTACACCGCCGCCAGCTACCGCGACGCGATGGGCATCAACCCGGACGACTACGTGAACATCTCCTCCTACACGCATCATCCCTTCTATTCCCAGTTCGCCATCGAGGTGGAGGACAACTGGCGCTGGGGCCTTTGCTACAACCTTCCGCTCAATGAGTTCATGGCCGTCATCGACAATGCCGTGGAGAACGGCTACACCGTACTCTGGGGCGGCGACGTGAGCGAGCCCGGCTTCACCCGTGACGGTCTCGCCATCCTCCTCGACACCGAAGCGAAACCGACGACCGGCTCCGACCAGGAGCGCTGGGTAGGCAAGGCCGAGGACAAGCCCGCCGCCGCTGCCGAGAAGAAGGAACTCCCGAAAGAACTCGATGTCACTCAGGAAATCCGCCAGCGGATGTTCGACGAGAAGACTTCCACCGACGACCACGGCATGCACCTCTACGGCACCGCCAAGGACCAGAACGGCACCAAGTACTACCTCATCAAGAACTCCTGGGGCGTCACCGGCGCCTATGACGGCACCTGGTACATGTCCGAGAATTTCGTGAAGGGAAAGACCCTGAACTTCGTCGTGAACAAGAAGGCTCTCCCGAAGGACATCGCCAAGAAACTCGGTATCAAGTAAGATGGCCCTATACAGGCACATCCCCAATACGATCACTTCCATGAACCTGCTTTCAGGGATCATGGGAGTGATCTTCACATTGGAGGGGCACATCGAATGGGCCCTTCCCATGATGATCCTCGCCGCTGTATTCGACTTCTGCGACGGTTTGGCGGCGCGGCTGCTGAATGCATACTCCCCCATCGGCAAGGAACTGGACTCCCTAGCGGATGTCGTCAGTTTCGGTGTCCTTCCCGCCATCATGCTCTTTAAGGTCCAGCCGGAAGGGGCCCCGGTCTTTCTGCGGTACCTGCCCCTGTTCGTGGGCGTCATGTCCGCCATCCGGCTCGCGAAGTTCAATGTGGACGAGCGGCAGACGCTGGATTTCATCGGCCTTCCCACGCCTTCCTGCGCGATGGTGTGCGGCTCTCTGGCCTACTTCCTGCATCTCGGCGGAGGCGTTCCCGAAGGAGCCGGTCCCTGGCTTGTCGCCGGAGTCGCCGTGGTTCTCGGCTTACTCCTCGTGAGCGAGATTCCCATGTTCGGAATGAAGATCAAAAAGGGGCACAAACTCCTGGACGGAAAGCGGATCACCTTCCTCATCCTCTCCGCAGCCTGCATCCTAACCGTGCTCATCCTTCACAAAAACTGGAGTTTGGCCATTCTGGGCGCATTTTCCGCCTACATCATCGAAAACCTTATTATCGCGCTGATTCCCAGCAAATAAAACTTATTTGTTTTAAGTGGTAACAAAAAAGTTAACCACCCGGAAAGCCCCGGTCAAGAGGAAGCCCAAGACTCGCAAAGTACAAAAACAGCGCGTCAGTCCCTGGTGGATCGCCGTTGCGGTCGTCCTACTGGCCGGAGGCATTTTCTATCCCTATTTCCGGGCCGGTTTCTTTGCCACGGAGGGGGCCGCCATCCCTTTGAACGCCCGGAAATTCTGCGTAGACCTGTCCCACTACAACGAAGGGATCGTCTGGGATTCGCTGATGGTCCTTGTCAATTCCACCGGCCACACCAGCAAAGATCTCCTGGGAGCCCGGAAGGTCTATCCCGTCTCCCGCGTCATCATGAAAGCGACGGAAGGCGAGAAGATGGTGGACCGCCGCTTCCGGGAATACTGGAAGGAGGCCGAAGGGCGGGAGTGCACCCGCGGGGCCTACCACTTCTTCCGTTCGTCGAAGGATCCGGCGAGGCAGGCCCGTCATTACGCCGCCACCGTCCGGCTTTCGCACAAGGACCTTCCGCCGATCCTGGATGTGGAGACGATGCACGAAGGATGCACGAAGGAGCTACTCAACGAAAGAGTGCTCATCTGGCTTCGCGAAACCGAAAAGACCTATGGCCGCAAGCCGATCGTCTATACCTCCGACTCCTACGCCCGTGACATCCTCTCCCCTGAAATCACGGAGAAGTATCCGATGTGGATCGCCCGGTACAATGCCCAGCCGCCCCGCTTCCGGAACTGGACCATGTGGCAGTTCACGGACAAGGCGCTCATCCACGGCATTGACGGGTATGTCGATCTGTCTGTCATCAAAGATTAACCGCCACGATATGAAAAGAATTGTTCCTCTCATCCTGCTCGTAGCCCTGGGTACGGGTGCATGGGCCCAGAAAAAGCCCCTGGACCACGACGCCTACGACGGCTGGCAGTCCGTCAGCGGCACTGTCCTGTCCCCTTCCGGAAAGGTCGTGTCTTACAGCGTGAATCCCCAGGAAGGGGACGGCACCCTGTATTTCCGCATCACCGGGAAGAAGGGCGCCCACGTCATCTCCATTTCCCGCGGATACCAGCCGAAGATCCTGGACAACGACGCCTATGCCGTGTGTCTCATCAAGCCCGAATTCCAGAAGACCCGGCGCGCCAAGATCAAGAAACTCACCGGAGACAAGCTGCCGCAAGACTCCCTGGCCATTATCAATCTCCAAAACGGAAGAATCACCAAATATCCGAATGTCAAGTCCTTCCAGCTTGGACTTCACGCAGTGGATCAATTCGCCTTTGCGACCATCGACACCACTTTTGTGAAAAAGGTAGAGAAGGAAATGGGAACGCCGGTGGCCGTCTATCACTTTGCCGACGGCCACCTGGACACCCTGAAGAACGTGGACAAATACGGTTTTTCCAAGGACGGGAAAACGATGGCTTTCATCCGCAAGACGGACAAGAAGCACTCCGTCGTCGGATTCTATGCCGGTGGCGAATCCCGGACGCTTCCGGACACGGCCACCTTCCACGCGCTTCCCACTTTCAATGAAGAGGGCGACAAAGCGCTTTACCTCCAATCCCTGGACACCGCTTCCACCGGCAGCAAACACATGTCCCTGTGGATGTATGACATGGAACGGAACGAACCCTGGGAGCTCGTCAAGGCCGACCAGCGCCGCAACATGCCGGAGAACTGGGGACTGACCGAGAACAGCTCCTACTTCTTCAGCCGGGAGAATGGAACCATTTTCGCCGGCATCCAGGAATATGTCCCCGTCAAAGACACGAACCTGGTTTCCTTCGAGACGCCCGGCCTGGACATCTGGAATTGGAATGCCGACGAGATTCCGCCCCGGATGAAAGCCAACCTGGACCGCGACAAGCGCCGCACCTACCCTTGCATGTACCAGGACGAAGGGCTCATTCCCATCAGCACCCGGAAAGCAGACCGCCTGGTTTTCGGGGATCATTACGATGCTGATGTCGTACTTAAAGTAACGACTGTCAATCCCGTTGAAACCCAATGGAATATCCAGAACGAAACAGCCCTTTCCATTTACTATCTGGGATCGGGACGGGAAGTGGAGTTCGCCCGCGGTGCCGTGGACGGGGCGCAGCTTTCCCCGAGAGGCAGGTACGCCATCTGGTGGGACCTGCAGCAGCGGAACTGGTTCGCCTATGACGTCTGGGAGGAGAAAGTCATCAATCTGACCGGCGGCATCGACACGGTCTTCTGGAACGAGAAGGACGACCACCCGGCCTGGCCGGATCCGTACGGCCTCGGTCCCTGGATGCAAGGCGAAAACGCGCTTCTCCTGTATGACCGCTATGACATCTGGCAGGTAAGTCTGGCCGACGGAAAGGCCGCGAAGCTCACGGACGGCCGGGCGCAGAAACGCACCTACCGCTACCTGAATACCAAGGACGATGAGGACGATCCGACCATCGGACCGGCTGAAACCATCTACCTGAGCGTCTTTGACGAGACGACGAAGGAGAACGGACTGTCTTCCTATACCTTCGGAAAGAAAAGCATCCTGAAGCTCCTGGAATTCGGTGGCTACACCTGGAGCGGGCTCCAGAAGGCGAAGAACGCCCTTGTCTTTACCTATACGAAGGGGAACTTCCAAAATCCGATGGACTTGTATGTCACGGACTTCAGCAAGTCCACCGAAAGGATTACTTCCATCAATCCCCAGCAGAAGGACTACAATTGGGGAACGGTTGAGCTGTACCACTGGCTCGCCTATGACGGAACCCCGCTGGACGGTCTGCTGTACAAGCCGGAGGACTTCGACGAGAACAAGAAGTACCCGGTCATGGTCTATTTCTACGAGACCTATTCCGAGAACCTGTACAAGTACGTGATGCCGCAGCCCAGCTGGTCCACGGTCAATCTCGCCTTCTATACGTCGCGCGGGTATGTGGTCTTCGTTCCGGATATCGTCTATACGCCCGGCATGCCCGGCCAGTCGGCCTACAACTGCATCGTGAGCGGCGCCGAATCCCTGACCCGGTATCCGTGGATCGACAAGGACAACATGGCCATCCAGGGCCAGAGCTGGGGCGGCTACGAAGTGGCTTACCTCATTACCCGCACGGACATGTTCAAGGCGGCAGGCGCCGGCGCCCCCGTCGCGAACATGACATCGGCTTACGGCGGTATCCGCTGGGAATCCGGCATGAGCCGGCAGTTCCAGTACGAACAGACGCAGAGCCGCATCGGCCGGGACCTTTGGAGCGGACTGGAGCTCTATATGGAGAACTCTCCACTCTTCCGTCTCCCGAACGTGCACACGCCGGTCCTGATCATGCACAATGACAACGACGGCGCCGTTCCGTGGTACCAGGGCATCGAGATGTTCATGGGCCTCCGGCGTTTAGGAAAACCGGCCTGGCTGCTGGAATACAACAATGAAGCCCACAACCTCCGCGAACGCCGCAACCGGAAGGATCTCACGATCCGCCTCCAGCAATTCTTCGACCACTACCTCAAGGGCGCCCCGGAACCCGCCTGGATGCGGGACGGCGTCCCCACCGCGAAGAAGAGCTACTACTTCGGCTACGAATACTGATTATTTGTTCATGCGCTTGCCGTAGTTGAGCGCGAGGCCGCCGGCGGAGGTTTCCTTGTAGAGGGACGGGAGGTCCTTGCCGGTCTGCTTCATCACTTCCACTACGTGGTCGAAGGAGATGCGGTGTTTGCCATCAGAGAAGGTGGCGTAGATATCGGCGTCCAGCGCACGGGTGGCGGCGAAGGCGTTACGCTCGATGCAGGGGATCTGGACGAGGCCGCAGACGGGGTCGCAAGTCATGCCCAGGTGGTGTTCCAGGCCCATTTCGGCCGCATACTCGATCTGGGAAGGGCTGCCGCCAAAGAGCATGCAGGCAGCGGCCGAGGCCATGGCGCAGGCCACGCCTACCTCACCCTGGCAGCCGACCTCGGCGCCGGAGATGGAGGCGTTCTGCTTGACGACATTGCCCACGATACCGGCCGTAGCGAGCGCGTGGCAGATCTTCTTGTCGCTGAAGGAGTGTCCCTTGGCCAGGTGGTACAGGACGCCCGGCATGACACCGCAGGAGCCGCAGGTCGGGGCCGTGACGATGGTGCCGCCGGAAGCGTTTTCCTCGGAAACGGCCAGGGCATAGGCGAACACAAGACCGCGGGAGCGGAGGTTGGGCTGATAGCCCATGGCCTTGACATGATAGGTCGATGCCTTGCGCGCCAGGTTCAGCGGACCGGGCAGGCGCCCGTCCGTCTCCAAGCCACGCTCGACGGAGGCTTTCATCGCCTCCCAGACTTCCTGGAGATAGTCCCAGATTTCCGGACCCTCGTTCATATCGACATACTCCCAGAAACTCCGGCCGGAGGCGTCGCACCACTCGGTGATTTCCGTGAGCGTGTTCATGCTGTACACATCCCCGGAAACCGACATTTCCCGGCCCGGTCCCTCGGACAGAGCGCCGCCACCCACGCTGAACACGGTCCATTCATCCATAACGTTGGCTTCCCCGTCGAAGGCCTTGAATAGCATGCCGTTGGTGTGGTAATCGAGGACGGTTTCAGGCTTCCAGACCACCCGGACGGGCGCGACCGGCTGCAGCGCGTCGATGATGGCGACATCGGTCATATGCCCCTTGCCTGTCGCGGCAAGAGAGCCATAGAGGGTAACTTCGAAGCCGTGGGCGTCCGGATGCTTTTCGGCAAACATCGAGGCGGCCTTGTACGGGCCCATGGTATGGGAAGAGGAGGGTCCTCTCCCGATCTTGTAGAGTTCTTTGAGCGATTTCATCCGCGGTCCTTTTATTGGGGGCCGCAAAGATACGAAATATTCAGGCCATTTTGTTCAGCAGGCACTGAATTAATTTTCCATTTTCGTCCCGGAGGTGCATTCCGTTGCCCTGGCAGTACTTCCAGAACCGGCATTCGGCACACTCGTCCTTGTACATCCAGGAACGGTCACGGTACTGCTGGAAACGGTTGTTCCAGACTTCCATGAAGTCGTCCTCATAGATATTGCCCTGGTGATAGTCCGCCCGGATGCTGGGACAGGCCGATATACTTCCGTCGGCAAGGACACCGCCCACATTGACACCGGCGTTGCAGACAAAGAAATGATCCCGGACGTCTCCTTCATAATTGCCCAGGAAACCTTCACAAGCGAAGTCGGCCTTGATCCGTCCCTCCTTCCGGGTGGCTTTGATAAAATCCATCAGGCCGCGGATCTCTTCGCCGGAAAGCAGCAGTTCCGGATCATGTGCAGCACGCCCCACGGGAAAGACCGTGAACAGCCGCCACTCCTTGAGCCCCAGGCCGATGAGATACTCCTTGATCTCCGAGAGGTGCGGATAGTTCCGCCGGTTCACACAGGTGACGACATCAAAGGCAATGGCCTGGGAATCAAGCACCATCTTGATGGCGGCCGAAGCCCGCTTGAACGAACCGGGAACACCCCGCATCCAGTCGTGGTCCGCCTCCAGGCCGTCCAGGCTGATGGTCATCGAACGCAGGCCGCTCCTCAAAAGCCGCTGATAGCGATCCGGAGTAAGCGCGAAACCGTTGGAAACCATGCCCCAGGGAAAGCCCTTTTCGTACATCATCCGTCCGCACTGTTCCAGGTCCGGCCGCATCAACGGTTCCCCGCCGGTGACGTTGATCATGACCTGGTGCGGATCCGTCGCCGCAGCCACATTGTCCAGGACGCGGGCGAAATCCTCCAGGGGCATGTCGGGCTGAAGCGCCGTCTGCTTGCAGTCGCTGCCGCAATGCCGGCAATGATGGTTGCAGCGCAGGGTACATTCCCAGAACAACTGGCGGAGATGGTGAGCCTCGACCACATCCTCCCGAAGCCTCCGGAAGATATCCAGTGCCAGACGCCTTCTCAGCGAAAGCCTTTCCGTCATGACTGACCGAGGGTTTGATCGGATACCGGAAGTTCCGGTTCCTGAGAGCCTTGGTCCGGCTGCTGGAATTGGTATTGCCCGCTGGGGGCAGGTGGACCGTACATATACACCGGAGGGCCGTACATATCCCGCATATCGGGATCATCCGGATCGCAGGAAGAGAATCCCAGGACAGTCAGCAGGCCGCCCAGGACGAACTTGCGTGCTTTTTTCAGTTTGTCACTCATTTCGCATCGGGGTTTTCGTCAACTTTCTTGAGTTCATACCGGGCCGGAGGAACGCCGTACATGAGTTTGACAGGCGGAAATTTGTCCGGATCCGGATTCACACGGGTCGTATCAGGGACGGAAGGGATCACACGGATCGTGTCCGGGGTTACCTGACGCGCACGGCGCGGCCGCAGCTTCGGGCTGCAGGACGAAAAGCCCAGCAGGCACAGGAGCCCTGCGGCGAACATCCATTTGATACGGTCTTTTCTCATAAGCTGCCTTTTAAATCCCGATTTGCAAAAACCTTGCACAAGATACGGAATTATTTCCGAAGTTCCGCCACCATCGCCTCAGCAACGGCATCGGATGCGCCGGCGCCGCCCAGCCTTTCACGGATCTCGGCATAATCGGCCAGCATCCGGGCGCGGTAGTTCCCGTCCGAAACCAGCCGCCGGACCTCCTGGACGAGGTTCTCGGCCGTGAAATAGTTCTGCAGGTACTCCTTGAAGGCGGCACGGTCGATGATGAGGTTGGCCAGGGAGATGAAACGGATCTTGATGATATTCCGCATGATGAGGAAAGTCGTCTGCGCCGTCCGATACCCGACCACCTGGGGGGTGCCGATGAGGGCGGCCTCCAGCGAAGCGGTCCCGGAATTGATGACGGCAGCCCGGGCATGGCGGAGGACGCCGTAGGTGTCACCGAAGACGACATGGACAAAGGCATCGTTCCCGGCTAGGTCGTAATCTTCCCGGGAGCGGGCCGGAGCAGCCGCAATGACGAACTGATAATCAGCGAATTCCGGCATGGCATGGAGCCGGGCGGCAAGGTCCATGTACACGGGCATCATCGTCTTGATCTCCCCGTTGCGGGAGCCGGCGAGGAGGGCGATCATGGGCCTGTCCGGCAAACCCTGTCGCTGCAGGAAATCCGCCCGCGTTTCCCGCATGGCCGGACTGCGGTCCACGGCATCCACCAGCGGGTTCCCCTTGTAGATGAAATCCACTCCTTTCCGGCGGAAATAGTCAATCTCGAACGGGAATACGATGAAGAGCTTATCGACATAGGCCTTCAGCTTCCGGATCCGGCTCTCGCGGGAGGCCCAGACCTTCGGAGCGATGTAATAGAAGACCTTGAAACCGGCCTTATGGGCGAATTCGGCAATCCGGAAATTGAACCCCGGATAGTCGATCAGGACGACGACATCCGGCTTCCAGGCGAGGATGTCTTCTTCGCAGGAGCGGACTTTTCCCAGCAGCTGCCGGGCGTGGACCAGAACCTCCCAGAAACCGATGATCGCCCCATCCCGGTAGTCGTTCACGAGACCGCTCCCCGACTGATGCTCCCGGTACACAGCATCCATGAGACCGCCTCCCCAGAAGCGGATGTCCGCCTCCGGGTCCCGGGCGTAAAGGCCCCGCATCAGGTTGGACCCGTGCAGGTCGCCCGAGGCTTCGCCGGCGATCAGGTAATACTTCATCGGGTCAGGCTTTGCAAGCGCTTCAATTCGGTGAAATCGGTCCGGTCGATGTTGTTGGGCGTGATGGTGATCCAGTTGGAATGGTTCAGAACATGGTCCGCGTCCATCGCGCCGTCCTCGTCATCGACAAAGTCTCCGATCATCATGTAGCCGGTCTCCCCTTCTTCCAGCGGCGGAAGGCTGTCCTGCAGGTGGAATCCCGTCGCCTCATAGACCGAGAGCCGTTCCACGTCCCAGGGCTGGAACTCGCGGACCCAGTGGCCGCGGCCCTGCCGGGCGAAGCAGATGCCGGACACCCGGTCGGGCGTGACATCCGGGAAGTTGATGTTGTACAGGAGGCCGTATTTCCCTTCCGGCCAGTTGTCCAGGAGGAAACGGAGAATCTCCGGCAGATACCGCTCGACGGTCGAAAACTGGGCGTCCGGGCGGAAATTGCACAAGGACACGCCGATGGCTTTGCAGCCGTTCAGGGCGCCTTCCTCCGCTGCGCCGAGGGTAGCAGAGTAATTGGCGGCCGTGGCCGCATTGGAGCCGTGGTTGATGCCGCAGATCACGAGGTCCGGATTCCGGTTCTCATAGAAATATTCGAGACCGAACTTCACGCAGGAAGCCGGCGTAGCGTCCAGATAGTGCCAGTTGCCCGGTCCTTCCTCCGGAAGGGCCTTATGGGCCAAACGCTTCATTCCCAGCGAAACAGCCATGGAAGCACCACTCTGATGGAACTTCGGGGCGACCACCGTGACGTCACCGAACTCCGCCATGATCCGGGCCAGGGCGTGGATGCCGCCCGCCTTGTATCCGTCGTCGTTGCTGACCAGTATTTTCATGAAAATATATTCTTAAAATCTTTGAAATATCTTTTGCAAAGATACGGAATAATCCAAAAAAATCCGTAAATTTGCAGCGCCTTTGGACGAACGCGTCCGAAGTGCTTGATTGAAAAACATTTTATACACAAGTTCAACATGAATAGAATTGCTATCAACGGTTTTGGCCGTATCGGTCGTCTGGCGTTCCGTCAGATGTTCGAGGCTGATGGTTATGAAGTTGTCGCCATCAATGACCTCACAAGTCCCAAAATGCTTGCCCACCTTCTGAAGTATGACACCGCTCAGGGTGGATTCGCCGGCAAGTTCGGTGAAGGAAAGCACACGGTGGATTACAAGGACGCCGTCCTCGCTGAAGACGGCAAGACGGTTGTCACCCCCGGTTCCATCATCGTGGACGGCAAGGAAATCACCATCTACGCTAAGCCCAATGCCGCTGAGCTCCCTTGGGGCGAACTCAATGTCGATGTCGTCCTCGAGTGCACCGGTTTCTACACCTCCAAGGCGAAGGCCTCCGCTCACATCCAGGCCGGCGCGAAGAAGGTTGTCATCTCCGCTCCTGCGGGCAACGACCTTCCCACCATCGTCTATAACACCAACCACAAGACCCTGACCCCGGCCGACACCGTGATCAGCGCCGCTTCCTGCACCACCAACTGCCTGGCCCCGATGGCCGACGCCCTCAACAAGTACGCTCCCATCCAGAGCGGTATCATGAGCACCATCCACGCCTACACCGGCGACCAGATGATCCTCGACGGCCCTCAGCGCAAGGGTGACCTCCGCCGCAGCCGTGCAGGTGCCTGCAACATCGTTCCGAACTCCACCGGCGCCGCCAAGGCGATCGGCCTCGTCATCCCCGAACTGAACGGCAAGCTCATCGGCAGCGCCCAGCGTGTTCCCACCCCCACCGGTTCCACCACCATCCTGGTCGCCGTCGTGAAGGGTAAGGACATCACCGTCGAAGGCATCAACGCCGCGATGAAGGCCGCCTCCAACGAGTCCTTCGGCTACACCGAGGACCAGATCGTCAGCTCCGACATCATCGGCATGCGGTTCGGTTCCCTGTTCGACGCCACCCAGACCATGGTCTCCAAGGTGAGCGACGACACCTATCAGGTTCAGGTCGTCTCCTGGTACGACAACGAGAACTCCTACACTTCCCAGATGGTCCGTACCATCAAGTACCTCGCCGAGCTCAAGTAAGTCCGCCAGGCACTTAAGAGGACTCCATCAGGAGTGAATCCATAGACAGGTTCCATCCGGGGCCTGTCTTTATTTTTTATATTTTTTCATATATTTGTATTCTGAAACAGAATCAGTAAACCCAATGAAGAAATTATCCTTTGTCGTGGCCTTTCTCGCGGCGTTTGCCTTTTCCGCGAAGGCCCAGGAATTCGAACCGGGCGTGTATCTCCAGCTCCAGGGCGGAGCCGCCTATGATGTCGGAGAAGCCTCCTTCGGGAAGCTCATCTCCCCCGCCGCCCAGGCAGCGATCGGCTATCGTTTCAATGAAGTTTTCGGTGCGCGCATTTCCGTGAACGGTTGGCAGGCCCGCAACTACACCAGCGGCTCCGAGCTTCTTTACAAGTACCGTTTCGTCCAGCCTTCCCTGGACCTTCAGTTTGACTTGGGCACTCTTTTCGCCGGCTGGAATCCCGACCGGGTGTTCAACACCTACTGGTTCATCGGAGGCGGTGCACCCATCGCATTTGACAATGCCGATGCCATCAACCTGCACCAAAACGGCGAGAAACTGTCCCTCCTGTGGGAGCCCACGAAGGTTTTCTGGGGTGCCCGCACCGGTCTGGGAGCCGATATCCGCCTCAGCCGGCATGTCGCTTTCAACCTGGAGGTGAATGCCAATATGTACCCGGATACCTTCAACTCCAAGAAGAACCTCGAATCCAGGAATCCTGATTTCCGCATCAACGCCCTTGCCGGCTTTACCTTCCGATTCGGCGGGAAGAAGGCTCCGAAGGCCGCTCCGGCCGTGGTTCCGATTCCGCATCAGCATCAGGAAGAAGCCCGGGAGGAATCTCCGAGGAGAAATACCGTTTCTGAAGAGCCGGTGAAGGAAGATGTCGGTCCCGCCATCTACCAAGGTGCCGATGTGGATATTTTCTTCGACCTGAACCAGTCCAAGATCCGTGAAGATCAGGTCCTGACCCTGAACCGCCTCGTGAGCTACCTCCGCAACAACCCGGACATCAGGATCCAGCTCGACGGCTATGCCGACCGCGGCACCGGTACCCCGGAAATCAACCAGGAGCTCTCCGAGCAGCGCGTCGCCGCCGTCCGCCAGTTCATCGTCAGCCGCGGCATCGAGAACAGCCGCGTGAAGACCGCTGCCCATGGTGACAGCGTCCAGCCTTTCTCCGGCACCAAGAACCGCGTCGTCACCTGCCGCGTGAGATAGGTTCAGTACTCTCTCGGACCGAAAATATCCGTACCGATCCGGACCATCGTTGCACCATGGCGTGTGGCGATGGTCCAATCGTTTGACATGCCGATGGAGAGTTCCGTAAAGGTCTCCCGCAGGGAAGGAAACGCTTCCCGGATCCGATGGAACAGGCTTTCGATCCGGGCGAAATCCGCCTCGATCACCGCCTCATCCTCCGTATTCGTCGCCATGCCCATGAGGCCCCGGATCCGGATATTCTCCAACGGAGGGAGTACACCCTCTGAAAACTGTGCCACCCTCGGCACATGAGAGGGAGGGGCCCACGGCTCGCCGTGGGAGGGACGGAGGTCGCTTTGCGACCGGAGGTTTTCAGAGGGTGTACTCCCGCAGCATCGGAGAATATCTTCCTCATCAAATCCTTGCTTGGTCTCTTCGGCGCCCAGGTGGAGTTCCAGGAGGACGTCGATGACCCGACCGTTCTCTCTCCCCCACTTGTCGATGGCTTCCAGCAGGTGGAAGGAATCGACGGACTGGACGAGAGTGACGTACGGGAGGACGAGCTTGAGCTTGTTGGTCTGGAGATGGCCGATGAAATGCCACTCGATATCCGCGGGCATCTGCGGGACCTTGGCGGCGAGTTCCTGGGGACGGCTCTCGGCAAAGACCCGCTGGCCGGCATCGTAAGCCTCCATCAGGCGTTCGACCGGATGGAATTTGGAAACTGCCACCAGTTTCACGGCTGATGGCAGTTTCTCGTAAAGGGCTTGTAAGTTATCTCTTACCATTTTTTCTTTGTTGCTGGGCCTGCTGCTTCTGCATCTCACGCTGCATCTTCTGGGCTTCTTCCAGGCGCTGCTGCCACTTGGACTTGGGCGCCGCCTTGCCCTCGGCCGCCTTCACCTTCGCGAGGATCTCTTCCGGGTGGACGAACCACTTCTTGATGATCCAGGTTTCCAGCATCGTGATGAGGTTGGAAAGGAGGTAGTAATAGCTCAGGCCGGAGGAAAGGTTGTTACAGACGAAGAACATCATGATCGGCATCATGTACAGGCTCATGAAGCGCATCATCTGGGCATTCGGGTCGTTGCCGGTGCTCTGGTTCTGCATCGTGATCTTCGAGTAGAAGAACATGGACAGGGCCATCAGGAGGGCGAACAGGGAGATGTGGTCCATGCCCAGGACACTCGTGCCCCAGTGGATGACATCGTCATACGCGGAGAGGTCCTCGGCCCACAGGAAAGGCTGCTGGCGCAGCTGGATGGAGGCCGGGAAGAACCGGAACATCGCCCACAGGATCGGCATCTGGAAGAGCATCGGGAGGCATCCACCCATCATGGACACGCCGGCCTTGTTGTACAGTTCCATCGTCGCCTGCTGCTTCTTCATCGCATCTTCCTGCTTGGGATACTTGGCGTTAATCTTGTCCAGTTCCGGCTTCAGGGCCTGCATCTTCGCAGAGGAAGAATAGCTCTTGTATGCAAACGGAAGAACGACAATCTTGATGAAGATGGTCATCAGGAGGATGATGATGCCGAAGGACTTGATGAACTTGCTCAGCCAGTCGAACAGCGGGATGATCACACCCTTGGTGAACCAGGAAATCCACGCACCGCCCATCGGGATCACCTTCTCATAGGCATGGTGATAGGCACGCAGTCCCTTGTAGTCGTTGGGACCGAAGTAGAACTCGAAGGGGATGTCGATCCGCGGGGATCCCGGCTGGATGTCCGCCCGCAGGGAAGCCGTGCAGGTCATGAGGTCGTGCTCGGCATTGTCCTTCGGAAGATAGTCGATGGTGAATTCACCGTAGGTAAAGTCCTTCGGGGCCCGCATGATGGCGGAGAAGAACTGCTGCTGGAAGGCGAACCATTCGAGCTTGTTGTCGAAGCGCTTGGATCCCTTGCGGCCGTTGCCGATACTCTCCGGCTTCTTCTCGTCCGGGAAGTAGTAGTTCAGGCGGGAGTACTGGCTCTCGTTCTTGAAGCCCTTCTCCATCCGCGGGATGACCGCATCGAAATCCACGTCGATGCTGCCCACGTTGCGCGGGATCAGATTTTCCATGCCGACGAAGGAAAGCGTCTGGTTCACCGAGTAGGAATCCTTCACGAGCGTGTAGGTTTCCTCGATATAGCCGCCGTTCGAGAACGGCAGGCGCATCACCACGGTAGAGTCCGTGGAGGCCTCGGGCACATACAGGAAGTTGAACTTCCGGGTATCCACGGCCGTCGGGGCATACACGACGAATCCGAGCTGGCTCTTGCCGTCGCGGAGGATATACAGATCCGACTTGTCGTAATTCTTGTATTCCTTGACCCGGACCGCATAGGGTTGGGCACCCATCGTAGTGAAGGTGACCTCCAGTTTTTCGTTCTCCAGCTTGACCAGGCTTCCCTCGCCCTGCGCCGCAGCGTTCAGGAGGGAATCGCTGTAAACCGCCGTCTGCGCAGGCAGCGCGGCCACCACCGTGTCCTCCGGGTGCTCCGCCAGATAAGCGGCCCGGATGCTGTCCTGCCTGTACTGTTCCACGGCGGCGATGGAATCCAATTGTGCCTGGTACTCCATCTGCTTCCGGACCTGACGGCTCTGGAACCCGAAGAAGCCCATCATGATCAGGGCGATCAGAACGAAGCCGATGATTGAGTTTTTGTCCATAGGCTACTCGCTCTGCTCCTCCTGCTCCTTGGTCACCAGTTCGCGGATCTTCGCTTCCAGTTCCTTGAGGTCGGCCTTGGCCGCGTCGATGCGCTCCTGCATCTGGGCCTTGAGCTGCTCCGCACCCTTGGACAGGCCAAAGAAGCCGATGTTGTTCTCATAGGTCTGGATGTCCTGCTGCAGCTGGTTGTACTTGAGCGTGAGCTTGTCCTTCTCGGTAAGCGGAGCATTGCTGCGGCGCTGCTCGCCGCGGACAGGGCCCCGTCCGCTTTCGCGACGGCCACCGCGTCCCCAGTCCGGGAACTTGGCCTGCATCGCTGCGCGGTAGGCGGCCTGGACGGCGTCCTTTTCCTTGAACGGAACGAACCCGATGGCGTTCCAGCGCTCGGCAAAGCCGCGGGCGGCTTCGGCATCGGCCTCGGCGTCAGCGGAGACGTAAGCCTCGATTTCCTCGATCAGGGCGCGCTTGGCCTTGAGGTTGCCGTAGTAGTCGTTCTCGGGACGTCCCTGCTTGTCACGCTCGTTGAAGAAAGCGTCACAGGCGGCACGGAAACGTTTCCACAGTTGTTCGGACTTCTTGCGCGGCACGGCACCGATCTCCTTCCACTGCTTCTGGAGTTCGATCAGCGTGTCGGAGGTCTTCTTCCAGTCGGTGCTGTCCTTGAGGGCCTCGGCCTGCTCGATGATGGCGAGTTTCTTGGACATGTTGTCGTTCATGCTGTCCTTGAACTCGTTATAGTAGTCACGCTTGCGGCTGAAGAAAGCGTCGCAGGCGGCGCGGAAACGGTCGTACACTTTCTGGTTGTCCTTCCGCGTGGCGAAACCGATCTTACGCCATTCGTCCTGGATTGCGACGATCTCCTTGGAGAGGGCGTTCCATTCGCTGGAGGACTTGATCTCCTGGGCCGCGATGGCCTCCACTTTCTCGCAGAGGGCGGTCTTGGCCTCCAGGTTCTGGGCCTGCTGCTCTTTCAGGCCTTCGAAGTGGGCCTGGTATTTCTTGTTGATGACCGCGGTGGCGGCACGGAACCGCTCCCAGATGGAATCGCGGAACTCCTTGGCCACGGGGCCGAATTCCTTCCACTGCTCATGGAGCTTCTGGAGTTCCTTGAAGGCACTCACGATATCCTCGTTCTCGGCAAGGGCCTCGGCCTGCTCGCAGAACTCGGTCTTGGCCTCGAGGTTCTTGCGGAAATCAAGGTCACGGAGCTCGCGGTTGATCTGCACGAGGTCGTAGAATTTCTCCACATGGAGCTGATATGTATCATTGATGTCCCGGTAGTTCTGCTGCGGGACCGGACCAGTCTCGCGCCAACGGTTCTGGATCTCCCGGAACTTCGGGAACGCGTCCTTCATGTCCCCCTGCTCCTCGACGAGGGCCTTGAGGTCCTCGATGATGGCCTGCTTGGTCACGAGGTTGGCCTCGCGTTCGGCATCCAGCTGGCGGTTGTATTCCGCCCGCTCTTTCTTATATACATTGTAGAGGTTCTTGAATCCGGCCTCGATCGCGGCGAACGGGCTCACGGGCGCGCTCTCCAGCGGTTCGGTGGCAGGCATTTCCTCGATGGTATCGGCATCGGGTTCCTCGACCGCGGCATCCTCGCCAGCCTCCGCCTTTTCGCGGGAAAGGCGCTTGTAGAAGGCGGACTTCAGGGCCTCGGCCTCCTTGGAACGCTTCATGCGGTCTTCACTTTCCGTCAGGCTCTGGAACAGGGCGGAGAGCTCGGCCAGGGTCTTGTCGGCATAGTTGACGACGACCTGTTCCTGTGCTACATCTGCGGTCTCGACGACGGTTTCTTCGATGACCTCAGGCTTCATTTCTTCACTCATAGTAGATGGTGCTCAAAAATTAAACATACAAGATTACAAAGATAACAAAATTTCCACAATTAAGCATAAAACGCTACATTTGCAGTGAAGAAAGAGAGAACCCATGCGCATCGATATCCTTACCGTCGTCCCGGAGCTGCTCGAAAGTCCGCTCAGTCATTCCATTCCGGGCCGGGCCGTCAAAAAAGGCCTGGTGGAAATCCACGTCCACAACCTCCGCAAGTACGGCCTCGGGCCGCGCCTCACCGTGGATGACTATTGCTATGGCGGCGACGCCGGCATGGTCATGATGGTGGAGCCGGTGTTCCGGATGATCGAGGAACTGCGGGCGGAAAGGGACTACGACGAAATCATCTATATGGCTCCGGACGGGGAGATCCTGGACCAGGGAATAGCCAACGAACTGTCCCTCAAGGAGAATATCATCATCTTGTGCGGCCATTACAAGGGTATTGACGAGCGCATCCGCGAACACCTCGTCACCCGGGAGATCTCCGTGGGCGATTTCGTCGTGAGCGGCGGCGAGATCCCGGCCGCCCTCCTGGCCGACAGCATCATCCGGCTCATCCCCGGCGTCCTGACCGACGAGACGTCGGCTCTTTCCGACAGCTTCCAGGATGGCCTGGTCTCCCCTCCCGTCTATACCCGTCCCGCGGAATTCAACGGCTGGAAGGTTCCCGATGTCCTCCTGTCCGGCAATCCCAAGCTCATCCAGGCCTGGCAGGACGAACAAGCCCTCGCCCGCACCCGCGAACGCCGTCCCGGCCTTCTGGACTAAAAGGATAAGGCTCGCATCCCTGCGAGCCTTATTCTTGGTTAGTTAGTAGTGTATTCTTACTCAGAAGAAGGTTAATTGTGTTGGTTAGAAGAAGCGTATCTCGGTTCTCGCAAAAGGTTTTTAAATAATTTTATTAAATCACTCTTTTTCCCTTTTGCAAGAGCAAAGATAAGCAAACTTTCCATACTTCCAAAATTTAATGATAAAATCTTCGCTAATTAAAATATTTTAAAAACAGAGGGCAATCTTCCCCATGATATTGCGCATGGCCTGCGGGTACAACCCGGCCTCCAGGTACATCGGGTCCGCCCCCCCCTGCCAAGCCCTGTACACCCACGCGTAGGCATAATAAGCGCGGTTCAGGAGGTTGTTGACATAGAGGGATAGTTCCAGGGAGCCGCAGGGAATATCGAACCGGTGACTCAGGGAAAGGTCGGCGACGAAGAAGGCAGGGATGCAGCGCTCCTCCGACTGCGTATTGTCCCAATACTGTTTCCCGACATATTTGCCGCTCAAGGAAAGGGTCATGGGCTGCCACCAGCCGCTGAAGGGGGCAAGCGACACCCGTCCCATACCCACGGCGGAAGGAGAGAGCAGCATGGTCGTATTCTCATAGGTTTCCTCCTTGTAACCGCCGTTTTCCCAGTCTTCCAGGTAAGCCGTAAAACGGCGGAGGCGATTGTGCGACAAGGTCAGGTTGCCGTCGATTCGCAGCACCCGGGAAGGAGTCCAGGCGGCGGCGAGTTCGATGCCCCGGCGCCAGCCCCGACCCACATTCTCCTTGATGGCATAGCCGGAGGAACTGAGTCTGCCGGTCTCCAGCAGCATATCCCGGTACTCCATCAGGTACAGGTTGGCCGTACCGGTGAAATGCTCGCCGAAATAACCGTATCCGGCTTCGACATCCACCATGGACTCCGGCTTGATCGGGATCATTTCGCCCTTGATGTTCTCCTTGATATCGCTCCGGCCGGGTTCCCGGTGGCCCAGGGCGACGCTCGCATAGAGCTTATGTCCGCCGAAACGGGCCGTGACGCCCCCCCGGGGATTGAAGAAGTTCCATTTCTCATGGTAATCCATGGGCACGGAACTGGCCTTGTCGTCAGGTCCCACAAGGTCGTAACCGATGTGCCGGTACTGGAGGTCCGCATAAGCGGTGAGCCAGGACAGCGGCCGGTATTCGGCCCGGAGGAAACCGTTCACTTCCTGCTTCAGGCCGTTATTGCGATACCAGGTATAATTCCGGTTCATGGACGCATAGTCATACCGGTCTCCCAGGAGCCGGGCCCAGAGCATCTCCCCCCAGTGGTCTCCGTCATACCGGGAGAAATTCACGCCTCCGTCCAGGTTCAGGGCCGATCCCCGGTAGCGGAGGGAGGTCTGTCCCACATACAGGTCGTTTCCCATCTTCTTCCGGTAGATCATGTCGCTCTTTTTCACTCCGCCCACGTCGGAGAAGGGATAGCCGAATTCGGCGAACTTCCGCCCCGTCTTGTAATACTCGTCATAACCGTCGCCCCGGGTATAGTCCAGGGTCGTCGTCCAATGGAGCCGGTCCGCCAGGCCGCGGGTATAGTTGAGTTGAAGGTGATGCTGCGCGTAATTGTCCGTCTGATTGGAATAATAGCAGGTGCGGCCGGCATCATCGACATATTCGCCCGCCCCGTTGTAGGTGCGGTCCACGGCATACATTTCCGGCGAAATGCCGTCCCAGGTGATCCCGCTCTTCTGGTCGCCCGTCAAGTAAGTCAGACGCAGGGAATTACGACCTTTCAGCCAACCGATTACGGCAAACAGGGAAGCCGAGTTCACCCCGGCGTTGCGGATGTAACCGTCCGTCCGGCCCACGGTCCAGGCCAGGTCGAAATACAGTCCGGAGGGAAGCAGCCCCGACCGGGCCGAAAAGCCCGACAGGAGCGTCCCGTAGGAGCCGGCTGAAATCTCGCTGCGGAAAGAGGGTTCCGGAGCGACGAAAGCCGTATTCATGTTGATGCTGGCGCCGAAAGCGCCGGCCCCGCTCAACGACGTGCCCAGTCCCCGCTGCACCTGGACTCCGGAAAGGAGGGAGGTCAGGGCGGGGATATTGACCCAGAACACTTCCTGGGATTCCGCATCGTTCAGGGTAATTCCGTTCAGGGTGACATTAATCTGGGATCCCTTGGAGCCGCGGATGGTCATCGCGGAATTGCCCAGACCGGTTCCGCCTTCGTTGTATGTCACGACGGAAGGCAGCAGGCCCAGGGTCATCGGAAGGGAATTCATGGGATTGGCACTCTGGAGCACGTCCCGGCCCACTTCGACATGGGTGACAGGGGTTTCCGCTCCGGCGCGGGTGGAGGAGACGACGACACTGTCCAGTCGTTCTTCCCAGGTGGTGTTCTGCGCAGCGGCGCAGAAACAAGTGGCGGCAAAAGCCGCGGTCAACAAGCTTTTTTTCATATACTTTCCTCCGGCGGTATGAACCGCATCAGGTTCGACGGGTATGATCTCAACCGGGCGGCCGCCCGATACCCCGATATGTCTTTATTTCTTCTTGGTCAGCTCGATTTCGAACATCTTGGGCCAGTATTTTCCGGTCAGGAAGATCCGGCCTTCCGGATCGACGGCGATCCCGTTCAGGACGTCCGTCTCCCGGGTCCTGTCCTGGGCGGAAAGGAGGCCCCGGCAGTTCACCGTCGCCTCCACGGTCCCGTCCTTGGGATCGATGATGACGATGGTGTCGGTCGTATAGACGTTGGCCCATACCTTTCCGTCGATCCATTCCAGCTCGTTCAGGTACCGGACGGCCCGGCCGTCCTTCGTGACACGTACCCGGCGCAGTTCCTGCATGTCCTTGTCCAGGAAATACAAGTAAGCGCTGCCGTCGCTCGCAATGAGCTGCTGTCCGTCCGTAGTGAGGCCCCAACCCTCGCGGGGATAGGCCACCGTGGACTTGTATTTCAAAGAATCCGCATCATAGATGAAGGCAAGGCCGTTCGTCCAGGTCAAGATATACAGGTTTCCATCCAGGATGCAGGAGCCCTCGATAAAGTATTTGCGGGAGAAATCCTGCCGGCTCAAAGCCTTTCCCGTTTCCAGGTCCACCGTCCTGAGCGTACTCTCCCCCCACTGGCCGGTCGTCTCGATGAGGCGTCCGCCGTCGAAGAAGAGCCCCTGGGTGTATGAGGTGACGTCATGCGGATACTCCCGCAAGACATGGACCTTGTATTCCCGTACCTTGGCATTGCCACAGGACAGGACTGCGAAGGCAAGCAGTATGAGGGCCAATTTTCTCATTTTCCAAAAATCTTACAAATTTAAGGAAAAAACCGTACCTTTGCAACAGAAAGGTGGGACGATCTGCCGCGCCGGGATCCGGTGAGGAAAGTCCGCACAGGGCAGGGCACCTGGCTGTGGAAAGCACAGAAGGGAGTAATCTTTTCCGTCCGTAACAGAGAATGACCGCCCGCAAGGGTAAGGGTGAAAACGCGGGGTAAGAGCCCACGACGGCGTGCGGCGACGTACGTCGGGTACGGCGACAGGCCTGCAAGACCAAATATACCGGCAGATGAGGACGGCCCGTCCGATGCCGGGGGGTAGGTTGCGAAGATAAATGGCAGATTCAAAAACAGAAAGCGGCTTACGGCCCCGCCTTTAGACCGAAGAGGCTGACCCGATTGGGGATCAGCCTCTTTTTTTTCGATTCTTTCCGGTTTGAGGGATTTACATCTCCACAAAATGGCACCAGCCGTGTTCGTCGGGGAACTGGCCGTCCTGGATGGCGCGGATGCGCTTGTAAAGGGCGGTGGACCTGAGACCCACTTCCCCATCGGGGCAGAAACGGAAGGTGCGGGACACTTCCGGAGCTTCCAGGACGGGCTTCATGTCGATGTGGGAGAGCGGGGTGATGACGACGGCGGTGCCGCAGCCGCCCGCTTCCTCGAAGGTGTCCAGTTCATCCAGCGGGACCGGACGCTTTTCCACTTCCATGCCCAGGTCCCGGGCCACCTGCTGCAGCGTCTTGTTCGTAATGGACGGCAAAACGCTCTCGGACAGCGGAGTCACATACTTGTTTCCCTTGATGCCGAAGAAATTGGAGGAGCCGAATTCGTCCACGAACTGCCGGGTGGAGGAATTCACGTACAGGAGTTCCGCATAGCCCTGTTCATGGGCATACTTGTAGGGTTTGAAGGTATTGGCATAATTCGCGCCGATCTTGTAGCTGCCGGATCCCTTGGGGGCCGCCCGGTCATAGTTGCCGGGGATGACGGCGGCGCAGGACTTGAGGTGGGCGCCGTAGTACGAGCCTACCGGGGCGCACATGACGGCGAAAACGGCCTCCGGATACGGCACCAGCTGCATCTGCGGATGCATGCCGATCAGGAGCGGACGCAGGTACATCGACGCGCCGAGCCCGAAGGGCGGCAGGAATTCGATATTCCCGCGGATGCAGTCTTCGCACATCTTGAAGAACATCTCCTCCGACGGGCAGGGCATGCCCAGGTAATCCGCCGTCCGCTGCAGCCGGGCTGCGTTCTCGTCCGGTCGGAACATGGCGATCCGCCCATCCTGCTGCCGAAAGGCCTTCAGGCCCTCGAAGCAGGAAATCGCATAATGGAAGACCTGCGCGAAGGGATCGAAGGTAAAGGAGAAAGTCTCCGTGGATACAGGGTTGGACCACTGGCCGTCCTTGTAGTGGGAGAGAACGACCGTGCGGGTCCGGTAGGCGTCGAAGCCCAGGGTTTTCCAGTCTATCTGTTGCATATCGTCTTATATTTTAGATGCGATCCAGTCGCCGACTTCCGAGGTGGAGCAGGTTCCGCCCAGGTCTTCGGTCACGATACCGGCCTCCAGCGAAGCCGCCACGGCCTCCCGGATGGCCTTTCCTTCCTCCATCAGCCCGAAGGCATATTCGAACATCATCGCCGCGGAGAGGATGGCCGCGACGGGGTTGGCGATATTCTTCCCGGCCGCCTGCGGGTAAGAGCCGTGGATGGGCTCGAACAGGGAGGTGTGCTCCCCCACCGAGGCCGATGCCAGGAGGCCCATGGATCCGCTGATACAGCTGGCTTCGTCCGTGAGGATGTCACCGAAGGTGTTCTCCGTCACCAGGACGTCGAAGAACTTCGGACAGCGGATAAGCTGCATCGCGGCATTGTCCACGAACATGTAATCCACCTGGATATCCGGATAGGACGGCTCCATCTCCCGCGCGACCTGGCGCCACAGGCGGGACGATTCCAGCACATTGGCCTTGTCCACGACCGTCAGGTGCTTCCGGCGGCGGCCGGCGTATTCGAAGGCCAGGCGCAGGATGCGCTCCACCTCGGCCCGGCTGTAAATGCAGGTGTCGTAGGCCGTATTCCCGTCGTCCTTCCGTCCCTTTTCCCCGAAGTACATGCCGCCGGTGAGTTCCCGGATGCACAGGAAATCGGCCCCGTCCACGAGTTCGGTCTTGAGCGGGGATTTGTCCACGAGGGACTTGAACGTCTCCACGGGACGGAGGTTCGCATACAGGCCCAGCTGCTTCCGGATGGCCAGCAGGCCCTGTTCCGGCCGGACTTTTGCCGTCGGGTCGTTGTCGTACTTGGGGTCGCCCACGGCGCCGAACAGCACGGCGTCGCTGTCCATGCAAAGGGCATGTGTTTCGGACGGGTAGGCGTTCCCGAACCGGTCGATGGCGCAAGCGCCTACATACCCGTACGTGTAGGACACCTCGTGGCCGAAACGGGCGCATACGGCGTCCACCGCCTTGACGGCCTGTTCCACGACCTCCGGGCCGATGCCGTCGCCGGGCAGTTTTGCAATCTTGAGTTTCATATCAGGTTGTTTTCGATTAAATTCAGCATTTTCACCGTGGCCTTGATGGCGGCCTCGGCCTGGTCGGAGTCCACGCCCCGGGTCTTGAAGGCCGTCCCGTCCAGGTCCCACGAAATCGTGGTCTCGACGAGGGCGTCCGTCTTTCCGCCGGGCGGGATCTTCACGACGTAATCCGTCAGTCTCGGATGCCGCCGTCCCAGCCGGTCGTAGATGATCCACAGGGCCTTCATGAAGGCATCGTACTGGCCGTCACCGGCCGACGCTTCCTCGTAGCAGGTCCCGTCGATGTCGATCCGGATGTTCGCGATAGGACGCATGCCCCGGGCAAGCTGGAGACTGTAATTGATGATGTGGATCCGGTCCGGGGCCGACGAGCTGTCCCCTTTGAGGACTTCCGCCACGATGAACGGCAGGTCCTCCGGACTCAGGCTTTCTTTCTTGTCACCCAGTTCCACCACCCGTTCCGTCACGCGTTTCATCTGTTCAGGCGTCAGGTTGATCCCCAGCGCTTCCAGATTCTTGATGACATTGGCCTTGCCGCTGGTCTTTCCCAGGGCATAATGCCGATGCCGCCCGAAGCGTTCCGGCAGGAGGGCGTTCTGGTACAGCCCGCCTTTGCGGTCACCGTCGGCATGGACCCCGCTGGTCTGGGTGAAGGCAAACTCCCCCACCAGCGGTTTGTTGGACGGAATCCGGATGCCGGAAATGGTTTCCACGTAGCGGGACACATGCATCAATGCGCTCTCATCCAGGCTGTTGGGAACCTTCAGATGGTCGTTCAGGATGCCGATGGCACTCGAAACCGGCAGGTTTCCGGTCCGCTCCCCCAGCCCGTTTACCGTCGTATGCAGGCCCTTCACTCCCGCCTTCACCGCTTCGAAAGCATTGGCGACAGCGAAGTCGTAATCATTGTGCGGGTGGAAATCGAAGTGGATGCCGGGATAACGCTCCACCATCGCCCGGCAATAGGAACGCGCCTGCTCCGGGTCCAGGATCCCCAGCGTATCAGGCAGCATGATCCGGCGGACCGGCGCGCCCTTCAGGGCGTCCACGAGGAAGTACACATAGTCCGGGGAATCTTTCATCCCGCCCGACCAGTCTTCCAGGTACACATTGACCGTCAACCCTTTGGATACGGCAAGACCGATGTTCCGGAGAATGTCGGAGAGGTGTTCCTTGGGCGATTTGCGGAGCTGGCCCATCACATGGCGGAGCGATCCCTTCGTCAGAAGGTTCATGACCTTTCCCCCGGCGGAACCGATCCAGTCCACGGAAACACCGTCGTCCACGAACCCCAGGGCCTCCACGGCATCGAGCCGGCCGCAGGAGGCGGCCCAGCCACAGATCTTGGCGAACGCCTCCTGTTCCCCCCGGGACACCCGGGCCGAGGCCACCTCGATCCGATTGACCTTGAGTTCCTCCAGCAGCAGGCGCGCGATCGCAAGCTTCTCGTCCGGATTGAACGAGACGCCGGCGGTCTGCTCGCCGTCGCGGAGGGTGGTGTCCATTATTTCGAGCATCTCGCTTCCCACGCTTCGATCTTGTCTTTCTGGAGCATCAGGAAATCGATGTCGTCCAGGGCATGCATCAGGCAGTACTTCTTGTAGGGATTCAGTTCGAAGGTCTCGCTCCGTCCCGTGGACAGGTTCGTCACGGTCTGGTTCGGGACATCCACGCGGACCTTCGCCTGCGGATCGGCGGCAATGGTGTCGAAGAGTTCGGCGAGGAACTCCGGCGTCACGACCACCGGAAGGACGAAATTGTTCAGTTCATTGTTCTTGTGGATATCTGCAAAGAAACTGGAAATCACTACTTTGAACCCATAGCCGGCAATGGCCCAGGCGGCGTGTTCCCGACTGGATCCGGAGCCGAAATTACGGCCGGCCACGAGGATTTCGCCGCCGTAGCGCGGGTCGTTCAGGACGAAATCCCGCTTGGGCGTCCCGTCCGGATGGTAACGCCAGTCCCGGAAAAGGTTCTCCCCGAAGAAGCTTTCCTCCCGGGTGGTCGCCTTCAGGAAACGGGCGGGGATGATCTGGTCCGTGTCCACGTTCTCGAGCGGGAGCGGGACGCAGGTGCTTTCTATGATGTCGAATTTCTGTTTCATACGAGGAAGTCTCTGGGATCCGTAATGACGCCGGTGACGGCGGCCGCAGCGGCCGTGATCGGGCTGGCAAGGAGCGTGCGGGAACCGGGGCCCTGGCGGCCTTCGAAGTTCCGGTTGCTCGTGGAAACGCAGTATTTGCCGGCAGGGACCTTGTCCGGATTCATCGCAAGGCAGGCCGAGCAGCCCGGCTGGCGGATCTCGAAACCGGCTTCCCGAAGGACCAGGTCCAGCCCCTCGGCCTCGATCTGGCGGCGAACCGCCTGCGATCCGGGGACCAGCCAGGCCACGACGCCCGGCGCCTTTTTCCGGCCCTTCACGATGCGGGCGAAGGCCCGGAAATCCTCGATGCGGCCGTTCGTGCAGGCCCCGAGGAAGACATAGTCCACCGGTTTGCCAACCAGGGCGTCACCTGGCTGGAAATCCATATATTTCAAGGCCTTGCAGAAAGAAGGCTGGCCTTCGACGGGAATTTCGTCCAGCGTGGGGACATGCCCGCACACGGCCGTGCCCATCCCGGGGTTCGTCCCGTAGGTGATCATCGGCGGAATCTCGGCGGCGTCATAGACGACCTCCCGGTCGAAGACGGCGTCGTCGTCACTCCGGAGCTGCTTCCAGCGTTCGACCGCCTGCTCCCACGCCTCCCCTTTCGGAGCATACTCGCGTCCTTTCAGGTAGGCGAAGGTCGTCTCGTCCGGGGCGATGAATCCGCCGCGGGCCCCCATCTCGATGGAGAGGTTGCACAGGGTAAGGCGGCCTTCCATGGACAGGGAACGGACGGCGGAACCGGCGTACTCCACGAAATAACCCGTGGCGCCGCTGGTCGTCAACCGGCTCATCAGGAAGAGGGCCATGTCCTTGGCCGTCACGCCCTTCCCGAGTTCGCCCTCGATGCGGATCCGCATGGACTTGGGCTTCTGCTGGAGGATGCACTGCGAAGCCATCACCATCTCCACCTCGCTGGTGCCGATGCCGAAGGCGACCGCCCCGACGGCTCCGTGGGTGGACGTATGGGAATCGCCGCAGACGATGGTCATCCCGGGCAGGGAAAGCGCCTTCTCCGGGCCCACGACGTGGATGATTCCGTTGTCCGGTTCATTCATCCCGTAATGCGTCAGGCCGAATTCGGCCGCATTCGCGACGAGGGCGTCCACCTGCTTCTTGGAGACCGGGTCCTCGATCGGGCGGTCCTGGTGCTCCGTGGGCGTATTGTGGTCCGGCATACAGAAGATCTTTTCCGGCCGCAGGCAGCGGAGGCCGCGGGCGCGCAGGCCGTCGAAGGCCTGGGGACTCGTCACTTCGTGGCAGTAGAGCCGGTCGATATACAGCTGGTCCGGGCCGCCGTCCACGTGCTGGACGACATGCGCATCCCAGATTTTGTCAAACAGCGTATTCATCCGTTTCAGATTTTGTTGATACAGTCCACATAGGCCTCGATCGAAGCGGTCACGATGTCCGTCGATGCACCGAAGCCGTAATACACGCGTCCTTCGTTCTCCACCTGCATATGCACCTTGCAGCAGTCGTCGGAGCCCTTGGTGACGCCCTGGATGGTGAATTCGTTGATGGTCACCTGGCGGCGGACGATCTGGCGGAGGGCGTTGATCGCGGCATCGACCGGACCGTTTCCGGTCGCAGCGGCCTCGAACTTCTCCCCGGCGATGTCCAGGCCGATGGAAGCGACCGGCTTCATGCCGATGCCGCTCGTCGCCTGGAGCCAGTCCACCTTGATGTGGCGTCCGGCTGCGCGGTCGGCCCCGGCGAGCATCAGGATGTCGTCGTCGTGGATTTCCTTCTTGCTGTCCGCCAGGCGGAGGAACTGCTCATATACTTCGTCCAGTTTCCCTTCGTCCAGCTTCACGCCGTTCACTTCCAGGCGGTACTTGAGCGCCGCCCGGCCGCTCCGGGCCGTCAGGACGATGGAGTTCGTGTCCACGCCAACGTCCTTCGGGTCGATGATCTCGTAGGTCTCCGCCCGCTTCAGGACGCCGTCCTGGTGGATGCCGGAGGAATGGGCAAAGGCATTCTTTCCCACGATGGCCTTGTTGGGCTGGACCGGCATGTTCATCAGGGTCGATACGAGCCGGGAAGTGGGATAGATCTTCTGCGTGTTGATGTTCGTCTCCAGCGGAATGCCCTTGTGGGCCTTCAGGATCATAGCAATCTCCTCCAGGGCGGTGTTCCCGGCCCTTTCGCCGATGCCGTTGATGGTCACTTCGCACTGGCGGGCGCCGTTCAGCAGGCCCGCCATCGTGTTGGCCGTCGCCATCCCGAGGTCGTTGTGGCAGTGCGTGGATATGATGGCTTTGTGGATGCCGTCCACATGCTCCATCAGGTACTTGATCTTGGCGCCGAATTCCTCCGGCAGGCAATAGCCCGTGGTGTCGGGGATATTGACGACGGTCGCACCGGCCTTGATGACGGCCTCGACGACTTTCGCCAGGTATTCATTGTCCGTACGGCCGGCGTCCTCGGCATAGAACTCCACGTCCTCCACGTACTTCTTCGCATATTTGACGGCACGGACAGCCCGTTCCAGGACCTCCTCCCGCGTGGAATTGAACTTGTAGCGGATATGGGAATCGGAAGTGCCGATGCCGGTATGGATCCGGCCCCGCTTGGCGTACTTCAGCGCTTCGGCCGCCATGTCGATGTCCTTTTCCACGGCACGCGACAGGGCGCACACCGTGGGCCAGGTCACCGCCTTGGAGATCTCCACCACCGAGTTGAAATCCCCCGGGCTGGAGATCGGGAAGCCGGCCTCGATGACATCCACACCCAGGAGTTCCAGGGCCTTGGCGACCTGGATCTTCTCCACGGTGTTCAGCTGGCATCCGGGCACCTGCTCCCCGTCGCGGAGCGTGGTATCGAATATATAGACGCGGTCGTTCATCGGTCGATCTCTTCGGGACGCAGCTTCCTCACGGCGGCGCCGGTGCGCCAGAGCTCGCTCTCACGGAGCGCCTTCAGCTCTTTCTCGAGGCCCACGCGGTAATCCGGCTTGGAGTTCGCGTCGATGGAGACCTGGGCCTCCTCGCCACTGGCCACCCGCTGGTAGAGTTTCTCGAAGACCGGCTTCGTGGCATCGTGGAACGGGCCCATCCAGTCCAGGGCGCCGCGCTGGGCGGTGGTGGAGCAGTTGGCGTACATCCAGTCCATGCCCTTCTCGGCAAAGAGCGGCATCAGGGACTGGGTGAGTTCCTCGACCGTCTCGTTGAAGGCCTCGGAAGGGCTGTGTCCATGCTCGCGGAGCACCTCGTACTGGGCCAACAGGATGCCCTGGATGGCGCCCATCAGCGTGCCGCGCTCACCGGTCAGGTCGGAATAGACCTCGCGCTTGAAATCGGTCTCGAACAGGTAGCCGGAGCCCACGCCGATACCCAGGGCGAGGGTGCGCTCGAGGGCGCGGCCGGTCGCATCCTGATATACCGCATAGGAGGAATTCACGCCGCGGCCCTGCAGGAACAGACGGCGGAGGGAGGTACCGGAGCCCTTCGGGGCCACCATGATCACGTCCACGTCGGCCGGCGGGATGATACCCGTGCGCTCCTTGTAGGTGATGCCGAAGCCGTGGGAGAAATACAGGGCCTTGCCGGGGGTGAGATGCTTCTTCACCGTGGGCCAGACCTCGATCTGGGCCGCATCGGAAACCAGGTACTGGATGATGGTCCCCTTCTCGCAGGCCTCCTCGATCTCGAAGAGGGTCGTCCCGGGCACCCAGCCGTCGGCGACGGCCTTGTCATAGGTCTTGCCCTTGCGCTGGCCCACGATCACGTTGAACCCGTTGTCCTTGAGGTTCAGCGCCTGTCCGGGGCCCTGGACGCCGTAGCCGATGACCGCGATGACCTCGTCCTTCAGGACCTCGCGTGCTTTTTCCAGGGTGAATTCCTCGCGGGTCACGACGTTCTCATCGACCCCGCCAAAATTGATCTTTGCCATAACTGTTATTGATTTAATAATTGATTCCTTTCCCTTTCCCGCTTGCGGAGGAACTTGAACACGGGTTCCTGTTCCGCCCGGGAGACTGCGATCCGGCCCGACCGGACGAACTGGAGGACGCCCACCGGCTTCAGGTCGTCGTGCAGGGCGGCCGTTTCCTCCGAGAGGCCGGTCTTCTGGATGACCGTGAAGATCTTGTTCATCTCCACGATGCGTGCGTGGTATTTACTCAGCAGGTGCTCGATGTCCCCGTTCTCCAGGAGGGCGGGCGTCGGGACCTTGTACAGGCACAGCTCGCGGTACACGATCTTGTCGGCCGTGTAGAAGAAGGCCTTGATCACGTCCACGCGCTTTTCGATCTGCTGGACGCTCTCCTTCACCTTTTTCTCCACGCCGGAGGTGACGATCGTGATGTTGTGGATCCCTTCCATCGACGTGGCGCCGGCGGAAAGGCTCCAGATGCTCAGGCCGTGGCGCGTGAACACGTTCGTAATCTGCGCCAGGAGGCCGATCTGGTTCTCGGTGTAGATGGTCACCGTATATTCCTTCACCTGATTGTCCATCGCTAACTGTACCATTCGGATTCTGTGATCATGATCTCATGGATGCCTTTCCCCGGAGGGACCATGGGCATCACCATCCCCTCTTCCTGCACATGCACGTCCAGGAGGAAGGGCTCGTCGTCCTTCCACATCTCCCGGAGGGCGGATTCCAGGTCCTCCCGCTTCTCCACGGAAACGGTCCGGATGCCGTAAGCCCGGGCAATGAGGGCGTAGTCGGGATTGAGCATCCGCGTCTGCGAGTAGCGGCGTCCGAAGAAGAGTTCCTGCCACTGCCGGACATTGCCCAGCCAGTTGTTGTTCAGGAGGACGACCTTGACGCCGATCCCCTCCTGCATGATGGTCCCGAACTCCTGCATGGTCATCTGGATGCCACCGTCCCCGACGAAAAGGCACACGGGGCGCTCCGGAGCGGCGATTTTCGCGCCGATGGCGGCCGGTAGGCCGAAACCCATCGTCCCGAGGCCTCCGGAGGAGATGAAACTCCGGGTCTCCCGGAACCGGGAATAGCGGGCGCCCATCATCTGGTTCTGTCCCACGTCCGTCACGACGACCGCCTGGCCGTCCACCGCCCGGACCACCCGGTCCACGACCTCGCCCATCTTGAGCAGGCCGGACTCGGGATGCACTTCCGGATCAACGACTTTCTCCTTCTCCACGGCATCACAGTGGTCGAAAGCCGCGTTCCACGCGGGATGTTTCCGCTGCTGCATCCGTTCGGTCAGGAGGGTGAGGACCTTGGCGGCATCGCCCCGGAGGGGCACATCGACCGGGATGATCTTGCCGATCTCGGAGATGTCGATGTCGATATGGATGACCTTCGCCTGGCGGGCATAGGTGGACACCGTGCCGGTCACGCGGTCGTCGAACCGCATGCCCACGGCGACGAGCACGTCGCAGGAGTTGGTCATCTGATTGGGCGCGATGTTCCCGTGCATCCCGATCATGCCGCGGTACAGCGGGAAATCGGACGGAAGGGCGCTGAGGCCAAGGAGGGTGGAACCGGCGGGAATGTCGCCCTTTTCCAGGAAGGCCCGGAGCTGCCGCTCTGCATGGCCCAGGATGACGCCCTGGCCGAAGACGACGAAAGGTCTCTCGGCCGCATCGAGCAGTTCAACAGCCTTCTTGACAGATTGTTCCGATATTTTCGGATCCGGAACGTAACTGCGGATGAACTGGCATTTTTCGTATTTGAAATCCGTCAGGCCCACCTGCGCATCCTTCGTGAAGTCCAGGACCACGGGGCCGGGACGGCCGGAACCCGCGATATAGAAGGCCCTGGCCACGGCCCAGGCCACCTCGTCCGCGCTGCGGATCTGATAATTCCACTTGCTGATCGGTCCCGTGAGGCCGATTACGTCGGCTTCCTGGAACGCATCCGTTCCCAGGGCCGCCGACGAAACCTGGCCGGTGATGACCACGACGGGCGTGGAATCGGTCATCGCATCGTGCACGCCGGTGATGACATTCGTCGCTCCCGGACCGGACGTCACGATGACCACGCCGGGCGTTCCCTTGATGCGGGCGTAGCCCTGGGCCGCATGGATGGCCCCCTGCTCGTGGCGCACCAGGATGTGCCGTACGTCGGTCTTATAATCCTCCAGGCTGTCGTACACGGGCATGATCTGCCCGCCGGGATACCCGAAGACGGTATCCACGCCCTCCGCGACGAGGGCTTTCCAGAGCGCTTCGGAACCGGTAATCATAACGCGCGCACCGCCCCCTTGTCGGCCGAGGTCACCATCCTGGCGTAAGCCTGCAGGCTCCGGGAAACCTCCCGCTGCCGTACGGGCGGCGTGAACGCCTTGTCCCCGCGGGCTTCCTCCTCCGCCCGACGCTTGCCGAGCTCTTCCTCGGAAAGGCATACGCGGATCGAGCGCGCCGGGATGTCGATTTCCAGCATGTCCCCGTCCCGGACCAGGGCGATATTTCCGCCCGCCGCCGCTTCCGGAGAGATGTGGCCGATGGAAAGGCCCGAAGTGCCGCCGCTGAAACGGCCGTCGGTCAGGAGGGCGCACTCCTTCCCCAGGTGGACCGACTTGAGATAGGACGTGGGATACAGCATTTCCTGCATGCCAGGGCCGCCCTTGGGACCTTCATAGGTAATGACGACGACGTCCCCGCGCTTGACTTTTCCGCCCAGGATTCCGTCACAGGCCGCTTCCTGGGAGTCGAAGACCTTCGCCGGACCGGAGAACTTCCAGATGGAAGCATCCACGCCGGCCGTCTTCACGACACAGCCGTCCTGGGCGATGTTGCCGAAGAGGACGGCCAGGCCGCCATCGGCCGTATAGGCATGGGCCACCGAACGGATGCAGCCCTTTTCCCGGTCCGTGTCCGCTTCCCGGTAATAGGTTTCCTGCGAGCCCATCTCCGTGCTGAAACGGCCGGCCGGTGCGCTGAGGAACAGTTTCTTCGCCTCTTCCGTCACGTTCGGGGAAAGGAGGGCGTAGCGGTCGATTTCCTCTCCGAGGGTCATCCCGTCCACCCGGTAAAGGGTGGCGTCCACGAGGCCGCATTCGGCCAGCTCGCGCAGGATGGAGACCACGCCGCCCGCCCGGTTCACGTCCTGGACATGATAGACAGGGGTGTTGGGAGCTACTTTGCAGATACAGGGGACTTTGCGGGAAAGCGTGTCGATATCGGCCATGGTGAAGTCCACGCCCGCTTCCCGGGCGACAGCCAGCAGGTGCAGGACCGTATTGGTGGACCCGCCCATGGCGATATCCAGCGCCATCGCATTCAGAAAGGCGGGCCGGGTGGCGATGGAACGCGGAAGGACCCGGTCGTCGCCGTCCCGATAATATTTCCAGGCATTCTCCACGATGAGCGCCGCGGCTTTCCGGAACAGTTCCGTCCGGTTCACGTGCGTCGCGACGACGGTGCCGTTGCCGGGCAGGGCCAGGCCGATGGCTTCGGTCAGGCAGTTCATCGAATTGGCCGTGAACATGCCGGAGCAGCAGCCGCATCCGGGACAGGCACGCTGTTCCACCTGCGCCACCTCTTCGTCGGAGAGGGAAGCATCCGCGGACTGGACCATCGCATCGATCAGGTCCAGTTTCCGGTCGCCCAGCACCCCTGCCTCCATCGGCCCGCCGGAGACGAAGACCGTGGGGATGTTCAGCCGCATCGCAGCCATCAGCATGCCGGGCGTGATCTTGTCGCAGTTGCTGATGCAGACCATGGCATCGGCCTTGTGGGCGTTCACCATGTATTCCACGCTGTCGGCGATGATTTCACGGGACGGGAGGGAATAGAGCATGCCGTCATGGCCCATGGCGATACCGTCGTCCACCGCAATGGTGTTGAACTCGGCGGCAAAACAGCCCAGTTTCTCGATTTCCGCTTTCACCAGCTGGCCCGCCGCATGCAGATGCGTATGACCGGGGACGAACTGCGTGAAGGAATTCACGACGGCGATGACCGGTTTTCCCACCTGGTCCGCCTGCATGCCGGCCGCCCGCCAAAGGGCGCGGGCGCCTGCCATCCTGCGCCCCTCGAAGGTGACGCTGCTCCTGAACGGATGTTTCATATCAAAACTACACTACTATACTAAAAAACCTCCTTCCCGTCGTGGACTGAGAAGGAGGTTGGTTTATGGTATTCACCGTCACGCCTTTCAGTCCGCGTCTATGGAAGGACGAGGATAATCAGAGAAAGGACAAGGACGAGAATGCTGTTCATCGGCTTATAAATCGTAACCGATGGCAAATATCGCAAAATAGTTTTTAAAAAACAAGAAAAAGTTCAGAAAATTATTGAGAATCAGCGTCGAGCAGCGCCGGGAAAGAAGCCCGCGTGTTATCCAAAAGCGCCTTTTTTATTTCGAATTCAATGATGTCTATCCGATTTTCCTTACAAATTGAAAGCTGTTCCCCGCGCGGACCGTACAATCCGGTATGTCCGGAATACAGGTTTCCAGGGTCCTTCCCCACCCGGTTCACGCCGGCGACAAAGCAGACATTCTCGATGGCCCGGGCTTTCAGGAGGGCATCCCAGGCATCCACCCGCTGCTGCGGCCAGCTGGCGACATACAGGATCAGGTCGTAATCAGGCCGCCCGTCCACCAGCCGGTTCCGGGAAAAGACCGGGAAGCGGAGGTCATAGCAGACCTGCAGAAGGATGCGGAAGCCTGCATGCTCCACGATGACGCGGTCCTCACCGGCCGTGTAATGATCATGCTCGCCCCCATAAGTAAAAAGGTGATGCTTGTCATAGAAGACGAAATGCCCGTCCGGATACACGAAATAGAAACGGTTCCGGTAGGTCCCGTCCGCCGCCTGCACCGATACGCTGCCGGCGACGGCGCACTCCTTGGACTGGGCATAGGCCTGCATCCAGCGGAGCGAATCCCCGTTCTCGCTCTCGGCAACCCCTTCGGGTTCCGTCACGAAACCGGTGGGAAACATTTCGGGAAGGACGACGAGATCGGTCCGCTGGGTGCCCATCAGCATCCGGCGTGCATCCTCCCGGCTCTGCTCGGGAACCGCCCAGGTGGGCGAAGTCTGCAACAAGGTAATCTTCATAGGATTCGGCTTTGTCACAAATGTAATAAAAACTCCCCGTTATCCCAACAAAAAACGGCATCCTTCCGCAGGATGCCGTCCGGAATCGTTTTATGGGACGATTAATGCGTCACTTTCGGCTCGAGTTCCTTGGCGATGTCGATGAACTTCTGGATTTCCTTCTCCACCGGGGTACGGCGGGTGAGGTGCTTCTCCTCGTTCACCTCCGCCATCTTGGCGGCGAGGTTCGCGGCGTTGCGGTTGCGGAGTTCCTTCACGGTATCCACACCGGCAGCCTCGAGCAGTTCGGCGAACTGCGGGCCGATGCCCTTGACACGGAAGAGGTCCGCGTGGTTCACCCAGGTGAGGACGAGGTCGTGACGGATGCCGGTGGCCTCTTCGATGGCCTGGCGGCCCTTCGCGTCAGCGCCCTTCTCCAGGAGCTGGTCCACAGTCTCGATACCGATCGCGATGAGCTTCTCGGCGTACACAGGGCCGATACCCTGAATGTCGATAATCTTGTAAGTCATATCAATTTTGTGTTTAAATGGTTGTTGTTTTCGTGTTTTATCCCTCAAATATACAAAAATATCGTGGATATATCCAAATTTTTTCGTATATTTGCAGGTGAAATTATTTTTTGATGGAAACCTGCCCGCTTGACCCTGAAAAAACCTACTATTCGCAAGATTTCCTGACTCTGGACTGTGAAGACGGTCCCCGAACCTTGAAGATTGGAGAATGGTTGAACATGGACCCCGTCCGGATCCACAGGATGGTTGTGAAGGAAAAAGCGCTGAAGGTGGACCAGATGGAAGTTTTCGCTCCCCTGGTTTCCAAACTCCGCCGCGCGGACTACGAGTATTACAAGCGCATCACCGGCCTCAAGATGCTCATCGACTTCCCCGGCTACACCTCAGAGATCGAAGCCAAGATCCCCTACGACACGGATCCCATCGCATTCTACAAGTGGTGGCGAAAAGGAAAGCACGAACACGTCGTGTACCTCTCCCCCGCCTACCAGTTCAAGCTGTTCCAGAAGGTCTCCGTGATGGAGCCCAAGATCATGCTCAAGAAAGACATCGAATTCGTCAAGAACTTCTGATATGACCCTCGAAGAAATCCTCGGCGTCCCCACGGTTCCTTCCCCCGAAGAACTTGGGGGCGATGTTTGGGACGATGAAAACCGCTGCAACTATTCCCCCGACGGAAGCAAACTCCTGGATGCGGAGAATTTCCCCTCCACCGTTACGGTGCGGGAAGGCTGCCGGATCCTCTGCGACGGCGTCTTCGCCTTCCAGGACTATATGGCCGAGGACCGCAAGGCCGGAGAAGAGATCCCCCTGGACGAGCGGAACTCCTTCCTGGACAAGATCCACCTGCCGTCCACCCTGACGCATATCGGCCGGGGTTGTTTCAACGAGTGCGGCTACCTGGAGTCCATCAAGCTTCCCAAGAATCTGCTGTACATCGGCGAGGACGCCTTCTGCGACTGCTGGAATCTCGAAAGGGTCACCATCCCCGCCGCTACGCGCTATATCGGCCCCCGGGCCTTCCAGGGCTGCATCAACCTGTACCAGATCCGCCTCGGAAAGAGCGTCGAATGCATCGGCGAGGATGCCTTTGACGACTGCGAATCCCTGGAGACCATCCTCATCCCGCACGGGATGCGGGAACACTTCCTCGCCCTGATCCCCCAAGCGTTTCACGAAATCATCGAAGAACTATGAACAGACCTGCCGGACAGCAGTTCACTGTCTCCCACGACAGTCCCCTCCTGAAATACCTGTACGAGATTTTCCCCACCCAGTCCAAGACCGGTGTGAAGAACATGCTTTCCAAGGGCCAGGTCCTGGTGAACGGCGAGTCCCGGACCGCCTTCGACCATCCCCTCTTCGCCGGAGACCGGCTCCTGGTGCTGCCCAAGGTCGTTTCCATGGCACGGGAGAACGCTTCCGACGCCCGGGACGCCGTCGAGAAAACCGGTGTCCGGATCGTGTATGAGGACGACTCCTACATCGTCGTGGACAAGCCCAGCGGCCTCCTGACCGTATCCACGGCCCGCGGCTCCCAGAGCAAGTCCGGCCACAAGGAATCCACCCTGTACGCCATCCTGAATGCCTATGTGAAAGTCCAGGCACGCTCCCGGCGGAAAGAGGACCTGGCCAACGGCATCGCCCCCGACCGGTCCACCGCCAAGATCTGGATCGTCCACCGCCTGGACAAGGGAACCTCCGGACTCGTCGTCTTCGCCAAGAACGAGCGGGCGAAGGAAATCCTCCAGAGCAAGTGGAAGGAACTCGTCCTGGAGCGCAAGTACATCGCCTTCCTGGAGCACAAGCTGGAAAAGGAATCCGGCGCCATCCAGAGCTGGCTCGTGGAGAATCCCAAGTCCCTGAAAGTCTATTCCTATCCCGAGGAAGTCAAGGGCGGCCAGCTCGCCATCACCCATTACCGGGTCCTCGGATACATCTATAAGGGCGGCGGCTACTACACCAAGACGGAGTTCTCCCTCGAAAGCGGCCGCAAGAACCAGATCCGCGTCCATTCCGCCGACATCGGCCATCCCGTGGCCGGCGATGAGAAATACGGCGCCGAGACGGATCCGATCCGCCGGCTCGCCCTCCATGCGGCCTCCCTCGTGTTCCGGAATCCGATGACCGGCGAGGTGGTCCGCTGCAACGCTCCCCTTCCCGAAGCTTTCTCCAAACTGGATCGATAACATGGAAAAGATCACCATCCCCGGCGCCTCCGACAACGTTCAGCTGAGCACGCTGGTCATCGCCCCCGAATCCCCAAAGGCCGTTTTCCAGCTCGTCCACGGCATGGCCGAGCACAAGGAACGCTATATTCCCTTCATGAACTATCTCTCCGAGAAGGGCTACGCCTGTGTCATCAACGACCTCCGCGGCCACGGCGAGAGTGTCGCCTCCCAGGAAGACCTGGGCTATATGTTCCAGGGCGGCATGCGCGGCCTGGTGGATGACGTCCATAACGTAACCGACTGGATCAAGGAGCAGTATCCCGACCTTCCGGTCTTCCTGTTCGGCCACAGCATGGGCTCCATGATCGTCCGGAGCTACCTCAAGCGATACGACAAGGACATCGACGGACTCATCGTCTGCGGCAGTCCCAGCAAAAACCCGGCGGCGGGCCTGGGGAATTTCCTCGCCTGGTGCATCGGCCTGTTCAAGGGGCAGCGCCACCGGTCGGAATTCCTCGCGAACCTGAGCACCGGAAGCTACGACAAAAAATTCAAGGCCGACGGCCTCCGGAACTCCTGGCTGTCCACGAACCGGGCCAATGTCCAGGCCTACAACAACGACCCGCTCTGCGGCTTCACCTTCACGGTCAACGGCTACCGGAACGGACTGTTCCGCCTGATGCAGGACATCTATTCCACGAAGGGATGGGAGGTTTCCCATCCGGGTCTTCCGGTCCATTTCATCGCCGGCAGCGACGATCCCTGCATCGTCTCCATCAGGAAGTTCTCCGAGGCGGTGAGCTTCATCCGCGCCCGCGGCTACCGGGAAGTGACGAGCCTGGTCTATCCCGGCCTGCGCCATGAGATCCTGAACGAAACCGGCCGCGAGGATGTCTTCCGCGACGTTCTCACACGCCTGGACGGATGGTGTTCCCGATGACGCCGTCTGCCAAAGAGATTTTCAACCGGGCCGAACTCCTGCTCGGGGCCGACGGGATGGAGCGCCTCGCCTCCGTCCGCGTGATCCTGTTCGGGGTGGGCGGCGTAGGCAGCTGGTGCGCGGAAGGTCTCATCCGTTCCGGGGTCACCCACCTGACGCTGGTCGATGCGGACCGCGTCGCTCCCTCCAACATCAACCGCCAGCGGATGGCCACAGCCCGGACCGTGGGCTGTTCCAAGGTGGAAGTGCTTCGGGACATGCTGCTGGAAATCAATCCTTCCGCCGAAATCACGGCCCTGGAAGCGCGTTTCACCGATGCGACGGCCGATTCCTTTGCGCTGGAAACCTACGACTACATCATCGACGCCATCGACGCCCTGAAGGACAAGGCCGCCCTGATCCTCCGCGCCGCCGCCACTCCGGCCACTTTCTTCTCCTCGATGGGCGCTGCCTGCAAGATCGACCCGACCCGGATCCGGGTAGCCTCTTTCTGGGAGGTCCGCGGCTGTCCCCTCGGCGCCATGCTCCGCAAGAAACTCCGCAAGGCCGGCACCCTGCCCGCCAAGGACTTCCTGTGCGTCTATGACGAGGAACTCCTGGAGAACCGCGGCATCGACACCGCCCTCCCCGAAGAACTCAAATTCGAGAAAAAAGCCCACAACGGCTCCCTTGTCACCGTCACCGCCCCCTTCGGCTTCACGCTGGCCTCGTTGGTCATTCAGGACTGCCTGCAGTCCTTACAGAGTCCCTTGATCAGGTAATTGACCGTTTGGACAGCGTAACCTTCCGGAACGGAGACCGGCGGGATGGGCGTACCTTCGAGACAGAAGGTCCGGTGGCACTTTTCGCAGTAGAAATGGACATGGAGGTCATCGTCCTCGTCGTCATGATGGCTGTGGCACAGCTCGTAGCGCACTCCGTCGCCGGTGTCCTCGAGGACATGGACCAGATGCGCTTCCCGGAAGGCCTGCAACGTCCGGAATACGTTGGACTTGTCGATGGTTTCCAGGACGCCCTCGAGTTCGGTCATGGACATGGGACGTCCGGCCTCCGACAGCGCCCGCGCAATCAGGATCCGGTTCGCCGTGGGCTTTACCCCATGGTGTTCCATCAATTCGACCAGGTGATTCTCTTCCATATCAGGGGCAAAGATAGCACAGTTCCCCCGCAAAAGCAATCCCCACTTATAGGGATGGCTCCTCCACGTCCGAGTGGACGATCAAATGGAGAGCATGATGTCGTTCAGAAGGCCGCCGGCGGTCTGGCGGGTACCCGCACCGGCACCCTGGATGAGCATCGGGGAAGGATAGTCGCCCGTCGTGATCATGATCGCGTTGTCGGTACCCCGGAGCGCATAGAGCGGGCTGTCGGGGCCCACTTCCTGCAGCCCCACGGTCGCGTGGCCTTCCGCATCCACGGAAGCGACATAGCGGAGTTTCAGCCCCTTGGCGGCGGCCGCGGCATAGCGGTCGGCGATGTCGGCCGGAACCGGTTCCAGTTTCACCTGGGACTCTTCCAGCGGAATGCCGGTCTGGCGGCTCAGGATGAGAATCTTCCGCAGGACGTCCTTCCCACTGAGGTCGATGTTCGGGTCCGGCTCCGTATAGCCCTTGATCCGCGCCTCCTCCACCAGTTCTTCAAATCCAACGCCTTTATAATTATCCATCAGATAGTTGAGCGTACCGGAAAGGACCGCGTCCATCCGGACAAGCGTATCGCCGCTCTGGACCACGCGGTCCAGGGTCACGAGGACCGGGAGGGCGGCGCCGGCCGTCGTTTCATACCGGAGGGACACCCCGGCCTTGTGCGCCTGCTCCTGCAGGGCCTTGAACTGCGCATAGGTTCCGGAGAAAGGAATCTTGTTGCAGGCAACGACGCTGTATCCGCTCCGGAACAGGGCCGGGTACCGGAAACCGATTTCCCCGCTGGCGGTGCAGTCCACGAAGAGGGAGTTCTCCAGCGAAAGTTCGGCAAGCGCATCGACATACCCGCTTCCGGGCGTACCGGCGTCCAGCCGCTCCTGCGCGTGCTGCAGGTCGATTCCTTCCGTGTCGATGACATACCGCCGGCTGTTGGCGAGGCCGCACACCCGCAGTTCCTTCCCGGAGCGCTTGGCGATGGAGGCGGCATTGTCGGAGAGCATCTCCACCAGCGCCTTGCCCACACGGCCATAACCAGCTATGAACAAATGGATTACCTTATTACTCCACTTGTCGAAGAATTCCCGGTGGATGGCGCGGATGGCGACATCGGCCCGAACCGAGGGAACGATGACGGAAATATTGCGCTCGGAGGAGCCCTGCGCCGTGGCACGGACCGGAATGCTGTGCGTGCCGAGGGCGGCGAGCATCCGGCCGGTCGCCCCGCTGTGGCCGAGGATGTCGTCCCCGATCAGGCACACGATCGAATAGCCGGTCTCCACCTTCAGGGGATTCAGCTTTCCGAGGGAAATCTCGTAGGCAAAGCAGGCGTCGGCCGCTTCCCGTGCCTTTTCGGCGTCTTCCTCGGCGATGGCGATGCACATCGAATGGACCGACGAGGCCTGGGTGATCAGGATAATGTTGATTCCCTTACGGCTCAGCGCATCGAACAGGCGGGAGGAGAATCCGGGGACACCCACCATCCCGCTGCCTTCCAGGGAGATCAGGGCGATGTGGTCCGAATGGGCGATGCCGATCACCCCGTCCCGCACGCGCGGCGGATTCCGCTCCACGAGCGTTCCCGGTTCGTCCGGGTGGAACGTATCCTTCACGTAGATGGGAATTCCCTCTTCCACAACGGGTTGAATGGTCGGCGGATAGATGACCTTGGCCCCGAAATGGGACAGTTCCTGCGCTGCCCGGTACGAGATGTTCGGAATGGGACGGGCCGTCGGGACCACCTTGGGATTGGCGGTCATAATGCCCGGCACGTCGGTCCAGATCTCCACGCGGCGGGCATGGATGCCCACGGCGAAAAGCGAAGCCGTATAGTCGGATCCGCCCCGGCCCAGCGTGGCGACCCGGCCGTCCGCGTCCTTGCCGATGAAGCCCGGCACGACGAAAAGCTCCACGTGCGGGTTCGAATTCACTGCCTTGGACACGCGCGCATAGGTTTCCGGCTCGTCCACGGCACCGTCCTTCACCTGCACCAAGTCCCTGGCATCCAGCCACTCGCAGGAAATGCCCAGGGAGCGGAACTTGTCCGTCAGGATGGTCGTGGAGAACAGTTCGCCGAAGCTTTCGATGGCATCCTGCGACGCCGGACTCAGCTCGCCCAGCAGGAAAACCCCGTAGGCGATCCCTTCCAGCGAATCGAAGAGCGCATCGACCGAGGCGGCCGTCCGCTGCTGGTATCCGTCCGGAAGCAGTTCCCGGATGATGGTATGGTGACGTTCGCGGAGTTCATCGATCAGCGCCTTATAGGATTCGTCCTTCCGGGCGGCCCGGCAACCGGTTTCGATCAGGGCGTCGGTACAGCCGCTGACGGCGGAGGAGACCACGATGGTGCGGTCCGCTTCCAGGGATTTCCGGACGATATCGATCACCCGGAGCATCGCTTCCGATGAGGCGACGGAAGTGCCGCCGAATTTGAGTACTTGCATAGTTCGTTATTTCATGATGATGGCCGTCAGCCGGGCCGTTTCCAGGAGGAATCCGTCGTGGCCGAAACGGGATGAGATTTCGATGTAGTCCGCCCCGGGGATCCAGCGTGCCCAGACGGAGGATTCCTGCGGCGGGAAAAGGGCGTCCGTGTCGATGGAGACGACCGTCGTCCGGGCCTTGATCCGGGACAGGGCCTGCTCGACTCCCCCGCGTCCCCGTCCCACATTGTGGCTGTCCAAGGCATGACAGAGGATGTAATAGGAATAGGCGTCGAACTGACGCCGAACCAGTTTCTCGCCCTGGTACCGCTCGTAGGACGCTGCCCTTCCGGCAAAGAGCGTGTCGGGATCGGCCTCGAATTGCGTGAGGCCATAGCCGTCGAAGCACCGGTAGGAGATGAGGGCCTGCGCACGGGCGCACTTGAGGCCGGCCGCCCCGCCGCTGAGGTCCCTGGCCTCCCGGAAGGAAGGATCGGCCTCCAGGGCCATCCGCTGCGCTTCCACGGTCGCGGACAGATACGGGGATACGCGAGGAGCCGTGGCGATGAACACGCAGCGTTTGAATACATCCGGTTCCGTCACCGCCCACTCGATGGCCTGGAAACCTCCGATGGAACTTCCGATGAGAAGGTCAATACGGCTGATTCCTAGCGATTTCCTCACGGCAACCGTAGCGGCAACCATATCCCGCACCGTCACCTTCGGGAAGTCCAGGAGCCAGGGTTTCCCGGTCGCGGGATTCTCCCGGGCCGGCCCCTCCGAACCATAGGCGGACCCGAGCATGTTCACGCAGGCGACGAAGTTCTTCTCCGTGTCGATGGCCTTGCCCGGTCCCACCATTTCCGGCCACCAGTCCTCGGGATCGCTGTTCGCGGTCAGGGCGTGGCAGACCCAGATGACAGGACGTTTTCCGTCCCAGGCTTCCTGGGAGGTATGATAGACGACCCGGGCCGGGGAAAGCACGCCCCCGGCTTCGAGTTCCAGCGTGACCGTCAATTCTTTCCTAAGCATGGGCAGCGGCATCCAGGGCGTTCGACAGGTCGGCGATGATGTCGTCGGGATCTTCCAGGCCGATGGACAGGCGCATCAGGTCCGGCGCCACGCCGGCAGCGCGCAGCTGCTCGTCCGTGAGCTGGCGGTGCGTATGCGAAGCGGGATGCAGGATGCAGGTATGGCAGTCCGCGACGTGCGTCTCGATGGTGACAAGTTTCAGGGCGTCCATGAAACGGTTGTCGAAGGCGCGGCCGCCCTTGAGCCCCAGGCACATTACGCCACAGGAGCCTTCCGGCAGGTATTTGAGCTGCTTCTCGTGCTCGGGATCGCCGGGAAGGTCCGGGAAACGGACCCAGGCCACAGCGGGATGGGCCTGGAGGAACTGCGCCACTTTCAGGGCGCTTTCCGTATGGCGGCGGATCCTCAGGTGGAGCGTCTGGAGGCCCAGGTTCAGGTAGAAGGCGTTCTGCGGGCTCTGGATGGAGCCGAGGTCCCGCATCAGGTGCGTGACCGCCTTCGTGATGAAGGCCGCCTTGCCGAACTTCTTCGTGTAGGTAAGTCCATGATAGGAAGCATCGGGCGTCGTGAGGCCGGGGAACTTCTCCGCCTGGGCGTCCCAGTCGAAGTTTCCGCTGTCCACGATGCAGCCGCCCACGGTGACGCCGTGGCCGTCGATGTACTTCGTCGTGGAATGGGTGACGATGTCGGCGCCCCATTCGAAGGGACGGCAATGGATCGGAGTCGCGAAGGTGTTGTCCACCACCAGCGGCACCCCGTGGTCATGGGCGATCTTCGCAAAGCGCTCGATGTCAAGCACTTCCACGCCGGGATTGGAGAGGGTTTCCCCGAACAGAAGCTTCGTCTCGGGACGGAAGCAGGCGTTCACTTCCTCGTCCGTGGCCTTGTGGTCCACGAACGTCACCTCGATGCCCATCTGCTTCAGGGTGACGCCCAGCAGGTTGAAGGTTCCGCCGTAGATGTTGTTCAGGCTCACGATATGGTCCCCCGCCCGGCAGATGTTCAGGCAGGCGAACAGGTTCGCCGCCTGGCCGGAAGAGGTCAGGACCGCGCCCACACCGCCTTCCAGGGCGGCGATCCGGGCCGCGACGGCATCGTTGGTGGGATTCTGGAGCCGGGTATAGAAATAACCGCTGTCCTCCAGGTCGAAGAGCCGGCCCATCTGGTCGGAAGTCTCGTATTTGAAAGTCGTGCTCTGCACGATGGGCAATTGCCGGGGTTCGCCGCGTCCGGGCGTGTAGCCTGCATGGACGCAAAGGGTATCGATCTTACTCATTTTCGTTCAATTTTCCGGACAAAGGTACAATCTCCGGAACAATCTTCCAATATTCTTTATTAAATCAGAAAATAATTCTATATTTGCCAAAAATCAAGAACGCTTTGGAAAAAGTGCATGGAATTTAAGCGAACCATGGAAAAATATTCTGACCATGAATGATATCCTCCTCGACTCCACCGACCTGGACATCCTGCGCGCCCTGCAGGAAAATGCCCGCCTGACGACCAAGGAACTCGCCGCCCGCGTAAACCTCTCTACCACCCCTGTCTTCGAACGGCTCAAGCGCCTGGAGCGCAGCGGCTTCATCCAAAAGTACGTCGCCGTCCTGGATGCGGAGAAACTGCACCTGGGCTTCGTCGTCTTCTGCTCGGTCAAGCTCAAGCAGATGAGCCGGGAAACGGCGCAGGCCTTCGTTTCCGTGGTCAAGGACATCCCGCAGGTGGCCGAATGCTACAACATCTCCGGCGAGTACGACTATCTCCTGAAAATCCACGCCCCGGACATGAAATACTACAACGAATTCATCATCAACGTCCTCGGAACGATCGACTCCATCGGCAGCATTCTCTCGTCGTTTGTGATGAACGAAATAAAAAACACGCACGCACTGTATCTATAAGGCTTTTTTGTTATCTTTGTATATTATACTACAACCACAACAACCATTTATGAAAAACAACGAAGCGCTCCGCTGCCTCCTGTGCAAGAAGCCCAAGTGCTCCTTGCTGGGATGTCCTGTCCATACGCCCATTCCCCAGTGCATGCAACTCTACCGGGAAGACAAGCTGGACGAAGCGGGCAAGATCCTTTTCGACAACAATCCCCTGTCCGCCATCACCTCCCGCGTGTGCGACTGGCGGCAGTTCTGTTTTGGCAACTGCATCCTGAATGTCAAGAAGATTCCTGTACGCTGGTATGAGATCGAACAGGAAATCTCCGATGCCTACCTGTTCAGCGTCACGCTGAAGCGGGAGTCGGACATCCTGGCCGGAAAGCGCGTCGCGCTGATCGGAGCCGGCCCCGTGGGCATCGTCGCCGCGATCTGGCTGTATCGCCTCGGTGCCGAGGTGAGCATCGCCGACTCGAATCCGCGCATCGGCGGCGTCCTCCGTTACGGCATCCCCGGATTCCGGCTGGACAAGAAATATGTCAATGCCTACGAGCGCCTGCTCCTCGGAGCCGGCATCGAGTTCCAGGGGGGCATCGAAGTGGGCCGGGACATCGAACTGGCCCGCGTGGCGGCCCGCTATGACGCGGTCCTGATCGGCACCGGTGCCGAGAAAGCGGCCCTGCTGAACATTCCCGGCGAGGGCAAGGGCCTTCAGGCCCTGCCGTTCCTGAAGAACCCGGAAGCCTTCGACCTGGGCAAGCGGGTGATCGTCATCGGCGGCGGCAATGTCGCCATGGACGCCAGCCGCACCGCCGTCCGGCACGGGGCCGAAACCTGGATCTACTACCGCAAGGACTACGGCAACATGCCGGCTAATCCCATCGAGGTGGAAGAAGCCATGCGGGACGGCGTGCATTTCCGCGTATTCCAGGCTCCGGTCGAGGTCCGGACCGGCAGCGTCGTCTTCTGCGACTGCGAGAACGTGACGGATCCCGAGACCGGAAAGGTGCGCACCCGCATCATCGAGGGCACCGAACACGAGGTCGAGTGCGACACGCTCCTCTCCGCCATCAGCGAGAAGCCGGACTTCTCCGTCTTCAACGGCTGCGTCCCCCTCCTGAACGAGAAGGGAGACCTCATCGTGAACGAGGACGGACTCGCCGGCATCGAAGGAATCGACAATGTTTATGTCGCCGGCGACTTCCTCTTCGGTCCCAAGACCGTCGTCGAAGCCGTCGCCTCCGCCCGCAAGGCGGTGGATGCCATCATCGCCCGGTTCGGGCAGAAAGCGGAGGGAGAATGAAAGCCATCCTGATCTATTCCGGCGGACTGGACAGTACGACGATGTTGTATGAGTACAGGGACAGCATCGCGCTGGCCGTGTCCTTCGACTACGGTTCCAAGCACAATGCGAAGGAACTGGCCTTTGCGGCGGAACACTGCGAAAAGCTGGGAATCCCCCACCGGGTCATTCCGCTGGATTTCATCGGCCAGTATTTCCGGAGCGACCTGCTCCTTTCCGGCGGCGTGATTCCGGAGGGTAACTATGCCGACGACAACATGAAATCCACCGTGGTCCCCTTCCGGAACGGCATCATGCTGGCCGTGGCGGCGGGACTCGCGGAGAGCTATGACCTGGACACGGTCCTGCTGGCCAATCACGGCGGGGACCATGCCATCTACCCGGACTGCCGTCCGGAATTCATCGAGGCCTTCGACCGGGCGGCCGAGGCCGGCACCTACAACGGCGTCCGCATCGTCTCCCCCTACTGCAACCTGACCAAGCGGGACATCGCCCTGCGCGGGAAAGGACTCGGCATCGACTACAGCCGCACCTGGTCCTGCTACAAGGGCGGGGAGAAACACTGCGGCCGCTGCGGCACCTGCACCGAACGGAAAGAGGCCCTTGCGGGCTTCGACCCTACTGAATACGAAGAATAAACGCCTATGTACTACGTTTGCAAAAGACTGGAAATCTCCGCGGCCCATTCCCTGATGCTCTCCTACGAGAGCAAGTGCGAGGACCTGCACGGCCACAACTGGATCGTCAAGATCTACTGCAAGTCGGAGACCCTGAACCAGGACGGGATGGTCACGGATTTCACCCTCATCAAGCGGGATATCGAGAAAGCCCTGGACCACAAGAACCTGAACGAGGTCCTGCCCATGAATCCGACGGCCGAGAACATCGCCCGCTGGATCTGCGACAACACCCCCAACGCCTACAAGGTGGAGGTCTGGGAGTCCGAGATGAACATGGCCGCCTACGAAAGGGACTAGTGTACCGGATCAACGAAATATTCTACAGCCTGCAAGGCGAAGGATACTGGACAGGGACGCCGATGGTGTTCCTGCGGATGTCCGGCTGCAACCTGCGGTGCCCGTTCTGCGATACCGACCATGAGGCCCATACCGACATGACGGCGGAGCAGATCGTGGAAGCGGTTTCGGCGGTTTCCGGGGAGTGCCGGCGCGTCTGCGTGACCGGCGGCGAGCCGTCCCTGCAGCTGGACCTTCCGCTCGTGGAAGCCCTGCACGGAGCCGGCTATCGGATCCATGTGGAGACCAACGGGACCCGTCCGCTTCCGGAAGGCGTGGACTGGGTGACGCTGAGTCCCAAGGCCGACGTGCCGGACCTGAAAGGAGACGGTACGGTGGTATTGACCCAGGCCGACGAAGTCAAGGTCGTATTCCTCGGAGCCGACGTGGAGAAATGGGCGGTTTTCCCGGCCACCTGGCATTTCCTGCAGCCCTGTTCCTGCAGCAATACGGAACTGACGGTCGATTATATCCTGCGGCATCCGCGGTGGCGGCTGTCGTTGCAGACACATAAATACTTGAACATCAGATGAAACGGAACGAGTACGATGTCATCATCGTGGGCGGCGGCATCACCGGGGCCGGAACGGCCCGGGACTGTGCGATGCGGGGGTTGAGAGTCCTTCTCATCGAGCGTCACGACATCGCTACCGGAGCGACGGGCCGGAACCACGGCCTCCTGCACTCCGGTGCGCGCTACGCCGTCACCGACCAGGAATCCGCCAACGAGTGCATCCGTGAGAACATGATCCTCCGCCGGATCGCCTCGCACTGCGTGGACGAGACCGACGGATTCTTCATCACCCTCCCGGAAGACGACCTCAACTACCAGGCGAAATTCGTGGAATCCTGCCTGGCGGCCGGCATTCCGGCGGAGATCGTAGATCCGAAAGACGCCCTGCGCATGGAACCGGCCCTGAATCCGGACCTGATCGGCGCCGTGAAAGTGCCCGACGGCAGCGTGGACCCCTTCCGCCTGTGCGCCGCCAACATGGTGGACGCGAAGCTCCATGGGGCGCAGGTACTTCTTTATACGGAGGTTACCGGCTTCATCAAGAACGGCGACCGGATCGTGGGTGTCAAGACCTATAACCACCAGACGCACAAGAGCGGCGAGTACTACGCGAACATCACCGTCAATGCCGCCGGCATCTGGGGCCAGCACATCGCGGACCTCGCCGGGGTGAAGATCGGCATGTTCCCCGCCAAGGGCGCCCTCCTCATCTTCGCGCACCGGGTCAACGGCATCGTCATCAACCGCTGCCGCAAGCCCTCCAATGCCGACATCCTCGTTCCCGGCGACACGGTCTGTATCATCGGCACCACCTCCACCAAGATCCCGTTCGAGGAATGCGACGGCGTGCGGGTGACGCCGGAGGAAGTGAACCTTCTCGTGGAAGAAGGCGCCAAACTGGCCCCCGCCCTCGCCAGCACCCGGATCCTCCGGGCCTATGCCGGCGTCCGGCCGCTGGTCTCCGCCGACAACGACCCGTCCGGCCGCAACATCAGCCGCGGCATCGTATGCCTGGACCATGAACAGCGGGACGGACTGAAGGGATTCATCACCATCACCGGCGGCAAGCTCATGACCTACCGCCTGATGGCGGAGATGGCCACCGACATGGTGTGCAAGAAGCTGTCCGTGGACAAGGCCTGCGAAACGGCGGAGATTCCCCTGCCGGGAGCCGGAGTCCGGTCCTTCCGCGAAGTCGCGGAAAAGATCTGGGAGAACCCGACGACGGTCCAGAAGGCCGTTGCAGGGCGTCTGGGCACCGGTGCCGCCCGCGTACAGGCGGCCGATTCCCTGGACCAGTCCCTCATCTGCGAATGCGAAGAAGTTTCCGTAGGCGAGATCAATTCCGCCATCGAGCGGCTGGACGTGAACGGCCTGACGGACCTGCGCCGCCGCACACGCGTAGGCATGGGCACCTGCCAGGGAGAGCTCTGCGGCTGCCGCGCCGCCGGCCTGCTGGCCAAGGCGCACGGGTGCACGGACCGCGCCCGGGAAGACCTGAAAGAATTCATGACCGAACGCTGGAAAGGGATGTATCCCATCGGCTGGGGCGATGCGCTCCGCGAGGCGGAATACACGCAGTGGGTCTATAAACACGTACTAGGCGTATGAGATTCGATACGGTCATCATCGGTGGCGGCCTTTCGGGCCTCACCGCCGGCATCAGCCTCCAGGAGGCGGGCCGGAAAGTCGCGATCGTAAGCGCCGGACAGAACGCGATGCATTTCTTCTCCGGCAATTTCGAGGACATCGGCCCGGCCCGGGACCGGGTGGCCGCCCTCTTTGCGGCGGCCGGTGTCAGGACCAATGCCATGGACGGCCTCCAACTGATGCCGATGGGTTCCTTCCGGCCGGCCTCCCTCACCCTGGAGGACGTCACCGTATTCCCGGACGAGCATGCGGCGGAAAAGGCCCTCATCGTCAATTTCACGGGTTTCCACGACTTCTACGGCACCTTCATCGCCGAGGCGCTGGAAAAGGCCGGAGCAACCTGCCGCATCCGCTTTGTGCGCCTGCCTGAAATGGAGCATCTGCGGTTGAGTCCCAGCGAGATGCGTTCGGTCAACATCGCCCGCGCCATGGACGAACACTGGGAAAAAGTCGTCGGAGACATCCGCATCCTGCACAAGGACGAGGACCTTATCATCTTGCCCCAGGTGTTCGGCCTCAGGGACGCCGCCGTGCTGGACAAGATCCGCACCGCCCTGCCGGCCCGCGTCGCCTTCGTGGGCACCATGCCTCCGTCCGTCCCGGGCATCCGCACCCAAATGCTGCTGAAACGGCGTTTCGAGGTGCTGGGCGGCACCTTCCTGATGGGCGACGAAGTCACTTCCGCCGCCTTGCACGAGGGTGTCGTGAGCAGCATTACCACCAGGAACCTGGATACGGCCCGGATCTTCGCGGACCATTTCATCCTCTCCTCCGGCGGCTATTTCTCGAAAGGACTCGTCACCACCCCCACCCAGGTCGTCGAACCCCTGTTCGGACTGGACATCGCCTACCCGGAGAACCGGAACGACTGGTACGATGCCGATTTCTTCGCCCACCAGCCCTACATGGACTTCGGTGTCAAGACCGATGCGGAACTTCACGCCATCAAGGACGGTCAGCCCATCCAAAACCTGTTTGCCATCGGCTCCGTCCTGGGGAATACCCGGAAAGAAGATTTCGGGACCGCGGCCGGCATGGCCATCCGGACGGCTTTTGCCGCCGCAGATACCATCAAAGGAGGTAATGTATGAAACTGCAGGAATACACCGCCAGCGCCCATAACTTCGAGGAGTGCATGAAGTGCACCATCTGCACGGCCTATTGCCCGGTCGTGCCGGTGAATCCGCGCTATCCCGGTCCCAAGCAGGCCGGCCCTGACGGCGAACGCCTTCGCCTGAAGGATCCGTATTTCTTCAACCAGGCCCTCAAGTACTGCCTGAACTGCAAACGGTGCGAAGTCGTCTGTCCTTCCGACGTGAAGGTGGCCGACATCATCCAGTCCGCCCGCATGAAATACGGGAACGAGCAGCCCCGCCTTCGCGACCGGATGCTCGCCAGCACCGATTTCATGGGCAGTCTGGCCCGTCCTTTCGCTCCCCTGGTGAATGGGGTGACCGGGCTGGGCATTACCAAGACCGTCCTGGACGCGACCTTCGCCATCGACCGGCACCGGACCTTCCCGAAATACAGCGGACGCAGCTTCGAGCGCTGGCTCAAGCGCCGCGCCAAGGAACAGGCCAAGTTCGACAAGCAGGTGGCCTATTTCCACGGCTGCTACGTGAACTACAACTACCCCCAGCTGGGCAAGGATTTCGTGAAGGTGATGAACGCCCTCGGGATCGGCGTGCAGCTCCTGGACAAGGAAAAATGCTGCGGCGTGGCCCTCATCGCCAACGGGATGTACAAGAAGGCCACCAAGAATGCCGAGCACAATGTCGGGGCACTACAGAAGGCCGTGGATGCCGGACTCACCGTCCTGACCACCTCCTCCACCTGCACGATGACCATGCGCGAAGAGTATCCGGAGCTCCTGAAGGTCGATAACGCCGGCGTTCGCGACTCCATCCTCCTCGCCACCCGCTACATCTGGCAGCTCCTGGAATCCGGCGCCGCCACGCTCAAGTTCAAGGAAAACTACCGGGCCCGCATCGCCTACCACACACCCTGCCATCTGGAACGGCTGGGCTGGGGCATCTTCTCCACCGAGCTTCTGAAGATGATTCCGGGCGTGGAATTCACCATGCTGGACTCCAACTGCTGCGGCATCTCAGGCACCTACGGCTTCAAGAAAGAGAACTACGAAGCGTCCCAAGCCATCGGAAAGCCCCTGTTCGACCAGATCAAGTCCGTGAACCCGGACTTCGTCGCCTGCGACTGCGAAACCTGCAAGTGGCAGCTCGAAATGTCCGCCGGGTACACAGTCAAGCACCCCATCTCCATCCTCGCCGAAGCGATCGAGGACTAGGAAACCCCTGAGAATCAGGGACTTTAAGATTGCATTAATCGCCTTTCTGCTGACCTTGCAGGGGCCGGCGGTTTCGGCAACGGAGGCCGATTCGCTGCGGACGGAGTCGGAACGGTTCGCCTGTTCGGGCTGGAAAACAAAGACCTCTCCCTGCTAGCCGTCCCCTACTCCGACGGCCACTCCACCGGGCTGTCCCTGGCGATGCGTTTCTGAACCGCCGCGGATATTTCCGGCTTGATCATCGCAGTTTGGCACCGAGAAATATGTAATATCATAGAGAACAAACACTTACAAAACCATAGGTACTAACCCCGTCCCATAGTAAAGGGGTTTAGTACGACGTATGTTCTATTTTTTGTTTCCTGCTGGCGCATGTCCCTTGGTATCTTTCTTTTGGGTCACTAGACCATTCCAAATATACCCGCCAACTACCAGCCAAGCAATATAAATGAGAGTCCAAATCATAGTTCCATCCTTGTTCATTTATACATCTTCATTTTACGTTCAAGGTCTGTTCCTATTTGAAGGAGCATAATCTCCTGGTCATATGAGTCGTTGAAGGTCCAATCAATCCTGAAATCCGGCATAGTAGGATCTCCTTTGAGCTCATACTGAATCATTATTGCATTCTTGCTAACCTGCTGAAAATAGAAGTGACTTGATCCATTAGGATTGTTCATACCAATGTCCATAAAAGTCCTTGTTTCTGAAATGACCGCCATATTGGGATGGGATGACAAAAGGCATTCGACAAGGACGCCGTATTTCCCCCTCATGCCACCGTGTGCAGCCACATGATCAACGACTTCAACAGACTTTGATTTTGTCTTGATAATGATTATGATCGCAATTATCGCTACAATGACTATCCACATAATGTTGTCGTATCTTAAATGGTGAAACTAATCTATATTCCAGTAGGCTGAAGGGTCACCATCAAATATTGTATCAATCTCTTCGTCACAATAACCCATATCATCCTGGGCAAAGAAGCCGGCATATCTCCCAAAGTGCCGATCTTCCTCATACTCTGGAATATTTGTTTCTTCTTCATAGTATTCCTCATCACCATCTTGCTCGTCTACGAATTCAAGATTAAAAAGGTCGAAACATAGTTCAACTCCATCTTTAATGACCTTAGTGTCATACCTCTGCTTACCCTCAAATTTCCAGATACTATCATATTCAGCCTTAAGGACTTCTTTGCCATCCTCATCAATAATACCCCATTTCCCGTCAAACGTTTTAACTCTAGATAACCCGGTATATTCATCTTTCATGCTAATCCATTGATATTCCTTTCCGGTGAGAATCACAGACCCATCTGAAGTCTCAACGTATAATTCGACTGTATTATTTGTTCTATCTATCATAATGTGTAATATCTGTTTTGTTCATCCATATATGACGGGAATTCCGAGAAGGTAACCCGAAATGGTAAAAAAGCTGCCCTTCCCAAAGTGAAGGCAGTAGCATTTAATGAAACAGCAGCTACTTTAGTATGTCTATCATGTAAGTAACATCCCGAATGGGCTCTTCAGCCATCTCCCCTACAGTATCATTGCTGGAATGAGTAACCTCATGGCACGCCAATGTGCAATGAGCGCCAAGTGCAAAACGGACTTTTTCAATAAAAGCATACAATTCTTTTCTGACCTGCACATGGTCAAAGCCATACGACCTAATGTCAACGTTGATGGCATCAAGAGAATTATTAGCAACTAGGCCATCATAATTTGTAAAATCTACGAGACGAGGAACGTAATCGTTTCTATAGTTATCAGGCTCCTGAAACCTGATAAGAGCTTGATGAATGGTTATTTCATCTTTCATATTTTACAATAGTTCGTTAACTTTTCCCAGGCCTAAGCGGGTCTGGATGTAAATAAAACCAGTTCTTTGAAAAGTTTGTCAATAACTTGCGGGTTCGGTCGCAGACCGGACACGCAAATAAATCGCTCAAGCATATAGGCGTTATGGATCATCGACTTGCAGGAAGAGATGGAAAACGGGATTTTGAGGTCCTTGCAAGCCGCCTTGGCCAGGTTGATACTGGCGAAGGAAGCGTTGAAGTGGAACTCCAATCTCCGAAGGTCCCTGGCCTGACAGTCGTTGAGCCCGGCGTAAGACTTGGCATCACGAAAGCAGAACTCCAGCTGGAAGCGTGTTCTGTAGCAGTCAATCACATCACGGGTAGTCATAGATTCGTCCGTGCTGAAGTAGATCTGCCACTTGTCCATCCTACCCTCAATCGGATACCAGATAGCGACCTTGATGAAGCGCTTCAGGCTTTTGGAATAGGCCTTCAGGCCAAACAGGCGGCCATTGTCCACATGAAGTTCGACGCAACGGGTCGGGTCAAGATTGGCAAAGTCGATCTTCCCATCATACCATCTGGGATGTCCCCGCTTTCCGGTGGGCTTCTCCGTGGTAGGATACCACAGGGCGGCATCGTTCCTCAGGCGGCTGACCACATGAAAGCCTTCTTCCAGCAAGGGAAGGACGAAGGTGTTCTTCGCAAAGAACGCATCCGCAACCAGGAGTTTGGATATGGGCTGCAGCTTGTCCTTCATGGTAATCAGCAGCTGCCGGTACCAGTCCACCAGGTTGTAGTCCATCTCCTCAAGGGTCTTGGCATTGGGCGTCTGAAGGGCACCGAGAGTCATACAATCGTGATTGTCAACGTCAATCAGGCCTATCCCCAGCAGTTCGAGGCCCCTCTTGGGACCACCCGCTGCACCAGACCAGAACTTGCCAAACCAGGGCGTCTTGTTTCCCGCCTTAGGGATAAAGCTCGGGTCCACTGCAACGGCACGGAACTTACCCGTGCACACCTTGTTAGCAAGGTACAGGTTGAACGTGAACCAGTCGAACTCGTCACGGGTGAAGGTGTTCCGGTAGGTCTGTTCAGAGAACAGTCCGTACCGTCCCATCTGGAGGAAATTGATCTTGTCGGGAATCGCCATGAAAAGTTTTAGGGTATCGATGAGTACTTTCTCGAATGGTTTGCCTAAATTTGCTACTGATTTGAGGGCTTCAATGACCTCGGATTGGTATTGCGTAAGTACGTTTGAGTTAGTCATAACTTAAAGCTTCGAACACTCTAAGTTACTAATAATCAATGACTTATGCAATACTTTTCTGCTTTATTTTCAGCACTTTACGCATCTTTTTCGGAGCATTTGCACCCACTCTAAGCAGCCTTCTGAGCGGTTGTTATTGACAGTATTTTCAATGAGCTTTTGTTGTTAAACTGTATGTTATCGCATAGTCTGCCGCCTCGCGGCTCCTATGCATCAAAATTTACCGAAGTATTGATTTTAAATACTAATAATTTATATAATTCTTGTATTATCAATAAGTTAGAATGATACTACCCTTGTACAAGGGTAATTGTTTTTCTTCAAACCGCCAAACTTTTTGGCGAAAAAAAGGATATGTATTAACTGAGAATTATATAGGGTAATAAACAGTGTAGAGAAGCATCTATTAAGCATTACTACAGGTTGTCCTTCTTGTTCTCCTCGATGTCAGTGCTCTTTTTTGCATTGGCTCTTACGACAAGTACAATGCCAAGAATAAGCCAGAAAATAGGGCCAGAGGGATTGTGACCAGCAGAGATTGCACCGATGGCGCTAAGAGCACCGAGGACGATTAAGATAATTCCAAAAGTTTTCATGATTTTATAACTTTACAACACTTCGTTAAAAATATAAAAACTATATAATTTTCAATTCATTACAACAGCAATAGCCCGAAGACAACGGCCGTCGAGCATCCTCGGCGATAGTCGAATCAACCAATGTGAGGTCCAAATCAAAAAAGATGCCTTTCATTTTTAATCATAGAGCTCCAGTTGAATCGGACTATTGGGGTGATTGTCTTCCTTTGGAAGAGAAGTGATTATTCCTACTGATGAGCTAGCGATTAACCCATTGATAATCTCTTGGGTATTGATGGCGGAAATACCTTGGGCTCCTTTATACTCTTTTAAATAGTGGTTCCCCTGAATCTTTTCAGAAAGAACCGGTTTAGAATAATCCACAACAAATAGGGGCTTTTTGGCTTGAAGAGTGGCATTAACAGCATGCATCGTACCGCCATGGATTCCTGTCTGAATAACAATTGTTGCGTCACCAAGGCCGACTTGTAGGCGATCTCTTGCGACTAGATTGTATCTATTCACCCCCATCCCAATTGGGTACTCGGACATTAGTAGTCCTCCATTTTCCAGTATGGCGTCAGCCAATTTCTTATTCTCGGAAGGGTAAACCGTATCTAGTCCATGAGCTAGGACAGCCGTGGTTAATCCACCGGGGACTGAAAGAGCGCCAGTATGACCGGCCGTATCACACCCGAGCGCAAGCCCACTCACAATATTAAAACCATATTGAGCAAATTGCGCCGCAATGAACTCACCAGCAGCAAACCCCTCTGGGCTCGGTTCTCTTGTTCCAATTATTGCGACCGCATGTCTCTGAGCGACAGAGAGGTCTCCTTTATAGAATAAATACAAAGGAACAGCCTCTTTTCCAGTTTCATCAATGGTTTTGAGAAGATTCCTGGGGAAAGTGGGGGCGTATCGAGAAATCATCTTTATACCGGCCATATCCGAATTATCCAACACTCGAAGGGCCCGAGCATTCGCTTCTTGTAATGCAGTCTTATTGGGGAATTTCTTTTTTGCGGATCCCTTGATTAGCTTCCGGCTGAGCATGTCCTCGAGAATATCCAACAAGTCTCCAAGGGACATTATTTTGAAAGAGGATGATGAAATAAAAGATGCAACAGAATTAATAGTTGCCGCTCCAAATCCATCTAATTCGTCAAGCGTAAGTATGTGTTCATTCGATATGTACATGACGCTGGGTTCTTGACAAAGATACTTATTTTATACGGAAAATGAAAAGATAGTAAGTTCTATTCGAATGTTTAATAATCAGAATAATACATCAAAAAAAGTATATTCCAGAGTTGCCTTGTTCTCTACTGGGTAAAGCATAATGCAACCGGCCCACCTGTCGGGAGACTCTTTCTCAATCTTGTATACGTCCCCATTGCGAGTGCTATTCATGAGTTTCTCGACCTTCTGTAAATACTCTTCCGATAGCGGCTTCTCGAACTGAATCACGTAGTAGTAATACGACCAAGCGGAAGCCGTCCGATCCATATTGTCATCGGCGTTAGTAATCTGATATGCCGGTAGCCTCACCCCCACCTTTCTGGCAATTTGGTCTGGGGTGGTTGATTGGTTACCCACAAGAAGGTAATAAAGACCAAGAATTAAGGCCATAATGGCAGCAAGGATAATAAGCCCGTATTTGTGTTGCTTTTTCATAGCGTAACTTATTCTTCTTTCAGATAGTCTTTTCCCAAAGCTGAAGGCTGGATGAACATTCCGTTGGTCAATAAGGAAATAGTGGTCATGGCTTCGTTGCCATAAATAGCATCCATGCGATGAAGGATTTCGCAGAAGATGAAATTCTCCAAAAGGCAAACATCATACTTGTCAGGGCCGGTTTGGATATGGCGAAGGATGGTGTTCATACATTTTATCCGTAGTTTATCGTAGTAGTAATTGGGAATAACACAGAAGGATGAGGGAGAGAAAAACACTAATTGAACGCCCGCTCTCCATGCCAACCAAGCCTCCAAGATATATTTCGTGTAGATGCCAGATTCGAGGATTTCGCCCAGATACATAGTGGCATCCTTAAAGGAGTCATGGCTATTTCTAATGAGTTCCAGGGCCAGAATCGTCCTCCGGTCAATATCTTTTTCCCATTCAATTACGGCTTTGAGATAGTTATCCTTCTCATCAGTCAGTTCTGTTTCCGTTTCAACGTCATTGATATACAACGCGACTATTTGATCATACTCAGGGACATACTTTCGTTTGTCGTACCATTCCCAAAAATGCTCTTCAAAGTCCTCTAGCAAGACATCATCGGCAATTATGGGAAGATTCTCGAATTCTTCCACATATATGGCATGAGCCTTATCGAATGCCGAATCACTATCCTCCCGTCCATCAAACACCTGATATGATGCCAATAACTTTTCGGCGACCTTCCTCGCCTCCTTCTCCGGAATGGCTTTTTGGAGGAGAGAAGAGGGGATTACCGGACAATCATGGACAATCAAATCTAGGGAATCCTTTCTGGTTCCTAGGGAATCAGCGCTAGATTTCCGGATAAACAACTCATATCCTTGTAGGATCCGATAGAGGACGTTTACATAGTTATACCGCAATTGAACATTCTTAACTAGAGTCGTACTCTTGATATCCTTTTCTGGGAAGAAAAAGGTCTCTTGGATTGGGGTGGCCTCCCTATCGAAAGCATAGTCACCCACTTTAGAAATGTCGGCGGCAAGAATGGCGTCCTCCGAGGTTAATATTTGTTCGCAAAAGTGATAGGGATGTCCGCAGATTTTGAGGGAATCAACCAAAAGAGCTTTTTCATCTAACTGTTTACTTTCTTGTGAGGAAATAGAAACGGAATGCTTATTCTTTTGTTTACAAGACGCGCAGTTGAGTATCATTATTAATATCAAACTAATCCATTTAATTGTATTTCCGGATGTTACTATATTCATTGGTCTTATAGTGTGTTTTAAAACACGAAATAGGTTTGAAATGGTTATACAATGATTTGTTCCATGTTTCGACCGTCACAGCCACCCCAGTCCGGGTTTATCGTCCTTCCTACCACTAATCCCGTGATAGATACTGCACCAAACTGCTTGAGCTCATTCGCTGTTGACTCTAGTGTCCGGCCACGAGTCATAACATCATCAATAAGTATTACATTTTTCCCTACGAAAAAAGAGCCATCAAATACAAATGAAGCAGCAGGGTTGTCGCTTTTCCCGGCTAAATAGCCAGATTCGCTATCTACTGGTTTTGAAATTGCTTCGTATGAACAAGGTATTTTTGTAAGATGAGACAGACGTAGGCTAAGGTCTTTATATCGACGTATTGTTTTAATGTGAGAGGACGAAGGAACGAAGCATACTACCGTATTGCTAGTTTTAATTCTGTTCACTCCAATCACAAGTCCCCTCAAAATGCGTTGACTGCATCTTCCATCTTTGAAGCTGAAGATCTCATGCCGGTTTTTAAACTGCTCGGACGAAGCAGCATACCTTGCGGGGAGATAATCCATTAAATAGTAGACTTTCATTTTTCTTACAGTGTCAATTGATGTTCTAACCATTCGATTGTTTGGATATCGAATGATGGAATTGGATGAGAGCCTTGCATATATGGTCATACTTTGTTATGATTATTGTTTTAGCCTATTATACACCATAGTGGAAGCCACTCGGAACAGCCCCATAAATATCTTTCATATGGTTAGACATACGACGACGCATGCGTTGCCTATCTCCATTCCCCAGTTTTCTGTTATTGTTACTCCAGTATCTCTGGCAGATACGCTTTTCCATAATTCGGCGGACCATTCTTACTGTTGAGTTAGTCTCAATGAAAATATCCACATCTGCAAGACGAGTCCCACCAAGGAAATCTAACCGAAGATCTGATAAGGACTCGTTCATAGACGCTGTGTATTTACTGATTATTCGAATTTGATTTTGGCTTTTTGTTTTCATGTTCTATCAAGCTTTGTTGACACAAAAGTATGCTCTATAACGCTCATTGTCAAAGCAATATTATCAAGTAAACAATAGCGGTATGAAACACCTTTACTCATTCATTTCATACAGTATTCTTTCATCTTGTACAAAAGCTTTGAAACTATATTGGCGAATGATTTTGAAAACTGTATCTTTGCGATACAATGGCAAAGTTCATCGTCATATCTAGCAAGACAGAACTTCTAAAGGTCCCTTCCGATCGTTTGATGTTTATTACATCTGACGGGAATTATTCTAAAGTATATACTTTGGATGGAAAGTATCGTCAAGTTGCTTGTCAACTCGGCCAAATTGAAGACCTTATAGGCAAACAACTTGGTGAAGAAGATACTCCTTTTATCCGAATAGGGAAAAGTCTCATTGTTAACATGGACTTTATCTATTTGATTGATATCTCCGAACAAGCTATTATTGTTTCTGACTTCCAAGGCCAGTATCACAAACTATCTGCTTCTAGGAAAGCACTATTGAGCGTCAAGTTTCTAATCGAGAATATTGAGCAATGAGATCCTTTAAAGATGACATATTGGACCAGAATGACGACATCATATGCGATGATGATATTCGTGTAATCGGAGCCCAGAAGAAAAAGAGTGCCCAAGAATCTACGGTTTCTTCAAAGAATTCATTCTGGAAGAAGAACTTAATCTGGTGGGTTCTTCTTGTGGCTTTTGTTTCTATTGGTCTATATTTCCTCTTACGCCCGGTAAGACAGCAAGAGGACCCCTTTGATGGTGTTTATGAGCATAAAGAAGATATAATGGCCAAACATGAAGAGGACGGCATAAGAATCCTTGGGAATAAGCCAGATTCTCTTTTAAGCTATACGGAAAGAATCGACACCGTAATTAATGATGTAAATATTGCAATCTACCTGCCTCATAATGCCGTCCCCGAATTAATCGTAGGCATTCCTACAGAGAATGATTTGAGCATTATTCTCGCCGCCCAAGCGGCTGATATTCGCGCCGATAATAATAAGATACTCGGTGCTTTTGTAGAAAAGGGGACCCCTCTTGCTTGGGGAGTATCGAAAAAAGGTTTTTGCGCGATAATCAATGGAATAATGACCATTGGCTCTTCTGATAATTCGCCTCTATTTGAAAAGGCCACAGATACTGAGGGCTATTTTTTCCGTCAATTTCCTTTAGTTGATAATGGTGTATTAGTCGAGAATGAACAGAAGAATAAAAGTATTAGAAAGGCTCTCTGTTCTCGTCTAGGTCAGTTTTTTATAGCCGTTTCGGGAGATAATGAGTCTTATCATGACTTTGCTCAAGCACTTGTGGATCTTGATGTCGAGAATGCAATTTCCCTTGTCGGTAGCAAATCCGCATTTGGCTGGTGGATCAATCAAGATGGTATTCTGAATCAATTTTCTGAGGACATACACAAATTCCAAATGGAGAATTACGTTGTATGGAGAAAGATTAATCTAACTAACTAGTCGGTGGATACCAGAGACACATCTGGGTAGCAGAGTACCATCAATGGTGCTCTACTATTTTTACACTCGAACAATTGTAATTGAAATGAGAGTAGCCTACCGCAAAACTCAAATTCTCCTACCTCAACCGACCTTCTCTGTGTAAGCCCAACTTGGTACCATAACTCCCCCATTATAGCCATCAGACATCAGATTCTGATGGTTTTTCTTTTCTCCCTTCAAAGCCTTATTATAAAGATAAATTTATTTAAGTTTCGCAAGTAGCTAAAAACGAAAAAATGCTAAGGTTGATTTCTTTGAGAAATATTGCACATCTCATTGATAATCACTATATTAGTGTCGCCAAACAACGTAATATAGAAATCCTTA
>Ga0256407_10000923_pt1 | contig 66301 bp, 51 predicted proteins | sample RumenRJG_04DNA_FD_193489 | JGI IMG/M metagenome (GOLD analysis project Ga0256407, IMG submission 193489) | Bovine rumen microbial communities from Lethbridge, Alberta, Canada - RJG_04 | ecosystem: Host-associated > Mammals > Digestive system > Stomach > Rumen | place: Canada: Alberta... | reverse complement strand
GAGTGCTTTAATATCGAGGATGAACATATCCTTGACATGCTCGTGAATAGGTCGGACAAAATCAGTCATTTCATTGAACTTTATCAATTAAAACTGGCAAGTTAGGAACTTGCGGAACTTAAATTATATTATTTATAATATAGCGGCTCGATTTTTATTGATTTCTTCTTGTTTTGTGAGAAAGATTTGTATGTTAGATGCCTTCATTCCATAACATGTTGAAGAAATCTTTGACATGGATACATTCGATATTGCCCATTTTGCGGTTCAACACGTCGAGCGATACGATGATGAGACGGCTTTGTGGATACTCTTCTCCAAAGGTTTTAAGCCCTTTTAGATGACGTGGCAGCACTTCTTCGGCAGACTTGACCTCAATGGCTACACGGGCATCACCTATGACAGCGCCGACTTTAATGCTGGAATAGGTGCGCCAATACGACAGTTTCTCTTCAGAATGCGTGTAGTGCAACCAGGTTTTTTGCGAGTTTTGCAAATAAAAATAGTAAAAAAAAATTACGGAGTGAATTGCCAAGAGGCTTGTTGCCTGACTCGTTGATTGAAGTGAGGCAAATTGAGGATTTTATATTGCGAAAAATTGAGACAGTTTGTGGTTGTGGATGTTTATTTGGAATTGCTCTTTTTTCTTACAATAGTAAAAAAGAGAATCTGCATAGGTGCAAATTCTCTAATGATATTTTGGTTGGTTCTTTGAAAATGTATCAAATACCCTGCAAAAATGAATTCAAGATAGGTTGTTTGAGTACATTATAGTGTTGTCTACAATTTTAATGTTTAATTTTTGACTTGTATAACTATGGAATATATAATCGGTTGTTTTACCATTATAGTTATGATGGTATATTCCTGTATACGGAGCATTCTGATTAGGAGTAAGTTCTACTGCAGTATTTTCATTGGATGCTTTTGATATCCAATATATGTTTGATTTTGTTTTCGTTATAGTGCATGAGGGATTAGGAGTAAAACTCCCGGCCCCTTTTCTTTCGCCATCATCATAATTTCCATCTTGATTCCAATCTATGAAATAATTACTATTATGGGTTATAAGCCCAGAAATTGATTGAAAAACGCACGAGGCAATATACTCTTGTGGAGTGAATTCCTCCAATATAAAATACGGCTTTTTGTAAGTTTTTTTTCTCATATTGTTTTCTTTTTTCTGACAATTAATTATGTGGGTTATAACGTCATTAAATAGACGTGTGAACAAGGTGGTTTATGTTTTTTTGCCAATTGGCTGCAAAATTACATTATTTTCGCCTTACGGCAAAAAAAAATCCTATTTATTTAATTTTAAGTTTGAAAATTGCCACAAAATGATATGAATGATGTCGACATGGGTTTTCTTTGCTTGCTACAGAAGACTCAAATTTCAATATGGTGGATTTTGCTGATTCATTTTTTTTGCTTATATTCGCAGCCTAAAGGAACACCTTCGAAAAGACATGAAACTCAGATTCAGCATGCACTACAGCACCGCTTGGGGAGAAGGCCTCTATGTGGCCATCACCTACCATACCGACGGCCAGCGCTCGCGCAACTATCTGCTGCCCATGGTCACCGACGATGGTGAGGTGTGGACCCTCGAGACCTCGGTGATGGAGTCGCGGCAGCGTCCGGTCACCTCGTTCTCTTACCATTACCAGGTGATGGACACCGAGGGCCACCTGCTCAGGAAAGAGTGGGACAAGGTGCCACGCCTCTTCGCCTTCGACAGTTCTCGCGACTACTTCTTCCCCGATCTCTGGCGCGACGTGCCCCTCCAGGCACACCTCTATACCGATGCCTTCGGCATAGCCACCCGTCATTGCCGTCACGACGAGGTGAGGGCAGAGCGTCTGCCCCTCTTCCGGCGGACCGTGGTGTTTCGCGTGTCGGCCCCACAACTTGTCGCAGGACAGTCGTTGGGCGTCTGCGGCAGTCATCCCGCCATCGGCTGCTGGAGTCCGTCGCGCTTTCTGCGCATGATATCTATCGGTGACGGTGAGTGGATTCTCTCCGTGAATATCGAGGGGATGCCTCTGCCCATAGAATATAAGTATGTGGTCATCGACGACAGCACCTCACAACTCGTGGCTTGGGAAGACGGTGACAACCGCTCCACCCTTGACACCGAGGTGGGCGACGGACAGGTGCTCGTGCTCTACCGCGAGGCCCTGCGCATGAAAGAACAGGTGTGGAAGGCCGCCGGTGTGGCCGTGCCCCTCTTCTCGCTGCGGTCGGAGCAGGGGTATGGCGTGGGCGACTTCGGCGACCTGAAACGTCTCGCCCAGTGGGCAGCATCGGTGGGGATGAAGATGATACAACTCCTCCCCGTAGCCGACACCACCAGTACCCACTCCTGGACCGACTCCCATCCCTACAATGCCATTTCTGCCTTCGCCCTCCATCCCCATTACCTCGACCTTGCCCAGTTGCCTCCCCTCGACGACGAGACGAAGATGGTGGCGTTCAATCGCCAGCGGCGCGAACTCAACGCCCTCCGTTACAGCGACTACATGGCCGTAGACAAGGTGAAGGCAGCCTACGTAGACGCTCTGTTCGCCCAATGTGGCTCCGCGACACTTGCCAGTGAAGAATACCGGAAGTTTGAGAGCGACAACGAGGAGTGGCTCGTGCCCTATGCCGCTTTCTGTATCTTGCGCGACAGACACCATACTGCCCGCTTCACCGACTGGGAAGGCTTTGCCACCTACGACGACCAGCGCGTGCGTGCCCTGCTCAACGAAGAGGCCGAGGCCCGCGACAAGATATGCTTTGTGCAGTATCACCTCCATCGCCAACTCCTCGATGCCTCGCGCTATGCCCACTCCCTCGGTGTGGCCCTTATGGGCGACCTGCCTATCGGCGTCTACCGCGACAGTGTGGAAACATGGTGCCATCCCACCTTCTTCGACATGGAGGAGCAGATGGGCACACCACCCGACAACGAGTCGTATAACGGGCAGAACTGGGGCTTCCCCACCTATCGGTGGACGGGCGACGACGACAGGATGGACACCACCGCCCCACATGGCATCTTTGCCTGGTTCCGCCAGCGCATGCGCCACATCCGTCAGTATTTCGACGCCATCCGCATCGACCATGCCGTGGGCTATTTCCGCATCTGGGAGATTCCTGCCCATGCCGTGACCGCCACCATGGGGCATTTCAACCCCGCGCTGCCCCTCAGTGAGGAGGAGATAGCACGCTACGGGCTGCCTTTCAGGAAAGAACTGCATACCCGCCCGTTTATCAACGACCGCATCCTCGACCGCCTCTTCGGCATTCACCGCGACTATGTGAAGACCCATTTCCTCGACACCCTCTCCTACGGACTCTATGCCCTGAAAGAAGAGATGGACACTCAGGTGAAGGTGCGCAACCACTTTGCCGGGCGCAACGATGAGAACAGCCTGTGGATACGCGACGGCCTCTACCGCCTCATCGCCAACGTGCTCTTCCTCGCCGACACACGCCACGAAGGGATGTATCACCCCCGCTTTATGGCCTACAACGAACCCGTGTACGAGGTGTTGGGCGCTGATGAGAAAGACGCGTTCATGCGGCTTTACAACAATTACTATTACGAACGCCACAATGGCTTCTGGGCTGCTGAGGCCGACAGGAAGTTGAATGGGATGATGGACGAGACACGCATGCTCGCCTGTGCCGAAGACCTGGGTATGCTGCCCGCCTGCGTGCCACAGGTGCTTGAGCGGCAGCGCATGCTCTCCACGGAGATACAATGTATGCCGAAGCAGTTTGGCTTGGAATTTGCCCATCTGGAGGCCAATCCCTACCGCAGCCTCTGCACCCTCTCTACCCACGACATGCCCCCGTTGCGGCTGTGGTGGGAGGAGAACACCGGTCGCACGCAGCGCTACTATGCCACGATGCTGCAACATATCGGGCGTGCACCGCAACAGTTGCCTGCCCATGTGGCAGAGGAGATTTTGGCGCGGCAGGTCTATTCGCCGTCGATGCTCTGTGTGCTCGCCATACAAGACTGGTTGGCTATGGATGGAGAGTTGCGGGGGAAGGATGCGGCCGAGGAACGCGTCAACTCGCCCTATGATGCCTACAACCCGTGGAAATACCGCATGGACACCAGTCTGGAGCAGTTGGCTGATGCCTCGAAATACAACCAGAAACTCAGGACGATGATAACGAGGAGCAAGCGATGAGAGACTACGACGTGTATATCTTCGACCTCGACGGTACGCTCCTCGATACCCTCTGCGACCTGGCAGCGAGTTGCAACCATGCCATGCGCGCCATGGGCTTCCCCGAGCATAGCATCGACGACGTGCGCCGTTTTGTGGGCAACGGCGTGAGGAAACTTATCGAGCGCGCCGTGCCCGACGGCGAGCGCAATCCCCTCTTTGAGCAGACTCTCGCCATCTTCCGCCAGCATTACATGGCCCACAGCCTCGACACCACACGTCCCTATCCCGGCATCATCGAACTTTTGCAAGAACTGAAAAGTCAGGGAAAGGCAGTGGCGGTGGTGAGCAACAAGTTTGATGCGGCGACGAAAAGCCTCTGTCGGCATTTCTTCGGCGGGTTGGTGGATGTGGCGATAGGCGAGAGCGAGCAGATACGCAAGAAGCCCGCCCCCGACACGGTGATTGAGGCATTGCGGCAGTTGGGAGCAGAGAAACGTGGGGCGGTGTATGTGGGCGACAGCGACGTAGACATCGCCACTGCCGCCAACAGCGGTATCCCCTGCATCAGTGTGCTCTGGGGTTTTCGCGACCGCAAGTTCCTCATCGACCATGGCGCTACGGAACTTGTGGAGACGCCGATGGCGGTTTACACGACAATGAAGGAGAGATGAGGCATGTTGTTTTTTGAAGGAAAGGAAGTGAGAAAAACATACGTTTTTTTATGAAGTAGGATAAAAAACGAGGGATAATCTTTGTTTTTCTCCGATTTTTCGTAAGTTTGCAGCAGAAACGTCACCGACACGTCATGATATGAAATCGATGAGAGGTTTGTTGTCGACATTGCTATTGGTGCTCTTGCCCTATGTGGCGAGGGCGCAACAGCCATTGTCGGCACAGATGCCCGCATGGATGCAGTCGCCTACTTGGGAAGAGTTGCAGGAAGTGGGACTACCGTTGGTAGAGATTGTTACCATCGACGGCGAGGAACCCACCTGCGACTACATCTCGCCCCCCGAAGGCATCTCAGGCCTGACTATCGACAATGCCACGAAGGTGCCGGGACGCCTTCGCAAGTGGCTTCACGGTGAGGTGGTTTACGACAGCGGTGACTATGAGGAAGACGTTTCAGGCATGAGAATCAAGATAAGGGGTAACACCAGTGCCTACGAACCAAAGAAACCCTTCAAGGTGAAGTTGGAGAAGAAAGCCGACCTGTTGTGCCGTGGCGACAACGACTACAAGGACAAGGAGTGGGTGCTGATGAAAGACGACTATGACTCCGACGGTGACGGGTTGCTCCATCTGATGATTGGCCTGGAGGTGGGCCGTCGCTGCGGCATGTCATGGGAGCCCCAGGCCGAGTTCGTCAACCTGATGATTAATGGCGACTACCGCGGTGTGTACATGTTGTGCGAGTCGATAAAACGAGGGAAGACACGTATTGACGTGGATGGCGATACCGGTTTTGTGATAGAGCGCGACCCTTACTGGTGGAAAGAAGACCTGTATTTCTCCACCTACAGGCACCAGATGCATTACACCTTCAAATATCCCGAAAGCGAAGATGTGACCACCCAGCAGGTAGACGATACCAGGACATTGATGGACGAGGTGGAGAAAGCCATCTGGTATGGCTGTATAGATACCCTCATCGACATTGAAAACACAGCCTCATGGCTCATGGCCCATGATATCCTGGGCACCTGGGATGCCGCGGGGTCGAATATCTTCGTTTACAAATACGACGACTCCCCTGAAAGCAAGTTGAAGATGGGGCCATTATGGGATTTCGGTTCCATCATGCGGATGGAAGGTGAGTGGTCGAACGTGCATATCGGAGAAACCTTCTATTTCCATTATCTGCTCGAGATGGCGGCATGGGAGAACCGGCCTTTTATTGAAGCTTATCAGGAATTATGGGAAAAGAGAGGTTGCTTTGTGATAGACGAAATGTTGGACTTCCTCACGGCGTTTCTTGCCAGCGACGAGGCAGAGGCATTGCAAACCTGTAATGTGTGGGATATGGCACGATGGGAGCATCTCAAACCATCGGTTGAAGAAGTGGGGCAGAAAGCCATCACTTGGTTTCGTGAGCGCAAGGAATGGCTCTCGGAAAAAGTTTTACCGATGGGAATTGGCGGGGTAAGACAAGACCAACGGGCGGACAACGACGGTTGGCATGACCGCTATTACGACCTTGGTGGTGCCCCGACTACAGGCACCGCAAAGGGCTTCCATATCAAGGTAGGCCAGCAGTCGGGCAGACAAAGGGCCGTTAAAATGTTTAATATCAGATAGCCCTAATTATTCATCATACCATTATGGCAAGAGTAAAGAAGCAGATACCTAAAATCGAGAGCGACTATCGAGTGCGACTCTATGGAGACGGAAAATACCATTGGAAATATGACCTCAACTTGCTGAAGAATCCGTCGGTGCTGATTGACGTGTACAAGGCACTGGGTATGACCATCCTCATCACGGGTTTTATCCTTTTTTTGATACAAGCCTGTTCTTCGGGCTTTCATCTCAAGGATATGGGTATCGTGTTGAAGATTACAGGCCTCATGGCTGCCATCTTCTTAGTTTTGGGCATTCTGGGCTACCTGCTCTATGCTGCCCTGTCGGGTTGGATCTATACCGTGGAATTCATCATGGATGAGAAAGGTGTATTGCATCAGCAATCACCCCGCTCAGAGAAAGTGGCCAAGCGCATCGGTTGCCTCACCGTGTTGGTAGGAATCTTTGCCCGCAAGCCCGGCGTGGTGGGAACGGGTATGGTGGCGGCAAACCACACGTCGATGTTATCCGACTTCTCCTCCGTAAAGAAGGTGAAAGCGAAAAGGAGGATGAACACCATCATGGTGAATGAGCCTTTTGCCAAGAACCGTGTGTATGCCTGCAATGACGATTTTGACTTCGTCTATCAGTACATCTGTTCCCACTGTCCGAAAGCGAAAATCAGTTGAGTCTTACCTGGTCGGGGATGATGGGGCGGACTCATGCAGGTGGAGTAGGGGCGTGAGGTAGCGTTCGTCGACACAGAAGGCTGTGCCATGGCGGATGCCCTGAGGCATGTGCAGCAGGTGGCTCACGTCGCTCCAGGTCTTGCCGTGGTCGAGACTGCGTACGACGCCGTAGCGGTGGTCGCGGTACATGTCGAAGTAGACGTAGAGCGTATCGCCGACGAACAGCGGGGCAGGCCCCTCACACCACACGCCCTGAGGCGTGATGGGGTCCGACACCTTGGTGGGGAATCCCTTTTGGATTTTCTTTGTCGTGGTGACTCGGATATTCTTCTCTGCCGGGAGGGAATTCTCGTTCTTCAGTACCATAATGAGCCTTTTCTTCTTCGGGTCGCGCACGATGGCGGCATCGATGACATTGAAGTCGGGGTTGAAGAACATTTTTGTATCCGAGAACGTCTGAAAGTCTTTTGTCGTACAGTAGTAGATGCGGTGGTTCCATTCCTTTTCACGCTCCGTAGACGCCACCTCCTTGTGCCGTCCGGGGATGGTGGTCGCCCAGAAGATATAAAAAGTCTGTGACGGCTCGTCGTAGAACAGTTCGGGTGCCCAACTGTTTTTTGCCTCCGGTTCATGCTCCATCACGGGGATGGCCCTTTGCTCGCTCCAGTGGATTAGGTCGGTAGAGGAAGCATAGCCGATGATGCGGTCGTGCCAACTCGATGTCCACACCATGTGGAAGGTGCCGTCGGGACCCTGCACGATACTCGGGTCGCGCAGCAGGCGGTCGTTTCCCACTGTGGGTGTCATGATCTGGTGGCCGTCGTTGAGGGCAGTCCACTGCAGTCCGTCGTAACTGTAGGCCAGGTGCAGTCCGTCGCTCTGTCCCACGAAGTAGGAGAAGAGATATACGTTTTTTGCCCAACCGCTGACAGCGCAGGTTAGGAAGACAAGGAGAAGGGTGGATAGTTTCATGAATATTGGAAAATGGAAATTGATGATTAACAAGGTTTTTTATGGGGTCTCAAACCTCAAATCTCAAACCAACCTCTGCAGGCGTGCGATGTATTTGCCTAAGATATCGAACTCGAGGTTTACCGTAGAGCCTACCTCGATGTGACAGAAGTTGGTGTTCTCCATAGTATAAGGTATGATAGCCACCTGGAAAGAATTGTCGGTGGGGTTGCAGACAGTGAGCGATACGCCATTCACCGTCACGCTGCCCTTGTCGACGGTGAAATAGCCCCGCAGTGCCATTTCCCGGTCGTAAGCATATTCGAAGGTGAAATAGGTGCTGCCGTCGGCATCCTCCTTGGCGGTGCAGTGTGCTGTGCAGTCGACGTGGCCTTGTACGATATGTCCGTCGAGACGGCCGTTCATCAGCATCGACCTTTCCACATTCACTTTGTCGCCCACTTGCAGCAGCCCGAGGTTTGAGCGTTCGAGCGTCTCACGCATGGCTGTCACAGTATAGTTGTCGCCCTCGATGCGCACCACGGTGAGGCATACACCGTTGTGGCTTACGCTTTGGTCGATTTTCAGTTCGTTGGTGAAGGAGCAAGTAAGTGTAAGGTCGATGTTGCCGCCGTCATGTTGCAATGCCACCACGGTAGCCATTTCTTCTACTATTCCGGAAAACATAATGTGTTTTTTATTAGTTCTGATTTTTATGAGGTGGCATTTCTATGTGTTACCACCTTGTGTTGATGTAATTAGGGTTAGGAAATAAAAAGGCCGTACCGATGATGTGATGAAAACTCCGTTTTCTTAAGATTTGGGAACTCTGAAATCTTTGTAATCCACTGGTTCCGAGGAACTGTCCCGATGGGATGTGGCCCGCCATTAACAACAGAGTATTCCCGGTTTTCGAAATAATTTGATGAGTATCCCGATCTAACCGATACGGCCTATGGTGTCTCTCCTTTCAAAAAGCAGGATTACACTGCAAAAATACAATTTTTTTTTGATTTGCGACGGAAAGTGAGGGAAAAAGTATGCAATTTCGTCGTTTTCATCCTGCTATTTCGTCGAAAGCAGCGCTGTTTCGTCGAAATAATCCCCGCAAGTCATCGAAAACTATTTTGCCTCGGGCTGTTCTTGCCTTAACTTTGCAATTGAAAAGAAGAGGAAACTCTTTCGAGACGAAATAATCAAAAATAATAAATAATCAAAAAAATACATCATTATGAAAAAGATTCTCGCAATTATTTTGGTCAGTGTGTGTGCAATCAACGTGTCTTTCGCTCAGAACCATCGTCCGAGACCAAAGATGAGGCCCCATTTCGAAATGGTCGACTCAGCCAGAAGAGCCCAGTTCCTGAAAGCCCGTGAGGCATGGGGCAAACAAGTAAGAGCCAATGAGAAGAAATGGCAGAAGCATATGGCATGGGGTGCTCCCCATTTCGGCAGGATGCCTCACCGATTCCTTTTCGAGCCCCAGGAGCAACTCCCCGAGTTTGTTGGTGGTGAAGAGGCTCTGAAGACTTGGCTTGCCGACAACATTACTTATCCCATGATGGCAGACGCCAGTACGATGGAAGGCATAGAGGGCAAGGTCATCGTTACCTTCGACGTGAATGCAGACGGAACTGTCAGCAATGTGAAAGTGAAGGATTCTGCCAACCCCCTTCTCAACGACGAGTTGGTGAGCATGTTGGAGACGATGCCCAGTTGGATTCCCGCAAAGCAGAACGGCAGGGCTGTCAAAGTGACCTATACGCTGCCCATCGTTTTCTCCGCAGTATCATAGACAATAGTCTTAAGGGCTCACAGAGTCTTTAGGAACTTGAAAAAGACACCGGGACACAGCATTTTATTTGCTGTGTCCCGGTGATTTCTTTGTGCAGATGCTACATGACGGCCTCTTGCAGTATCTCGCTGAGGGTGGGGTGGATGTGGACGATATCGCGCAGTTGTGCTATGTTGGCCTTCATCGCCATGAGCGATGCTGCCTCTTGCACGATGTCGGCGGCGTGCGCCCCATAGACATGACAGCCGATGATGCTGCCGTTGTCTTCGGCGAGCAGTTTCACCAGTCCCTCTGCCTCGTCCATCGCCAGTGCCTTGCCGTTGGAGCGGTAGTATCCTTTATGGCAGGTATAGGCGATTTGCTGTTCCTTGCAGAGGTCCTCCGACAGTCCCACACTTGCAGCCTCGGGCAGGGTGAATATGGCAGAGGGGATGAGTTGCAGGTCGATATGGTCGGTGGTGCCGAGGATGCTGTTCACTACATGCAAGCCCTGTGCTGTGGCGGCATGCGCGAGCATCATGCGTCCGTTGACGTCGCCGATGGCATAGACTCCCTCTACGTTTGTGCGCAGGTCATCGTCGACCGAGATGCCTCCTCTGCCACACGCTATGCCCGCACGGTCGAGGTCGAGTCCATCGGTCTGCGGCGCGCGGCCGGTAGCCATGAGTATGGTGTCGGCTTCCACGACGGCAGTCTTTCCCTTGCGTTCATAGACCACCCCCTCGTCGTTGACCTCTTTCACCGCTGCCTGCATGACGAAGGTAACGCCCCGTCGGGCGATGGTCTGGCGCAGTCGTTTGGCCACGTCGCTGTCGAGCATGGGCAGACATTCCTTCAGGTATTCTACCACTGTCACTTCGCTGCCAAGGCTGCTGAATATGGTGGCGAACTCCATGCCGATGACTCCAGCCCCCACGATGCAGAGGCGGGCGGGAATATGGTCGATGTCGAGCAGTTCGGTAGAAGTGACTACCTTCGGACTGTTGATGCCCGGGATGGGCAGCATCTTCGATTTCGAGCCCGTGGCTATGATGATATGCGGAGCGGTATACTCCTCATCGCCCACCATCACTGTATGAGGTCCGGTTAAGTGTGCCGTGCCCCGTACGAGTGAGATGCCCGGAGCCTTCATCAGTGTTTCCACGCCTTGTCGGAGCGATTCCACCACTTCGTTCTTCCGTGCCATCATCCTTGCGAAGTCGATGTTGAACGACAAGTTGCTGAACCCCAGGCTTTCGCCCTTCGCCAACAGTTGTGCCACCTCGGCATGGCGGCACAGCGTCTTGGTGGGTATGCATCCGCAGTTGAGGCAGGTGCCCCCCACATGGCCACGCTCTATGATGGTGACGGCGAGTCCGTGGGCTGCAGCATGGCTGGCGGCCCTATATCCACCAGGACCGCTACCTATGATGATGAGGTCGGATGTGTTCATTGGTCTGCTTCGAGTTGACGATAGGTGAGAATGGGGTGCTTGGCTGCCAGCACGTCGTCTACACGGCCGATAGGTGTGGAATGAGGTGCTCCCTTCACCACATCGGGTTGGGTGGCAGCCTCCTCGGCGATGCAGCGCATCACGTCGATGAACTGGTTGATGGTGTCGAGGCTCTCGCTCTCGGTAGGCTCTATCATCAGCGACTCATGGAAGAGCAGCGGGAAGTAGATGGTGGGAGCGTGGTAGCCGTAGTCGAGCAGGCGCTTGGCAACGTCCATCGTGGTGACTCCTGTCGACTTGTCTTTCAGTCCGTCGAATACGAACTCGTGCTTGCAGAGTCCGTCGATGGGCAGTTCGTAAACATCCTTCAGCGACTCCTTGATGTAGTTGGCATTGAGTGTGGAGAGTGGTCCCACCATGCGTACATGTTCGCGGCCGAGGGAGAGGATGTAGGTGTAGGCACGCACGATGACGGCGAAGTTGCCCAGGAAGCGGCTCACGTTGATCGCCCCTTCGGGACATTCCAGGTCGTATCCCTTCTCCGTTTTCACCACCCTCGGTGCGGGGAGGAGGTCTTCCATGCCCTTTCTTACGCCCACTGGACCGCTGCCAGGTCCGCCACCGCCATGTGGTGTGGCGAAGGTCTTGTGCAGGTTGATGTGCATCACGTCGAATCCCATGTCGCCGGGACGGCAAGCACCGAGCATCGGGTTGAGGTTAGCGCCGTCGTAATACATGAGCGCGCCGCACTCATGCACGATTTTCGCTATCTCGGGTATCTGGCGCTCGAAGAGCCCCAGGGTATTGGGGTTGGTCATCATCATCGCTGCCACACTGTCGTCGAGCAGGTTTCTGAGGTCATCGACATCCACGATGCCATCGGCAGTGCTCTTCACCTCGACGATTTGCAGTCCGCAGACAGCGGCAGAGGCGGGGTTGGTGCCGTGCGCGGAGTCGGGCACGATAACCTTCACGCGTTGCGTCTCGCCACGTTGCTCATGATAGGCACGGATAATCATCAGTCCGGTGAGTTCACCGTGAGCACCCGCATAAGGATTGAGGGTGAACTCGCTCAGTCCGGTAAGGGCAGCGAGCGATTTCTGCAACTCATCATACACCTCGAGGGCACCCTGGCAGGTGGAAACCGGCTGGTAGGGGTGTAGTCCGGCAAACTCTTTGAGAGCAGCCGTCTCCTCATCGATGACGGGGTTGTATTTCATGGTGCAACTGCCCAATGGGTAGAAACCGTTGTCGACACCGAAGTTATTGGCGCTCAAGTTGGTATAGTGGCGCACCACGGTGAGTTCGTCGCACTCTGGCAGACGGGCGTCGGTGCCACGGCGCAGGCTGTCGGGGAGGGCAGGCTCGCCAAAGGGAGACGTAGGGAGTGAATAGCCCTTGCGACCTGGTTTCGACAACTCGAATATCAGGTTTCCGTATAGTCTGTTGTTCATACCGTTTCCTCCTTTCTCGTGAGTTGTACTAATTGGTCGATTTCTTCCTTGGAGCGTTTCTCGGTGACCGCCATCATCAGCGTGTGGTCGCCCATCTTCACGCCACCCAGAATGCCATGGTTGGCGAGGTGACAGAGCAAATCATCCACATCACCGTCGTAGTTGACGCAGAACTCATTGAAGAACTCGCCCTTGTAGGTCATCGTGAAATGGCCCGTGGCTATCAGTTGCTGTGCCAGGTAGTGGGCGCCTGCATACGACTGCATGGCAGCCTCCTTGACTCCCTCCTTACCCATGACCGACAAGTAGATGGTAGCCCATAGCGCCATCAGGCTCTGGTTGGAGCAGATGTTGGAAGTGGCTTTCTGTCGGCGGATATGCTGTTCGCGGGCCTGCAAGGTGAGCACGAAGACCCGCTGTCCACGGTTGTCCTGTGTCATGCCTACGATGCGGCCAGGCATCTTGCGCATGAGTTTCTCAGTGCAGCACATATAGCCCACGTAGGGACCACCATACGACATTGGTATGCCCAGTGTCTGTGCATCGCCCACGGCGATGTCGGCACCCCACTCCCCAGGAGTTTTCAGTACGGAGAGGTAGAGTGCGGGACTGTTGACGATGAACAGGCCTTTCTGTGCGTGAATGGCATCGGCATAGCCGGTGAAGTCCTCGATGTTGCCGAAATAGTTGGGCTGTTGTGCCACCACGCCAGCCACCGGTCCTTCGGCGAGCAGGCGGTCGAGGTCGTCTTTATCCGTCAGACCGTCGCGTGTGGCTATCGTCACGATTTCCACGCCATGGAAACGTGCGTAAGTGCGCATCACGTCGAGAATTCGTGGGTCGACGGCCTCTGAGACGAGCACACGGTTGGTCTTCTTTGCGTTGGCATTGGCCATGAGCATGGCCTCGGCGGTAGCAGTACACCCGTCATACATTGAGGCATTGGAGATGTCGAGACCTGTGAGTTCTGCCATCATGCTCTGCCACTCGAAAATATAGTGCAGCGTACCTTGTGAGATTTCTGCCTGATAAGGAGTGTAACTGGTGAGGAACTCCGACCTGCCGATGATGTTGGGAACGACAGCCGGTGTATAATGGTCGTAGACTCCTGCTCCGGCAAACACCGTCATCAGGCGGTTGTTGTTGCACAGACGGTCGAAGGTCTGCCTTATCTCCAGTTCGCTCTTCGATGTGGGAATGTCGTACTCGCCTTTGAATCGCACCGACTCAGGCACCTCGGCGTAGAGGTCGTCGAGGGAGTCGACGCCCACTTTTCGGAGCATGACATCGATGTCTTCTTGGGTATGTGGAAAATACTTGTACATCGTTGGTGAGGTTTGGTGGGATGACTATGCTTCGCAGACGGCTTTGTAGGCCTCGGCATCCATCAGGTTGTCGAGTTCGGTCTTGTCGGTGAGTTCCACCTTGATAATCCAGTTGGCGAAGGCGTCGGCATTGATGAGTTCCGGGTTGTCGGCCAATGCATCGTTTACTTCCACCACGGTGCCGCTGACGGGCGAGATGAGGTCGCTGGCGGCTTTCACGCTCTCCACGGCGCCGAATTCCTCGCCTGCCTCCACTTCATCGTCCACTTCGGGCATGTCGACATATACTACGTTTCCCAACTCATGCTGTGCATAATCGGTGATGCCGATATAGCCGAATTCACCTTCCACACGCACATACTCATGTGACTCTGAATAGTAGAGTCCTTCGATAACTTTTGCCATAATTCTTTTATTTTTTTTATTGGTGTTGTTGCTGTTTTCTGATGATGGGGCTTGTTTCTGGCGACGGCAAAGCCGCCGCCTACGGAGAAGCCGCCTGGTGAGAATCCGCTGCCTAGGGAGAAGCCTTGGTGATGAGGACTTCTGCCTCAAGTCGTTCAGTCCTTTTTGTAATGCTTGTCGTAGAAACGCTTCTTCACCACAATGCCGGGGAAGGTTTTCTTGCGTATTTGGATTTCGAGGGGTGTGCCCAGTTTGGCATGAGCCGTCTCGACGAGCGCCATGCACACACTCTTGCCAGTGGAGATGGAGTTGTAGCCAGTGGTTACCTCACCCACCTGTCGGCCTTCCGCCAATACAGGATAGCCATGTCGTGGAACGGCGCGGCCTTCGAGTTCTATACCGATGACGCGGCGTGCCACCCCCTCTGTCTTTTGTTTGAGGAGGGCATCGCGGCCGATGAACTCAGGCTTATCGAACTTGCAGAACATGCTCAGTCCGGCCATCACGGGAGAGATGTCGGCAGAGAGTTCGTCGCCATAGAGCGGCAGTCCCACCTCGAATCGTAGCGTATCGCGGCACCCCAGTCCACAGGGTTTGCAGCGTCCGCTTTCAATGAGTTTGTCCCAGCACTGACGAATGAAGTCGTGCGAGCCGTAAATCTCGAAACCGTCTTCACCGGTGTATCCTGTGCGGCTCACGATGACCGTCTCGCCGGCGGTGTCGATGGTCTTCACGGTGTAGAAGGAAAGTTCTTTGCATGCCAGTCCCAGCACTTCCTCAACCACCGTTTCTGCCTCAGGTCCCTGCACGGCAACCTGTCCGTAATAGTCAGACTGGTGTTCGAAGTCCACTTCGTAACCCTCGAGATGTTGCTGCATCCACTCCACATCCTTGTCGATGTTGGCAGCATTGATGACGAGGAAGAAGTCTTTTTCGCCCATCTTGTAGACCAGCAGGTCGTCGACGGTGCCACCGTTGGGATAGCACATCATGCCATAGAATATTTTCCCTATTGGCGCATCGGTGATGTCGTTGGTGAAGATGTGATTGACGAATCGCTCAGCATCGGTGCCTTTGATGCGCACCTCACCCATGTGTGAGACGTCGAACACGCCGCATGCTTGACGCACGGCATTGTGCTCGTCGATGATGGAACTATACTGGATGGGCATGTCGAAGCCTCCGAACGGAGAGATGAGAGCGCCCAGCGCTACATGTTTGTCGTAGAGACAAGTTCTCTTGTTTTCCATAATATCTATTCGTTGTTAAGTAATACATTGATCAAGTCGGGTTTCCTCAGGTGGAGGATGATGTCGCTGGTCTGTAGTGGCAAGGCCTCTTCCAGTGCTTCCCTTTGAAGTCTGCACCCACGCAGGTGGGAGAGGATGCCCTGTTCGATGTCGCCTATGAGGAAGAAATCGCCCATGATGTCGATGGCCTTGATGATTCCGTTTTTCAGTTGCATGCGCACCTCGAAGTCGCCCACCCCCTCTATGCGCCCGTGTCGGGTGAGGGTGTAACTGGGGTTGTGGCCATAGATGAACGCCTCGGAGAGGTATTCCTGTTCCATTTCGCCGATGCGTGCCACCGCTTCGTGGGAGAGGCGTATTTCGCTGTCGCAGAGGTTTTGCCGGGCGAATGCCATGAACTCTTTGAGCGACATCGTGGTGTAGTCCTTGAGCAGGGCGATGTGCTGTCTGACGCTCTTCACCCCTTTGCTCACCAGTTTGGCATCGCTGGGTGTTATGCTGCCCACCATGTGCGACATGTTGGTGTCGTAGAGCATGGTGCCGTGAACGATGCTTTTGCCCGGGATATGGTAGAACGCGTTTCCCGACACCTTTCTGCCGTCGATGAGCACGTCGTTGCGCCCCGTGGCTTTCGCTTCTATTCCCATGCGGTAGAGCAGCAGCACCAGCAGGTTGATGTAGCGGTTGAAGGTAAGCGTGACATTCTGGTCTTTTGTCACATACGAAAACATCACGTTTCCCATATCGGCATATACGCACCCGCCGCCGCTCTTCCTGCGGTAGGTCTCGATATGGTGCTGTCGGCAATAGTCGATGTTGACCTCGTTCTCGATGAGTTGGTTGCGGCCGAAGATGACCGTTGGGTTTACCTGCCACATGAAGAAGCCATCGTCTACGTCCATTTCCCTCGCCACATATTCCTCCATGGCGAGATAAAAGGACAAACGATGTTGTTGTTCCTCGGGTAGTGTGATGTATGTCATAGTAGTCCGCAGGTCTCGGTCATGGCCTCATAGGCCCGACAGGTCGGAGTTGTTTGCAAATATACTAATAATTTATGGATTCGGCACCTTTTTTCCCGTGAAAAATGAAGCGTTGTAGAAGAAAAAAAAAGGACGGTTTCGAATCGTATCGAAACCGTCCGTTTTGGTGTTATTCTTTAAGTAGGAAGGCCTTGAAATCGTCAAACCGTCGACTCAGGGCGATACTGCACTTTTCTCCTTTCATGAATTCTGCCAACCGTTGTGGGATGAGGATGTCGGTGCCGAGGATATCGTCGACCTTCTCCTTGAATTTGGCAGGGTGTGCTGTTTCGCAGAACACGCCCGTCTCTCCCTCTTTCAACTGCTCGCGCAGTGCGCGGTATCCGCATGCACCATGTGGGTCGAGCACGTATCCGGTGCTGCTGTAGCATTCGCGCATGGTCTGTCGGATGTCGTCGTCGGAATAGGTGGCGCCGCTGATATAGGCAGTGATGGCATCATGGCTGCCTCCGTAGAGGTCGTAGACCCTGGCGAAGTTGCTCGGGTCTCCCACATCCATCGCATTGGCTAGAGTCTGTTTGGTTGGCTGTGGTGTGTAAACCCCTGTCAGGAGATATTGATAGAAGATGTCGTTGGCGTTGTTGGCTGCGATGAAGCGGCTGATAGGCAGTCCCATGACATGCCCGAAGAGTCCTGCGGTGATGTTGCCGAAGTTGCCGCTTGGCACGCACATCACCATATTTTCGGCCTTTCCGAGCGCCTTCATCCGTGCATAGGCATTGAAGTAGTAGAATGCCTGTGGGAGGAAGCGCGCCACATTGATGGAGTTGGCACTGGTGAGTCTCATGTGCGCATTGAGGTCAGGGTCGAGGAAGGCTTGCTTTACCAGCGCCTGGCAGTCGTCGAACACCCCGTCGACCTCGATGGCGGTGATGTTTTGGCCGAGAGTGGTGAACTGGCTTTCCTGTATCCTGCTCACCTTGCCCTTGGGATAGAGCACATAGACATGTATGCCCTCCACGCCGAGAAATCCGTTGGCCACTGCCGAACCCGTGTCGCCGCTGGTGGCTACGAGCACGTTGACGCGCTCCTGTCCTTCCTGTCGGATGAAGTATTGCAGTAGTCGTGCCATGAAACGGGCTCCCACGTCCTTGAACGCCAGGGTGGGGCCGTGGAAGAGTTCGAGGGCATAGATATTGTCGTCTACCTTTACCACGGGACAGTCGAAGGCGAGTGTGTCGCAGACGATGCGGCGCAGGTCGTCGGCTGGTATGTCCTCACCGAAGAAGGCATCTGCCACGGTGCATGCGATGTCTTGGAACGACAGGTTGTCGATGTTGTCGAAGAAGGACGATGGCAGGGATTTGATGCGCTCGGGCATGTAAAGTCCGCGGTCACTGGCAAGGCCTTTCACCACGGCTTCGTGGAGCGTGGCCATCGGTGCTTTTTTGTTGGTGCTGTAATATCTCATTTGGTAGTGTTTTTTCCCGTTTTCAATTTTCATTCATAAATGTCTGCATGAATTCCTCAAGGCGGAGCATGCCATAGTGCCCGCTCACGGCACTTTGTTCATCGTAGCGTGTCACGCTGTCGGGCTGTATGCCGCGGTGCCAGATGAGGAACGGCACAGGCTCGTTGATGTGTGTGCGTATCTCCACGGGAGTGGGGTGGTCGGGGAGAACGGCGATGCACACCGGCTCGTCCCAGTCTTTCACCGCGTTGTAGATAGGTTCCACGATGCGGTGGTCGAGGTATTCGATGGTGCGGACTTTCAGGTCGAGGTTGCCGTCATGTCCTGCCTCGTCGCTCGCCTCAACATGGAGGAATACGAAGTCCTCATTGCGCAGCGCCTCGATGGCTGCTGCCGCCTTCCCTTCGTAGTTGGTGTCGGCGAGTCCGGTAGCCCCCTCCACTTCAATGATATGCAGTCCGGCATAGTGTCCGATGCCCTTGATGAGGTCGACGGCAGAGATGACACTGCCGCTCTTCACCTGTGGGTACATCTCGGCGATGGTACGCATCGACGGACGATACCCCGGGCTCCAAGGCCAGATGGAGTTGGCCTCGTCGTGGCCTGCGGCACGCCGTGCTAGGTTGAAGGGGTGGTTGGCGAGCAGTTGTTGCGAGTCGATGATGAGCCGGTTGATGAGGTCTGCCGTCTCGCTGGCTGTCATCCTCCCCTCCTCGGGAATGTCGGCATACCCCTCTTCCGGCTTGACGAGCAGAGGCTGCCAGGGTTGGTCGGGATGGTCGTGAGGAGGTGAGCAGGTGATGTGCTTGTTGCCTCCTCTGATGACGAGCAGGTGTCGGTATTGTATGCCGGCGATGAATTTCACGCGGTCGTTGCCGAGATGCTGGTCAAGAAAGTCCACCAGTTCACGGGCGTCGTCGGTAGAAAGATGTCCGCCATGGTGGTTCTTGATGCATCCGTTGTCCAGGCAGATGATGTTGCATCGTATGGCCATGTCGTCGGGGCGCATCTCATAGCCGATGGATGCCGCTTCGAGCGGTCCGCGCCCCTCATACACCTTGTTCAGGTCGTAACCCATGATGGCAGTGTTGGCCACCTCGCTTCCAGGAGGGAAGCCTTCCGGAACCGTGACAAGGCGCCCGTTGCGCCCCTCCCGTGCCAGCAGGTCCATGTATGGCGTGTCGGCGTATTGCAGTGGAGTTTTCCCGCCAAGACGCTCGATGCAGTGGTCGGCCATGCCGTCGCCGAGGATGATGATATGCTTCATGACGAGGAAATTAAATGTTGGCGATACTCATGATGTTGGCAAACACGCCTGCTGCGGTGACACTGGCACCTGCCCCATAACCTTGAATGAGCATGGGGAACTCGCGGTAGCGCTCTGTGGTGAGCATCACGATGTTGTTGCTCCCTTGGAGGTTGTAGAACGGATGTCCCTGTGGCACCTCCTGAAGGGCCACGCTGGTCTTGCCATGGTCCATAGTGGCGACGAAGCGCCATCGTTTGCCGTCTGCCTCGAGTTTTTTGCGTCGCTCCTCAAACGAGTCGTCGAGTTGTGGAATGCGTTTCCAGAACTCGTCGATGGAGCCTTCGAAATATTCATCGGGAACGAAGAGGTTTTTCTCCACGTCGTCTTGCTCCACCTTGTATCCAGCCTCTCGGGTGAGGATGACGAGTTTGCGCACCACGTCTTTGCCGCTGAGGTCGATGCGTGGGTCTGGTTCGCTGTATCCCGACTCCTTGGCCCGTCGCACCGTTTCGGAGAACGGCACGGTAGCCGATATCTCGTTGAAGATGAAGTTGAGTGTGCCGCTGAGCACAGCCTCGATTTTAAGGATTTTGTCGCCTGAGTTGCAGAGGTCGTTGATGGTGCCGATGATGGGCAGTCCAGCCCCCACATTGGTCTCATAACGGAACTTCACGCCGCGTTGCAGGGCGGTGAGTTTCAGTTTGCGGTAAGTATCGTAGTCGGACGAGGCCGCAATCTTGTTGGCGGCGATAACACTGATATTGTGCTCAAGGAACGACTGGTAGAGGCTTGCCACCTCTACGCTGGCAGTGCAGTCGACGAAGACGCTGTTGAAGATATTCATGCCGATAACCTCGTCGTGCAGTCGTCGTTTGTCGCTGGGAGCAGCCTCTTCGAGCAGTTGTCGGTAGTTGTCGAGGTCGATGCCGTCGCGGGTAAAGATGGCCTTTTTCGAACTGGCGATGCCCACGACATTCAGTTTCAGTCGGCTTGTTTCCTTCAGCAACTCATATTGCGAGCGAATCTGCTCGATGAGTTTGCTGCCCACGGTTCCCACACCGCAGATGAAGAGGTTGAGCACCTTGTATTCCGAAAGGAAAAAAGAGTCGTGGAGCACGTTGAGCGACTTGCGCAGGAAACGTCCCTCAACGACAAATGAGATGTTGGTCTCTGAAGCACCCTGTGCACAGGCGATGACGCTGATACCGCTTCGTCCCAGGGTGCCGAAGAGTTTTCCTGCGATACCTGGAGTGTGCTTCATGTTTTCGCCCACGATGGCGATTGTGGCGAGTCCGCTCTCGGCGTGCATGGGGAACATTGCTCCCGTTTCTATCTCCTTGGCGAACTCAGCATTGAGCACGTTGACTGCCGACGGGGCGTCTTCGTCACGCACACCGATAGAGGTGGAGTTCTCTGATGAGGCCTGTGACACCATAAACACGGAGATGCCATTGGCGGCGAGTGCGGAGAAGATGCGTCGGTTGACACCGATGACACCCACCATCGACAAACCCGTCACGGTGATGAGTGTGGTGCCGCTGATGCTTGATATACCCTTGATGGGTTTCTGGTCGTTGTCGATTTCGGCCTTGATGATGGTTCCCGCACCGTTGGGGTTGAACGTGTTCTTCACCAGGATGGGGATGTTCTTCACGCAGACCGGGTATATGGTAGGGGGATAGATGACTTTTGCTCCAAAGTTGCAAAGTTCCATCGCCTCGATATAACTCAGTGCATTGATGGTGTAGGCGGTCTTGATGACGCGTGGGTCGGCAGTCATGAACCCGTCGACATCGGTCCATATTTCCAGGATTTCGGCATCGAGCGCTGCTGCGATGATGGCCGCGGTGTAGTCGCTGCCTCCCCGTCCGAGGTTGGTCACCTCACCAGTGTCGCGGTCGCGGCTGATGAATCCCGGAACGAGCGACACTTTGGGCAGGTCGTCGAAGGTATCGCGTGTGAGTTTGTTGGTAAGTTCGCTGTCGAGCACGTGTTTGCCGTTCTTCCTTACCGTTTTGATGAAGTTACGCGCGTCATACCATTTCGCCCCCTTTATCAGGGAAGCGACGATGTTGCTGCTCAGCCTCTCGCCATAACTTACGATGGCATCGAGGGTTTTCTCGCTGAGGTCATGGATGAGATAAACGCCGAAATAGATGCTCTTCAACTGTTCGAAGAGTGCATCGATGGTGGTGAACAACTGTTCACGCTTCTTGGGTTCGGTGATGATGGTGTCGATCATCTGGTGATGTCGGTCTACCATCTGTTGGAACTCCTCTTTGTAACGCTCATCGCCTTGCAAGGCAAGGTGTGAGGTCTGGATGAGTTTGTCGGTGATGCCTCCGAGTGCGCTCACCACTACTACTACGGGTTGCTTGCGGGCCTCTGCCTCTACAATGCGTTTTAAACTAAGAATGCTCTTCACGGAACCAACGGACGTTCCGCCAAATTTCAATACTTTCATCTTTTTTGATAGGGTTAAAAATTCTGGGTCCCCTTTACGAACGGGGTTGGTTTCCAAATTCGGGGGACAAAGGTAGTGCAAATCGAGCGGAAAGCAAAATAAAAATGGTTTTTTTATTTTCTTTACCGAGATGCAGCCTACCTTCGGGCGTAGCCCAAAGGTGCGAATAAGTGAGCGGAAAGCAAAAATATATTTGGCTTTTTCAGGTTTGGATGCTGCTTGTAGCACCTTGATATGAGGCAAGACGAGGAGGGAGGTCTTTATGAAAAGTACTGCTACCTCAGTTCGGGATAAGAGAATTCTCCAAATAGATGGTAATCGAGATACTTTTTCCCTTTTAGGTGATTATCAGTTACTTATAAAAGGGGAAAAAGAATGAGCTCATGATTACCGCTGACAAAAATCAGAATTTCTTATCCCGAACTGGGGTATGCATACCTTTATTACTCACAGGAAATCTGCACCGGGCCTTTCAGCCCATTGGCCATGCGTCCGGAGTTCGCAATGGAGGAGAATGTGGCATCGCCCTCACGGCCGCGTAGAACCTTCGTGTTATAGTCAGATGCTTTCACGCGGATTTCCAGGACGTTCTCTCCGTTTTTCACATAGTCTGTAATGTCGAATCTGAATGGTTTCCAGATACGTTTTCCAACAGCATTGCCATTGATGGATACTTCGGCGGTGTAGTAGACTTCTCCCAAGTCGAGAACGTATCTTGGGGCGGTCTTTTCCAGTGAGAATCGGGTGGTGTAAACAGATTCACCGCAGGAGTCGGACAGTTGCGGAATATTCCGCCAATCCTCCAGTTGAGCGTCGTTGATGACTTTTTCTCCGAGTTGAAGCGTCCATTTTCCCAGTTCGATAGAGGATTTTGGCGTGGCGGCTGGAATGGCTGTTTGCGCTTCCTGAATCGGGGTGCTCGTGATGAAAAGGAATCGGGTTGAAAGCGGAGGAAGCATGCCTTTGATTTCACCGGAAGAAGTTCTGTCAGCGGTTACCACACTCCCGTCTTCGGCATTAAGCCAATAGGCATAGGGAGCATCGCCGGTCTGGATGCTAATTTCCTTCCAACGGTTGTCTACGTTCCAATAGAGTTGAACCAGTTCGTTATCTGAAATCCGCCGACGGGCCATCCTAACCCGTTCTCCACCGTCCACCGTTGCCAGAGGTGTCGAAACCGCCCAGTCGTGAACGCTGTTGCAGACATGTTTCCCGGCTGCCACTTTCTTCATCAGTTTGGCGGTTTTCCTGTCGTTTTTCGCATAATCCTTGAAGGAGGGCTGCTTGACTGGCAGGTCACCCATAATCAGCAGGTTAGCCGCAGATTGCCGTTGAAGGTTTTGGGCAGTTTGCATTTGTATCCAGGGAAGGTTGAATAGGACAAGTCCGCTGTAGTAGTTGCCGCGGATAAGCAGGCGCCCGTCGGGAGTTGCTGTCATTTCCTGCAGTGATTCGTCATTGACCCACGACCAGGTGAGCCCGCGCCTTTCCTGTTCGTTCAAGACTGGCCATACGTCGCTCAGCCACTTGCTGACAACATCTTTTGGAGCAGCCTGCTCGTTGTCGGTCCCAGGTTCCGTCTCGGGAAGCATTCCATAGTAGAGGATTTCCTCTGGGTTCTTCACGCTGCTGCTGTATTCCAGGAAGGGATAATATACAAGGATGTCGGCTTCGGCCTTTCCACTGCGCATTAGATACTGAGCCCGCTGCACATATTGGTTCACCTCTGCCAGTTCGTCCCAGAAGACGTTTTCTTCACTAAGGTCAGAGGAGAAGTTGACCCCGATTGTGGAATTGTAGAAGGGCTGCCAGGGATTGCCAGCCACTTCATATTTGTAGGGAGAACCATGCCAGATAATCTGGTTGATACCGCTGGAGAGGAGTTTGTCGGCAATGGAGCGCAGTTTTTGGGGCGTAACCATCAGGGCACGGTTGATATGGACTCCTGATTCTGCGCTGACGAGTGGTCTGTTGTATAGCATAGCCCCTGAAGAAACCATTTTCAGGCCTCCTTCGCTTCCTCCACCGAAAATCATGTTCTCTGTCTCTGGTATATCGGCATCACCTGCGGCTCCCATATAGTCCATGGGCAGGCCATAGGCTTGGGTGCGGTGCAGCAGCCCGTGCTCATGCGCCCACGAAGAGGAACCCTTGAGAAGATGTTTCCTTGCCAGGTCGCTGACGGTCAGGTCGTAGTCGTAGCGGAGGCGCCAGTCTTCTTCGCCGAAACTAAACTCCGGAGCCATGTGCTCGTTATCATACATGTTGTTGTAGCCGTACCAGATATTGGCAGGCATCCAGGGTAGCGGGTCATATCCCCGGCGGCGTTGGAAGACTTCACCGAAGTCTGCCGTGATGTGCCTGTCTACCTTGAATTCATAACTGTCGTTGAAGAAGGCACGGAACGGTTTTCCGTAATACGCGTCCAGTCCTGTAGTCGCCCCGAAATAATGGTCGTAATTCTTCCGGAGAACATCGGTGTCGAAATGGTCCATCACGTTCCCGGCATCTGCTTTAGCCACAATCATGTTCGTTTCCTGCGAAGGTACGTTCCAAAGCGCGATGAGAACACGCTGGAATCCGGCAGCGGCTTTTCCTGGGGCGAAAGAGGCGCTGTTCACCTTCTTCACCTTTTGAATCTTCCGTGAACCGTCGGCAGTTGGTTCAGACACCTCTGCCTCCAGTAGTCCCAAAAGTTCAGCAAACTTGCTGTCCTGCCGTTCAGACCTTGGAATATCCAGTGTGCCGCCCTCTGCCGGGATGACGGCCATTCCGTATTGTAGCGAGCGGTTTTCCTCTGCCTCCGAGATATGAGAGCCGGATGCCGGCCAGCCGCTGCCGTTGGTCAGGTCCACTGTCATGCCGTTCCGCTGTGCTGCTTCCATCACCGTCTTCAGATTGGAATAATAGGCTTCGGTGTCAAAACTCATGATTTGCGCCATCCGGTCCATGGGAGGAGGCACGACCAGTGCAAACGACTGGATTTCCACGCCGCCGATATGATGGCGGGCGAAAAGATTCATCTCCCTTTGAAGTTCATTTGTTTCCACATCATTGCCCGGCCACCACCAGCGCACGAACGGTGCATAGGAGAGGGGCGGATTCTTGAAGGAGGACTGAAAGTCTTCATTTTTCAGTTGCAGTGCATCCAGGATGCCTTGGTTCCACTTCTCGGAATCTTCGTCATAAATGCCAAAGGTGTCGCGGAAATAGGCCCATAGATGGAATGAAAAACCATGTTTGGATATCTCACTGCTCACAAAACTCAGATAGGCCTTCCTGGATGCATCGTCGGCATTGTCGCAAACACCAAACTCACCGATGTCTACTGGGCGGGCATTGCGCTTGCTCCAGGTCGCAAGAAAGTCCATGTCATGAGCAATAGGAGCCTTCTCCATGGCGTTTCCAGTCCATGGCGTTCCCAAAGACCCTTCTGCCATTGCGAAAGCAATGCCTTGATGTGTAAAAGTCTGAGGCAGATAATAGTGGGTGTCAACAATTAGGTTCCATTCATCTTCAGGAAAATCCAGCAAGCCGATGGTCCAGTGCTGACCCAGGGATGGTGTGGCTACCATAATGGTCTTGCCGGGATTGTCCTTGCGAATCCTTTTTACGCATTCGGCTACGATTTCGTTCCAGCGTGAAGGTTCCAACTGAAGACTGGGCTCGTTCATGATGCCGAAGTAGATGCTCTCGTCGGCATAGTCCTTGTAGTGTGCGGACAGTTGCTCCCATATGCTATACAGGCGGTCGATGTTCTCTTCATAAGAAAGGTCTTGCGATTCAAATCCGAAGGATATGACCGGATAGTAATGGTTGTCCAATATTATGGCCAGACCATTTTCCAGACATTCATTCACTATGCCATCCACTTTTTTTAAAAAGTCAGGGTCAATGGTATAGGGAACTTTCTGGAGAGTGTGGGCTCCCCAGCGGATAGGGATGCGTACGCTGTTAAAGCCCTGGGAAGCAATTTCCTTGATGCTTCCTTGTTTGAGGGGCTGCCCATCCCTGACACCGTCAAGAACTGAATTCAGATTGATGCCTTTTCCAAGACGCATGTTGCGTTCAAAAGCCAAGTATGCCTTAGCGGGGGCATTTACCGGTGTGGAAGTCTGGTTGAGAACCTTTTTGTCGCGGCTCAAGTGCAACCTCATGGCAGCAGGATTGCCGATGCCGTCATCAAATGAGGCTGGGGCCTGTACCATGCCTTGCGCACCGAAAACCACCAATAGGTCCATCGTTTTTCCATCAACCGATACAAGACCTTTACCGTCCATTCCAGGAATGCCTCCGAGAGAAAGCGTATTGCCATTCAAGGCATAGGAGCCCGCAATGTTCATCTGCGAGAATGCCTCATTCCAAATGGCATAGGTTTCGTCTTTGCTGAAGGTGACGGAAGCCTGGCTGCCCATGTACAGGCCATACCAAGTTCCTTCCAGTTGAGTGATGTTTACCGGCTTAATGGCCGATGTAGTTTCCTTGTTTTGTGCAATGGCCGACAAGGAAACTAAAGCAACAATGAGAATAAACAGATTTCTTTTCATTTTTTCTTATATGTGCAGTTTTCAATTTTGTAATTCATCGAAAGTCCCCAAGGGGAGGTAAGCGTCTCAGTTTCACCAGCACCGGCTATCTCACCAAATACATGATTGGGAACATTCCTGAATGAAGGCTTTCCCACGTAGGTGCATCCTACAATCTTGGTGGTTTTGATGCCAAATGCAGCCCCGCTTTTTGTGGTATCATCATTCAGGTCAAAGAAAACAGTGTGTAGTTTTTGTGTAAAGGCAGTCATGGAGAAGAGAAATGCAGTCAGAAATAGCGTTGCTCTTTTCATGTCAAACATGTTCTATGGTTTCACTATGCAAAAATACACTTTCATTTCTGAAAAGGCATTATCTATTGTCCGCAATTAATGTCAAATAACTCGCTTTTTCAACCAAATCCTTGCTGAAATCGGTACAAATATCTACCTTTGGCGAAAAATCGACAATATGCTGCCAGGACAAATCTCAAGAATTCAACTCACTCGTTTTCGCACCAGGAAACCGAGCATGGCTATAGGACAGTCCGTTTATATTTGCAACAACTATGCTCCCCCTGCCCAACTTCCTTTCCCTTTCAGACTCACCTTCACTGCTGCCATTATCTGCATAGAAGGTGAATTGAAGGCGTGCATAAATCAGAGGAGGCTGACACTGACACGGGGAGGCGTTGTCGTTATCCAGGATGGATCCATTATCGAGAGCCTTGCCCACTCTAGCAATCTTACGACCATTTCCATGGCTTTCCCGTCTACAGAAGAAGAGTGGTTGTTCAGCCGGCTTGCTGAAAAGTTGGGTACATGGCTGGAGCATCGTTCCATCCCGTTGGCCCTGCATCTGGACGAAAACCTGCTGCAGCGCTATCTTAGCCTTTACAATCAGATTGAGGCCTTATACAAAGACACCTCTGATGCTTTGAGGGATGAAGTCGTCAGGGGCTTCCTTTCGGTCTCTGTGGCATCCTTCCTGTCTCATCCCCAGATGCCGATGAGGCATGTCTTCAGTTCCGAATCACGGGCGGATGAGGTCTTCCTCCGTTTCTTGGACGACCTTCAATTATATGCCACCCGTGAACGTACTGTGCAGTTTTATTCTGACAAGCAGTGCATCAGCGCAAAACATTTCTCAAAACTGATACGCCAGGCCTCTGGAAAACTACCGATGGAACACATACGGCAGCGGGTTGTCATTGAGGCAAAGACCCTTCTGCGCACCACCGATATGAGTATCCGGGAGATAGCCGATGCACTTCATTTCCCCACCGATTCTTTCTTTTGCCGTTATTTCAAACACGACACCGGATTATCGCCTTCTGATTATCGAAAGAACTAAGGTGCGCCATGTGTCCATATGGGATATGTTTCGTGGAGATGATGGTTAAAATGACTGAACAAGAAGAGAATACAAAACCTAATTGTCAGCATAATTGAAAAGTCTGAATATCCCGAATTGACGAAATTGTTCAGTTTTTTTTGGAGATTCATTTGTCATTCATTATCTTTGCAACGCAACAGCGAAGATAATAGAATTGTATATATGACTGCGGTAGCTCAGTTGGTAGAGCGGTAACGTTTTTGAGGTGAAATTTCCTTCCAAGGACCAATTACGTCATACTTCTGATCTCTTAGTTACAGGTCGCTGGTTCGAGTCCAGCCCGCAGTCCCAGTAATTATTTTGAAAAGCCGTGGGTTTCATAGGAAGTCATGGAAATGCCTGGGAAACCCTAGGAAATTCTTGGAGATAAGAAGAACAAGAAATGAAGATCCTCATTGCAGATAGTGGCAGTACAAAGACCGACTGGTGCCTTGTTGATGAACATGGTGTCGTAGCCCAATCCTCGACACAGGGCATCAACCCTGTGCACCAGACCGATGAGCAGATAGTTCGTATTCTGGATGAGGAGTTTGACAATGAATTCCTGCGGTTGGTCAGTGGGTTGGGGCAGGTGCATTATTATGGTGCCGGTGCGTTGCCCACAGCCATACCACGGCTGGAACGACTGCTTAGCGAAAAGTTCATTGATGGGAAAAGCATATACGACACTCCGGAAGTGACGGTATCTGGCGACCTTCTTGGTGCCGCCCGTGCCCTCTTCGGTGCTGAAGAAGGCATTGCGTGTATCCTTGGAACAGGTTCAAATTCAGGACTTTACGATGGAAGTCAACTGGTGAAGAACACCCCGCCTCTTGGCTATATCCTCGGTGACGAGGGCAGCGGTGCCGTGATGGGACGGCTCTTCCTCGGTTCTCTTTGCAAAGGACTTCTTCCTCAGGGGTTGTATGAGGAATATCAACGGCAGACAGGCCTTGATATGGCTGCTATCATCCAGAAAGTCTACCGTGAACCCCTTCCCAACCGTTTCCTTGCCCAGACCACCCGTTTTATCTACCAGCACCTGGAAGAAGATGCGGTTTGTAAACTTGTGGTTGACAATTTCAGGGCATTTTTCCGCCGTAACCTCGTTCAATACTGCCGTCGTGACTTGCTTGTGCGTGCTATAGGAAGTGTGGCGTATTATTTCCGCGAACAGTTTGTCTGCGCAGCCGAAAATGAAGGGTTCGCAGTAGATAGGGTAGAGCAGAGTCCGATGAAAGGTCTTGTGGCATTCCATACGAAGGGGAGTTAAAGGGGCTTGCGTCTGTTTTGTTGCTATTTTTGAAGACATTATTGTTTCCCCCACTTAATTAAAACCTTTCTTTTCATCGATTCATTCTTTACTTGCCAAAGTTGAGTAAAAAACGAATAAATCTTAATTATTATTAGGTTAGTTGGCTTTTTATTACTACCTTTGCAAAAAATTTGCGAAGGTAGGCTGCACCTCGGCATAAGAATAAGTTCTTCTGCACTGCTTTTGCAACTCAATGTTAAGGGATAATCAAAGCAAACTCAGAAAGCGCATACAATTTTAAACACACATATATATGTATTTCACTTTGTTTGTTACCGTCATTTTGACGGCAGTTGTCTTGGTAGTGGCGGCTTACGTCATCGCCAAGTTGATTGGGCCTCGGTCGTACAACAAGTTGAAGGGTGAGCCATACGAATGTGGTATTCCGACGCACGGGTCTTCATGGTTGCCCGTGTCGATAGGTTATTACCTTTTCGCCATCCTCTTCCTCTTGTTCGATATCGAGACGGTATTTCTGTACCCATGGGCCGTAGTGGTGAAGCAGTTCGGTGTGATGGCAGTAGTCAGCATCGGATTCTTCCTTCTTGTGCTCGTATTTGGCCTGGCCTACGCCTGGCGGAAAGGAGCGTTGGAATGGAAGTAAGGAAACCACGCATCAAGAGTATTCCCTACGACGAGTTCAAGGACAATGAAGGTCTGGAAAAACTCATCGAGGAACTGAATGAGGGTGGTGTGAATGTCGTTACAGGCAACTTAGACCAACTCATCAACTGGGGCCGGTCCAACTCCCTTTGGTCGCTTACCTTCGCCACCTCATGCTGCGGCATCGAGTTCATGTCGGTGGGATGCGCCCGCTACGACTTTGCCCGTTTCGGTTTCGAGGTGACCCGCAACTCACCCCGTCAGGCCGACCTGATTATGTGTGCCGGCACCATCACCCACAAGATGGCTCCGGTGTTCAAGCGTCTCTACGACGAGATGGCCGAGCCCAAGTATGTTATCGCCGTTGGCGGTTGTGCCATCTCCGGCGGTCCCTTCAAGTCAAGTTACCACGTGGTGAAAGGCATTGAGGAAATCGTTCCCGTAGATGTCTATATCCCCGGATGTCCCCCTCGCCCTGAAGCCATTATGTATGGCATGATGCAGTTGCAGCGCAAGGTGAAGGTAGAGAAGTTCTTTGGTGGTGTCAACCACAAGCAGACGAAGGAAGAGCGGGAACTCAACCTCTCGAATTCCGCCATTGCTTCGGGTTGGCAGCGACCCATTGTGGTGACCGATGTGCCCGACAACTTCGTTGACGAACTTAAAGAGAACAAGGAGGGGACGAAATGAAAATTGAAAGCAAAATCATCGGTTTCGACAGTTTCGCCAAGGAAATGCGCGAACTGAAGGAAAAATCCCATTTCGACTATCTTGTCACCATTATCGGTGAGGACTTCGGCGAGGAAGGTTTAGGCTGTATCTATATCCTTGAGAACACCCAGAGCCATGAGCGCACCAGTGTGAAGACCATCGCACGCCAGGTGGGCGACGACTACGTCATCCCCTCCGTCATCGGTCTTTGGAAGGCAGCCGACCTGCTCGAGCGCGAGGTCTACGACTTTTTCGGCATCAAGTTCCTCGGGCATCCCAACATGGAACGTCTCTTCCTGCGCACCGACTTCAAGGGCCATCCCTTCCGCAAGGACTGGGAATTCAACGACGAATATTCGCTGGAAGACGACAAGGAGAGTGAATATGGCAGGGAATACGCCCTCGACGAAGACGGTCAACTCGTATGCAAGAGAAACCGTCTTATCGACGACAACGACTACGTGGTGAACATCGGTCCGCAGCACCCCTCCACCCATGGCGTGCTTCGTTTGCAGACCGTGCTCGACGGTGAGACCGTGAAGCGTATCTATCCGCATGTAGGATATATCCACCGCGGTATTGAGAAGATGTGGGAGAGTTACACCTATCCGCAGACCCTCGCCCTTACCGACCGTCTCAACTATCTCTCGGCGATGATGCACCGCCATGCCCTTGTGGGCGTGATAGAAGAAGGTCTGGGTGTGGAACTTACCGACCGTATCAAGTATATCCGCACCATCATGGATGAACTCCAGCGACTCGACAACCACCTGCTCTACTGCGGTTGCTGCGCACAGGACCTCGGTGCCCTCACCGCGTTCCTCTACTGCATGCGCGACCGTGAGCATGTGCTCAACGTGATGGAAGAGACCACCGGCGGACGACTTATCCAGAATTATTATAGAATAGGTGGACTGCAAGACGACATCGACCCCGATTTCGTGAAGAATACCAAGGCCCTGTGCAAGTATCTTCGTCCTGTGATTCAGGAGTATATGGACGTGTTTGGTGACAATGTCATTACCCACAACCGTTTCGAGAAAGTGGGCGTGATGGGTCTCGACGACTGCATCAACTATGCGGTGACCGGTCCGGCAGGACGTGCCGCAGGCTGGGCCAACGACGTGCGCAAGAACCACCCCTACGACATGTACGACAAGGTGGATTGGAAGCAGATTACCCTTACCGGCTGCGACTCTATGGACCGCTACCTTGTGCATATCCAGGAGATGTACCAGAGTCTCGACATCATCGAGCAACTCATCGACAACATCCCCGAGGGCGACTTCTACGTGAAGCAGAAAGCCATCATCAAGGTGCCCGAGGGCCAGTGGTATTTCTCTGTAGAGGGTGCCAGCGGTGAGTTCGGCGTCTATCTCGACTCCCGTGGCGACAAGAGTCCCTACCGCATGAAAATGCGTCCGATGGGTCTTACCCTCGTAGGTGCTCTCGACCCCATGCTTCGCGGTCAGAAGATAGCCGACCTCGTGACAACGGGTGCTGCCATCGACTTCGTCATCCCCGACATCGACAGATAACAACGTTTCAAACATCAAGAGAATTATATGTTCGATTTTTCAATAGTAACACAATGGTTCGACCAACTTCTCCGCCAGACCCTGGGTCTGGGAGATTTCTGGACGATACTGATTGAATGTGTGGTTGTGGGCGTGCTCATCCTTACGGCATACGCGCTGCTCGCCATTGCTCTGATTTTCATGGAGCGTAAGGTCTGTGCCTACTTCCAGTGCCGCTTGGGCCCGATGCGTGTTGGTCCTTGGGGCTTGCTCCAGGTGTTTGCCGACGTGGTGAAGATGCTCATCAAGGAGATTTTCTTCGTCGACCGTGCCGACAAACTCCTCTATGCCCTCGCCCCCTTCCTTGTCATCATCGGGTCGGTGGGTGCCTTCTGCTTCCTGCCATGGAACAAGGGAGCCGTCATCCTTGACTTCAACGTGGGTGTGTTCCTCCTCACCGCCATCTCTTCGATAGGTGTGGTGGGCATCTTCCTCGCCGGATGGGGTTCCAACAACAAATACTCTGTGGTGTCGGCCATGCGTGGCGCCGTGCAGATGATTTCCTACGAGATATCCCTCTGCATCTGTCTCATCACTGCTGTCATCCTCACCGGCACCATGCAGGTGAGCGGCATTGTGGAGGCACAGACAGGACCCTGGCAGTGGCTCATCTTCAAGGGTCATATCCCCGCCATCATCGCCTTCCTCGTATTCCTCGTGGCAGGCAATGCCGAAGCCAACCGTGGTCCGTTCGACATGGCAGAGGCAGAGAGTGAACTTACCGCCGGTCACCACACCGAGTATTCAGGTATGGGCTTCGGCTTCTTCTATCTCGCTGAGTTCCTCAACCTCTTCATCATCGCCGGCATCGCCACTACGGTGTTCCTCGGCGGATGGGCCCCTGTGAATATCGGCGTAGCCGCCTTCGATAAGGTGATGGATTACATCCCCGGCATCGTATGGTTCCTTGGCAAGAGTTTCTTCGTGGTGTGGCTGCTGATGTGGATTAAGTGGACCTTCCCCCGCTTGCGTATCGACCAGATACTGAAGTTGGAGTGGAAATACCTCATGCCGCTCTCGCTGCTCAACCTCGTGCTAATGACCCTTGTGGTGGCATTCAGGCTTTACTTCTAACCCCCTGTCATATTAAAACAAAGAAATAATGGAAAACCAATCATATTTTGGCGGTATCGTGGCGGGAATGAAGACGCTGGCCATAGGCATGAAAGTCACCTTGAAGGAGTATTTCACGCCGAAGTCTACCGAACAGTATCCCGAGAACCGCAAGACCACCCTCCATGTGGCCAAACGCCACCGCGGAAGGCTGGTCTTCACCCGCACCGAAGACGGTGCGCATAAATGCGTGGCTTGCACGATGTGTGAGAAAGCCTGTCCGAACGGCACTATCAAGATTCTTTCAGAGATGCGTACCGACGAGGCCACTGGCAAGAAGAAGCGTGTGCTGCTCGACTACCAGTACGACCTTGGCGACTGCATGTTCTGCCAACTCTGCACCAATGCGTGCAACTTCGACGCCATCGCGTTCACCAATGATTTTGAGAACAGCGTGTTCGACCGTGGGGCCCTCGTGCTCCATCTCGACAAGGAGGTCTATCAGGGAGGTTCGCTCCCCGGCCTCATCGACGGCGGTGCTCCGCTCACTATCGGTAAGTTCAACACCAAAACGAAATAAGGAATATGGCTAATATCGTAATGTTTTGCATCTTGGCCGTCGTCATCCTCGGCTCGGCCATCTACTCCGTAGCAACGAAGAGCATCATGCGGGCTGCCACATTCCTGCTCCTCGTGCTCTTTGGCGTTGCAGGCATCTATTTCCTGCTCGACTACACGTTTCTCGGCGCAGCGCAGATCAGCGTCTACGCCGGAGGTATCACGATGATTTACATCTTTGCCATCCAACTCGTCTCGAAGCAGACGTTGCGTGGTCTTTCCGAGCGTTTGCGCGGCGGTAAGGTCATTGGCGGATGCCTTGCGGCAGCCGTGGGATGCGCTATGGTGCTTTTCATCCTTCTCAAGAACAAATTTATCAGCATGGCCATCCCCAACCACGAGGTACCGATGGAGACTGTCGGCAACACCCTCATGGGGTCGGAGAAATACCAGTATGTGCTCCCCTTCGAGTTCATCTCGCTGTTCCTCCTGGCCTGTATCATCGGTGGTATTGTAATATCAAGAAAGGACAAGTAATATGACTATTCCAGTAGAGTTTTTTCTGATTCTCAGCACATTGCTGTTTTTCATCGGCGTTTTCGGCTTCGTCACCCGGCGCAACCTCATCGCCATGCTCATTTCCATCGAACTTGTCCTCAACGCTGTTGACATGAACTTTGCGGTTTTCAACCGTATTCTCTTCCCGGGCGAACTTGAAGGCTTCTTCTTCACATTGTTCTCCATTGGCGTGAGCGCAGCCGAAACCGCTGTTGCCGTAGCCATCATCATCAATGTCTATCACAGGTTCCACAGCGATCAGGTGAACAGTATTGAAAACATGAGACTATAAACCCGAAAAGCAATCACGATTATGGATTACAGTTATTCATTTTTGATACTTCTCCTGCCTGCCCTCTCCTTCCTTGTCTTGGGGTTGTGCGGCATGAAGATGTCGCATAAGTTGGCAGGACTCATCGGTACCACCGTATTGGGTGTCGTCACCGTGATTTCCTACGTTGTGGCATTCACCTATTATACCTCTCCGAGGCTTGCAGACGGGTCATACCAGGCTGTAGTGCCCTTCAACTTCACGTGGCTGCCTTTGGGCAACCTCCACTTCGACATGGGTATCTTGCTCGATCCCATCTCGGTGATGATGCTCATTGTCATCTCCACGGTGAGTCTGATGGTGCACATCTACTCTTTCGGATACATGCACGGTGAGAAGGGATTCCAGCGTTACTACGCCTTCCTCTCGCTCTTCACCATGTCGATGCTCGGACTGGTGCTTGCCACCAATATTTTCCAGATGTATCTCTTCTGGGAACTTGTGGGTGTGAGTTCCTACCTGCTCATCGGCTTCTACTATCCGCTGCACACGGCTGTGGCCGCTTCGAAGAAAGCCTTTATCGTCACCCGTTTTGCCGATATGTTCTTCCTCATCGGTATCCTCATCTTTGGCTATTACACTGGGTCGTTCAGTTTCTCGTTCATCGACAACGTGCAGATGGGCGCCGGCACCACACCGTTTATCGAGGGTGACGCTGCCCGTGCCATGGCTGCCGGTGGGTTCATCCTTCCCACGGCACTGGTACTGATGTTCATCGGTGGCGCCGGCAAGAGTGCCATGTTCCCCCTGCACATCTGGTTGCCCGATGCCATGGAAGGTCCTACTCCAGTGTCGGCCCTTATCCATGCCGCCACGATGGTGGTGGCCGGTGTGTTCCAAGTGGCCCGTATGTTCCCGTTGTGGATACAGTATGCCCCTCAGTCCATGAGCATCATCGTGTGGGTGGGTGTATTTACCGCCTTCTATGCTGCTGCCGTGGCCTGTGCCCAGAGCGACATCAAGCGTGTGCTGGCCTTCTCTACCATCTCGCAGATTGCGTTTATGATGGTGGCGCTTGGCGTGTGCACCGAGATGGTCACCGGTCATGAGCACCATGGTAGCGTGGGCTACATGGCAGGTATGTTCCATCTCTTCACCCATGCCATGTTCAAGGCCTGTCTCTTCCTCTGTGCAGGATGCGTGATTCATGCCGTCCACTCCAACGAGATGGCCCTCATGGGAGGTTTGCGCAAGTATATGCCCATCACCCATGTCACCTTCCTCATCAGTTGTCTTGCCATTGCCGGCATCCCCTTCTTCTCGGGATTCAGTTCGAAAGACGAGATTATCACCGCCTGCTTCCACTACAGTCCGTGGGTGGGATGGATTATGACCGGCATTGCCGCCATGACCGCCTTCTACATGTTCCGCCTCTACTACGGTATCTTCTGGGGCACCGAGAACAAGGAGGCCCACGAGCACCACACTCCACACGAGGCTCCGCTCACAATGACGGTGCCGCTCATCATCCTCTCGGTCATCACCGTGGGTGTGGGCGTCTACACCACATTGGCTGGATTCCTCGGATGGGGAGGCAGTTTCGGCAACTTCGTATCTGCCGACGGCCGTGCCTACGACATCCATTTCGACACTCAGATAGCCATTACCTCTACGGTGATAGCCATTGTGAGTATCTGTCTGGCCACCTATATTTTCAAGGGCGAGCGTCAACCCATCGCCGACAAACTCTATGCCACGTTCCCGCGCCTGCACCGTGCGGCCTACAAACGTTTCTATCAAGATGAGATATGGCTCTTCGTGACCCATAAGATTATCTTCAACCTCGTTTCCAAGCCCATTGCCTGGTTCGACCGCCACGTTATCGACGGCACGTTCAACTTCATGGCATGGGGTACCAGTGAGGCAGGCGAGAGTATCCGCGGCTGGCAGAGTGGCGACGTGCGCCAGTATGCCGTGTGGTTCCTCACCGGCACTGTGGCTATAACCTTAATTTTGTTGTGTGCATTGTAAAGACTGAAGAAAAATGAGTATACTGACAATTTTCGTAGTAATTCCCGTACTGATGCTGCTCGGCCTTTGGCTGGCCCGCACGCTCAATCAGGTACGTGGCGTGATGGTGGTGGGCTCGTCGCTTTTGCTGGCGCTCTCCATCTACCTCACCTTTGATTTCATTCATCTTCGCCAGACAATGCCGGCGGACCAGTATCCGATGCTCTACACGGCCAGCCACATGTGGTTTAAGCCGTTGCACATCGCCTACTCTGTGGGTGTCGACGGTATTTCGGTGGTGATGCTGCTCCTCTCGAGCATCATCGTGTTCACCGGTACTTTCGCCTCATGGCAACTCAAACCCCTCACCAAGGAGTATTTCCTGTGGTTCACGCTGCTTAGTTCAGGTGTCTACGGATTCTTCATCTGCACCGACATGTTCACCATGTTCATGTTCTACGAGGTAGCCCTTATCCCCATGTACCTGCTTATCGGTGTCTGGGGAAGCGGTGCCAAGGAGTATTCAGCCATGAAACTCACCCTGATGCTTATGGGCGGTTCGGCTTTGCTCATCCTCGGCATCCTCGGCATCTACTTCTTCAGTGGTGCTTCAACGATGAACGTGGTGGATATCGCCAGTCACAACGCCCTTCCCGGCATGGCTATCCCCGACAACGTGCAGAACATCCTCTTCCCGTTTGTCTTCATCGGTTTCGGTGTGCTTGGAGCCCTTTTCCCGTTCCATACATGGAGCCCCGACGGTCACGCTTCGGCGCCAACCGCCGTGTCGATGCTTCATGCCGGTGTGCTGATGAAACTGGGAGGCTATGGCTGTTTCCGTATCGCCATGTACCTGCTTCCCCATGCCGCACAGGAGTTGTCGTGGATTTTCATCATCCTCACCACCATCTCTGTGGTGTATGGCGCCCTCTCGGCATGTGTGCAGACCGACTTGAAGTATATCAACGCCTACTCGTCGGTGTCGCACTGCGGTCTGGTGCTCTTCGCCATCCTGATGATGACCCGCACCTCTTGTACGGGTGCTATCATACAGATGCTCTCGCACGGACTGATGACAGCCCTCTTCTTTGCCCTCATCGGTATGATATATGGTCGCACGCACACGCGCGACGTGCGTAAACTTGGTGGACTGATGAAGATTATGCCGTTCCTTGCCGTGGGTTATGTGCTCGCTGGTCTGGCCAACCTCGGTCTGCCGGGATTCTCCGGTTTCGTGGCTGAGATGACCATCTTCGTCGGTTCGTTTGAGAACAACGATGTGTTCCATCGCACCGCCACCATTATTGCCTGCAGTTCCATCGTGGTGACCGCGGTGTATATCCTCCGTGTGGTGGGCAAGATTCTCTATCAGAAGGTGGCCGACCCCCACTATGAGACGCTCACCGACGCCACTTGGGACGAGCGCGTGGCTGTATGCTGCCTGATTTTCTGTGTGGCCGGTCTCGGTCTGTTCCCCATGTGGGCAAGCAATGTCATCAATGATGCTGTGGCACCCATCCTGAGTGTTATCCAACCATAAAACCTGAAGCGATATGAATTACAGTCAATTCCTATATATGATTCCTGAGGCCATGCTTGTGGCCATCATGATTGTGGTTTTCATTGCCGATTTCGCCTCCGACAAGGACGTGCACCGCGGATGGTTCAATCCCTTCGTATGCCTCTGCTTCGGTGTGCTCACGCTTCTTTGTGCGCTGCCACTGGAACCCAAGGCGGCTTTCGGCGATATGTATGTCACCTCGTCATCGGTCAACGTGATGAAGGCCATTCTCTCGCTCGCCTCGCTCATCGTGGTGATTATGAGCCGTCAGTGGATTTCACGCAAGGAGAGCAAGGACCGTGAGGGAGAGTTCTACTTCCTCGTGTCCTCCACCCTGTTGGGTATGTTTATGATGATGTCGGCAGGTCATTTCCTCATGTTCTACCTCGGACTTGAGATGGCCTCCATCCCCATGGCATGTCTCGTGGCTCTCGACAAGCACCGCAACAATTCTGCGGAGGGTGCCGCCAAGTATATCCTCACCGCCGCCTTCTCGAGTGGTGTGATGCTCTTTGGCGTGTCGCTGCTCTACGGTGCCTGTGGTACGCTCTATTTCGCCGATGTGGCAGAGAAACTCACCGCCACGCCGTTGGTGGTGATGGGCATGGTGTTCTTCTTCAGCGGTCTGGGCTTCAAGATTTCCCTGGTGCCCTTCCACTTCTGGACCGCCGATACCTACGAAGGTGCCCCCACCGTGGTGACGGGATACCTGAGCGTGGTGTCGAAAGGCGCTGCTGCCTTCACCTTCATGGCCATCCTCTTCAAGGTGTTCCCCGCCCTTTCCGATGAGTGGCATTATTTCCTCTACATCGTCATCGTGCTGAGTATCACCGTGGCCAACCTCTTCGCCATCCGCCAGAAAGACCTCAAGCGATTCATGGCTTTCAGTTCCATCTCCCAGGCGGGCTATATCATGCTGGCCGTTACCGGTGAGCAGACCATGGGTATTACGGCGCTGTCGTTCTATGTCCTGGTGTATGTGGTGGCTAACCTCAGCGTGTTCAGTGTCATCAGCGTGGTGGAGCAGAACAACGGCGGAACGACGAGTATGGATGCCTACGATGGCTTCTATTCTACCAACCCCAAGTTGTCGTTCCTCATGACCCTCGCCCTCTTCTCGTTGGCAGGCATACCGCCGTTTGCCGGTATGTTCAGCAAGTTCTTCGTGTTCATGGCAGGCGTGAGCGGCCATACCTTCGACACCACCGTAGGTGCTTTGGCCTACTTCGTCGTGTTCGTGGCATTGGTCAACACAGTGGTGAGCCTTTACTACTATCTGCTCATCGTGAAGGCCATGTATATCAAGAAGACAGAGACCCCGCTGCCCACCTTCAAGAGTGATGTCAACACGAAATTGGCGTTGGCGCTCTGTACGGCAGGCATAGCGGCCTTCGGCGTGTTCAGTTGTATCTACGAGTGGATTTACGCCGCTGCTGATAAAATCTAAGGAATACGGGGCTGGCCAAGAGGCCGGCCCCGTTTGCTTTCCATGCAAACCAACGGGAAACTCCAACTTTATCCCCTCCTTCGCCTTGCTGTGGCGATGGCTTTGGGCGTCGTTGTCGGCTACGAGACCTATGGGACGTTTTCCCAGGAGGTCTGGTTGGTCGCCTTGGTGGTGTCGGTGTCGGCGACGGCTGTTGCCGGTCGCCACGACCTGTTGCAAGGTGCGTTGATGATGACGGCTTTTGTGTTTCTTGGTGGTTTTTTAGTGACAAGGCGGCAGGCCCAGTGCGACAAACCCTTGCCCGAGGGGTATGTCACCTACAAGGCGGTGGTGGCGAGTCAGCCACAAGAGCGTGGGAAGACACTGCGGATGGACCTGTGGATACTTGACGATGAGGAAATGCCCCGACGGGTGAAAGCATCGCTGCTCCGTGATGCCTATGCCCAGAAGAGCGAGAGCCTGATGGCCGACAGCCTGTCGGCCGTTGATGCGCAAAGCATGAGCGACCACTTGCAGGTGGGCGATGGTATCATCGTCACCTCAAGGATGGAAAAGCCTGAGAATTACTACTCTTCCCATTTCGACTATCCCCTCTACCTGCGGTGCCATGGCTTTACAGCCACCACGTTCATTGTACCTGGGTCGTGGCGGAAGGCCGCCCTCGACCTCGGCAGTCTTTCCCGTCTTGAAAGGGCACGGCTGTCGGCCCTCCGTTTCCGCCAGCATACCCTGCGCCGCTACCTCAGCCTCGGTCTCGACGACGATGAGATGGCTGTGGCGGTGGCGATGGCCTTGGGCGACAAGTCACGCCTCACCAACGACCTCCGCGACATCTATTCTGTCTCGGGAGCCTCGCATGTGCTGGCACTCTCTGGTCTGCACCTTGGCATCATCTACATGCTGCTGTCGCTGATGGTGGGCATGCGCCGCTTGGGTTGGTTGCGCGAGGTGTTCATCATCGCTGGCATTTGGTCGTATGCCCTTTTCACCGGACTGTCTCCATCGGTGGTAAGGGCATCAACAATGATTACTGTCTATGCTCTCGTGGGGTTGCTCGGCCGTGACCGTATGTCGCTCAACGCGCTGGCCTTCACTGCCATCATCATGTTCATCGCCAACCCGCTCAATCTCTATGACGTGGGCTTCCAAATGTCGTTTCTGGCAGTGCTCGCCATCCTTGTCTTCTGTAAGCCTTTGGTGGCTTTGGCGCCAAGTCATGAGGATATCCTATCCGTGACTGGCAGGGGAGGTAAAACTGCCGAAGTATGGTGGAAGAAAGCCCTGTCGGGCATGTGGAAAAAGACCTTGAAATGGCTATGGGTGATGGTGGTGGTTTCGTGCTGCGCACAACTGGGCGTGGCACCGCTCACAGCCTATTATTTTGGAAGGTTCTCTACCTATTTTTTGCTCACCAATTTCTTTGTCATCCCCTTGGCCACCGTCATCCTCTATCTCACCGCCCTGATGTTTGTCTCGGCTCTCGTTCCTCCGTTGCTGCCCTGGGTGGCCAAGGCCCTGGCTGTCGTAGTGGGGTGGCAGAACGGGCTGGCGAAAGGTGTGGCCTCGCTTCCGGGGTCGAGCATCGAGGGCATCTCCCTTAGCCGCCTGCAGTTGCTGATGATCTATGTCATCATCATCGCCGCAGCCACCATCGTCTACAAGGTGCTGAGGCTGAAAAACAAGATATAGGGGGGTGAGATATGGTTGCGACAAAGTCGCAACATACGGGACGGCTGCTCATCATGTCGCCTTGGCAACACCATAATGAGCGGCTTGTCATATCAAGGGAACAATGTCTGACATTGAATGAACTGGCAAGGGAAATCTGCCAGTAGGATGTATAGCATTGAAAAACAAGGATAACAACTATTTCCTTCCACCCTCCAATTCCCGCTTGAGGAACTGGGCGGTGTAACTGTCGTCATGTTGGCAGATTTCTTCTGGGGTGCCGGTGGCGACCACCTGTCCGCCTTTCCTTCCCCCTTCGGGCCCCATGTCGATGATGTGGTCGGCAAGTTTGATGACATCGAGGTTGTGCTCTATCACGATGACCGTGTTGCCGCGGTCGACGATGCGTTGGAGCACATCCATGAGGATGCGGATGTCTTCGAAATGCAAGCCAGTAGTAGGCTCGTCGAGGATATAGAGCGTTTTTCCCGTATCACGTTTCGACAGTTCGGTGGCAAGTTTCACCCTTTGGCTTTCTCCTCCCGAGAGCGTTGTCGAGGGTTGTCCCAGTTTGATGTACCCCAGTCCCACGTCCTGGATAGTCTTGATTTTTTGCAGGATATTGGGCACGTTTTCGAAGAACTCCACTGCTTGGTTGATGGTCATGTCGAGCACATCGGCGATAGACTTTCCCTTATACCTCACCTCCAGTGTCTCCCTGTTGTAGCGTTTGCCGTGGCACACCTCGCAGGGCACCATCACATCGGGCAGGAAGTTCATCTCGATGGTCTTGTAGCCGTTTCCGCCACAAGCGTCACACCGTCCCCCCTTCACGTTGAAGGAGAACCTCCCCGGCTTGTATCCCCTGATTTTCGCCTCCGGCAGGTTCACGAAGAGCGAGCGGATATCACTGAACACTCCAGTATATGTGGCAGGGTTCGACCGTGGTGTCTTTCCGATGGGCGACTGGTCTACGCTCACCACCTTGTCGATGAGTTTCAGACCCTCGAACTCCCTGTAAGGCATGGGTTTCTTCAGTGAGCGGTAGAAATGCTGCGAGAGAATGGGCTGCAGGGTCTCATTGACCAGCGTCGACTTCCCTGAGCCACTCACTCCTGTCACCACGATGAGTTTTCCCAATGGTATTTCCACGTCGACGTCTTTCAGGTTGTTGCCTGTTGCGCCTCTGAGCCACAGGCTCTTGCCCTTCCCCTCACGCCTGTGAGCGGGCAGGGGGATGGTCTTCTCACCGTTCAGGTATTGGCTGGTAATGGTATGCTTGCGCAGCATCTCATCGACCGTACCTTGGAACACCACTTCGCCACCTCGCCGTCCCGCTTTCGGTCCGATGTCTACGATGTAGTCGGCGGCGAGCATCATGTCTTTGTCGTGTTCCACCACGATGACGGTGTTGCCGATGTCGCGCAACTGTTTCAGACTGGCGATGAGTCGGTTGTTGTCGCGTTGGTGGAGGCCTATGCTCGGTTCGTCGAGGATATAGAGCACATTGACGAGTTGCGACCCGATTTGCGTGGCCAGTCTGATGCGCTGGCTCTCGCCTCCCGACAGTGATGCTGACTGTCGTGCGAGCGACAAGTAATCGAGTCCCACTTCCAAGAGGAAGTCGAGACGTGTACGTATTTCTTTCAGTATCTCTGCTGCGATGGCCTGTTCCTTGGCACCCAGATGTCGCTCCGCCTCATCGAGCCATTCGCGCAACTGGGCGATGTCGAGCGCCGAAGCCTCGGAAATGTTCTTGTCGTAGATGCGGTAGGAGAGCGACTCCCGGTTGAGCCGTTGTCCCTTGCATTCCGGGCATTGGCAAACGGCGAGGAACTGGTCTGCCCATTTCTGTCCGCTCGCGCTGTCGTCTTTCTCCATCACCATCCTCAGGTATTTGATGATGCCGTCGTAGGTCATGAAGTAGTCGCTCGAGGTGTGTACCAGTTCCTTGGCAATGCGTATGTTGCCCAGTGAGCCATATAGGATTTCGGAGATTGCCTCCTCGGGGAGTTCGCTTACCGGAGTCTTCACCGAGCACTCATATTTCTGCAGTATGGCATCGATTTGCCAGAATATCATCTGGCTTTTGTATTTCCCCAATGGTGCGATGGCTCCGTCGGCGATGGAGAGCGAACGGTCGGGTATTACCTTCTCCAGGTCTATCTGGTTGATGTATCCCAGTCCCTTGCAATGCGGGCAGGCCCCCTCGGGTGAGTTGAACGAGAACTTGTTGGGCGCGGGGTCGCCATACGAGATGCCCGTTGTGGGGCACATCAGCCGTCGTGAGTAGTTTTTCACGCTGCCATCCGTCTTGTCGAGTATCATCACCACGCCATCGCCCTGCCGCATGGCCGTCTGCACGCTTCGGCGCAGCCGTTCGTCGTCCTTTCCCTGCACCTTTAGTTTATCGACCACCACCTCGATGTTGTGGTTGCGGAACCGGTCGACCTTCATGCCCCGCTCCAGTTCTACGAGTTCGCCGTCGACACGTGCATGCAGGTAGCCCTTCTTGCGCATGCTCTCGAAGAGTTCGCGGTAATGTCCCTTGCGCTGTCTTACCAGTGGCGCGAGGATATAGATGGGGTGTCCGTCGTAGTGGGTGAGAATCATCTCGAGCACCTTCTCCTCGGTGTATTTCACCATCCGTTCGCCCGTGTGGTAACTATAGGCCGTACCCGCGCGGGCATAGAGGAGTCGCATGTAGTCGTAGATTTCGGTGGTAGTGCCTACGGTGGAACGAGGATTCTTGTTTGTGGTTTTCTGTTCGATGCTGATGACGGGGCTCAGGCCGGTGATTTTGTCGACATCGGGACGTTCCATGCCGCCGAGGAAATTGCGGGCATAAGCAGAGAACGTCTCGATATAGCGACGCTGGCCTTCGGCATAGATGGTGTCGAAGGCCAGCGACGACTTCCCCGAGCCCGACAGTCCGGTGACGACCGTCAGGCTCCCTCTGGGAATTTCCACATCGATATTCTTCAGGTTGTGGACCCTTGCTCCGTAAACATTGATTTTTTCGTCTTCGCGCTGCATCAGTAGGAAGATTCAGGTATCATTATTCGGTTGAGCCGCCCCCACCGCCCGACGAACTTCCTGTTTCGCTGTATCCCCGAAGCAGGTTCACGTCGCGCCTGATATGGTAGCGTCGTCCGTCGGCACCCTTGGCCACCACATCTACAAAATAAGTGCCTTGTTTCACGTCCTGTCCGTGGAACGTGCCGTCCCATCCCCCTGCCGGGTCAGTCCATTCGTAGATTTTCTGTCCCCAGCGGTTGAAGATGATGGCTCTGAATTCCACCAGACTCTGGTATCCCTCCTTGGCCTTGTATATATCGTTGATGCCGTCGCCATTGGGAGAGAAGCCATTGGGCATGTCGAGTTTGCTTTCGCTGATGGTGACGCGCAGCGGTCCCACCTCGTCCCAGTAGTCTTGTGTAAATGCGATGGTGTCGTTGCCCTGTGTGAAGATGGCGTGCAGCACGATGCTGTGTGTGCCCGCCTTCGTAAAGGTGTAGTCGGTGTCTTCTTCGTAACGGATGAGGTAGGGAGAGTCTTTGCTGCCATCTTCCCCTTCCTGCCAGAAACGCCATTCGTAATAAGCATTCCATGCGCCAACGTTGGAAGCGTTGGCCTTGAAATGAGCCACTACAGGTGCCGACCCCGAATACTCGGTGCCTTCCTCCGTCTTTTGCTCACTGTCGGTGAACTCTGCTGTAGGGTTAATGGAGGGGTTGTCTTGCGCCATGGCCTGTGCTATGGCAAGACACATGAGGGATAGTATGATGGTAAGTCTTTTCATTTTTCTTTGCCGCAAAAATACACATTTTTTGTTAGGTGAGCAAGAAGAAAGGCCGTTTTCTTGGTGTAGTGATGGTCTTCACTTCTTTTTTGTGATGCCCTTGTTTTACAATAGAAAACGCAATTCTTTGTGTAATGGTATATTTTATTCGGAATTTTTAACTAATTTTGCAGCCAATATCAAGACAAATGGCTTTTTCAGTGAACAAATTTGTTAAGACGAGAAAGATGTTGGCGGGCGTGATGATGCTCGCCGTGAGTATGGGGTGTGAAGCCCAGGAGCAGGCTATTCCTGTTCCCCCGCCTGCCGATACCATGGCATTCGTGCCAGGTCCTGTGGGTAATGTGGAAGGATATGCATGCCATGTAGACGGTTTGGAGTTCAGGATGATTACCGTGAAGGGCGGCACCTTGCGCAAGGTTGTGGAGAAGGCCCAGCCAATAGACTCCCTCGGTGCTATCGTGGAGGTGAAGGAATATCCCCTCCATGACTTCTATATTGGTGAGACAGAAGTCACCCAACAACTGTGGGAAGCCCTGATGGGCTATAATCCCTCGCGTGACAAAGGTCCTCTCAAGCCCGTCCAGGGAGTGCGCTATGTAGACATCGGCCTTTTTCTGATGCGCCTGAATGCCATCACCCGCCGCCATTTCCGTCTGCCTACGGAAGAGGAGTGGGAGTTTGCCGCCCGTGGTGGCGTGAAAAGCCGCAACACCCCTCTGGCAGGAGGCTACAACATTGAAGACGTGGGCTGGTATTGCAATAACAGCAGCAACAGGGCCCACAATGTGAAAGGGAAATGGCCCAACGAACTGGGCATTTATGATATGAGCGGCAATGTGAGCGAATGGTGCACGGTGAGTGGTGGCCAGGGTCAGCGCTCCGCTTCCACCGACGGCGACGAACAAGTGCTGCGGGGTGGGGGATACCTTGATTTCGCCAACCATTGTCTGATAGACGACCGTCAGGCCAGTCCTTCGACGCACTGGGCCGATGATATCGGCTTCCGGCTCGCCGAATAAGGAGAGCCTGTCCTTTCCCAGTTATTGCTTCCTCCGTAAGAACACCATCCATGACGACAGATATCTCCAGCGTTCAAAACCCCAAGGTGAAGCGGCTTCTGGCCTTACAGCAGAAGTCGTCGGAGCGCCGTCAGGCCCGATGCTTTGTGGTAGAAGGGCTGCGTGAGTTGCGTCATTGCATGTCGGCAGGTTTTCAGGTAGAAACCCTTTTCGTATGTCCCGACTTCCTCAGGGAAGAAGACCTCGCACCACTCCTCCACGCATTGCCGTCGGCAGAGAAGGAGCCCCAGGTATTCACCGTGAGCGGGTATGTGTATGAGAAGATAGCCTATCGTGGCAGTACGGAAGGGGTGGTGGCCATCGTTCGTACACGCCACCTCACGCTCGACGACCTGCACCTCTCCGACCATCCTCTTGTCGTGGTGCTCGAGAGTGTGGAGAAACCCGGCAACCTCGGTGCGGTGCTGCGCAGTGCCGATGCCGCCGCTGCCGACGCCGTGGTGGTGTGCGACCCTCTCACCGACCTCTACAACCCCAACCTCATCCGCAGTTCCATCGGCGCGGTATTCACCGTGCCCTGTGTGGCCTGCGACTCCGCCTCCTGCATCAAGTTTCTCCAGTCGAAAGGCATCGCCATCCTCACTGCTCAGTTACAAGACTCCTTGCCTTATTACCATACCGACATGCGTAGGCCCACCGCCATCGTCATGGGCACGGAGTCTACCGGTCTCACCCAGCAATGGCGTGAGGCTGCCGACGCCCATATCCGCATCCCCATGCTTGGCCGTCTCGACTCGCTCAATGTCTCTGTGAGTGCCGCCATTCTTCTCTTCGAGGCGGTGAGGCAGCGCAGCGAAAACACGTAGCATCCCCCCACATGAAAGCACCAGTTACTAATGATGGCCTGATGAGGCTACTGCCGGTGTTCCTCGTCATTCTAGCCACGATGCTCCTGCCATGTTGCAGCGGGTGCCAGGGCGATGCCGATTCCTCCGGTTCTTCCGGAACCTCCGGAAATCCTGGAGACTCTGGAAGTCCCGGCTCCTCCGATTCTTCCAGCCTTTCCCCAAAACCTTTCGCCACCGATTCCTTCAAGTATTCCCTTACGGGAAAGACAGGGCGTTGCGATGTGTATCTCGACTATCCCGTGTCGGGCCCTCAGCACTTGGTGGCATCAGTGAAGGAGTGGATGAGAAACACGCTGTTTGAGAACGACACCGCCCACGTGGCCGATGACCCGATGCTCCTGGTGAGGGCCTATTGTCAGGAGCGCCAGCAGGTGCTTTCCAAGACTCTTGAACAGATGGGTATCAGCAGCGTGAGCAAGGACGATGCCCCCGAGGAAGGCATGGAGATACGTCTGGTGTGTGCCAACGACCGTTTCGTCACCTACGAGGTCTACCGCTACTCCTATATCACCCATGGCGCCCACGGTGAGTATTCCGACTATGGTGTCACCTTTGCCGTAGCCGACGGTCATCGGCTCGGCAACGTGGTGCAGGGTATGGACAGTCTGCTGTATGTGCATGTGCGCGAGGGGCTGAAGACCTATTTTGAAATTACCAGCGATGCCAAGTTGGAAGAAATCTGCACCACCGACCTCAGTCTCATGCCCATGCCCACTTTTCCGCCCTATCTCGTGCGCGACGGTGTGCGTTTTCATTATTCCATCTACGACATTTGTCCTTTCGACTGGGGCGACCCGGTGTTCACCATCCCCTATGACATCATGCAGCCCTACCTCACCGACGAAGCGAAAGCAGTTTTAGGCAGTTTTTAACGAAAAGTTAACAATTCTTCGTTTTTTGTGCCCTTAAGACACATTTTTTAATTATTTTTTTGTTTAGTTGAAATATTTTCGTACTTTTGCATTTGATAATAAGCAAAACCAAAGACTTCTTTCAAGGTATTTTTATAGGTAATTTGACTTAATGGGTAACTACAAACATCATTTTTGCTGCGCAAACAGGTGTTGCACTTCGGTTTTTTGCACTACAAGGAAATAATTGAAATAATAGAATAATTACTATACATTTATTATTAATTAGTGAGAGAGTTTATGATTAAAAAGTTAACTATGTTTTTCGCGTGCCTGATCTTGTCAACAGGATTGGCATGCGCTCAGATGGCCGTCAAGGGAACCGTAGTTTCCGCTGACGACGGTGAGCCGGTCGTGGGCGCAACGATTCTTGTCGTTGGCACCCAGACAGGAACGGTTACTGACGTAGACGGCAAGTTCAGTCTCACCATGCCGAGTGGAAGGAGCGTTCTCCGCATCACCTATGTGGGAATGGAACCGCTTGAGGTGAGTGCACGACCCAACATGCGTATCGTGCTCACCAGCGACCAACAAGCCCTCGACGAGGTGATTGTGGTGGCTTTCGGTACCCAGAAACGTTCCTCGTTCACGGGTTCTGCCGCTGTGGTGGGAGCCGATGAACTGAGTCAGAAAATCACCACCAACGTGGCCGATGCCCTCGTGGGCTCTGTCCCCGGTCTGCAGATCCGTGGGTCGAGCGGTCAGCCTGGTGCCTCGCAGGGTAATATCCACATTCGTGGTATTGCCTCTATGTATGCTGATACCGAGCCTCTGGTGATTGTAGACGGCGCGCCCTATAGTGGCAGTCTGTCGAACATCCCCCAGGACGATATCGAGAGCATCACCGTGCTGAAGGATGCCGCCTCGGCCGCCCTTTATGGTGCCCGTGGTGCCGCCGGTGTGATTCTGATCACCACCAAGAAAGGCAAGACCTCGGATGCCATTGTGAATGTGGACATGAAGTGGGGTGCCAATAGCCGTGCCGTGCAGGACTATGAGACCATCACCAACCCCGCACAGTTCATGGAAGTCTACTACAAGCAGTTCTACAACTACGCCGTAGCCAACGGCCTCGACAACGCTGCTGCCAACAAGTGGGTGAACGACCGCATCATCACCGGTCAGTCGTGGGGCTTGCAGTACAATCCCTTCACCGTTCCCACCGGTCAGTACCTCATTGGTCTGGATGGCAAACTCAACCCCAACGTCACCCTCGGCCGTGGTTATACCTATGGCGGTGAGACCTACTACATACTGCCCGACGACTGGCAGGATGCCGCCTATCATGATGGCTTCCGCCAGGAATACACGGTGAACGTGAGTGGTGGCAGCACCAAGAGCAGTTTCTATGCTTCTGCCAGTTACCTCAACGAAGATGGTATCATCGACAACTCTAACTACGAGCGCTTCACCGGCCGTCTGAAGGCCGACTACCAGGCCAAGGAATGGTTGCGCGTGGGTGCCAATGTGGGCTTCGTGCACAGCAGCATGGAAGAGAACCCCAACTTCTCTGTCAGTTCGCTGGGTTCCAACAACATGGCCTACTACACCTCGATGATTGCCCCCATCTACCCGCTCTACGTGCGTGGGCTCGATGCCAACGGCAATCCCTACATCCGCACCGACCAGTACGGACACAAGCAGTATGACTACGGTGTGCCATCGACCAACTTCCCCGGCAATGGTACCCGTCTGTTCCTCGCCACCGGTAACCCCATCGGCGCCAACCAATACAACGTGTCCGAGACCATCGGCAATGTGTTCACCGGTGCCTTCACGCTGGATATCGACTTCACCAGTTGGCTGAAGTTCAACTCCAACAACAACATCAACATCGCCCAGAGTCAGGGCAGTGTGTATGGCAACCCCTTCTATGGACCCTCGGCCTCCGACAATGCCAACATCGACAAGAACAATACCAACACCATGCGCCAGAACTACGTGCAGACCCTCAACTTCCATAAGTTGTTTGGCGTGCACGACGTGCAGGTGATGTTGGGTCACGAGTGGTATAAGATTACCTCCAAATACCTGCAGGCACTGGCCACCAAGGGCTTCTCGCCTGAGATTCCCGAGATCAACGCATTCAGCAACCGCTACGACTCCCACAGTTACACTTCGGAGTACAATGTGGAAGGTTGGTTTGGCAACGCTCTCTACAACTACGACCAGAAATACTTTGGTTCGGTGTCCTACCGCCGCGATGCCTCCAGCCGCTTCCATCCCGACCACCGCTGGGGTGACTTCTGGAGTGTGGGCGCCGCCTGGATGATTTCGAAAGAGACCTTCATGGAGAACACCCGCTCTTGGATTGACGAACTGAAACTCAAGGTGTCTATCGGACAGCAAGGTAACGACGGTATCGGCAACTGGGCCTATACCGACCTCTACTCGCTCTCGAAGGGCGACACTGGCATGCTTCCCTCGTTCAACCGTCTTGGCAATGAGGACATCACCTGGGAGACAACCACCAACTTCAACGTGGGTGTGGAGTGGAGTTTCTGGCGCGGACGCTTCACTGGCAACATCGACGTATATAACAAGAAGGTGGCCGACCAGTTGTTCTGGCTCTCCATCCCCGAGAGTTACGGTACACGCGGTTACTATGGCAACCTTGGCGACATCCGCAACACCGGTGTCGAGGTGGTGATGAGCGGCGACATCTTCCGTACGAAGAACATCGTGTGGAATGTCACGGCCAACATCGCCCACAACTCCACCAAGATTCTGAAACTCCCCGAGACCAAGACCAAACTCAACGGCGGTTTCCGCGAGAGCGACTCGGGCAGCAACTCCTCGCTGTGGTATGAGGAAGGGCAGCCCCTCTACAACATCATGCTCCCCGAATTCGCTGGACTTGACGAGAACGGCCGTGCCCTCTACTGGCAAGACACCGACCTGCTGTATACTGATGATAACGGCAAGTTGACCATGAGCACCACCAAGCCGGGTAAGCAGCGCAATGAGAAGACCACCGACTGGAACATGGCCTCCTACTATGCACAAGGCACCACCCTGCCTGACGTGACCGGTGGTTTCTCCACCATGCTGAAGGTCTATGACTTCGACCTGAGCGCCACCTTCGACTTCCAGATTGGCGGCAGTCTCTACGACAACCGCTACATGAGCCTGATGACCAACGTGGCTACCTCTGGCAACGGACAGACCTACCACAAGGACGTGCTTGACTCCTGGAGTGTGGAGAACACTGGTTCCTGCATCCCCCGCTGGCAGTATGGCGACCAGTTCACAGCCGCTCGCTCCACACGCTTCCTCACCAACGCCTCGTATCTCAACTTCCAGAGTTTCACGGTGGGCTACACCATTCCGAAGCGTCTCACTAGCAAGATCTACCTCAGCAAGGTACGCATCTACTGTCAGGGCGAGAACCTCTACTTCTGGAGCAAGCGCAAGGGTCTCGACCCCCGCTACTCATTCGCCGGCACCAACTCTGGTGGCGTGAACGCTTACTCGCCTGCCCGCACCATTATGGGTGGTATACAGGTGTCATTCTAATCAATCAGATAATATAAAAAGGAAATAACAATATGAAAAAGATATTTTCCACAATGATGGCAGCAGCCCTGATGTCGATGACCTTCACCGGCTGCATTGAGGAGATTGACCCGCAGACCAATACCGTCACCGAGCAGCAGGCCAAGGATGCCCCTGGTGCTTTCGACAACTTCGTGGCCAACCTCACGGGCAATCTTGCCGGACAGTTCATTTACGCCAATGATGGCAGCCATTATGTATTCGATTTCGGCTATCCTTCATTCTTCCTCATCCGCGACGTGATGGGACAGGATATCGTGCCTGTAGGAACCAACAACTGGTTTGACACCTGGTATCAGGACTTCACCTATCTGGCACCCAACTGGGCCCGCACCCAGTTCCCCTGGACCCTCTATTTCGGTTGGATCAAAGACTGCAACACCGTGCTCATCCAGGCCAACGCCATCGACTATGCCCAGCCCACCGAGGGACGTGAGGCAGGAGCCGGTATTGCATACACCCTCCGTGCCATGTATTATTTCGATATCGCCCGCATGTATGCACAGAGTCCTTATCTCGTGAACAAGCAGGCGCTCACCGTGCCAAAGGTTACGGAGTCGACAACCGTGGAGCAGGTGCAGCACAACCCCCGCATGACTTGGGACGAGGCCTTCGACTTCATCCTCAAGGACCTCGACACTGCCGAGACCATGCTTGCCGGCTACAAGCGCAGCGATGTGTACACCCCCGACGTGAGTGTGGTCTACGGAATGAAAGCCCGCGTGTATCTTGAGAAGCAAGACTGGGCCAATGCCGAGAAATATGCCAAGATGGCACAGGAAGGCTACTCGATGATGAGCCAGGAGGAGTATCTGAGCCGCGACTACGGTTTCAACTCGCCCAACTCGTCGTGGATGTTTGCAGTGACCTTCAAGGACACCGACCCCAATATCGTGGAGAACGACGGCGACTCGTCGTGGGGCAGCGTGATGTGTCTTGAGAACGGCTTCGACTGCGGATATGCCGCCAACTATGGTGGTCCGAATGTCATCGACCGTCACCTCTATGAGACTATCCCCACTTCCGACTTTCGTAGGAATTGCTGGGTAGACTTCGCCCTTGAGGAGATGATTGACCCCGAAGCAGAGGAAATTCCCGCCGACCTGCTGAAGGCTCTGAGGGCTTATTCCGACTATCCCGAGCGCCTCTATGCCGCCGGTGTCGACAATGCCAGTTACGGACTGGGCGGACTCTCAGTGAAGTTCCGCAACCAGGCTGGCAAGGCCAATGTGAAATACGACGCATGGGTAGTGGCCGTGCCGCTGATGCGTGTAGAGGAGATGAAACTCATCGAGGCCGAGGCTGCCGGTATGCAGAACGAGGCTCGCGGTATCGAACTCCTCACCGCTTTTGCCAAGACCCGCGACCCGTTCTATAACTATGGCACACATAAAGATGCCTATGGCAACACCTCTACCTCTCAGTTCCAGAACGAGGTGTGGTGGCAGCGCAGGGTAGAACTCTGGGGCGAAGGTTTCGCCACCTTCGACATCAAGCGTCTCAACAAGGGCATCATCCGCTCTTATGCCGGCACCAATCATATCGAGGAATGCCGTTTCAACACTACTGAAGTGCCCAACTGGATGGTATGGTGCTTTGTCAACACCGAGGCTCAGTATAACGAGTCGCTGGTGGTGAACCCCAACCCTGTCCGTCCTTCGGGCGACTCTGATGAATTCGTCTGGTAATCATGCTAAGTTACAACAAGGAAAACCAGTAAAAACATACAGAAATGATGAAAAAATATTATTTTAACTTGTTCATTGCCTTGCTGGGCGTGGTGGGCTTCACCGCCTGCTCCAGCGACGACGACGACTACCAGTGGGCCACCGTTTCGGGCAACCAGGTATATTTCAGCAACCAACTGCCTTCCAGTTATAACATCTCGAAGAACACCAGTTCGATCACCGTGCCCATCAACCGCGTGAAGACCGACGAGGCCATCACCGTGAACCTCTCGCATACCGATGCCTCGGGGTTCTTCGACGTGCCCTCTACGGTGAGTTTTGCCGCCGGTGAGTCTGTAGCCAACATCACGGTCACATACGACCCTGAGAAAGTGGCATACGATGAGAACCACAAGGATACCATCAGTATAGCCAGCACTGACTACACCACCATCTACGGTGCTTCTTCCTATTCCTTCTCTGCCATGATGCCCTCGCCCTATCAACTGTTGGGTAACGGCGTGCTGTCGGATGGTTTCTTCGGATTCACCACTTCGGTGCAAATCTATCAGAACCAGGAGCAGCCCAACACCTTTCGTATTTTTGGTGGCTGGAATCCTGTAGACAACGGTAACCAGGATGACTATCTGCAAATCACTATCCTGCAGCCGGGTGATGTTGTGGCAGGTCAGACCATTACTTCCTCTAACTTGGTGTACTGGAGCGAGGACTTCAATACAGGTTATCACCATTCCACCTATGATGCGGATATATTGGTTTGCCATCCTTATGGTTTCACCAGCACCAAAGACCAGAGCATGTGGCTCCACAACAAGGTGAATGCTTATCAGGCCGACGGTGTCACTCCAGGAGAGATACAACTTGCTCCATTCTATTACATGAATGGTGTGGGTGGTTGGAACTACACGCAGAATGATAAACAAATTGTCATTACATTCCCAGGCTATGACCCGAAAGACTACTCCATCAACCTGGAGTATCTCGGCCGCCTCACCACTGTCGGTGATAGCGACTACGCCCAAGTGTATATTGGAATGGGCGAAGACCTGGAGTTTGTGAAATATGGCTTGACCGATGGTGATGTGGACGAACTCTACAAGACCCTCACCGCCGATGCCGATGGTGAAGACTGGCTGACCACCTCAGGACCTGTAAACTGGGAACTTGAGGAGACTGGAGCCTACGAATTCCTGGCTGTGGGCTTTGCCGGAGGCGAGGCTGTGTCGGCTGAGACCATTACTATCCGCTTTACCTCGAGCCACGACTTCGCTCCGAAGTTCAATCCTGTGGGCATAGGCACCTATACCTACACCCAGTACTGGGAGGGTGATGACCCCGATCTCACCATCAGCAAGGCCGAGGGTACCAACACCTACCGCATCTCGCACTGGGGTGGCGACGTGAACTTCGACTTCACCTGGGATCCCGCCACCAACAAGTGCACCGTGGCAGAGCAGTTTATCGGTGTGCAGTATCAGAACTATGGTGATGTGTTCGTCTCCGACGTGCCCACCTACGACCCCGAGGACTCCACCTATGATGATTACCCCTGCACCTACGACCCAGCCACCAAGACCTTCACCTTCACCCTTATCTACTACGTGGGTGCTGGTTACCTGGCTCTTGGCGCCGAGACGTTCACCGTGGAGTGGGACGAGGCCGCTGCAGCCCCGAAGCACATTGTGAAGACGCATGTGCCCGCCGTGTCGCAGTTTGGTGCCCCCAAGAAGATGCCAAAGGCTCCCAAAGCCCTTTTCTCCACAGAGAGGAAATAGCAATAACAAACATTATTTATGAAAAAAGGAGGCGCTCCGCTATGGGGCGCCTCTTTTTATTAGGATTTCTGAGTGCTCTGAAAACTCCTAACTGTGCACGTAGGTGCCGATGGGCTCACCGTCGATCACCTTTTTCAGGTTGCCTACTACATCCATGTTGAAGACATAGATGGGCAGGTTGTTGTCGTTGCACATCACCACTGCGGAGAGGTCCATCACCTTCAGGTTGCGCTCGAGGATTTCCTCATAGGTGATGTCGTCGAACTTCGTCGCCGTGGGGTCCTTCTCCGGGTCGGCGGTGTAGATGCCGTCGACGCGTGTGCCTTTGAGCATTACGTCGGCCTCTATCTCCACGCCGCGCAGTGAGGAGCCGGTGTCGGTGGTGAAGTAGGGTTGTCCGGTGCCTGCGGAGAAGATGCACACCTTGCCGTTTTCCATCTCCTCGATGGCTTTCCATTTGCTGTAGAACTCACCGATAGGTTCCATGCGGATGGCGGTGAGCACCTTGTTGGCCACGCCCTCGACAGTGAGTGCCGAACTCAGCGCCAATGCGTTGATGACGGTAGCAAGCATGCCCATCTGGTCGCCTTTCACACGGTCGAATCCCTGTGCCGTTCCTTTCAGTCCGCGGAAGATGTTGCCACCGCCTATGACGATGCCTATCTCCACGCCCATGTCGTGCACCTCTTTGATTTGCCGTGCATAGTCAGCCAGCCGTTCCGGGTCGATGCCGTGACCCTGTTTTCCCATGAGGCTCTCGCCACTGAGTTTCAGAAGTATTCTCTTGAATCTTGCCATAAATATTATAGGTTTGAGGTTTGAGGTTTGAGATTTGAGGTTTGAGGTTTGAGATTTGAGGTTTATCATGCTGCGTATGATGAACATCGGCTTGCACGATGTTTGAAGTCTCTAATTTTCAATTTTCAATTTTCAATCTTCAATTTAATACATCGGTGGTGAGAAGGCATCTTCGATGTGCTCGATTTGTGCCTCCTGTCCGCTTCCCACCACGGAGATGATGTCGAAACGCACGTCGCAGTTTACCTGATAGCGTTGGATATAGGCGTTGGCGGCTGCGGCGAGGTTGCGTATCTTGCGCCAGTCGACGGCCTCTTCGGGCTGGGTGTATTCGGTGTCGCGCCGAGTTTTCACTTCCACTATTACCAGCACGTCGCCATCGGGAGAGAGGGCGGTGAGGTCGAGGTCGCGATGCCCCATCTTCCAATTGCGGTGGCAGATGGAATAGCCTTTCTTGGTGAGGTATTCCTCCGCCATGCGCTCGCCCCAGTGTCCGAGGTCATTGTGTGATGCCATGAGATTATTGTTTTTTTTCTAGATGGGCTAGATGGGCTAGATGGACTAGATGGACTAGATGCTCTAGATGGACTAGATATACTAGATGATGAGCAAAATTAGTTTTTTTTTCTGAAACTATGAAATTATTGTTGGAGGATTTTGCTTTTTCATGGATTTGCGCTAATTTTGGCATCATCACATATAGTATTCTCAGCAAATGAAACCATCTACAGAATCCCCATCGCAGCAACAGATTGATGAGCAGATGATGCGCAAAGCCTTGGCAGAGGCCGAGCAGGCGCGTGCCGAGGGCGAGATACCCATCGGTGCGGTGGTGGTGTGCAGGGGAAGGGTGATAGCCCGTGCCCATAACCTCACCGAGACTCTCCACGACGTGACGGCGCATGCCGAGATGCAGGCCATCACCGCTGCTGCCAACCTGCTCAACGGTAAGTACTTGAATGAATGCACGCTCTACGTCACTGTGGAGCCGTGTGTGATGTGTGCGGGTGCCTTGGGATGGGCTCAGGTGCCACGGGTGGTCTACGGCGCTCCCGATGAGAAGCGGGGCTACCATGCCTTTGCCCCACGTGCCCTTCATCCCCGCTGCACCGTGGTGGGTGGTATCCTGGAAGAGGAGTGCCGGCAACTCATGCAGGATTTCTTTAAAGAGAAGAGGTAGTTTTTTATAGTGCCTATAGGAACTATAGTAACTATAGGCACTATAGTATCTATAGAAACAACAATCCCCTGGCTCGATGCCAGGGGATTGTTGTTTCTAAAAGCGGGTGAGGTTTATGGCTTGGTGCCTATGCTTGTGCCGTTGATTTCGGCATATTTCACGGTCTTGATACCTGTTGCTCCGAAGTATTTCTCGATGTTGCCATTGAGAAGCACTTGCTTGCCTAGGTTGCCGGGGTTGTCTTGCAGGTTGAGGCCTGTGCGCACGGCTCCTGAAGGCAACTGCACGGGCATGCAGTTGTTTACGTTTGTCTCGGAGGGGGAGTCAGCGATGAGGAGGTTGGTCTTCACGTCGCAGCCATCGGCGGTGAAGTGTGCGCCCTCGGCGAGCACCTGTCCCGATACGTAGCCCACGATGTAGGCCTTCACATACACGCTCGTGCCCGAGCCTGCTGCCACGGCAGAAGAAACGGTGTAGGGGTTGCTGTAACTTCCTGCGTCGCCGGTGTCTCCGCCGCCGCCACCGCCGCCGCCGTCCTCGGTCTTGCCGTTGAGCGAGTAGAGGTGTGCCTTGCCAGCCACTGTTTCAGGAGTGTTATTGCGATAATTCATCAGTTGGCCATATATAATGACTTCGTCGCCTACCTTGATATCGGTTTGGCCAGCCTCGTACTTCTTGTTACCCAGATAGAGGACGCGGAAGCAGTAGAACTCGCCATTCTGTGTGCCATCTTCTGAGATGTAGAAGGAGGCGTTGCCATAGGTGCCACCCTCGGTGAAGGTGCCTTTGTCTGCGATGCGTGAAATCTTACCTTTTACATAGACATCACCAGTGGTTTCGTAGTTGTCGTTGCTGGTCCATGTGAGGTTCTTCACGGCATTGGCAGCGCCTAACGGATTATACGGGTCGTTGAGTGTACCAGAGCCTTTGGCTTCACCGGTGCTGCCACCGCCGCCGCCACCACCTTCGGTGTTGCCGTTGAGCGAGTAGAGATATGCCTTGCCAGCCACTGTCTCGGGAGTGTTGCCGCGATAGTTCATCAGTTGACCGCATATAATGACCTCGTCGCCGACCTTGATGTCGGTCTTGCCAGCCTCGAACTTCTTGTTGCCCAGATAGAGGACGCGGTAGCAGTAGAACTCGCCATTCTCTGTTCCGTCTTCAGAGATATAGAAGGAGGCGTTGCCATAGGTACCGCCCTCGGTGAAGGTGCCTTTGTCTGCGATGCGTGAAATCTTACCTTTTACATAGACATCGCCAGTGGTGTCGTAGACGTCGTTGCTTGTCCATGTGAGGTTTTTCACTGCATTAGCAGCACCTGCGGGATTATACGGGTCGTCGAGTGTGCCCGAGCCTTTGGGGGTGCCGGTAGAGCCGCCACCGCCACCTTCGCTCTTGCCATTGAGCGAGTAGAGGAAGGCTTTGTTTTGCTGGGTTTCCAACGTACCGTTGTAGTTGGTCACCTTGCCGCAGACGATGACCTCGTCGCCCTCTTTGAGCAGGTCGCCCGAGGTGTATTTCTTGTTGCCCAAGTAGAGCGCACGGTAGACGGTGAAGGTCACTTTGCTTGTTCCGTCATCGGAGATGTAGAAGGTAGCGTTGCCATACTGGGCGGTGTAGTTTTCGCGGATGCTTGCCACCTTGCCTTTGATATAGATGTCTTGCTGGCTTTCCTCGCCCACTTGCAGTTTCTCTGCAAACTCGATGGCAGCTGCCACGTTATAGGGGTCGGCCTGTGTACCACTGCCGGCAGGGTCGACAGTTTGCTCAGGAGTGGGGTCGTCGGGCGTAGGCAAGTCGAACGGAGCAGGCACGTCTTCGCAACTCGCCATGAACATGGCTGTCATAGCCATGACAAAGAATGAATAAAATAACTTTTTCATGTTTATTTCGATTTTTGTTTTTATTATCTTGGGTTTTCCGCATAGTCCGGGTTTTCCGGAGTTTTCGGGTTATTCATATTGCTTTAGGGAGCGGGTTGTATGTCATCGATGGTGCGGAGCAGGATTTGCCAGGTGTTGCGGTAGCGGGTGAAGATACCCGTGACGTTCACTTTTCCTGTGGGCATCACATTCCCGGCAAAATCGGCATATGTACTCGTGCGGAGCACCAATGCACTGCTGCTGATGTCTTTGAAGTTGCGGTTGGCGCAGTTGGCGGTAAGAGGCACGCTGCCGTCGTCGGGAGCGAAGACGGCCTTGCCGTCAGCGGCTTGCAGTTCCACGTCTCTGATGGTCATCAGTCTGCCACAGTTGGCAGCGATGTAATTGGCATTGGTCAACAGGTTCTTGTCGAACTCTATGGGAGTCACGCTCGACGGTTCTACTTTGCCGAGGAGTTTGAAGTGCTCGTTCCAGATGAAGCGGCTCATGCGGCTCACGTATGTCGACCCGCTGGCACTGGTGTAGGGAGTGCCTATTTCGCCCTGTTGTCCGTAAGCACCGATGTAGAGACCTTTCAGGTCGACGAGGATTTCCTGTCCCACTGGCAAGTATCCGTAGATGCCGCCCTGTGCGATGCAGATGATGAAAGCCGAAGTGCCGTCGTCGATGAACACCTGGTTGTAGATATTACCTTGTATGTCGTTACCAGTGACGGTACCTTTGATTTTCAGGTCTTCTTCGATGAGTTTCATGCCGTTGTTCATGATGACGGTGCTGAATTTTGTCTTCAGGTCGGCAATGCTGATCACGTTGGTCTCCGTGATGCTGTTGTTTCCGTAGGGCGACACGCTCAGGTCGGGTGCGTCGAAACTGTCTTTATCGGCCATGCACGACGACAGCAGTGCTACGAAAGCGAGTATGATGATGTTTTTGAAATCTTTCATGTCGGTAAACTTTTAGAATCTAAAGGTCAGGTTAAGCATGCCGTTGATGCCGTATGCATAGTATTTCTTGGGGTTGAGCGAGAACTTATAGGCACGTGCATTGTTCTTCACGGTCTGTCCGTTCTCCTCCTTCACGGTGTAGTCGCTGCGGCTTTGCTCATATCCGCCGGTGCATATCTTCAGGTTGTTGAGGATATTGGTCAGCATCAGGTTGATGGAGAGTTGGCGGCCATGTCCAAGACGGATAGTTCTACCGATGGAGCCATCGAGCATGAACCCACCCTTACCCTTGGCTTGGTCGGGCACGATGAACTCGCCGTTGTTGTCGACATTGCCCATTGTGGTGAGCGTGGTCTGGTAGCGGTAACTGGGCGAGTAACTCAGGTAGATGCGGTCGTAGTAGTTGGCTTTCAGGTCGATGAACCATCCTCCGCCGTGGTAGTCGAGAATGACGCTACCTGCGGTGAGTGGTGTGCTGGCCTCGTGCATGCCCTTGTTCATTACGATGTCGTCGGTATAGGTGGCCTTTGTAGAGTTCATGTAGCGCACCTTGGCGTTGTTCAGGTTCTCTGCCTCGCTGATGGTACCGAGGAGGATGACGTTGAACGATGAGGTGACCTTGTAGTTGAGTCCGAGTTCCACACCGTAGTATCTCTTGGCGATGTCGGTAAGCGAAACATACGAGAACGAGTTGATGTCGTCGAAGTAGAAGTTCTGCCATTCGGTGACGTGGCTCAGGTAGTCGTAGTAGGCATTAATGTTAAGATGTACACGAGAGTTCTGGAATTGGTAGCCCACTTCGCTGCTGAAGATGCGCTCGTTGCGCAGGTTGGTCACGAAGTCGTTGTTCATCTCAGGCGACACGAAGGCGGTAGTGATTTGTGGTGCCCTGTGCTCGTAGCCGATGCCGACGAGGAGGGTGCTTCCGCCGCCCAAGTTGAGGTTGCCACTGAATTTTCCGCCGCCCGATACGAAGTGGGCGGTCTTGCTCTTGCCGAGGGAGTTGTCGGCGAACATACCGTTTCGCATGTTTCCCTCACGCTGCATGCCGTCGTAGTTCACCTTTCCGGAGATGCTGTAGTGCAGTGGACCGAAGTTCTCGGTGTAGTTGCCCCAGAGCACACCACGGCGGGCATGGAGGTTGTAGTCGTAGCCGAAGGTGTCGCCCTCGCCAATGACCTGATTGGGATGGTCCATGTCGTACTGCACGGCAGCCGATGTGCTGGAGTAATTGCCCAGGGCATAGGTGTTGATGTTGTGGTAGGTCTTGGCTCCCAGCAAGTCGTCCATAGTCTTGTAGTGCATACCCTTGTTGGCACCCAACTGGAATCCGATGTTGAGGTGCGACTTGGTGGTGAGCACCTTGTGCAGGGTGGAGGCCAGTGTGAGGTAGATGTTGTCGTTGTTTTTTGCTTCAACGAAGTACATGGCGTCGGCACCTTGTGCATTGGCATTCTGGTTGGCCCAGTAGAGGCGGTCCCAGTTAATCTGGCGGTTGGCTTTTGATGCCTTGAGGAACTGATAGACGGTGTTGAAGTCGTCCACGCCTTGTGCCGTGCGGTTGTGGTCGTCGTCTTCATCCCATACGTCGTAGTAACTACTGGGGAGGTTCTTCCAGTAGTCGGGCTGGGGATTGTCGGCGTTGTTGTAGTTCAGGCGCGTGCTCTTATACATGCTGTACTTGCCGTGAATCGTAGTGATGAGTCGGGTGTCGTGGTTGATGTTCCAGTCCCACGTGAAGAGTCCGCTCGGGGCGAAGTCGTTGATTACACGAGAGTTGCGCTTCTTGCCGTTCTGGTATCCCCAATAGGGGTTGTATTGGTAATTGTTGGCAATCCAGTAACTTTCATCGGTGGCTGCACCCTGACCGGCCCTCTCTGTGGGGTTACCCCAGGTGGCGAGGGTGAAAGAATGATTGCCGGAGAGTTTTTGGATGCCGAGGTAGTAGGAGAGAGAGTTGTAGAATGTACCTTCCACATTTCCCTCGTTGCCCCATCGGTATCCCAGGCTGGCGGCAAAGGCCCATCCCTTCGAGTTGAGTCCAGACCCATAGGTGTACATCGCGCGGACGATGTAGTTGCGGTTGGCACCGCTGAGCGACAGTTTATGTCCGGCAGCCACCTGTGAAGGTCGGAAGTTGTAGTTGTTGCTTCCTCCCATGGCAGGCATGGCGAAGTTGTTGTCCTCGAAGGGCAGTGTGGCGTCGAGATTTCGAGTCAGGTTGTTGATACCACCTACGTTGGAATATCTGAATTGTCCCGACTCCAAGTCGTTCATAGGCGCGCCATTGACGTAGATGTCGTTGTACTTTTGGTTGTACGCACGATACCTGAACCGTACTGGCGAGAATGTGTATCCCACTTCATTGGCGTATACGTTGGTATTGCTGTTGAGGATGGTCACGTTTTGCGACATATCGTCGTCTTCACCGAGTTGTGCTTCGGTGAACGTGAACAGCGCCTCGTCCAACGTACCGGTCTGCTCCAATGAATCAACCTCTTGCGCAAAGGCAAGTGGTGCGTAGCAGAGAGCAAACACTGCTAATTTCAGCTTCTTTTGCATTATGATGATTTTAGGTTAATATGATTGTTTGAGTGCAAAGTAACAAAAATATTTTGGAAAAAAGAAAGATTTATTGATTATTTTTTGCCAAAAATTACAATTTTCTCAATTTATTTTCCGATATTTGCAGAAGAAAATAACTTTACTTCATAGTCTATCGTGTGACTACATATATTAATTGCGCTAACTTAAACTTCTATGATATGAAAAAACTTATAATGATACTTGTCGCCATGATGGCTTTCGTGCCCAATGTGTCGGCACAGAAGAAATACGCTGTCTATGGCATCGGGTTCTACAACCTTGAGAATCTTTTTGACATCCAGCACGACGAAGGCAAGAACGACTACGATTTCCTGCCCGATGGCTCGTATAAATGGGATGAGTTGAAATACAACCACAAACTCCACAATATGGCTCGGGCCCTTTCCGACATGGGTACCGACATGTTGCCTATTGGATGTGCTGTCATCGGGGTATCGGAGGTGGAGAACAGCCATGCCCTCGACGACCTCGTGGCACAGCCCGAGTTGGCAGAGAGAGGCTACAAATATGTGCATGTCGAGGGTCCCGACCGAAGGGGTGTAGACTGCGCCTTGCTCTACAATCCCTCGCTCTTCACCGTTCGCGACGTGAAGTTGGTGCCCTATGTGCAGGAACTTGCTGCCGACAGTGCCTACTTTACCCGTGGTTTCCTCACAGTCACCGGTACGCTGGCCGAGGAGAATGTGGCGTTCATCGTTTGCCATTGGCCCAGCCGTGCTTCAGGTTCGTTCTACCGAGAGAGTGGCGGACGCCAGGTGAAGGTGGTGAAAGACTCGCTGATGCGTGCCATACCCGGCATCAAGGTGATGGTGATGGGCGACATGAATGACGACCCGCAGAACCGCAGTATGGCAGTGGAACTGAGCGCCAAGCCCGAAATCAAAGATGTGACCGACAACGATATGTTCAATCCCTGGTGGAAAATTCTTGACAGCGGAACGGGAACGCTGAGTTATCAGGGAAGTTGGAACCTTTTTGACCAGATAGTGCTCTCTCCCAACCTCCTCGACCGCAACGGTACGCGCGACTACAGCACACTTACCTATATGAGATGCCAGATTCAGCGCCGCGACTACCTGCTGCAGAGTGAGGGACAGTATAAGGGCTCGCCGAAGCGTACCACCGCCGGTGGTGTATGGCTCGACGGCTATTCTGACCACTTGCCCGTGGTGGTGTATCTGGTGAAGGAGAAACCCTGAGCCTTGAGATGAGGACAGAAGTCCCCTTGGAGTGCCATCCGTGGCAGCCGTTCTTGCCCGAGCACACCAGAGTGCTCATGCTTGGCAGTTTCCCGCCGTCACGTCAGCGGTGGTGCATGGATTTCTTCTATCCCAACTATATCAACGACATGTGGCGCATTTTCGGGCTTTGCCTGTATGGCGATGCGCAACATTTCGTGGACAGCAGTAAAAAGGCATTCCGGCTCGACGATATCAAGGCGATGCTCCAGGAGCGCGGTGTGGGACTTTACGACACGGCACGTGTGGTGAGACGCACCAAGAACACGGCTTCCGACAAAGACCTCGAGGTGGTGGAAGCCGTGGATCTTGTGGACCTGTTGGGCAGGATTCCTGAATGCAGGGCCGTGGTGACTACGGGCCAGAAAGCCACCGACCTCTTCACGGCACAGATGGGTATATCACAGCCCAAGGTAGGAGGCTATGTGGAGTTCGCTTTCCCCATGGGCGATATGGGAGGCACGTCGCGCACCTTGCGCCTCTATCGCATGCCGAGCAGCAGCCGGGCCTATCCCATGCGGCTCGACCGTAAGGCAGCCTTCTATCAGCCACTTTTCGACCAGTTTCTATCTATTTAAATACACTACTAAATTATGACAATCATTGGAATCGCTGGAGGAACAGGGTCTGGAAAGACCACCGTAGTAAGGAAAATCGTACAGGCCTTGCCGCCGCACTATGTCACCGTCGTGCCACTCGACTCTTACTACAACGACACGTCGCACATGACAGAGGAGGAGCGTCATGCCATCAACTTCGACCATCCTGATGCCTTCGACTGGAAGTTGCTTACCAAGCAGATCAACATGCTGCGAAACGGTCAGGCCGTGGAGCAGCCCACCTATTCGTATATCCTCTGCAACCGCTTGAAGGAGACGGTGCATGTGGAACCGAAGCCAGTGATTATCATCGAGGGTATTATGACGCTCATCAACAAGAAGTTGCGCGATATCATGGACTTGAAGATTTTCGTCGACACCGACAGTGACGAGCGTCTCATCCGCAACATCCAGCGCGACGTGGTGGAGCGAGGACGTACTGTCGACGATGTGCTCGACCGTTATCTCAATGTGCTCAAGCCCATGCATGAGCAGTTTATCGAGCCCACGAAGAAATATGCCGACCTCATTATCCCGCAGGGTGGGGAGAACCTCAAGGGCATTGGTATTCTCTGCAAGTATATTGAGGGACTGGTGCCGAAGAAGATTAAAGATTAAAGATTAAAATTGGAAAATTATAGATTTTTCCCGAATTTGCGAAGCATTCTTTGAATTCGCAAATTCGGGATTGATGTTTTTTTTGCTAGATGGGCTATCTGGGCGGAATGGGCTATCTGGGCGAAATGGGCGGGCTATTCGATGTGCTGGAGGTTGCTTTCGTCTTTTTCCTCTGTGTATTCCACATATTCTCCTTCGTCGATGGGGAGGTTTTTCAGGCTCTTTTTCCTTCGTTGGTATATGGCCAGAGAATTGACGCATTCCGTCAGTCCGTAGATGATGAGGCATACGCCGATGATGACCAATGGCGTGGAGGCTGCTGCCATGGGCTTCACCAGGGTGAAGATGCCCGCGAGTAACAAGAGGATGGGCAGCACCCAGTAGCCAGCCGACAAGGGTCCGTAGCGGCGAGCGTTGATGAGGGTGTACATCTGATGGAGGGCACCGAGGATGACCACGATGGCGAGCACGTACATCAATGACGAGACGAATGTTCTCGGCATGATGGCGAGAATGACGCCCAACAGCATGCTGCCAATGCCTACGATGGGAAGGAACGGACGGGGATGGTCTACTACCTTTCCTTCAGCATCGATGGTTCGCTCTGAGCGGTGGAGACGCAACTTGTTCAGGTAGTCGAGGCATGAAATGGCTCCCGAGACGAAGAACAATACGCCGATGGCCACTGTTATCCACTCCACAGTGCTGTCGGGGGTGCGCAGGAGCAATACACCGATGGCGATGGCACAGAGCGCACGGAAAAAGGAACTGCCAATGATTTTCATCTTTACATCATGATTAGGATGCAAATATAGGGAAAAAATCCGATATTTTATCTATATTTGCAGCCAAATTATTTTATGGCTTATGACAACTCTACTGCTCGTGCGGCATGGCGAGACTTTTGACAATGTGAATCAGGTGATGCAGGGACAGACCCAAGGCCAACTCAATGAGAATGGCCGGGCTCAGGCCGAGGCGCTGGCTGAACAGATGGCCGGCCGCCATATCGATGCTTTCGTGGCTTCTGACCTGAAACGTTCTATCGACACCTGTGAGGTCATTGCCCGGCGCCATGACATGAAGGTGGTGACGACCCCATTGTTGCGCGAGCGCGACTGGGGTGACTTCACCGGACAGTTTATCCCCGACCTGAAGGACAAACCCTGGCCACCCAACGTGGAGTCGCTGGCAGCACTCAGGCAGCGGGCAAATGATTTCCTCGAGAAGATGCGCAGTGATTATCCTAACCAAACCGTACTCGCCGTGGGTCACGGCATTATCAACAAGGCTATACAGTCGGTGTTTTATGACAAGCCGATGCACGAGGTGCCGAGGATGACCAATGCCGAGGTGAGGGTGCTGGAGTTGTAGGACGAAAATAGGTATTTCCTGCATTTTCTTCTTTGTTTCCTTAATCTTCAAAAAATGTTTAATAAATGTTAACACTTTTCGGCTGCCCCCATGCAACACGAAGAGTATTAGTTTTTTTTATTACTAAAGTTTCGCAAGTAGCGAAGGACCTGCATGTTTTAACATAAAATTGGAATAAAAATAGCTTCGAAGTTTGTTCAACTCATTGGAAATGAGTAACTTTATAGTCGCCAAACAATAAAGTTCA
>Ga0256407_10000922_pt1 | contig 66305 bp, 58 predicted proteins | sample RumenRJG_04DNA_FD_193489 | JGI IMG/M metagenome (GOLD analysis project Ga0256407, IMG submission 193489) | Bovine rumen microbial communities from Lethbridge, Alberta, Canada - RJG_04 | ecosystem: Host-associated > Mammals > Digestive system > Stomach > Rumen | place: Canada: Alberta... | reverse complement strand
CTATTCATAGGGCTTCTCCTTATGGTATTTTTGTTTAGATTGGACACCTAAATTATACCAAATCAGAAGCTCTTTTTTCATCTATTAGATGAAAGCAACAGTATTAAAATATCAAGGAACTATGCGGCTTTATGCCGCTACCGATTCATTCGGTGAATAATATAGGCTAATGGTACAGAGATAAGCGTATTGGGAAATGTGGTGGATGAAGAAGCTTACATTTCTCTGACGGACATTGCAAAGTACAAGAATCCGGATAATGCTTCGCTTGTAATAGGCCATTGGATGAGGAATCGTTCCACCATCGATTTTTTAGGCCTCTGGGAGCAATTACATAATCCAGATTTTAAACCCACCGAATTCGGTAGGTTTAGATTTGAGTCCGGAGATAACGCATTTACACTTACTCCACAACAGTGGATAAGTGCAACTGATGCAATCGGGATAATCTCTAAATCAGGAAGGTATGGTGGTACATACGCTCACACGGATATCGCTTTCGAGTTTGCGTCATGGATATCTCCGGAGTTCAAGCTTTATCTGATAAAAGATTACCAGAGGCTGAAAAAAGATGAGTCTCAGAGGTTGTCTATAGGCTGGGATGCAAAAAGGGAACTGTCGAAAATTAACTACCGGATTCATATGGATGCTGTAAAGAGATTTCTGATCAGGCCGGATCTTACGCCGGAAGAAATATCATATAAATATGCATCGGAGGCCGATGTGCTCAATATGGCTCTTTTCGGGAAGACGGCATCTCAGTGGAGACAGCAAAAGACGCTGAAAATGGAGGGAACGCAGATGAAGTTTGATTTTATTATCGGGAATCCTCCATTATCAGGATGAAACTCTTGGAGATAACAAAGGCTTTATGATATGTCTACAAATATATTTGAACGGTTCATGAAAAGTTCTTAAAAATTTCGTCGAAACCAAGCCGGGTTTGTGGTATAATCTATGTGTATCAGTATGCCATCTCGGAGGAGTTAAGAAACCGGGGAGGCGTGCCGATATAAAGATTGGGAGCCTATGCTCCGAAACAGGGAGGAGAGCACGGTGGCTGAGAAGATACCGACCTATAAGGAAGTTGTGGCTGAACGCGATGCCTACAAAGCGGAAAATGAAGCCTTGAAGCGTGACCGCGTGAACCGTCAGGCTAAGAATTCTGTGTTCCTGAACCTTTTTATGCGCAAGGAGTACCAGCTGCAGCTATACAAAGAACTGTTTCCAGAGGACACGACGATCACAGAAACTGATTTGGAATTGGTCACGCTGGACAATGTGCTGACGATTCATCCCTATAATGACCTGGGACTTCTGGCCAGAGGGAAGCTCATAGTGCTGGCTGAGGCTCAGTCCACATGGAGTGTGAATATCATCTTCCGTCTGGCGGATTACTATTACGATTCTGCAATGAGCTATCTGGTGATGAGGAACACCGATCTGTACAGTTCCGTCAAGATAGATATTCCCGATGTGGAAGCGTTTGTGATCTACACAGGCAAGAAAAAGATCGACAAGGATGTTATTTCTCTGAATCAGGAGTTCTTTGGCGGGAATCCTGAAAAGCCGGAGTTTAAGGCGCGGATTATCCACGGTGAATACAGAGGTGGGATCATCGAAGAGTATATGGGCTTCTGCCGTATCTGGGATGAACATGTGCTTGCCGCGAAAACGCCGGAACAGAAACAGGAAGCCGTAGCCATAACGATAGACCTTTGCATCGAGAAAGGGTATCTTGCCGAATTCCTTCAGGCACACAGAGCGGAGGTGGAAAAGATTATGATGACGATGCTAAGTCCGGAATATGTAAAGATGGCGTCTGAAAGGACGGAGAAGATTAAGGAAGATATCAGTTTTGGGAGATATGCGGGAATGGAAGAACCGCAGATAAAAGAACTGATTATCAAACGCTATGACCTCACACCGACATATGCCCAGAATTTTCTGGACGATGATTCCGACCCGGAAGATTCCAGACCGTGGGCGCTGTGACCGATGGAACACAGTAAAAAATTCATTAAAAAATAACCAGAAAGGGGTTGACAGTATGCCGCAGTTCGCTACGCTCTTGTGGAACCCAAAAATGTCGAGATCGAAAAAGCAGTCAACGTTAAGGCAAAGGTAAACGAAAACGACAAAATCGAGATCAACATCGAAAGCATGAGCAAAAATACCGGCTAAAGCTGACATATGATTTCGGTCTGACCAAAACGATCACAGTCAGGGTGAAAAAAGCGGCCAGATAAGGACGGATAAGAAATTACATATTCTGTAAAAAAAGAACTCCCACCGCAGGAAACGCGGAGGGAGTCCTTTTTTATAAACGCTATGGGGATGCGTATATATCATCCTTTAACTGCACCCTCGATCATTCCGTTCATGATCTGCCTCTGAGCGAAGAGGAAGATGATGATCATGGGAATGATGGCAAGCAGGGCGGCTGTCAGGATCAGATCCCACTGTTTAACATAGGAGCCCACAAAGGCCTGAACTGCAACGGGAAGGGTCTTTACCTTTCCGTTCTGCCCCAGCATAAGAGAGGGCAGAAGGTAGTCGTTCCAGATCCACATGCCGTTCAGGATCGTAACCGTCGTGATGACCGGCTTTAAGAGAGGGAAGATGACCCTGAAAAAGGTTCCTTCGGGGGAGCAGCCGTCGATGGCGGCAGCCTCCTCAAGGTCATAGGGAATACCCTTGATGAAGCCTGTGAGGATGAACACGGTCATGGCTCCGCCGAATCCGCAGTAGGCAAAAACGATGCCGGGTATGGACTGGAGCATGCTTATGCCGACGAATTTTCCCACATCACGGAAGGTGGATATCAGCGGGAGCATGACAACCTGGAAGGGTATGATCATGGAGGCAATGAAGATCATGTAGATCACGGTTGCCCACTTTGTCTTGTTGTTGCGGCTGATGACCCAGGCGGCCATTGAGCCGAAAAGGGCAAGGAGCACAAGGGAGATGACAGTCACTACCAGGGAGGTCTCAAAGGCATACCAGAAGTTAAAGTTGGAGTTGTTGACAACTGCCGAAAGGTTTGCCTGAAGCTGTGCAAAAGAAGCTCCCACCGCACTTATGGGATTTTCAACAATGCTGTTCTGTGCCTTGAATGCATTCAGCACCACAAGATAAAAGGGAAACAGCACGTAGACTGCGATCAGGGTTCCGATTATCGTAAATATGATGCGTCTTGTTCTGACGCCTTTTCCTACCAGTCTTCCTTCTTCCATTATAATTCCACCTCCTTCTTATTCGAGATACGAACCTGGATCAGGGATACACAGGCAAGTATGATAAAGAACAGCACGGCCTTTGCCTGACCGAGTGCATAATTGTTTTTGGCGATAGCGGTGTTATAGATGTTAAGTGCCAGCATCTGGGTTCCGTTTGAAAGGTAGCTGCCCAGGAAGTTGGGAACGGAGCCGGTACCGTTTGTCAAAGCCATGTTAACATCGAACTGCTTGAAGGCAGAGGTCAGGGTCAGGAAGGTACAGATCGTGAAGGTGGATGCCAGCATGGGTATCTTAACCTGGAACAGGGTCTGTGTGGTGTTTGCACCGTCGATCTTGGCTGCTTCCAGCACATCTCCGGGAATCTGTGTGAGACCCGTGACATAGATCAGCATGATGTAGCCGGCATACTGCCAGAGGTAAACCACGATGATGGCTGCCAGAGCAGTGTTTGTCTTAACAAGCCAGGAAATTTTGGTGACATTTATGAGAACGTTGCTGAAAACGAACTGCCATATGTAGCCCAGAACGATACCGCCGATCAGGTTGGGGAGGAAGTAGGATGCCCTGAAGAATCCCACGCCTCTCATTCCGGAGGTGCATAAGAGAGCCAGCATGAAAGCAACGACATTTACAAGGATCATGTTCATCACAACAAAGATGAAGGTTATGAGGATGGACCAGATGAAGGCCGGATCCTTAAACATTGAAATGTAATTGGAAAAACCTACAACCTGGGTAAAACGGATGCCTGTCCAGTCGGTGAAGGAATAGCAGATACCCAGAAGAAGCGGGATGATCACTGTTACCGCAAAGGTGAAAAGTAGCGGGAACAGGAAAATTATGTAAACTATTTTTCTGTGATTTTTAAGTGTAGGGAAGACATAGAGCCCTACGAAGAATGAAATCATGCCGATGACCAGCATCGGTCCCCTGGCTGCCATCTGACTGCCTGAGAAGTCCATGATCAGAGCCGCAGCCAGCAATACGATCCCTCCGATTAGGAGGATCAGGGATAAGACCCTCTGACCCGTCGAATTTTTAACCATATATACACCCCCATTATTTGTGAGCCGCTTTAGCGGCTTGCCTGCTTGCCGCCGCGCACCTTTAGGTGCCTCTAATCGGCGGCAATCCTATTTGTGAGCCGCTTTAGCGGCTTGCCTGCTTGCCGCCGCGCACCTTTAGGTGCCTCTCATCGGCGGCAATCCTATTTTGTGAGCCGCTTTAGCGGCTTGCCTGCTTGCCGCCGCGCACCATCAGGTGCCTGCGAACTTTTTTTACTGTGACAACGTGCGGGCGGCTTAAGCTGCCGCCCGCACATTACCTGAAACTTTAATTATCAGTCAGCGTAATACTGTCCAACAACCTGCTCAACAGTCTTTGTAAATGTCTGAGCATCCGGTATCGTGCCAAGTGCAAAATCAAGGTAAACCTGTCCGAGTGCGTTCTGATCAAGGCCGGCCTTGTTCTTGAGCCAGTGCCATGAAGAGGTCTTGCCTGCTGCTGTGTAGTCGGAGATGGTCTGGGCAAAAGGATCGTCAGCTACATATGTGCAGCTCTTGAAGGGGCTGATGAAGCCTGCATCCTTAACCAGGATCTCCTGTCCTTCGTCCTCTGCAAGCCACTGAAGGAACTTAAGGGAATCTTCCTTGTTCTCGTTATCGAAAACTGCCCACCATGAAGGAGAGTTTGTAAGGATTGTGTCGATGCCTTCCTCGAATGCATAAGGGATCATTCCGCACTTGAAGTTTCCTGCCTCTGCATATGCATCTGCATCATCGCTTGTCATTGTTGCGCCGATCCATGAACCCTGTGTTACGAAAGCATATTTTCCGGAAGAGAATCCGAGAATCTGCTGGTCATAGGTTCCTGATGTAAGAAGCGCCGGATCGGAATACTGATTGAAGAGAGCGATCATCTCTGCATAGTGCTCAAATCTGTCTGTGTCGATCTTTCCGCCGTCAGCCAGCATATCGGAATAGGTGGTATCATCACGCTTTAAGCCGGAATCGATGTAGTTTGCAAAGCTGTGTGAGCCTGTTGACCAGTAGAGATCCTTTGCTTCGCAGCACCAGCCGATAACAGCCGTAAGACCTAACTCATCCTTCTTGGAATCAAGGGTCTCAAATGCCTTCTTCATGGAATCGGGACCTGTGATGGACTTGGGATCAACCCCTGCCTTCTCAAGAAGGTCTGCGTTATATGCAAGACCGATAGCTTCTGTGGTGTAAGGGAAACCGATGGTTCCGTAGTCCTTGCTGACATATGCAGCATCTGTGTCGCTTGCCCACTTCTCACCGCTCATGTCAACGAGAAGTCCGTCCCAGTTGCCGAAGTCGTCATCGCTTCCGCAAACGAAGATGTCGGGCATGTTGTCTGCCTGATACTGACCCTTAAGGGTATCCTGGATGTTAACACCGCCGCCCATGGACTCGATGGTAACCTGAATGCCTGATTCCTCGGTGTACTTCTTGGCTGCGTCCTTAAGCATGGCATCAACCTCGATCTTTCCGTTTACAAGACGGATGCCCTCTCCGTTAGAAGCAGCAGCGGGAGCTTCAGCTTCAGCTTCACCGGCATCAGCAGCGGGAGCCTCGGCAGTTTCTTCAGCAGCAGCCTCGCCGCCGTCAGCAGCGGGAGCAGCCGTACCTGCAGCTTCGCCACAGGCTGTCAGAGAGAAGATCATTGTTCCGGCCATGATAAGAGCCAACACTTTCTTTTTCATAAATTTCCTCCTTAAAGTGAATAGAAATGTATAATTGGTTACTTTTCCGCAAAAGTTACAAACCTTTTGCGCTTAAGTTGACTAAATATTATACTTCTTTCACAAAAAATGCAAGAGGAAATTTAAAAAAATACAGGGTTTGTCATTTTGCACAAAGCGTTTTGCTTTTTAATATACATTATGCCAATATGTCTTTTTTCTTATCAGTTTGTTTTGATATCGGGCCTTTAACACCTCCCTTCCTGCTGCTTTACTATGGTTACTGCTTACGTGGTCAACCAGACCACGTAAGCAGTAACGGGTTCGGCACATGAGAATTGCCTTCGGCGGAGGTGTCCGAACCTGCTAAATTTACATATTTGCCCGTAGCTACTCGACTCCATCAGCATACTGATGTCGCTCGTGGCTCGGGACTGAACAGTAACTTACTATGAACTTCAAGCACCGCCGCCTGCCAGCCCTTCAGCGTCAGACTGTCTTCCGTCAGGCTGACTTCAGGCAGGTTACTCAGCACCACCTTCTTTACCTTTGACGGTAAAGGAAGCACCTGTTCCTCCTCCTGAAAATTCCCGGCTATAAGAAGGACCGATGAGCCTTCCCGTCTGAGATAGGCCATGATATTGTGCTTGTCCTCAAGGCAGGGCTCAAAATCTCCGTAGGTTAGGGTGTCCGAATATTCACTGTCCTTCCTTAGTGTGATCAGTTTCCTGTAGTAGTTGAACACGGAATCCGGATCTTCTCTCTGGGCTTTAAGATTAAGACGGGTGTAGTTGGGGTTCACCCTGAGCCAGGGACTTCCTGCCGTAAAGCCGGCATTTTTGCCCTCATCCCACTGGAAGGGAGTTCTGGCATTGTCCCGTCCGTATTTTTCAATGACCTTCAGTGCTTCTTCCCGGCTGAGACCTGCATCAAGAGCCACCTTATAGGAGTCGATGGAGGAAATGTCGTCCACCTCGTCGATGGAGGAAAGGTGAATGTTTTCCATCCCAAGCTCCTGTCCCTGATATATCCAGGGAAGACCGTGAAGGAGGAAATACATGGTCGCAAGAAGTTTCTTTCCCGTGTCCGTTCGACCCTCATCAGGCAGATAGCGGCTGACGCCTCTTGGCTCATCATGGTTTTCGATGATGTTTGATATGAAGCCGACCTTTGACACCTTCTTCTGGGTTTCAAAAACACAGCTTTTATAGTCGTCCGGGGTAATGTCTTTATAGGCATGCCAGCCTGCAATGTCTCTTCCGAAGATGTTTTCCGAAAAGTCATACATTGAGCTGAAATATCCGTTTTCGCCGATGAAGTCCGGCAGCTCTTCGGGCTTTTCGTTAAATACCTCTCCCACAGTGAAGGAATCGTGGGGTCTGAAGGTCTTGTTCCTCATCTCCCCCAGGAACTTGCCGATTCCCGAGGCTTCGGCCAGCATGTTGTCTATGGATGAAAGACCGTCATCCCTGTCCGGGGGATAGCTCCTGAAGGGAATGGCCTTCTTGATGTTTATGATGGCATCCAGCCTGAAGCCGTCAAGCCCCTTGTCCAGCCACCAGTTGATCATCTTGTAGACCTCTTCCCTGAGATCGGAGTTTTCCCAGTTTAAGTCCGGCTGCTTTTTGTGGAAAACATGAAGATAAACCAGGTCTTCGTGCCCCGGCAGCTTTTCCCAGACAGATCCTCCGAAATAGGACCGCCAGTTTGTGGGAAGCTTTCCTCCCGTCTGCTTAAGATCCTTGATATAGAAGAACTTCCCGTATCTTCCCTCCGGATCCGCACAGGCCTTCTTAAACCATTCGTGCTCGTCTGAGCAGTGGTTGACCACCAGATCCATAAGGATATAAAGACCCAGGCTGTGTGCCTTTTTCAAAAGCTCATCCATGTCCTCCATGGTTCCAAAGCGGGGATCGATGGCCTGATAGTCTGAAATGTCATAGCCCTGGTCGGCAAGAGGGGAGGCATAGACAGGAGAGAGCCAGATTATGTCAACCCCAAGTTCCTTTAAGTATTCAAGCTTCTGGGTTATGCCCTTTAAATCCCCGATGCCGTCTCCGTTTGAGTCGTAAAAGCTTTTCGGGTAGATCTGATATGCGATCTTTTTGTGCCACCATTCTTTTTTCATAGTAATCTTTACCTCTGTATATATTACTTTTCCGGGCATAGCCGGGGATCCTGATCACACGATGTTCTGGTGCACCGAATGATAATTAACCGGGTTAATGCCTAAGCAGTCAGCCGGACCAAGTAAGCAGTAACGGGTCCGGTACATGAGAACAGCCTTCGGCGGAGGTGCCGAACCTGCTAAATCTACATAATCTGCCTGCAGCCATTTCACTCCGTCAGCAAAGCACCACTCTTGCCTCGTAGGGTTTCAGGATGCCTTTTTCATGCTCTTTGTAGTTTGAGATGAGTTCATCCCCCGAAAGGTCATCAAAGAGGGTGCAGGCCTGGTCTTTTTCCGTCCAGTTGCAGGCAACGATCAGCCTTCTTCCCTCAAGCTCGCGCTCGTAGGCATAAACCGTGTCGCTTTCTTCCATCAGGGGCCTGAAGTTTCCGTAGACAATGACCGGATTTTCGTGGCGGAGTCTGATGAGCTTCTGATAGTAATGGAAGACGGAGTCCCTGTCTTCAAGAGCCTTTACCGAATTTATCTTCCTGTAGTTGGAATTTACGGGGATCCAGGGGGTACCCTTTGTAAAGCCTGCGTTTTCCGTGGAATCCCACTGCATGGGTGTCCTTGCATTGTCCCTGGCCACGGCATCAAAGCATTTAAGCATCTCCTCCGGGCTTGCTATGGCATTATCCGTCACATACTGCTTATAGGCGTTTATCTCCTCAATGTCCCGGCAGTCTTCCACGGATGCAAAATGAGTGTTTGTCATGCCCAGCTCCTCGCCCTGATAGATGTAGGGAGTTCCCTTCATCATATGAAGGCAGGTGGCCAGCATTTTGGCGGATATGACTCTCCATTCGGGGGAGTCGTTGCCGAATCTCGAAACTGCCCGGGGCTGGTCGTGGTTATCCCAGTAGAGGCTTCCCCAGGCTTTTCCCTCAAGCTCTGTCTGCCACTTGTTGAGGATCTCCCTGATGGAGGACATTTTTGGATGGGCATAGCCCCATTTTCCCACAACGCTGTTTTCGGACTTTGTCAGATCCGTGTGCTCAAAATGAAAGACCATTCCAAGCTCGGTTCCTTCGGAGTTGGCATATTTTTTTGCTTCGTCTATGGTTACTCCCGCAGCCTCGCCCACGGTCATAATGTCATATTTTGAAAGCACACGGCGGTTCATCTCCTTGAGATAGTCATGGACATGGGGACCGTTGCAGACAAAGGGGCTGAGGTCACCGTAGAGACCGTCGGTCACCGGACCGTCAGGATATGCCGGATCCTTTGAGATCATGCTGATGACATCCATCCTGAAGCCGTCGATCCCCTTTTTGCACCACCAGTCCATCATGTCAAAGACTTCATCCCTGACTTTGGGATTTTCCCAGTTTAAGTCGGGCTGCTTTTTTGAAAAGCAGTGGAGATAGTACATGCCGGTCTTTTCGTCAAATTCCCAGGCAGGACCTGAAAAGCAGGACTGCCAGTTGTTTGGAGCCTTTCCGTCTTTGGGTTCCTTCCAGATATAATAGTCCCTGTAGGGATTGTCCTTTGAACTCCGGCTTTCGATGAACCATTTGTGCTCATCGGAAGTATGGTTGACCACAAGATCCATGACGATCTTAATGCCGCGGCTGTGAGCCTCTTTAAGCATCCTGTCAAAGTCTTCCATGGTGCCGAACTCGGTCATGATGTCCCTGTAGTCGGAAATGTCATAGCCGTTGTCATCGTTAGGGGATTTGTAGACGGGAGAAAGCCAGATGACATCGATCCCCAGCTCCTTTAAGTAGTCGAGATGAGATGTTATTCCTGCTATATCTCCGATACCGTCGCCGTTGCTGTCAGCAAAGGATCGGGGATAGATCTGATAGACGACCGCTTCCTTCCACCATGCTTTTTTGTCGGGTGATGTGTACATATAAAACCTCCCTTAAAACCGAAATGGGTCCGGCACATTAAAACTGCCTCAGGCAAGGGTGCCGGACCCGTTAATATCAACTGTTTATTTAGTTTGCGTAGTAGTTTTCACAAACCTGTTCAAGAGTCTTTAAGAAGGTGTCCGCATCGGGGAAGTTACCCATTGCGTAATCCTGGAATACAACGCCTGTTGCGTTCTGTCCGATGCCTTCCTTCATTGAAAGCCAGTGCCATGCGGAGGTCTTGCCTGCTGCAGTGTACTCGGAGATGGTCTTTGCGAAGGGATCGTCCGGTGCGTGGGTATTTGAAGCATAGGGTGAGATGAAGCCGCAGTCCTTTGCAAGGATCTCCTGTCCGCCGTCATCCTTTGCACACCAGTCAAGGAATGCCTTGGCTGCTTCCACGTTGCCGTCCTTATAAACACCCCACCAGTTGGGAGAGTTTGTCAGGATCGTATCCTGTCCTTCGATGAAGGCATAGGGGATCATTCCGATCTCGAAATTGCCGGCTGCTGCGTAATCATCCTTGTACTGGTCGGTAAGAGAAGCGCCGATCCATGAACCCTGTGTCACAAAGGCATATTTTCCGCTTGCAAAGCCCTGAACCTGCTCATCATAGGTTCCGGAAACACCCTTGGGATCAGTATATTTGTTGAAGAGAGTCACCATCTCAGCCCAGGCCTTTGCACGCTCTTCGTCGAACTTGCCGCCATCATTGAACTTATCGATATAGGTCGTGTCGTCACGGGCAAGACCCTCGTCAAAGTAGGTTCCGAAAATGTGCTGTCCGGCTGTCCACCAAAGCTGGGCGGATTCTGTGTAGTAGCCCACAACTGCCGTAAGTCCAAGCTCGTCCTTCATGGAATCGATCTTTTCAAAGGCTGCTGCCATGCTCTCGGGTCCTGTGATGGACTTGGGATCAACGCCTGCCTTTTTAAGTATCTCTGAATTGTAGGCAAGTCCGATGGCCTCTGTTGTTGTGGGGAAACCGTAAACCACTCCGTCCTTTGTGTATTCGGCCTCGGTGTCGTTAACCCAGGCTTCATCGGAAAGATCTGCCAGAAGGCCTTCCCAGGTGGGATAGTGGATATCGCCTTCAAACACGAAGATGTCGGGCATGTCGCCTGCCTGGTAGTAGCCCTTTAAGGTTGCCTGGGTGTCGATTCCGCCTCCGAGGGACTCGATAACGACGGGGGTGCCTGAAACCTTCTCATATTCTGCGGCCAGCTTCTTAAGTCCGCTGTCAACCTCTACCTTGTTGTTCACCAGACGGATGCCGCCCTCCGGTGTTTGGGCGGGAGCAGCTGCCTGTGTGGAATCTGCTGCGCCTGCCTCTTCGGCTGCCGGAGCTTCTGCAGCGGGTGCTGCCGCGCTTCCGCAGCCTCCTAAGAGCATTGAGATCGCCGTGATGGCGGCCAGGGTAACTGATAACGTTTTCCTTTTCATATTTTCCTCCTTATTAAATGTGCCATATCTGTCTGCTCTTCACCCGGAGCCTTGTCGTCCGGCTTAAAGTGCACCGCAGATACAGGTTTTATGAGGTGTATAAACACCATGTTTAACACTGTTCCTTATTTGCCTTTGATTATCGGGGGTTAACCTGAAAAGGGGCAAGAGAGAAAAATATTGTTGGAAAAAGTGCACAAATGAATTGCGATTTTGATGTGCAAAAAGTATGGGCCAATAGATTTTTTAACTAAAATAGTTAAAAAACAGGTAAAATCCATGTGACAGTTAACTGGATTTTACTAAAATCGGGTGGGTTTCATTCAGGACGGGCTTTGGAGCTTTCCCTCCACTTGACCCTTGCGCCGATGTGCAGGGTTTCGTAGTCACCCCGGCCTTCCAGCAGTTCTATGAGGGACTGGGCGGCAAGGTAGCCTCTTTCATAGTTTGGAACCGTAACTGTTGTAAGACGGATATATCTTGAAATGATGACATCATCGAAGCCGGTGACTGAAATGTCCTCGGGAACCCTTATGCCTTCCCGCCTGAATTTCCTGATGGCGCCTATGGCCATCATGTCGTTGGCGCATACCAGGGCCTCCGGCATGCATTCTGAAAGCATCAGGAGGCGGGCTGCCTGGTCTCCGCTTTCTTCCATCCAGTTTCCCTCATAAAAATCCGTGCGTCTGCAGCTTAAACCCTTTTCCTGCAGTACGTCCTTAAAGGCCTTGAGCCGTTCCCTGTTATCGGGAGTGTCCAGACCTCCCAGCCAGGCAAAGGTCTTTAAGCCTCCCTTTACAAGCCCCTCGACCAGCTGATGCTGGGCAAGGTAGTTATTCACCACGATGCTTTTTATGCCATCGCCGGTGAGCTCCCTGTCGAGGACTATGATGGGATAGTCCCGGCTTGCCAGATCCACCAGGATCTTATCGTCACAATAGAAATCCATTGAAATGCAGCCGCAGGAGATGGAGGGATCCCTGTATCTTTTCAGATCCCTGTCGGATGAAACGAGGATGTTGTAGCCCTTTGAGAAAACGTAGTCACTGATCCCGTGAAGTATGTCGTGGTAGTAGAGGGTGGAAAAATCGCTGAAATGAAAGACTATGTTCTTTCCGGTGGAGGAAAGTCTGTCCCTCCGTCCGGGAAGATCGTAGCCAAGCTCTTCAGCGATCTTAAATATCTTCTGCCGGGTTTCCTCACCCACATTCTTTCTGTTGTTAAGGGCGTTTGAAACGGTGGCAACGGAAACACCGGCCTGCTTTGCAATATCCTTGATACCTGACATAAAACCTCCGGTCGTCACTTCTTCAGATCTGCAGGATGTCAGGGTCAGAGACCTCTTTGACCCTGAATCCATATACATATTGTAAGCATTTTAGCACTTTTGTTTTCAAAAAAAACCGTTCATCTTCTCGCTGATCAAACTGAGATCATAGAAATTCTCATAGGGATTCTCGCCCTCAGTAGTAAGGTCGGCATCAACAGGACAGCCAGAGTCAACACTTTCTCCGTCCTCGGTAATTGTTATGTTTGAAGCTGAAGAGACTCGTACACAAATACCTCCGGCAGCTGAATTACGGGTAGCACATGCTCCGCCGGTACTTCGCTGGCCCAGAATCATGGCGCCATGTTCATGCATAAACCACGGAAATGCATTACCGCATGAAAATGAGTAGTCACTGGTAAGAATACCGTAATTGTAATCTCTGTAGGAACTTACATCTTTATCATCAAACACACTATCAAAATTTATATCAACATCTGCCGTTTGCTTGTTGATTTGATCAGTAAACATATTAATATCACGGACATAACCTGTACCGCATAAAAGCCATTCAATCGCCAATAAGGCAGTATCATCTCCGCCACCATTACAGCTAATGTCTATAACGATATTTTTAATCTCAGGATTTTTTGAAGCACGCTCTATACCTGAGAGTACCGTTCCAAAGCTATCATCTTCAAGTGGTCTTGCTCCCTTGCCTGCATAGAAGTCCTTCCATCCGTCATTGTCGACCTCAAAGTGATCAAAGCGTATCATCGCAGTGTCGCCACTCTCAATATAATAGTCTCCGTTATAAATCGGTTCACGCACTTTCTCGCGCACCTCAAGATGTTCACCTTTGACGTTGACAAAGAAATCATAGTTGCCACCGTATTCCTTCGCCTTTAATTCATTGATAATACTTTGGGCTAAATCAAGGTCTGACATTTGAACATCAGCTGCATTTAATGAGGTATGGCCACCATCAGACAGCACACCATAATAAATATTGTTTAGTCCCGCAAAAAAGTTTTCAAAATCATTAGCGAGTAGCATCTGTTTGATTTCAGGATACTTCTCAGTGAGAACGTCATCAAGCTTTCTGTTTAGCAAGTCTTTGTGAATAAATTCCTGTCCCGGTTTGCCATACCACAAATCTATGTCGAAGCACAGCTCATTATATGTATATTCAGCCAGATCATCGGGACGATCTGCTTTTATTGCAGTTATATAGTCCTCATCATCGTAAATAGCGGAATCTTCTTGAAGATTACCCAAAACGTCCTTAACATATAATTTCTCGCCTGAAAAAACCACAAAATAATTGCTTGTAGTTGCAAAAAGATCAGTCAGAGTTGGCAATGGTGCGTATACACCAGTATCGTCACCACGCAGATCAATATTGTAATCCGAAAGAGAAAGAGTTTTTGGCGTGGCCTTCTCCGGGTCAGTAGTATCCACTGTCTTAACAAAAGGATAATCCTCGTCCACACCACCGACATCCGCAATTTGGAGATCATGTGCAAGAGTAATAAATTTATCTAAATTGTCAAAATACATAGTGTCTGCACCAACATCAAATACAGCCATATCGCCGTTGAAAGTGGTGAGCGTATATTGTCCGTCAGAGTGAGTGAACGATATACCCTCTTTCAAGTTGGTGCCGGTAAGTTCAAACTGATTGTAAAAGTCCGTAACGCTCATATATGGTACATTCGGAAGATCCTCATAGAATCGGACTTTCGCCGTTTCGGTACTATCCAGACTGTCCCGCAGTACAGGAAAAGACTTTTCTGAAAAGGCCGCTTCGGACTCTTCCGATATGTCTGTTTTAGCCGGTGCTTCAGTTTCTGTAGTCGGCGGCACAGCACCTGCATCCTGAATATTTTCATTACAAGCAGAAAGACTAAGGGTCAGAACCAGTGCCAAAATAATGGCGATCATTTTTCTCATTTACACATATTCCTCCTTTTACCTCTGTTTTTCTCCAAACCATTATACTCACATTTACATGATGTATAAAGGCTTTCATTTCTAATTATGAACGAATTGTAAACACGCATCCAAAACCGTTAGTTTTCCAAAATCCGTCGTTTTATTTACTACTCAGATCTCTTTTTTTATGATATTTCTCTTTACTTATGCGCTAAAGTATGATAAAAGTATGAATAACGAAATTACTTATGCGCAAAAGGTACAAAAAGGAGAAGGTGACTTAAGCATGAACAAAGAATATGAAAGAATTGAAAAGGGCAGCGGGAAGCTGCTTTCAAGGCTGGAAGGAGCTGAATTTACGCCGAAGACCGACATTCCCTCGGATATAGAGCATGGGGATATGCCCGGGGATAAGGTGGAGATAGAGGACATTCACATTCAAAAGGCAAATACCATATTTCCTAAACTGCTGAAGCTTGTCTGTGAGGCGGTTTCTGAAAATCCCTACGAGAGGGCAGTGATAGCGGTGTGCGGAGGCTCCGGAGTCGGAAAATCCGAGACGGCTTCGTTATTAAGCTATCTTTTTAAGAGCATGGGGGTCGGAGCCTACACCCTTTCCGGCGACAACTATCCGAGAAGGATCCCCATGTATAATGATGCGGAAAGGCTTCACACCTTCAGGCTCTGCGCTGTTAAAGCCCTTGCAGAGTCGGGTAAATATGACGAAGGGGCAAGGGAGATCATAAAGAAGCTCCAGCAGGAGGAAAGGGATGCGGATGAAAGCCTCGTTGGGGAGTATCCCTTCTTAAAGGACTATATTGAGGGCGGAAGCGCCGGCCTTGATGCCTACCTGGGAACGGACAGGGAGATCGACTTTGACGAGGTCAGCACCATAATCGCCGCCTTTAAGGACGGGGCAAGGGACATATGGCTTAAAAGGATGGGAAGGGATGAGTGCTCCCTTTCATACGATAAGGTGGATTTTTCGGATAAGAACGTTCTTATCATCGAATGGACCCACGGAAACAGTGACTGTCTTAAGGGCGTGGACATACCGGTGCTCTTAAACAGCACTCCGGAGGAGACGCTGGAGCACAGAAGGTCCAGGAACAGGGACGGAAAGATCGATTCGCCCTTCACAACCCTTGTCTTAAAGCTTGAACAGCAAAGACTTCACTCACAGGCAGCTAAGGCTAAGATCATTGTTTCCAAGGCAGGAAAACTGCTCACCTTTGAAGAATATAAGGAGGTCATGGGTTAAATTATGGATAAAGGATCAAATGACAGCAGGGCTATGCTCAATGCATATCCGGACAGCATCGGCGGAACCTTAAAGGACATTGTTACCTTCCTTAAGAGGGATGAGCTGAAGGATGCCTTCGGCTCCTTCTACATCCTGCCCAGCGTCTTTAACACCGACCTGGACAGGGGCTTTTCCGTGATCGACTACGGGATAAACGAAGAGCTGGCCTCAAAAGAGGACATCGATGACCTTAAGGAGCTTAACATTGACCTTAAGCTGGATTTCATTTTGAACCATTCCTCGGTACTTTCGAAGCAGTTTCAGGATCTTCTTAAAAACGGAGATGCTTCGAAGTACAGGGATTTTTTCATAAACTGGAACGATTTCTGGAAGGGCTGCGGGGAGATGACCGAAGAGGGCTACATCAGGCCGGAGGATAAGTATATTGAAAACATGTTCTTCAGAAAGCCGGGACTTCCCATTCTGATGGTGAGATTTCCCGACGGCCGGGACGTTCCCTACTGGAACACCTTCTATCAGGAGGTAATATATAAAAGACCCTCTGCCCAGGATCTTATGAGCGGACTTGGGGCTGATCTGCAGTACCTGACGGCTGAAAGGCTTTCTGCCCTCATCTGCTCAGAGCTTGACAAAAAGAAGGCTCCAAAGGATTTCGAGCTTGGAAAGTATGAAAAATACAGGGAGAAGATAACTGAATATCTTGAAAGCAGCAGAAGATATCTGGGACAGATGGATGTTAACATCAAGTCACCCCTTGTCTGGGAGCACTATGAAGAAACCTTAAAGACCCTTGCGGGCTACGGGGCAAGGATAGTCAGGCTGGATGCCTTTGCCTACGGACCCAAGGAGCCCGGGGAGAGAAACTTCTTAAATGATCCCGGAACCTGGGACCTGCTTTCTAGGGTCAGGGAGCTTGCCGACAGATACGGAGTCACCCTGCTTCCCGAGATTCATGCAACCTACGGGGAGGGCATCTATGAAACTGTTGCAAAGAAGGGATATATGACCTATGACTTCTTCCTTCCGGGACTCCTTATCTACGCTTTTGAGAAAAAGGATGCCTCTGTTCTTAAAAGATGGGCGGACGAGGTTGTTTTAAAGGGAATAAGGACGGTTAACATGCTTGGCTGCCACGATGGGATACCCCTGCTTGACCTTAAGGGATTTTTAAGCGATGATGACATAGAATCGCTGATTGATACCCTGGTCTTAAGGGGAGGGCTTGTCAAAAACCTGCACGGACAGAAGAAGATGTACTATCAGGTCAACTCCACCTACTACAGTGCCCTGGGTGAGGATGACAGCAGGATGCTCCTGGCAAGGGCCATACAGCTCTTCATGCCCGGAAAACCCCAGGTCTGGTATCTTGACCTCTTTGCGGGAAAGAACGATATCGAAGCCGTGAAAAGGGCAGGAGAAGGGGGTCATAAGGAGATAAACAGGACCAATCTGAGTCTGTCCGATGCACAAGAGGCACTGAAGAAGGATGTGGTAAAAAAACAGCTGGAATTATTAAAGCTCAGGAACACGCATCCGGCTTTCGGCTTTGATTCCGATTTCTCCATGGAATGCGAGGGAACAAGGCTTTCCATGAGCTGGACCAAGGGCAGTGACAGGATCACTCTGAAGGCGGATTTCAAAGATAACAGCTATAATATTGAAACCTGAAGAAACTATTCAGAACTGTTACAACCTGAAAGCCACAGGGATAACTGAACATAACACATGTTACACGCCGTCGGATGCGTTCAAAAACGGACATTCGGACGGTTTCAGATAGAAAGGATCTTAACATTCATAAAAGGAGGAAAAGAATGGATTTTGAAGCAAGACTTGATACCCTGACAAGAAAGCTTTACGGCAGACCAATGAATCAGGTCACAAACAATGAGATGTTTCATGTTCTGCTGAACCTGACAAAGGAGCTTGAGGGAGAGAAGAAGGAAAACGACGGGGACAGGAAGGTTTACTACATTTCCGCGGAATTCCTCATTGGAAAGCTTCTTTCAAACAATCTTATAAACCTTGGGGTCTATGACGAGATCGAGGAGGTTCTGCTTAAGAACGGAAAGTCCATCGCAGACCTTGAAAACGAAGAGCCGGAACCCTCTTTAGGAAACGGAGGCCTTGGAAGGCTTGCAGCCTGCTTTCTGGATTCCATCGCAACCCTTGGACTGCCCGGAGCCGGCATCGGCCTTAACTACCATTTCGGTCTCTTTAAGCAGGTGTTTAGGGATCATCTTCAGTTTGCAGAGAAGAATGACTGGATAGATAAGGACTCCTGGCTTAAAAAAACAGATGTTTCGTTTGAGGTTGAGTTCGGTGGGGGCAAAAAAGTCAGGTCTGTTCTCTATGACATAGATGTCATCGGCTATGACAATAACCTCATCAAGCTTCACCTCTTTGATCTTGAGGGACTGGACGAAGGTCTTGTTAAGGACGGCATTGACTTTGACAAGGAAAACATTGAAAAGAACATAACTCTTTTCCTCTACCCCGACGATTCGGACGAGGCCGGAAATCTCCTCCGGATCTACCAGCAGTATTTCATGGTTTCAAACGGGGCAAGGCTCATCATAAAGGAGATGAAGGACAAGGGCTTTGACCTTCACGAGCTGGATAAGCACGTAGCGATCCAGATCAACGACACCCATCCCACCATGGTGATCCCCGAGCTTATCAGGATCCTTACCCAGGAAGAGGAATTTACCATGGAGGATGCCATAAGTGTTGTGAGCAGGACCTGCGCCTACACAAACCACACGATCCTGGCCGAGGCTCTTGAAAAGTGGCCGCTTAAGTACCTTGAAAAGGTAGTTCCCAAGCTGGTTCCCATAATCATGGAGCTTTCAAACAGGATCAAAAAGAACAACAGGGATCCCAAAGTTCAGATCATTGATGATGAAAAGCGGGTGCACATGGCTCACATCGACATTCACTACGGCTATTCCGTGAACGGTGTTGCCGCCATACACACGGACATCCTCAAGAACACCGAGCTTAACAGCTTCTATAAGCTCTATCCCGAAAAGTTCAACAACAAGACCAACGGCATAACCTTCAGGAGATGGCTGCTTTCCTGCAACAGGGAGCTGGCCGCCCTTCTTGATGAGAAGATCGGCAGGGACTACAGGAAGAATGCCGACAGACTGGAGGATCTCCTTAAATTTAAGGATGATGAGGAGGTGCTTAACAGCCTGCTTAAGATCAAGAAGGACAACAAGAAGAGGCTGGCAGAATTCGTGAAAAAGAACGAGGGAGTTGAGCTTGACTGTGATTCGGTTTTCGATATCCAGGTGAAGAGGCTGCATGAGTATAAGAGACAGCAGATGAACGCTCTCTACATCATCCATAAATACTTTGAGATCAAGGGCGGTAAGAAGCCGAAACGGCCCATTACCTGCATCTTCGGCGCAAAGGCGGCTCCGGCCTATGTCATTGCAAAGGACATAATCCACCTCCTGCTGGTGCTTCAGGAGGTCATCAACGGGGATCCCGACGTGAGCCCCTATCTCAAGGTCCTGATGGTAACAAACTATAACGTCAGTTATGCTGAGAAGCTTATCCCTGCCTGCGACATTTCCGAGCAGATAAGCCTTGCTTCCAAGGAAGCCTCCGGAACCTCCAACATGAAGTTCATGCTGAACGGAGCGGTGACCCTTGGAACGGACGACGGGGCCAACGTGGAGATCCATGAGCTGGTGGGTGATGACAACATCTATATCTTCGGCGTGGATTCCGACACGGTCATAAAGCATTATGAAAAGGCAGACTATGTTTCAAAGGACTATTATGAAAAGTCTCCCGTGATCAAAGAGGCGGTTGATTTCATAATCAGCGAGGAGGTGCTTAAGGTCGGAAACAGGGAGAACCTTGAAAGGCTCTACAAGGAGCTCATAAACAAGGACTGGTTCATGACCCTCCTTGACCTTGAGGATTATATCAAAGCCAAGGACAGGATCCTTGAGGACTATGAGGATCAGGAAAAGTGGAAGAGGATGATGCTTGTTAACATCGCAAAAGCCGGCTTCTTCTCATCTGACAGGACCATTGCCGAATATGACAGGGACATCTGGCATCTTAAATGAGATTGAAGATCCTGACATTTGTTCAGCGCTTATGCCGGGGGCTTTAAAATCTTCAGGATGAGCCGGCAGGGACTGAACAGTAAGGCTGTTAAACTCGCATTTTCTGTGGGCAGGCCCGCAAAAATGCTCGAGTGTGTTATGAATGGTTAAGCCTGATTTAACATTTTTATGCAGCTGCCCGGAAGATCCCCGGGCGGCTGCCTTTAAGAAAGCAGGGGTATTATGAGACAGGCGGGAATTTTGATGTCGATCTCGTCGCTTCCGTCAAACTACGGGATAGGCTGTTTTTCAAAGGAAGCATATGAATTTGTTGACGATCTGAAAAATGCGGGAATGAGCGTGTGGCAGCTTCTTCCCCTGGGACCCACAAGCTACGGGGACAGTCCCTATCAGTCATTTTCCACTTTTGCGGGGAATCCCTATTTTATCGACCCGGAAACCCTGATAAAGAAGGGCTACATCACTAAGAAAAAATGCGACTCCTATGACTTCGGAAAAGATCCCCAGGCGGTGGACTATGAAAAGATATATAAGTCCAGGTTCAGACTCTTAAAGGAAGCCTTTAAGAAGTTTGATACAGGGGATAAAAGTTTCCTTAAATTTGTTAAGACAAACTCCTTCTGGCTGGAAGATTATGCCCTCTATATGGCTGTCAAGGGCTCCTTTAAGAACAGGAGCTGGCAGGAATGGAAGGATGACATCCGGCTCAGGAAGAAGGAGGCGCTTGAAAGGTACAGGGAAAGGTTTGCCGGGGAGATCGTCTTTTACGAATTTCTGCAGTTCGAGTTCTACGAGGAATGGAGGGAGCTTAAGAAATATGCCAACTCAAAGGGAATAAGCATAATAGGCGATATACCCATCTACGTGGCCCTGGACTCCGCAGACACCTGGGCAAATCCGGAGCTTTTCCAGTTTGATGAAGACCTCCGGCCCACAGCGGTGGCAGGCTGTCCTCCCGATGCCTTTTCGGCGGACGGACAGCTCTGGGGAAATCCTCTTTATGACTGGGAAAAGCATAAAAAGACAGGCTACAGCTGGTGGATGAAGAGACTTAAAAGCTGCTTTGAACTCTATGACAGAGTAAGGATAGACCATTTCCGCGGCTTTGATGAATACTATTCCATTCCCTTCCCTTCCGAGAATGCAAGACACGGCGCCTGGAAAAAGGGACCGGGCTATGATCTTTTTAAGACCATGAAGGAGAAGCTGGGGGACAGGCAGGTCATAGCAGAAGACCTTGGCTATCTGACACCCTCTGTCATAAGGCTTGTTAAGAGAACCGGCTATCCCGGAATGAAGATCCTGCAGTTTGCCTTCGATTCCAGGGAGGAATCCGACTATCTTCCCCATAATTACAGCGAAAACAGCGTTGTTTACACGGGAACCCACGATAACGACACCACTTCGCACTGGTTTGAGGTCTTAAATCCCGGGGACAAAAGGTTTGCCATGGAATATATGGACATAGCGAAGGATGAAAAGAAGGCCGAGATACCCTGGGTTTTCATCAGGGGGGCATTTTCAAGCGTTTCCTTTATCGCGGTCATACCCATGCAGGATGTGCTTTCACTGGGCGGAAAAGCCAGAATGAACATGCCCTCGACCCTTGGGGGAAACTGGCAGTGGAGAATGAAAGCAGGGGCATTCACAAAGGCAAGACAGAAAAGACTTTTTAAGCTTGCGAAACTCTATGGGAGGCTTCCGAAGGAGAAAAAAGGAAAATCTTGAGGTCATAGCTTTCCCCGGCCACAACATTTTGTTGTTTTGCGGGCATATCATTTTTTTGGCATTATAAAGCCTTTATGGGTTTTCATAAAGGCTTTTTTTTGATATAATATCAGCAATTGACAGATTGTATGTAAGCATATTTTTTCTTGTATTTCCGATAAAAACAGGGATTTCGTTAAGGTAAGGTCCTTGTTTTTTCGCCGGAAACAGGAATCTATAAACTACGGAGGCATTTTAGGATGGATGAAGCCAAGCTTACTCCTGAACAGATAGATACACTGGGTGAGATTGCCAACATAAGCATGGGAAATTCCGCGACCACATTGAGTATGATGGTTTTTCACAAGGTTGAGATAACAACTCCCAAGGTTCAGGTCATTAAAAAAAGCCAGGCTCTTGATGATTATGATAAGACCTGTGTTTTTGTAAATATCCACTATGTAAAGGGCTTAACGGGAAATAACGTTTTCATACTGAAGGAGCATGATGTTCTGGTGATGACCGACCTTATGATGGGAGGGTCTGGACAGAATGTTGAGGGCGAGGTTGGAGAGCTGCAGAAAAGTGCCGTTTCCGAGGCGATGAACCAGATGATGGGAACAGCAGCCACATCCCTTTCAACCATGCTCAACATTCCCACAGACATAAGCACACCTTCGGTTGAGACCATCGACGTGGAGAGCGTTAAGATCTTTGAAAAGATGTTCGACAATCCGGCGGATCTTTTTGTTAAGATCTCTTTTGACATGCACATAGACAACCTGATCGACAGTGTCATGGTTCAGCTCTATCCTCTGCAGTTTGCCATTGAGATGTACGGTCTTTTTGAAAAGAAGTTAAAGCAGGACTGACAGGATCAGATGTGTTTCAGTGATATAAAAACAGCGGCTCCTTTTTGGGAACCGCTGTTTTGACGTTCTTAATTGTTTTTCTTAACCCTGAAGCTTTTCGATGATCACCGGGAGCTCCTTGTCAACCGTGTCATTGGGAAGCTGGCAGGTTCCCGCGTTTGCATGTCCGCCTCCGCCGTAGCTTAAGCAGATGTCTCCGATGTTGACTTTGGAATTCTTGTTAACAATGGATTTACCGATCATAACGGCGGTATTCTGCTTCTTGAAGCCCCATGCCACATGCACCGACATTTCAACATCGGGATGCATGGCGTATACCATGAATCTGTTTCCGGAATAAATGATCTCCTCGTTCCTCAGATCAACAACAACAACCTTGCCGTGAACCTTTGAAACCTTTTCAAGCTGTGCCTTGAAAAGCTCCTGCTGCTCGAAATAAAGATCAACCCTCTCCTTAACATCGGGAAGTTCAAGGATCTGGTCAATGGAATGCTCAAGGCAGTAGTCGATGAGCTCCATCATAAGGTCGTAGTTTGAAATCCTGAAATCGTGGAAACGTCCGAGACCTGTTCTTGCATCCATCAGGAAGTTGAGCAGAACCCAGCCTGTGGGCTCTAAGATCTCATCCACCGTGAAATCGGCGCTGTCACCCTTGTCAACGGCTGTCATGATCTCATCTGAAACCCTGGTGAAGGTCTTTGCCCCGCCGTAGTAGTTATAAACCACTCTTGCAGCGGATTTGGCGTCACCCTCGATGATAAATCTGTCCTTTATCTCATCAGCTTTGACACGCAAAAGCTCACTTTCGTGATGGTCAAATGCAAGTCCTACTCTGGGATCGAAGGGAAGGTTGGTGGTGATGTCATTTTCTGTTATATCAACCTTACCGTCCTGAACATCCTTGGGATGAACAAATTTGATCTCGTCAATGAGATTGATCTCCTTAAGGAGCATGGCACAAACCAGACCGTCAAAGTCGCTTCTTGTTACTAGTCTTTTGCTCATTTTTATGATCCTTTCGATAATCGTCCTGCTTCGTAGCTGTTCAGAGCCCTTCGGTTTTTGAACAGTTACCACACCTCATCTTATAATACCCATTTTTATGTGAAAATACAACCGGAAATTTAATAACAAACCGACTTTCCCAAACCGACTTTTTGACCTTGCCTTTTTATGATGTTAAGATGTAACTGTTCGGGATCCGAAGGGTCCTGAACAGCTACGTTAAGATTTAAGGTTATTGTTTAAGTCGTCGCGGAGGATTTTGTATTTATGTATGATCTGATTATCGCAGGTGCCGGCCCGGCCGGACTTTCGGCAGCTATATATGCATCCAGGGCGGGACTGGATTTTATCGTGATCGAGGAGAACATTGCCGGGGGACAGATAGTAAATACCTATGAGATCGATAACTATCCCGGACTCCCGAAGATCTCCGGACTGGAGCTTGCAACCAGGATGGAGGATCATGCCATGAGACTGTGCGGTGATTCCTTCGTTGAGGGAAGCATAGAGTCTGCCGGTCTTGAAGGCGATGTTAAGGTCATAAGAACCTCCGACGGAAGGGAGTTCAGGAGCAGAGCCGTGATCATAGCCACCGGAGCCACCCACAGGAAGCTGGAGGTAAAGGGAGAAGAAGAATTTTCCGGAAGAGGAGTGTCCTACTGCGCCACCTGTGACGGAGCCTTCTTTAAGGGCAGAAAGGTAGCTGTGGTGGGCGGCGGAAACACGGCAGCCATGGACGCCCTGTTTCTGGCAGGTCTTTGTTCAAAGGTCTATATAATACACAGGAGAAACGTTTTAAGAGCAGACAAGCTCCTCCAGGACAGGCTCTTTGAAGCAGGGAACATAGAGATCCTCTGGAGCAGCAGGGTAGAAGAGATCCTGGGAACAAACGAGGGTGTTAACGGGATCAGGCTTCAGAACATGAAGGACGGGAGTGAGAAGGACATAGGGGTGGACGGAGTCTTTGCCGCAGTCGGGATCGTTCCCATGTCTGAGCCCTTCGGGGACGTCCTTAAGGCTGATGAGGACGGATATATCATAGCGGACGAAAGCTGTGTGACAAACATAGACGGAGTCTTTGCGGCAGGAGACATCAGAAGCAAGGCCTTAAGGCAGGTGGTGACTGCCGTCAGCGACGGGGCAAATGCAGTGACCTCAGCAAGCAGGTATCTTTCAATGCTGGGCTGAGAATCTGCAATAAAATGGCTTTTTCTGCAAAAAAGGCGAATTTTTGAGTTATGTAAACCAAAATCAGGGCTTCAAAAATCACAAAATGACGACGGAAAACAGGATGACAGCGGAAAACAGAAAAGATAACACAAGGTATAAAACTATCGAACAGAAATAAAATCTGCTCATAAATGAATTCTTATAAGAATCGAGCTCTTTATGGCCGGATTTTTGCGTATTAAAAGGCAGTTTTCATAAATTAAGTAATTCACTTATGAAAAAACTGACATGAAGCGTAAAAAAGCTGTCCGGAAATATAACCGGATGCAGGTGGGATTTCAGGTAAAACAGTTTACATAAAGTATCATGTCTGACGATATTCAAACAGATTCTGTCAGTTTCGGGCTGATAGTGATCAATTTAACAGTCTGGGTTCTCGGTATTTTACAGTCGAAAATCCCCATTTTATCCATATTTCCGGTGTCCGTGGAATCGGGAGGCATATATGTTCCCGCTATCGAAGCCGGTCAGTGGTTCAGGATCGTGACTGCCATGTTCATACATGACGGGCCGGTTCATCTTATGTCCAACATGCTTGGGGTTTTTGCCCTCGGAACCATGCTTGAAAAGGGTTTTGGGAAGAAACGGTTTCTGACCGTCTATCTGTCCGGAGGGATCGGTGGAAACCTGACCGTGATCTTAAAGGACATTCTTTCTTCATCCTTCCACTACACCATCGGGGCTTCCGGTGCGGTCATGGGTCTTCTGGGAGCTGTTCTTGTGATCAGCCTGGCAAACAGGGACAGGATTGGAAAAGTATACTTAAGGCGGGTCCTGTTTGCCTGCCTTCTGATGCTGGTTCCGGCATCACAGAATGTGAGTCTTTCTGCCCACCTTGGAGGCTTCCTCTTTGGCGGGCTTTCAACCCGGCTTATGATGGTTTTTATGAGAAGGAGTCAATAGAAGGCAGGGCATATGGCGGTTTGGGGTGATATTGTGATATCATAGGGAGAGTATGGCTGAAACGGCTTATTAATGAAAGGAGTCAGCAATGAAGCTAATTGAAAAATATAACAGTATAAGTCTGATAATCAGGATAGTGATCGGACTGGTGATAGGATCGGTTCTTGGGGTTCTGTTTAAGGAGATCCCGGTTCTGCCCCTTTTGGGAACACTTTTTGTAGGCGCCTTGAAGGCGGTTGCCCCGGTGCTGGTGTTCGTGCTGGTAATATCCGCCCTGGCTCAGGGAAAGGAAAAGCTGGACAGAAGATTCGGCCTGGTTCTGACACTGTATATATTAAGCACTCTCCTGGCCTCCTTTGTCGCGGTGTTCGGAAGCTTCATTTTTCCTCAGACCATCAAGCTGGCTCAGACTGCTGAAGCAGACACGATCCCATCCGGAGTCGGACAGGTTCTTTCGGATCTGATGGTAAACATGGTGGCAAATCCCGTCGGAGCCCTTGTTGAAGGAAGGTATATCGGCATTCTTTTCTGGGCTGTCATTTTCGGACTTGCAGCCAAGCGACTTGCCTGCGAGACCACCAAAAAGTTCCTGGAGGATGCTTCAAACGTGGTGTCCCAGACAGTCAGGTGGATAATCAATCTTGCGCCCTTTGGAATAATGGGGCTTGTCTATACAAACGTATCCACCAACGGGCTTGCCATCTTCACGGATTACGGGAAGCTGCTTCTGCTTTTGGTTGGCTGCATGCTGGCTGTGGCACTCATTGTTGATCCCCTCCTCATAGCGATCACGCTTAAGACGAATCCCTATCCCCTGGTCTTCAGATGCTTAAGGGGATCCGGCATAACAGCCTTCTTCACAAGAAGCTCGGCAGCAAACATACCCGTAAACATGGAGCTTTGCGAAAGGCTTGGAATGGACAGGGAAATGTATGCCGTATCCATTCCCCTCGGTGCGACCATAAACATGGACGGGGCTGCAGTTACCATTGCGGTCATGTCCCTGGCGGCAGCAAACACAATGGGGATCAGCGTATCCCTGCCCACGGCTATTGTTCTTGCGGTCGTTTCAACACTGGCTGCCTGCGGAGCATCGGGAGTTGCGGGGGGATCCCTTCTTCTCATCCCCATGGCCTGCTCCCTGTTCGGAGTCGATGCTGACGTGGCAATGCAGGTGGTTGCAGTCGGATTCATCATCGGAGTGGTTCAGGACTCTGTGGAAACGGCCCTCAATTCAGCCGGAGATGTGATGTTTGCGGCAACGGCGGAATATGCCAAGTGGAAGAAGGAAGGGAAGTCACTGCCGACCTTCCTGGGGGGAACCACGAAGGTTGGGATCTGAATAAGTTTTACGGGAACCGGGTCGAGGAAAAAATGAAAAAACTAAGGATCCTTAAGGGAATATTAAAAAATACACACACAGACAGGTACATAGGGGGCTTTGTCATCTTCTTTCTGGCAGATGCCTTCCTGATGATGCTCTTTGAACCCGGGATCACAAACTACCGGGATGCACTCTGGTACTGCTACGCCGTGTTTTCAACCGCCGGCTTCGGCGATCTTGTTGCCGTCACCCTGATCGGACGGATATTATCGGTTCTTCTTACCCTGTATGCCCTTCTGATAGTAGCTCTTGTCACCGGTGTGGTGGTTGCCTACTACAACGATATGGTTTCCGTGAAATATAAGATCAGTAAGAGCGAGATCCTGGATAAGCTTGAGCAGCTGGATACGCTTTCAAAGGAAGAGCTTAAGGAACTGTCGGAGAGGATCAGAAAGATAAACTGAATAAGAAAGGAAGTTAAAGATGCTTAAAAAATCTGTGATATTGCTTGGAATAGTTCTGATGCTTGGAACGACCGGATGCACAAAAGCTTCCGGGGATGCTCCGGCTGCTGTGCCGGAGGAAACATCCGAAAAAGAAGTCATGACCCCTGTTGAATCCACCGGAGCAGAAGGGGGCAGCGGGGAAACCGGGGCTTCCACCGGAGAGAGCGGCAGCGGGGAGACCGGGGCTTCCGAGGGAGCAGAAACCGGAATTGATACCGGAAGCGAGCTTATGGGGTATTTTGGAGAGAACATAAGCAGGGCAAAGGATGCATTTTCCAATATTGAGGAGATGGGCGAATATGAAAACCTTACCCTTTATATGGATAAGGAAGAGGAATATGACGGAGTCCTTGCCGGTCCCGAGTTTAATGTTGACAGTGATCTTCAGATCGTGGGGATCGCATACAGCGGAAAGAAATATACTCTTGCAGGCATAAGCACGGCAATGACCATGCAGGATGCCATGGGAAGCCTGAAGGAGGAGGGATGGACGCTTTCGGGTGTGGACTTTGCCCACGGAACAGCCCAGTATGTGGTGAGCTTTGATAAGGACGGTCTGACCCTTTCGATGGTTTCAACAGATGAGGGAGAGTTTGGAAAGACAGAGGAAAGTGATGTCACAGGCAGCGTTGAAAGAATTTCGGTGGTGAAGAAATGACAGAGTGGGAAAAGGCTCAGGCGGGATATCTTTATGATGCCAATTATGATCCCGAGATCAGCAAAATGCGTGAAAAATGCGCAGACCTCTGCTGGGAATTCAACCAGTGCAGACCCTCGGATACCAAAAGACAGAGGGAGCTTCTTGACAGGATCCTCGGCAGCATTAAGGGGAACATCGTGATTACGGCTCCCTTTTACTGTGACTACGGCTTTAACATCTCAGTGGGAGACAATTTTTATACCAATCACAATGTGACGATACTGGACGGGGCAAGGGTTACCTTCGGGGATAATGTCTTCATAGCCCCGGACTGCGTTTTTTCGACGGCAGGGCATGCCCTGGATGCAGGACAGAGAAACAAGGGAATGGAGATCGCCCTTCCCATAACCGTGGGCGACAGTGTGTGGATTGGGGCAAATGTAACGGTGCTGCCGGGAGTGACCATCGGAAGCAACACGATCATAGGAGCAGGAAGTCTTGTAAACCGGGATATTCCCGAAGGAGTTGTGGCTGCCGGAAACCCCTGCAGGGTTATAAGGGAGATCACCGAAGAGGATAAAAACAGGTATCCGACGGGTGCGGGTATCGACGACCGACGATAACGCAGCGTATGAGCAATCAGACAAGTGAATGTGCCGGTTAATTATTATTCGGTGTACCGGTGAAGCCGGACTGCTTCGAACAGGGGTTATTAAACGGTTTGCTATGGAGGGTTGGATATGAAATACAGAGTGCTTGGTAAAACAGGGCTGAAGGTCAGTGAGATCGGTTTTGGCGGAGAGTGGCTTGAGCGCCACCCTGCTGAAGAGTCGGTCAAGCTGATGAGATATGCCGGAGAGAAGGGGATAAACATCATTGACTGCTGGATGCCCGATCCCGTATCCAGGGACATTCTGGGCAAGGCCATGGAGGGAAACAGGCAGAACTGGATAGTTCAGGGACATTTCGGATCTGCCTGGGTTAACGGTCAGTATGTCAGAACCAGGGAGATGAAACATGTAAAACCTGCCTTTGAGGATCTTTTAACAAGGCTGAAGACGGACTACATAGATCTGGGGATGATCCATTTTGTGGATACGGTCGAGGACTGGAACAGGATTCAGGACTCGGATTACCTGAAATATGTAATGGAGATGAAGGAAAAAGGGATCGTCCGCCACATAGGGATGAGCTCACATGACCCTAAGACTGCTGCACTGGCAGTGAGATCGGGTCTTATAGAGATGCTTCTTTTCAGCGTTAACCCGGCCTTTGACATGCTCCCTTCGGGACAGGATCTGGATGAGATACTGGGGGAGGGATACAGCTATGACGACAGGCTTGGGGGAATTAACAGTGAAAGGTCGCAACTCTACAGGCTCTGTGAGGAACATGATGTGGGGATCACGGTCATGAAGGGCTTTGCAGGCGGCAGGCTCTTTGATGAAAAGAGATCCCCATTCGGAGTGGCTCTCACGCCTTTGCAGTGCATTCATTATGCCCTGACCCGTCCTGCTGTCGCCTCCATCCTGTGCGGATATGATACGAAGGAGCAGGTGGATGAGGCTCTTTCATATGAAGAGGCAGGGGAGGATAAAAAGGATTATGCATCGGTTTTAAGCAGCGCTCCTCTTCACTCCTACAGGGGAGAGTGTACCTATTGCGGCCACTGCAAGCCCTGTCCGGTCAACCTGGACATAGCCATGATAAACAAATACTATGACCTTGCCACAATGCAGCCCGGGGTTCCGGAATCCGTGAGATCGCATTATATGGAGCTGGAACACAGGGCATCGGAATGTGTAGCCTGCAGACAGTGCGAGGAGAGATGTCCCTTCGGAGTGCCTGTTGCGGACAGGATGAAGAAAGCAGGGGAGCTTTTTGAAAAATGATGAAAGAATTCTTTATTGACTGTGATGGGATCAGGCTTCATGCAAAGCTGGACCGTCCGGATGAAACCGTAAAAGGCCCGCTCTGCATCCTGTTTCACGGTTTTACAGGACACATGGAAGAAGGGCATATAGTTGCAGCCCGGAAGGCTTTTAATGACTCCGGTATTTCCGTTTTGCGCGTGGAACTGTATGGGCATGGCGGCAGCGATGGTGAGTTTAGGAACCACACTCTTTATAAATGGGTGACCAATGCGCTTTCAGTGGTTCACTATGCAGAATCCCTGGATTTTGTCACGGAGCTTTTTGCCTGCGGACACTCCCAGGGCGGACTGCTGACAATGCTTGTGGGGGGAATGTGTCCGGACGTCTTTAAGGCTCTGATCCTTCTGTCTCCTGCCTGGATGATCCCCGAACACAGCAGTAAGGGGATCGTTCTCGGAAGAAGGTTTGATCCCGGTCACATTCCGGAGGTCATTCAGGGTGACGGCTGGGAACTGTCCGGGGACTACATCCGCATTGCAAGGACCATTCATCCTGAGGATGCGATTGCCGCATATGAGGGACCGGTCTTTATCATACACGGGGATGAGGATGAAACTGTCCCCTTCTCATACGCCATTAAGGCTCAGGAGCTTTATAAAAATGCAAAGCTCTGTCCGATTCAGGGAGCTGACCACTGCTTCACCGGACATCTGGAAGAGTTTTCACAGGCTGTAAGAAAGCTGGAGCTTAACTTTGACAGATAAGAAACTTGCTGTCGGAACGTAACTGTTCAGTGGTTCGCCAGACCACTGAACAGTAATGTCAGGTCTGCTGGATGATACTGCTGGCTGATATATAAAATTTAATGCTTGACATGAGCGGCGAAATATTGTAACATATACTTCGCTGTCACGCAGGTGTAGTTCAATGGTAGAACACCAGCCTTCCAAGCTGGATACGTGGGTTCGATTCCCATCACCTGCTGTATAAGAAAATCCTCAGGATAAACCCTGAGGGTTTTCTTATAGGCAGGCAAGACCTCGGACCCAATGGGTTCGGTCTCGCCTGCCTATAAGAAAAACTTCCGGGAAATAAGTTTGTTCCCCCATTTTTGACAGGGGATTGCACGAATATGTTTAATGTGATAAATTAACAGAAAAAGCATAGCATCTGTGCGGTGGTGCAAACACCGCACAGACGTGAAAAGTGCTGATAGGAGCGCTTCCCACATGGCTTGACCACGCTATACCTAAACTGATTTTACCATATTCTGTTTGCATTCTCAAATACAGATTTAAGGTAATGCCGGTTTTCGGGTAAGTTTTGGCATTCTGAAGAATCCTTTTTCCACTTATATTATATAAAGGAGATTTCAGGCGGGATGAGAAGTGTAACCTTCACACCCTGCTTTTTTTGTGTCTTTTTCTCGCCCTGTTCCGTTCTCCCTTGGACGGAGCAGGGATAAGGGGAAGACTCTTTGCTGTTTGTGCGAGGCGTCGCAGGCAGTGAAGACACTGTATACGCCGCAGGATATGCAATACAAGTGCATTAAGGCACGGAAATGTGCCAGAATCAGGGAGAGATGTGGGGCAGATCCCGCGATCCACACCCGCAAAAAAATAAGGAGGAAAATGCAATGGAAAGGTTCCGAAAGAAACTGGCGGCTTTCGTTATTGTCCTTGCGGCATCCGTGACACTTGTGTCACTGCCGGTCATGGCAAAAACGAACTCTAAACCTGCTACGATAAACAAACCCTTGTTTGTTTACGTGAACGAGGAGGGCGAACCAACAGGCACGCAGGTAAAAGGCAACAAGCTCACGCTTGTAAAGGGGACAGATCAGGAGGAAGTGACGATCAAGGCGGATGCAACGCTGAAGAATGCCCTGCCTTCGGATCAGCTTGTTGTCAGAGCTGCAAATGCAAGCGGAGTAGTGATCACCCCCAGTGAAAACAATGTTTTCACGATCAAAGGTGTGAGCGCTACAAATAAGACGGTAGTGGAGTTTACATATACCGTGAGCAATAATGCAACAAAGAATAAGCAGAAGAGCGCTCCCGAGATCGGACAGGCAAAGGAAAAGGTTGTTAAGCTGAATGTCAAGGTTGTTGAGGAGCCTGCAACTGTAGAGCTTGAGGGCGGCAGTATGAACTTAAGCGATAACGGTGTAGCTGTACTTCCTCCAACATCTTTTGGAGATGAAGAATATATTGTAGGGACAGCGTCACGTCGCATAGGTGCTTTTGAAATAGACACAACAGGTGCCAAGAGTACCAAAAACAACAAGGATGTCTATACTATCCCGATTACCATCCCGGTGACCGTGAGCGGTAACACCAATAAAACCAAATTTGTATTTACAACGACAAACAAAAATGCTGCGACCTTCAGCGGTAAGATGAAGAACGGCATTCTGACCGGAACCATCAAAGTAAAGCGTGATGCCTTCACCAATGATGACGGTATGGCAACTGCGGTTATCGGAGTGGGAGTAAAGAGTACCGAGATTCCCTTCGGAAACACTAAGGTCTATGGTAAGTCAGACTATATCAAGCTTTACATTAAACCCAATGCACTTGGAAACAAGATCAAGCTCACCGGCGCGTCTCCTGTTGTAGCGGGTAAAAAGACGAAAAACGCAGCGTTTGTTATCCCTGCCGGAAAATCGGAGGTTGAAGCTGAGATAGGTGCTGTGTACAGCTCAAACGGAGGAAAGGTTTCCGTTGTCTGGGACGAGGTACAGGATGAGAACAAGGGCTATACGATAACCAATAATAATAACAATACGGCAACCCTTACAGTGCTCAAGCCTTTCAAGTCAAGCGACAAGATAGAACTCAAGGGAACTGTAAAATCTTTGAATGAGAATGACGAGACAGTAAAAACCGCAAATCTGAAGCTGAAGATAACCGCAACCAAGAAGGTTGATAAGGTTGTTGAGAATCCTAAATCAAAGGGAACAGGAAAGAAGGGTCTTGGCGAAGCTGATGGCTCCACATATTACGGAACAAACATGCGCAGCATGTGGATCAACGGAAACAGAGAAAAGGTACGTACCTTCTATTATCTTGCTCCGACAAAGAACTTTGCTGAGAGTTTCTCAATAGAAGCTCTTCCTGACGATGTTTACAAGCAGGGCGTAGCGCAGGGAGCTATCAACAATATCAAGCTTGTGGCGGTAAAGGATGTTTCCGATTCCGAAAAGAACAACAAGTCAACTGTAAGTGTGAAGCAGGATAAGGGAAAGAATTCCTTCACAGCTACTCTCAACGTGAAGAAGCCGTCAGCAAAGGATGCTCTGACTGATGAGGAACTTGTGATCTATCAGATCGCCGCTGCTGACAGCAAGAATGTCACCACGGGACAGTACGAAGTAGGACGCTATGTAGCAATCTCCGTTAACCCGAAGCAGGCTGACAAGGATGTTGAGATCAAGATCGACGGAAGTACTTCAGGCAATAAGATCATTGCAAAGGGCAAGGCCGAGACAATAACCGTAAGTGCTAATAAGGAAGTTCCTTACACTATAGAGTCAAGGGATGACGATGTTGTTATTGTGCAGGTAGATGAGAACAAATACGAGGTTTATGGAGCCAACACAGGAGACACCTATGTGGATGCAAGGATCGCCGGTGTTAATGAACCTAAGGCAAGCCTGCATGTATTTGTAGTCGGCTTTGACGATATGACTGATAAGACCATGTATCCGGGCGAAAAGAATGAGACACTGGGTAAGGTGGCACTCAATATTGCGGGAGCTGCTGCAACGGTATCAGTTAACGCCATTGACAACGGAGAAAAAGACAAACCTTACATTACAATTAGCGGAAATGCAACACTCAAAAATGGTGAATCGTCTGAGATCAAGGTGTTAAGTGCCAACAGGATCGGAGAAAAGGGCAGTCCTGCAAAGGTAAAGGTTGAGGCAACTGCTGTCTTCACAATACTTGGAATGGATCCCGTAACGATTACTAAGAGTGCGACAGTAACAGTTAATCCCTACACTGTAGAATTAGATAAGGATTCCTACACGGTTGACACAGCTGAAGCAGCAATACCTGTTAAAGCAAAAGTTGCCGGAAGAAAGGACATGCTTGATGCCGCATACAAGATTGAGGTGAAGCCTTCGACGAAAACAGACGAAAACTTCTGTACAATCTCAGGCAATTCCACAACCGGATACACCATAAGCGGTAATTTCGCAGGTACGGGTATCATCACCGCAACCTATAAGGATGTAAACGGAGCTGAGTATAAGGATACAGCCCAGCTGGTAGTTACCGACAAGGGCGGAACAAAGACCTACAAGGATGAGACCGTGATCTCCTTCAATGCGGTTAAGAAGGCTGAAGCAGGAATCAACAATGTTGAGATAACAACAGAAGGTGGAACGGATACCATCAAGAAGGCATACCACCGCTTCCTTGAAAATCTTAAGAAGGTTCCGAAGGATGAAGAGGTTAAGTTTACATTAACGATTTCCGGAGACAGCACAATCTCAAAGAATAATGCCGAGCAGGCATCTGGAGCAGAAGAGCCTGCAGAAGCTTCGGAGGCTCAGGATGCTGAAGAAGTTAAGACGGAAGAGCCTGCAGCTGAAGCCGGGGAAGCAGTAAGTGTAAACGAAGCTGAAGAAGCAGCGAGTGCAACAGAGGCAGAGGAAGCAGTAAGCACAAATACTGCTGAAGAAGCAGTAAGCGTAAATGAGGCAGAAGAAGCTGAGGTACCTGCAGAGGCAGAGGCTGAAGAAAACAAGGAGACAGCAGAGGCTGAGGTGCCTGAGACTGCAAAGACAGAAGAGATCGTAGAAGAAGCCGAGGGAACAGATACTGTAACAAAGACTGTAAGTCAGGACTTCGTGATCGAGGTTAAGAATGGCGAGCCCACAGTAAAACCTTCGGAGAATGCAGTTGATCAATTCATCTATGACAACTTTGATGAGGTATCAGTGCTGAAAATGAAGATCACTCTGGACACCGTTGACAAGACAATACCGAATCTCCTTGGAATTGCAGATCAGGCTCTGTCTGACAAGAAGCAGCAATACAGTAAGACCGTAAGGATCAAATTCTCGGATGGAGAAACCATCGAGCTGAAGGACATTCATTTTGATGAGGGTCTGTACTGCATAGGAAATACAGACAAATCAGACAAATTTGCGATCAAGGGTAACGGTGACAAGACCGTAGTGGTTTACAAAGGAAAGATCAACGCGGATACTGCCGGCGGAAGGCTTGTAAAGAAGGCAAAGAATATTGGAAATCTCATCGCAGGCATCGAGTATTACGACAATGATGGGAAAAAAGATACAAGCTTTAAATTCTAATCAACCGGAAATAATTTCGTAAGCTGAAAAAGCTATGGATCATGGCGGCCGGTCTTTATGGCCGGTCGTCATGGTCAAATTTTGTGAAAGAGCAGAGCAGACACAAAACAGATGAAAACTATGAATTGGAAAATACTCTCCCGGACATTGCTCCTTGGAGCAATATGCATGGGAGTTATGATGGCAGGATCCGATGAGGTCCTTGCCGATATAAACGGAAACGAAGCAAGGGTAATTGCCGTGGCAGGCGGTACCTTTTATTATGATGGAGACTATTACCGGGCCACAGATGAATCCCTTAACGAACTGAGCAGCAGGCTGGATGCGGATGATACTGACCTGGATGCCGGACAGACGGATGAGGCTATTGAAAAGATATATGCAAATGTAGGAACAGGAGTCTCGGAAGGTTACCTTCAAAAGATCGGGGGAGGTGACCAGAGTGGGACACAGGATCCCGGTAAAGCAGCAGATCCTGAAAAAACAGATCCCGCAAAGACGGACCCGGCAGCACCCGACAAAGGAACAGATCCGGGCACAGGCAAAACCCCGGGCAAAGGAACAGATCCGGGCACAGGTAAAACCCCGGGCACGGGAACGGAGCCGGACACGGGAAAGACCCCCGGAAAGGGCGGAAACATAAATCAGGAAAAGGAAGGCAAAGCTGCACCGTCAGCCGGAGCAGGATCAGATAAACCCGGAACAGGATCGGAAGAATACGGATCAGGGACAGTAACTGGAAAGACCGGAAGCGGAACAGATGTGCCCGGAACAGGAAACGGGACAGGAACAGCAGAGATCGTAGCAGGAGGAGCAAACATCCCCGTTGATCCGGAGAGAGAGGCACTGCTTGACAGGCTTACCGGGATGACTGCAGGACAGAGACAGGCTGTGGTGAGCGATTATGATGACAAATTTGCGGATAAATATCTGACACCGGATGAGAACAATGTCATCCTGCAGGCAAAGCTGGCAACGGGCGAGGATGCGATCCAGGAAAACGGAAACACAGGTGTTTGGAACGCTCTTTCGGAATCTGAATGGTACGAGGGTATACGTTCGGATCTTTTGACTAAGAGACCTGAAATAGAAGAGGCCTCAAACAAGGTTGTCTATGATCCGGTGGAAAATGCCCTGATCGTTACCTATGAAGACGGGATCGAAAGAACCCTGTCCCTGAAGGAATTTTTTCCCTATGGGAAGGTGAGCAGGCTTTTCATCATAGCAGCGATAATCGGTCTCCTGCTTGCAGCAGCCGGTCTTGGACTGAGTCTGTTCTCAGGAAGACGGGGACTTTCCCATCATACAAGAAAGAAGCTTAAGAGTGCTGCGGGCATCACGGGAGCCGCGGCTGTGGGAGTGAATCTTTTGATACTCTCTCTTACAACAGGCTGTGGTATGGGGGTTCTGTCCACAAATACGATTACACAGGAAATCAACAGCAGCGGTTTTTATCAGTATGCCTATGAAATAATGAATGCAAAATCACAGCAGATACTGATGCTTGCAGATTATGATAAGGATATTCTTGCAGAACAGCTCAATTTCAACCGCTTCCAGTTCCTTTGCAAGCAGCAGACCATGGACATATTAAACGGAAAGGAAACTCTGGCAGATCCGGGCACACTTCAAAGTGATATCAGGGCAACCCTGGACAACAGCGGGGAGCATGGTGACCTTGTAAATTCAGCGGTTACTGAAAAGATCATGGAAGCTTATAAGGAAAGTCTGACCGGATATGAGATCGCATTCATTAAAGAAATAAGAGATCATTTCAGGACGACCGTCATCGTTGTGATAATAGTGTCTGTTCTGGCCATAGCTCTTGCGACGCTGACTGTTATGCGGGATGAAAGCAACAGAAGGACACTTGTCAGAAACGCCGGAATAGCCTGCGGCGCAGCAATGGTTGTCTGCATCGGACTTTTCCTTGCACTGGGCATGGGCAGAACGGTTATGGGTGTATATATCAGTCCGGAATATCTGTATATCTTCCTGGCACAGGTGCTCGCAAAGGTTAAAACACTGTGTCTGACTGTAGCGGCATTTTGTGCAGCAGTATGCATAGGGCTGACAATGTTTTCCTTCAGGCTCAGCAGAGGAAACGGGGCATGACAACGGGATTTACGGATATGCACTGTCATATTCTGCCCGGAGTTGATGATGGTTCGCCTGATATGGAAACCTCTCTGCAGATGCTTGAAAAGGAGTGGAACGAAGGAGTAGGAGCTGTTATCCTCACCCCCCATTACATACAAAGGCATAATCGCTACAGACACGATGAGCTGGAAAAGAGATTTGAAGAGCTGAGGCAGAAGAGCAAAGAGATATTACCGGAGCTTAGGCTTTTTCTTGGAAATGAAATACTTTATGAGCCCGGTGTTGCCGAAAGCCTCCGGAATGGAAGGATACATACAATGGCGGGCTCAAGATATATTCTCATTGAATTTCGTGTGACCATTGAAGAGGAGTATATCTTCAAAGCTGTCAGAGAGTGTACGGATATGGGCTACAAGCCGATCATTGCACATGTGGAAAGGTATTTTGGCATTCAGGGAAATTTTGAAGCACTGGAAGGGCTCATAAGGCAGGGTGCACTGCTCCAGTGCAATACACAGGCGGTCACGGCAGGCTTTACAGACGGAGAGGGGAGATGGGCAAGAAAGATGGTGAAGAAGGGAATGATCAGATTCATCGGAACCGATGCCCACGATATGAATAAAAGAAGTCCGCAGTATAAAAAGGCATATGAATGGATAGTGACGAAATGCGGCGCGGATATGGCCGGAAAAATGATGAAGATGCCGTTTGCATTGACATGAGACTGATGTGCAATGAACCGGAACGGTACCGGCCGGAAGGATTCCTTAAATACCGGGGAGAGTTATGGAAAACACCAACAATAATACATCTGATGCAATTGAAATAGATCTGCTGGAATTGTTTTTCGTCCTTCTGGATCATATCTGGTTTGTTATCATCTGCACCGTTACAGGCGCAGTGGCTGCATATGTGATTACAACGACCCTGATAACACCGATCTATTCTTCGTCTGCCATGCTCTACGTGCTGACAAGAAGCACTTCGATCACATCACTGACAGATCTGCAGACCGGCGCCCAGCTGACACAGGACTATAAGGTCTTCATCACGAGCCGTCCCGTTGTGGACAAGGTGATCAGCAACCTTGACCTGAACATGAACTACGGTGCATTTGTTAAAAATGTGACTGTGGTAAATGAAAACAATACAAGAATACTCAACGTAACGGTAAAAAACCCTGACCCCCAGATGGCTAAGATAATCGTGGACAATCTTGCGGATGTATCGAGTGCCAGAATGGCTGAGGTCATGGAAACAGATGCCCCCAATATCGTGGACTATGGGCACGTGTCGGAAAAGCCGACCAGTCCGAGCAAAACAAACAATACCATCATAGGAGCAGTTCTCGGATTGGCACTTGCCGCAGCAGTAGTAGTGATCCGGCATCTGATGAACGATTCTATAAAGAGCTCGGAGGATATAGAAAAATATCTGGGTCTGAATACACTGGGTACGATACCTCTGGAAGAGGGTGCAACAAAGGAAAAACGTAAAAGCAGACTGTTCAATCCGAACAGAAAAAAGAAGAAAAAGGAAAGTGCGGGCGATTTTAAATGGACAGCCTGATATAACAGAGAATGGAAACAGTCAGATTTGAAAAACTGGATGAGCTCAGCTTCCGTACCAGCGAATCCTATAAGGCACTCCGTACCAACGTACGTTTCTGCGGGAGTGACACAAAGGTAATAGCGCTGACCAGCACTGTGCCAAATGAAGGAAAAAGCTCAGTCTCTTTTAACCTGGCAAGGTGCTTTGCGGAAGATCATAAAACAGTATGTTTTGTGGATGCCGATATCAGAAAATCCGTTATCGTTGCAAGATACGAAAGAGACAGAGAGGTGCCGGGACTGACACATTTCCTCACAAACCAGGTCCGTCTTTCCGATGTGATCTGCATTGTTGAAGAGATACCCGATCTCTATATGATATTTACCGGAGCGGTCGCACCAAATCCTTCCGAACTTTTAGGCTCGGAAAGGTTTGCGGGAATGATAAAGGTATTAAGAGACAAATTTGACTACGTGATAATAGATTGCCCGCCGCTGGGATCTGTCATAGATGCAGCACTGGTCGCAGAGAGAGCTGATGGAGTGATACTTGTTGTTGAAAGCGACAATGTCAGCTACCGTTTCGTGCAGAAATCAAAGGAGCAGCTCGATAAGAGCGGATGCAGGATACTGGGCGCAGTGCTCAATAAGGTTCCTGTCCAGTCAGGTAAGGGATACTACGGAAAATACTATGGGAAGTATTACGGTAAATACTACGGCAAGTATTATGGATCGTATTACGGCTCATATTATGGGAATGAAGAGGAGGCGGAAAGTCAGGAAGAGGACAGCGAAAGCGAAGACGAAGACGAAGACGAAGACGAAGACCGGGAGGAATTGGATCCTCAGGACCAGCAGGAAGAGTGGTATCCTCAGGACCAGGAAGAATGGAGCTCTCAGGAGCAGCAGGTGGGCTGGAATCCTCAGGCACAGCAGTTTAGTGGATATACGGATAAATGAAGGAGATACTCAGAAGAAACAGAATAAGGATACTGGCTGTTGCAGAAACGGCGATGCTGACTTTCATCTATTATCTGATGTGGCGAAGGGGATATACTCATGGAATTCCGGGATATCCTGAATATCTGGGCTATGGCAGGTTTGTCCTGATGGGAGTTTATGCGGTACTGATCGCGATTTTCCTGCATGCCACCGGAGGCTTCAGATTTGGCAGGACCGGAAACCTGGGTCTCATCCTGATTCAGTGGTTCACGGTGCCGGCGGTGAACATCATCACCTATTTCCAGCTGAGTCTGACAGCAAAGGAGCTTGTGGCTAAACGCCCCATGTTTGATGTGACATTCGTACAGGCAGTTGCCGTTGTTGTATTCATAGTGATAGTGAGGGCAGTCTACATCAGACATCAGCTTTTTGCAAGGATGCTGTTTGTCGGAAAGGGGATAGAGACCGGGACAACGGTGGACGGCTACAGGGTTAAGGAAGCACTTCCGGAATACAGCTTAAGCGAGCTCGAAAGCAGATTGAAAGGCATTGATGCGGTTCTGATCTACGGAGTGGAGGAGCAGCAGATGTACGATATAATCGACCAGTGCTCAAAAAAGGGTGTACCTGCTTATGTTGCGCAGGAAAAGGCTCTCATACATGGAGTTAATCGCGGAAACAACGAAAACGGGCTGAATTTTGTGCTTGTAAAGGGAGTAGGAGAAAGATGGATCGACGGAATCCTTGATGTGGTCAGAGGCTATCTGATAGCGGGTTGACCGGACATTGAAGATTTATCTTTTGTGATCAGATGTAGTGTTTGGGGGGACGGGTACATCAGCCCGGTTCAGGCATGGATTTTCCGGAAGTTATGGAAAACAACACATACGAAGAAATAATAAACTCAACCGAGTATACGAATACAACAAAAAAAAGCTCCGGTCTGAAGTACACCTACAGGAGGATGTGTACTCTTGTCCTTATAATGCTTGCAACGGCCTCTTTTTTTGTCGCCTGGTATAACTTTGTTCAGGACAACAATTACACAGGAAACCTCACGGGAAAAGGCAACCTGTCAATGGCGATGTTTATTTACATCATCCTTTACTATACCATCGGAAGAGGGATCAGGGCCTTTAATATCGGAGCGGAGAGACTGACTAATATCATGGTGGCTCAGGTACTGACGGTATTTGTTGTAGATGCATCAGAAATCTTTGTTTCTATGGCGATCCAGAACAACTGGAGATTTTTTCACAGACTCTTTCTGGTGTATCTTGTCCTTTTCTTCGTACAGTGTTTTCTGCTTGGGTTTGTGTCTTTTGTGATGGTACATGTCTATTTCAGATTATTTCCACCAATAGATATCCTTGAGATATACAGCAGACCCAACGGGGTATACGAGAAATTGAACCGGATCAGTGTAAAGTATAAGATCACTGAAAAGATTAATTCTAAGGATTTTGATTTCGGAGAGATCAAAAAGAAGATAGACGCCCATGAGGCAGTGCTCATCAACGATCTGCCTTCAAAGCAGAAAAACAGGATAGTGAAGATCTGTTTTGATCTGGACAAGCGGGTGTATGTGGTTCCGAAGCTCAGCGATATCATCATAAAGTCATCGGAAAACATCAACCTCATCGACACACCGATGTTCATGTGCAGGAACATGGAGATCACACCGATACAGAGGTTTATCAAAAGGTCGATGGATCTCGTTTTCAGTGTCATAGCGCTTACTTTTTTTTCTCCCATCATGCTGCTTACAGCCTTGGCCATACACATGGAGGATAAAGGTCCTGTTTTTTTTATGCAGGAAAGGGTGACTGAGGGAGGCAGGCATTTCCGGATAATAAAATTCCGCTCGATGAAGACCGGGAGTGACAGCATCAAACCAACGACGGATGATGACGACAGGATAACAAAGGTCGGACATATCATCAGGAAGCTCCGCATCGATGAGCTGCCTCAGTTTTTCAATATCATAAAGGGCGAGATGAGCATAGTCGGACCCAGACCCGAAAGATATGAACATGTGGAAAAATACAGCAAGCTCATACCCGAATTCAAGTTCAGGGCAAAGATGAAGGGGGGCTTAACCGGCTACGCACAGGTTTACGGAAGATACAACACCTCTGCGCTTGACAAGCTGAAGCTGGATCTTTTCTACATAACCAATTACAGCATAATCACTGATATCCAGATAATATTCGAGACAGTGAAGATACTCTTCTTAAAAGAAAGCACGGAGGGATTTCATAACAGCGGCAAATTGCCGGAATGAACGAGACAGGAGTAACCTATGACCGGTTCTTTTGTCTTGTTATGAATAGTTTAAGAGATGAACGACGATATACTGCGGCTCATAGGCCGGACTGAGCCTTTGTTTGAAAATGATATAGCCGGGCTCAGGGAAGAATTGAGATCTGTCATATCGGAATCGAGATTTCTCGTTGTCGGCGGAGCAGGCACCATAGGCTCGGCAATCTGCAGAGGACTTTTTGCCATGGATCCAAAGGTTCTCCATGTTGTTGATATCAGTGAGAACAACATGGTGGAGCTTGTCAGGGATATCAGATCCTCAACCGGCTATGGTACGGGGGAGTTTGCAACATTTGCCATAGATTGCGGAAGCGCGATATTTGAAAGCTTCATCAATGAGCAGAAAAGGCGGATAGGAGGATATGATTATATCTTTAATACATCCGCCTTAAAACATGTCCGCTCGGAAAAGGATCCCTTCACATTGATGAGGATGATCGATACCAACATCTTTTTTTCCGACAGGCTCATGAAGGAAGCGGCAAAGATGGGGGCAAAGAAGTATTTCTGCGTTTCCACGGACAAGGCCGCAAATCCCGTAAACATGATGGGAGCCTCAAAGCGCATCATGGAAATGTTTCTAACAAGGAGGAGCGTGGAGGTTCCGCTTTCGATGGCAAGATTTGCAAATGTTGCCTTTTCAGACGGCAGCCTGCTTTACGGCTTCAATATGAGGATGCAGAAAAGCCAGCCACTGTCTGCTCCCTGTGATGTGAGAAGATATTTTGTGACACCAAAGGAAGCGGGAGAGCTTTGCATCCTGTCAGCCCTGATGGGTCAGAACAGGGATATCTATTTTCCAAAGCTGTCAGAAGAACTGAATCTGATCACCTTTAGCAGCATTGCAGAGAGGTATCTGGAAAACCTGGGTTATGAACCGGTGCTTTGCAGGAGTGAGCAGGAGGCCAGGGACAGCGTACATATATATAAGAAGGAACACAAATGGCCCGTGTACTTTTTTGAAAGTGATACAACCGGTGAGAAGGACTTTGAAGAGTTTTACACGGACAGGGAAGTCCTTGATATGGATCGTTTTGAGTCCATCGGGATCATAAAGAATGAGATCGAATATGAGGAGGATAAGCTCCGGACATTTGGTCACAGGATCAGCGGACTGAAGGAAAACGGCAGCTGGAAAAGGGAAGATCTCATCAGTCTTTTCAACGAAATGATCCCCGAGTTTAACCACAGGGAAACCGGAAGGTTCCTGGACGGGAGAATGTAGGGATGATCAGATTTTTTGATATTTTGTTTTCTTCCATAGCGATCGTAGTTCTCTTTCCCTTCATGATACCCATAATGATAATGCTGAAGCTCACGGGGGAGCATGATATTTTCTATAAGCAGCAGCGGGTAGGCAAGGGGGAGAAGGAATTTGATCTCATAAAGTTTGCAACGATGCTCAGAGATTCACCGAATCTGCCCGGAGGACTGTATACCAGCAAAAACGATCCGAGGATGCTGCCGATGGGGAAGTTTTTGCGAAAGACAAAGATAAACGAGCTGCCTCAGCTCATCAATATCCTCAAGGGAGATATGAGCGTGATCGGCTACAGACCGCAGGTGAGGGTTCAGTATGATTACTTTCCCGCAGAGGATCGTGCAGTGATGCGCACCGACAGACCCGGCCTTTCCGGGATGGGCGCCATAGTATTTCGAAGCGAAGAGGATCTCCTGCAGGGTATCGAGGATCACGAGAGCTTTTACGAAAAAGTGATCTCTCCCTATAAATCAAAGCTCGAGTGCTGGTATATCAACAACAAGAGCCTGGGCAACTATTTTAGGCTGATATGGCTGACTGTGAAAACTGTATTAAAGCCGGATGACCGGAGCTGGAAGAAGCTGAAGAACCTTCCCGAAATGCCGGAGGAGTTGAAGAGGTTGATGTGAGAGGTATAAAACGTAAGCTGATATGGACTGTTTTCATCGCTTACTGCCTCTTTGTCCTGTACCTGACCGTTTTTTCAAGACAGCCGGGACACGGCAAGATGGATCTGAGGTTCATGTGGTCATATCGGGAGTACTTTGCAGGCAATCCGGCCAGAAAAAAGGATGTGATCCAGAACCTGCAGAATATACTGTTTTTCGTTCCATTCGGATTGTTTCATCCGGTAAAGAAATGGCAGGCTGTTATCGTAACCGGATTTTTGTTTTCACTTGGTATTGAGCTGGTGCAGTATTTTGGAGGTTACGGGCTGGCAGAACTTGATGACCTCCTATGCAATACATTGGGGGCTGTGATAGGTTTTCTGGTGTGGATGCTGATACGTGATCCACAAGGGTGATTGAAAAGGCATGTACGATTTTTCAACAGATCATAGATTTAAGGATATAGAAAAAATCCCGGGCAAATGTCTCCTTGCATCACCTACGATGCACGGAGACGAGAAGAAATATATCGAAGAGGCGATAGATTCGGGCTGGGTTACAACTGCGGGCGCAAATATACCGGCAGTTGAAGAGGCTGTGGCAGAATATGTCGGATGTAAATATGCAGTCGGACTGAGCTCAGGGACAGCTTCACTGCATATGGCCATAAAGCTTGCAGGTGAGAAACTGTACGGACAGGCAAGGCCTGACGCCGGTACACTGGCAGGACACAGGGTTTTCTGCTCGGATCTTACTTTTGATGCCAGCATCAATCCCGTTGCCTACGAGGACGGAGAAGCCGTATTCATAGACACGGAATATGATACATGGAACATGGATCCCGAAGCTCTGAAAAAGGCTTTTGAGATCTATCCGGATGTGAAGCTTGTCGTTCTTGCTCATCTCTACGGAACTCCGTCAAAGATGGAACAGATCAGACAGATATGCGATTCGCACGGCGCGTTGATAGTGGAGGATGCCGCCGAGTCGCTGGGTGCAAAATACAAGCTCAACGGTGAATGGGTCGAAACCGGAAATCTTGGAGATTATAACTGCATCAGCTTTAACGGAAACAAGATCATTACCGGAAGTTCCGGTGGTATGTTCCTGACTGATTCGTTGGATGATGCCAATAAAGTCAGGAAATGGAGCACTCAAAGCCGCGAGGATGCACCATGGTACCAGCATGAAGAGATCGGATACAATTACCGGATGTCAAATGTGATCGCAGGAGTGATACGGGGTCAGATACCTCATTTGCAGGAGCATATAAGCAAAAAGAGAGAGATTTATGAAAGGTATCGTGAGGAGTTGAAGGATCTGCCTGTAAGGATGAATCCATTTGACACCAACAGTTCTGTTCCAAACTTCTGGCTCAGTTGTATAACAATAGATGAAGACCATATGGCTCCGTTTGTCAGAGGGGAAAAAGACCAGCTCTGGCAGCATGAGAAAGGTAAATCATCTCCGGGAGAGATACTTGCAGCCTTAAGCTTTTTTGGCGCAGAGGGGCGTCCTATATGGAAACCGATGCATCTGCAGCCGATATACCGCAATAACGCTTTCATAACAAGGTGTGGAAACGGCAGGGCAAGAAGCAATGCATACATAGAAGAAAACGGGATGACAGACGTAGGAGCCGATATTTTCAGAAGAGGGTTATGCCTGCCAAGCGACAACAAAATGACTGCAGTGCAGCAGGAGAGGGTGATAGAGATAATAAGGGCATGTTTTGGTTAATCTTCGCGGATGTTGTTGTCAGCAAGTAACCGGCGGAGCCGGGTCACTTCATCGGAAAGAGACTGATTCTCGTTGGAAAGAGACTGATTTTCACGAGTGAGATCTTCGATCATCTTATTTTGATGTTTTTCATGAGCGATTGCATCAATACGGCGGCGACAGCTTTCACGGATGTTGAAGTCAGAGTTAGAGAGATAAATAGTCTCAGCAGCGGAGCTCATTGACGGATTTTCCTTTGTGATCATCCTGATTTCCTCCCAAGTAGTAGCCTTAAAGAGCCTTGCCCATGTATCAATACCGTAAGCCTTATCTTCCTCGGTCGCAAGATCTGTATGTCTTAATTCTACCACATACAGGTTGAATTTGTCAGTATAGAGATGATTATCGATTTAGTGTTTGGAAAAATATAGTGTTTTAATGTCCCTATACAAAAAAGAACATGTATAATTATTAAGAATTTGCGAGGTGTTAGAATAAAGGATTCTAGAGCATTTATTACAATTTTTTATTACTAAGAAGATAGAAATATGCAATGATGTTTTGGATGAAATTATCGTAAGTAAAATGGGATTATATGATTTTAGTAAAGTTGATAAAAGGAATAAACACAACACAGTAGGGGTGAAAATGATTAATACGTGCGATTATTCCATGGAAAATACAGATGTATATGTTGAAAAATGTACATAGATAAATTATTAGGGTAAAAAATGTTAGTTTCAGGATGCATACTAATAAGGCGGGGAGCAGTTTACAGCTGGATGATAATAAAGAACTACTTGATAAAAATATTACCTTTTTTAGCGATACTCGGATATGGTTATTAATAGTATGTTTATGGTGACAGAATGAGTGCCATTTCTTTATTTAGTCAAAAATAGTAGTAGAGTTCATTGCTTATATGCTTTATGAGAAGAATGATTATTCCGGTGCGGTGAAACCGCCAGTCCGGTAAATAGGAAACCACCTGTCCGGAACAAGGGAACCGCTTATGGATCTGTGCGGCGGAGCCGCCTGTCCGGTGTGGCGTGAGCCACCAATCCGGACAAGTCTGAGCCACTGCTTTGTACCTTTACAATTACATATATTCTGTTGCTGAAAGACCATATACCTCACGCATGGACAGATCCTTTGAGGGATCTATGGGTACGATATCAATGTCGTATCCGTCATGGACTATCCGGTCCAGAATAGCATCTGCAAGAGGTGATGCCGCTCCACCAAGCTGTTCATACCATCCTTCCTTGCTATACTGTGAGCAGAAGATAGTGGAGGATCGTTTTCTCCGATGATGAATCAGCTCAAAAATATCCTCCTGTTCTTCAGGGGTAGGCTTCATAAGGAGCCACTCATCAAGTATAAGAAGGACGGGATTGGTGTATTTTGCCAGTACCCTTTTGTAGGAGTTGTTTTTCCTGGCTTCCTTCAGGTCAATGAGGAGATCCGGAAGTCTCACATACATGGTCTTGTAATAGTGTTTGCAAGCTTCCATGCCGAAGGCACAAGCCATAAAGCTTTTGCCGCATCCGGTAGCCCCGGTAATGAAAATGTTCCGGTAATCCTCGATATACTCACAGCTGGCAAGCCTTGTGATAAGGTCCTTGTTAAGCTTCCGACCGGATGTATAGTTGATATCCATCACATTGGCTGAAGGCTGGTCGAACCCGGCGTTCTTGATAAGACGCTTAAGGCGGTTATTCTTGCGGCTGGTATATTCGGTATCGACAATGAGTCCAAAACGGTCCTCGAAGGACATAGCCTTCATGGCAGGATCTGCAGTCTGTAAGCGGAATGCATCCGCCATTGATGTAAGTCTCATTTCAATGAGTTTATTTATGGTTACTTGGTCAGTCATGATCGTTTCCTCCTGTAATAATCGGCACCTCTTGTGATGCCGTTTGAATTGGTTTTCGGGGCGGGATTATTATCACCCTTGCCTTCAGAGTCATTATCCTTTGAGGCCGCAAGTATGCTGCTGACGCTCTTGTAACTGGGGCTCTGTGTGTATGACAGGGCTGTTTTACAGGCTTCTTCAAGCCTTATTGGCGAATATTTATCCGCCATCTTCAATAGCCCCATACAGGCTCTGTATGATTGTTGTTCCACCCTTTTGGAACGGAGGATTGCATCTATGACTTTGGCTGTGTTTTCACCTATCCCTTCTGCCCATTTACGGAAGCGGTCGCCGTTCCATTCCAGATAATGCTGGTGTTCTTTCGGCATATGCTCCGTTATGGTGCTGTATTGGCATTTACGCCCGTATAAGCGCCTGTGGGAGGCGATACGGTTTTGGTTATAGAAAACCTCGATGATGGTACCTGTTATCCGCACATCGACCTTTTTGCCAATGTATTCGTATGGAATCGAGTATAGCATTCCGTCCACGGATATGTGATAATTAAACTGAACGGTGGCTTGTTTCCATTCCGCCAGTTCATACCGGGTAGCGGGTAACGGTGTCAGCAATGGCAGTTCTTCGTCGTGGAAGAGTTCGTATCTGCTACCCTCTTTCTTTTGAAAGGGGCGGCGGTTGAATTCCTCCAGTTTTACCTTGATGGCTTTATTCAGTTCGTCAAAGGTAAAGAACTGCTCGTTGCGCAGGGCGGCTACGATCCATGTGGAAACCCCGTTAACGCTGCCTTCTGCATTTGGCTTATCCTTAGGTTTCCTAACCCTGGCAGGAATAATGGCCGTGCCATAATGTTCTGCCAGTTCATGGTATATGGCGTTGATCCGCTGATCTTTCCAACTGTTGTTATGGATAACAGCAGTCTTGCAGTTATCCGGGACGAGGATCCTGGCAACGCCGCCGAAATACTCGTACATATGGACATGGGCAGCAATCCATGACTGTTGCTTTTCATCCGGAAAAGCTTCGACATACGCATACTGGCTGTATGTCATAACACCGACAAAGATATATGCGTCAGTGATTTCGCCAGTGAAGGGATCAACAAGCTTTGCAGTATCACCTGCCCAGTCAACCTCGACCTGTTCTCCGGGTTTCCGGTTGATATGCATGGTAGCCCGGCGTTTGTTTTCGTCCTGCTGGATGTAATAGCAGAACTGGGAATACATCAGAGGTTCTTCACCTGCCTGCCGGCAGTCCTCCATGTATTCAGTCCAAAGGAGTTTCTTATTGACACCGTTACGCAGTAACTCCTTGCGGACGTATTCATAATCTGGCATCCTTTTGTTACTGTTCGGTTGCCGGTTGGCAGAAGAGAAAAATAATTCTGCCAGAACCTCATCGGTCTGGTTTGGATCAAGTGGCCATGAAATATTTAATTCCTTGGCACGTTTTAAGACCCTATTGACCGTTTTTTTGGAAACACCGCAGCCGTCTGCAGTGCTTTGTTGGCTTAATCCCATGGCTGTGAGCCTTAGGATTTCGCGATACTTGGTCATTTCAGTGACCTCCTTATACTGTATTTACGCCATGTGGCGCATGCTTAACAGTATAAGGTAAGGATATATGGTTTCCAGATACCGGAATGCCGGTTTCCACTATTCCGGAAATGCGGTTTCCGGTCCCCGGACTGGCGGTGTCATGAGCTCCGGATTATTCAAGAAGAACAAAGAGCCCACATTGAAATTTTAGTATGATGTTGGAATTCATGCTTCGGATAAGAATACTTATTTATTGCAATGTTTTAGAGAAGAATAATGAATGATTTAGTATCAATAATTATGCCTTCATTTAATACTGGTTTATATATCGCTGATTCAATTGATTCGGTAATACACCAGTCCTATCAAAACTGGGAGTTAATTATTGTGGATGATTGTTCCGCGGATAATACTGACCAGATCGTTAGTTCATATTTGAAAGATGATCGGGTTAAATTGTATAAGAATGAGGGAAATTACGGGGCTGCAGTAAGCAGAAACAGAGCTCTAAGGGAGGCAAAAGGACGTTGGATAGCTTTTCTGGATTCGGATGATTTGTGGATGCCGGAAAAACTGGAAAAGCAGATAAAGTTTATGGAAGATAATAACTATTACTTTTCATATACAAATTATGCTGAGATAGATTGTGATGGTAACAGAAACGGAAAATGGATTTCAGGCCCAAAAAAAATCACTAAAACAGGTTTTTACAATTATTGTTGGCCAGGGTGCTTGACAGTAATGTACGATGCAAAAAAAGTTGGTTTGATCCAAATTGCGGATATAAAAAAGAACAACGATTATGCCATGTGGTTAAAAGTGTGTAAAATGGCAGATTGCTATTTGCTTGATGAAGAATTGGCATTATACAGAAGAGGCAGAACTGGATCAGTCAGTTCTCATAGTGTTAAAACTATGATCGGATGGCATTATAGACTGTATAGAGAAGCAGAAGGACATAATGTGTTTGGATCACTTCTTAAAACGTATAGGAATATGCTGTTTGGGTTGTACAAGAAAACTATATACGTTCATAGTAGGTAAAAAATGTTATTGAAATCTAAAAGAATTTCCCGTGGCTCTTTTTTGTTGGGAATATCATTGTCGATATTTTTAGTGAGTACATACAGAATAATTGGTTATATAGGATTTGCTATTCTTCTTATTTCAGCCGTGTTTTTTGTGGAAAAAATATATATTGATACAGTATGTAAGATTGTTTTGCTATGTGAATTGCTTTTGATTGCTCGCTTTCTTATGCAGCTATTTTTTGGAGATATTTATCCGGATACGTTTAGAAGTTATTTGATACAGGCATTCATATATTTATATATACTTCTTATTAGAAATACCATGTTGCAGTTGAAAGATTGGAAATGGATTTTTTCAAGGTATGCAATTGTAATACTCATTATAGGAATATATTTATTTTCAAATAATATAATTGAAAAATCAGAAATGTTTTCTAGCATGTATGGAAACATATTGTTGATAGGGTTTGGTATTTCATTAATATTGACACATTTAGAGACAAATGTTAAAGGGAGGATTTTTTGGATAATAGCTTTGGTTTTATTTATATTTTTGTCATATGAATCAGGAATGAGAAGCGCTTTCTTAGGTGAATTAATAGGTGTAGCTTTTTCCTTATATGTTTCCTTGCGAAATAATGGTGAAAGAATTAATAAAAATGTTTTTTTTATGGTAGTATTATTATGTTTTTTTGTACCATATATATATTTAGAATTGTATTCGCCTTCTAGTAATCTAATGGCGGAAATATCATCTTTTTTACAATTGTTTGTTTTACGAATAACTTCAAAAAGGTTTTTTTCAGGGCGAGATATTCTATGGCCTTATATTATTGATTCATTAAATGGACATCAATTTTTTGGGCATGGAATTGGATTTAACCCTGGACTTATATATGACACTTCTTTTTCCACTCATAATTTATTTCTTTTTTTAAGACTTGAGCAAGGAATTATAGGCTTAGTATCATTTGTTGTCCTCTTGTATACATTTTGGATAAATTATTATAAATTGAGCAGAAATAAAACTATGTTTTTTGTACAAGGTTTTATGGTAACAATATTAATTCAACAAACTTTTTCTTTGGGATTGGTTGGAGGAAAAGGAGGATTTTCAATAGCTTGTTGGACAGTACTTTCAGCTTTTAGTAAACAGACTATAGAGGGGTAAAAAATGATTGATATTATAACAAGAAAATTGTTTATTGAATGGAATGAAAACGGAATAAGATATTGTTCATTCAAAAGTAATGAACATTTATATGATGGAATGAATGGAAAAACGGATATAGATATACTTATAGATGCGGAAAATTACAACTTAGCTGTTGAAATTATGAAAAAAAATAGATTTATAGAAGCAGAACCAGTTAATGTTGGAATGTATCCATATGTAGTCAATTGGTTTGGTATGGATTATTCTTCTGGTGTTTTGGTTCATATTCATTTGCATCTTGAGATAGTAACTGGGAAATCGTTAGTTAAAGATTACATACTCCCGTGGAAAGAGTATTTCCTAAATAATACCGTTATTGATCCGGATTTGAAAGTAAAATATGTAATTCCTACGTTGGAGTACATATTATTATGTACAAGAATTGTAGTGAAAAAAAATATTAAACCTGCACATTTCCATATAAATAAAGAAATAGAAAAAGAGATCAACTACCTCTATGACAAAATAGATGATGAAGATATGTTACATTGGATTAATATTATTTTTCCAGTAGCAAGTATAGAAAAAGACCTACTAAGTACAAAAAGTATATTAGATTTTTCTGATAGGGATTTTTCGCAATTTTATAAGTTCATAAAAAAAACACAAAAAAAACATCAAAGAATACCAGAAGGAATTGCCTTGTTGCAGAGCTATCTAAATAGGGCAACTAGAATGATATCTAGAATTCTTAATTACAGGTTTAACACCGGTCTTCCACTAAAGAAAAGATTTTTAAGAGGGGGGGTATCTGTTGCTTTTGTCGGAATTGATGGAAGCGGAAAATCAACAATGGTAAAAGAAATTGCTAATTGGTTGGGAAATGAATTTGATATTAAACAATTTTATGCAGGAGCAGGCGACGGAAAAAAGGATTTTTTGTCTTCGCTATTGTTAAAAATTTATGGGAAATTTGGACAGAAGATGAATGAACAGGCTGTAATATATGATACAGACTCCAATTTTGTTAAATTAAGCCGTTCAGAAGAATTACCTCTTAAAATTCGCATCAAAAATTTTGGAGGTGCTATAGCGTACATTAGAATTTTGAGATCAAATATAAAAAAGCTTAGAAAATCTAATGAATTGACATCTAGGGGAATGATTTGTTTAATGGACAGATATCCGCAAAACAGTGTTCCCTTTATTCATGATGGTGCTAAAGTGCAAAAATATGATGCTGGCAAGGGGATAATACACCTAATTGCAAATAAAGAAAAAAGCATGTTAGAAGCTATACAGTATTCATCATATGATTTAGTTATAAAATTGCTGGTTGGCGAAAAAACAGCCTATTCAAGGAAGCCGTTGGAGAGTGTAGATAGCTTAAGATTTAAAGCTAAAACGCTTGAAGAGATAGTTTATGATTCAAAAGAAATATATTCAGTTGATGCCGACAGGCCTTTTGAAGAGGTATTGATTGACGTGAAACGAAAAATATGGGAAAAGTGTTATTTGAAGTGAGTGGTTTGCCCGGAAGTGGGAAATCAACATATGTAAATAGAATTTTGAAAGATAATTCATATTTCGAGAAGGAAGAGAATTATTATATTGATACGTATGGGAGTTTACTAAAAAGAATTAATTCATTGAAATATTGTTTTCGTGGATTTGGTGGTTGTCAAGATTTTGTTTTTCTCCTAAAACTTATATGTGATAAGGATGTAAATAAAAAGGTAATTGCAGTAAAAAAAATATTTAAGATTTGGCGTTTTTGGGGTAAGTTTGAATTAATCCCAAAAGATTACTTGTTGAGTGAAGGGTTTATACAAAGTTATCTAGAACTGATGGATTGCATGATCTGTGCCGATAAAAAATACATTATCAGTTTTTTTATAGAAAGAATAAAATTATATCCGAAATTATTCTTTGTAATTATAATAACAGATTATAATACTGCCTATCATAGAATAGATGGTAGGGTTGGTGTTAACAACTCTGTTGATCAAATGCAAAATATGGAAAGAAGAAGATTCTTAATTAAAAGAGAAAGAAATACTGATCATCTTTTATATGCAATAAAAAAATATATAGATCCTAATAGGTATATTTTGATAGATGCTAGAGATAGTATCAATAACAACGTTGAGATTATACAAAATTTTATAACAGATATCATCTACAATGAGCATAGAAAAAAATGAGGAAAAGAAAAATATGAAAATATGCTTTATTGGACCGGCGGGATCAACACACTTAGAAAAATGGTGCAAATTCTTAAAAGAGTATGGTCATGATATAACAATAATTTCATTGGTTATGAACGAGTCAGAATATGCAACGGTTATACCTTTGAGAGGGAATTATAATTGGAGGCAATCTGAAATTACTAAAGTAAGATGGTTGTTTCAGAGAAGAGTAATTAGGAAAACTATTCAAGAGATAAAACCGGATATAGTTAATGTTCATTATGCTACGAGTTATGGTATTATGGCAGCTTTATCAGGTATAGATAACTATATTTTGTCGGTTTGGGGAGCTGATGTTTATGATTTTCCCCAAAAGTCATTTGTTCATAAGTTTTTTTTAGAATACTCACTTAATCATGCTTCACGGATTTTTTCCACAAGTTACGCTATGCGTGAGGAAACAAAAAAATACACACAGAAAAGAATAGATGTTACGCCGTTTGGTGTTGACTTACTTCTGTTTAATCCGAACAAGCGAAATCGAGTGCAAGATGGAAAGTTTATTGTTGGTACAATTAAAACATTAAGTGAAAAATATGGAATATCATATATGATAAAAGCTTTTGCCTATGCTTGTTTAGTTTTGCCGAATATGAATTTGCAACTTCGTATTGGTGGAAATGGACCGCAAGAGAATGAATACAAGAGATTGGTTGTGGAACTAGGTATCCAAGAAAGAGTACTTTTTTTGGGATTTATTTCACAGGAACAAGCTGCGATAGAGTGGGCAAATATGGACCTAGGTATAGTTTATTCTACTCTTGATAGTGAGAGTTTTGGTGTTTCTGCTGTGGAAGCATTGGCATCAGGCGTTCCATTAATCATCTCTGACGTTCCGGGATTAAAAGAAAGTACTGGGGGTGGTTCGAATTCACTTGTAGTTCCACGGATGGATCAAAAAAAACTGGACTCAGAATTGGTTGGGTTAATTTTAGATGAAAAAAGACGATATGATATGGCTATGAATGGTAGAAAATATGTTGAATATCATTATTCGGCTAATTTGTGCTTTAGAAGAATTGAAGAATTATATTACGATTTTATTGGTAAACGATGAAAAATTATAGAACACCTACTTCAAAAGTGCTTAAAAATTGTCTAGACAATATGTAATGACCCCCAGTTTGTAGGTTCGTGGATTTACCTGTATACTACAGATTGGTAAAAATCAAGTGGTAACAGGGATTACCGCATACAAAAGGAGGTCATCAAATGAATTATAGCACAGTTTACGTAGGAATGGACGTTCACAAGGAATCTTTTTCTCTTTGCTGTTACACCAACGAGAAAGAGAAGGGCGAGTATCCTCAAAAGGTAGATGCTCACTACAGCAAGATCATCAACTATATCGAGGCCATGCGTTTCCATTACGGAGACGATGCTACTTTCATATGTGGTTATGAGGCAGGGTGCCTCGGGTTTACGCTATATCATCAGCTAACCTCTCATGGTATCAAGTGTTTCATTCTTGCACCTACGACAATGTTGAAGCCACAGGGAAAGAAAAAGGTTAAGACCGACAAGAGAGATGCAGCTCTCATAGCCCGTTGCCTTGCACACCATGATTATAGCGCTGTTCATGTGCCAACTAAGAAAGATGAGCAGACCAAGGAATACATCCGCATGCGCTGTGATCATAAGACTGCACTTAAAAAGGTCAAGCAGCAGATCCTGGCATTCTGTCTGCGGCATAACTACCGTTATGAAGATGGAGCCAATCATTGGACAGAAAAGCATCTTAAGTGGTTAAGGGGCTTGAAGCCTGATGGGTTATATGGAGAGATCCTTCAGGAATACCTGCTCACATATGATACTCTGTCTAATAAGCTGGATCGTCTCGATAAGCGGATAGAGGAGCTTGCCGATGATGTCGAGTACAAGGAAAACGTACATAAGCTTACTTGTTTTCTTGGGATCAAAACGCAGACAGCATTGTCCATCATAACGGAAACCGGTGACTTCAAGCGTTTTGCTACGGCACAGCATTATGCGTCATATCTCGGGCTTGTACCGGGCGAGGATTCAAGCGGCGAAGATCAAAACAGGCTTGGTATCACCAAAGCCGGAAATCGTCATCTGAGGATGCTCCTGATAGAAGCATCACAAAGCTACGGTCGAGGACAGATCGGGTATAAATCTAAGGTCTTGAAGCAACGCCAGGCAGGTAATGATCCAGCTGTTATCGCCTATGCCGACAAGGCCAACGAACGTCTTCGGAGAAGGTACTACAAGCTTGTACTTGGAAAAAGCAAGAAGCACAATGTTGCCAAAACCGCAATCGCCAGAGAACTTGCCTGCTACATCTGGGGAATGATGACGGAGAACATCGCATGAGGTACAACATCGTCCCGTCACAGTCAAGTCCAAGCCGTCTGCGACGGTGCTTCGCAGACTTGACAGCGCCGTTCCGATGTTGTGAGCGGCAACTAAGCTGATGTAAGCCGGCTTGCGCCGATTCCATCAGCCATAGACAACTGAAAGCATCTTGGTAGGGCTATGGTCTTTTCAAGGTTCGAGCTATCTACGACTACACTATGTCGGCGCAGTTTTGGCTGTGATCCACGCAACTAGACGGTAGGGCTCACGGCGGACCATTGACCTGTCGGTAAGTAGAGCAATCTCCGAATCCACGTATATCAGAGTGGCCAATGCCGGAAACTGATAATCCGTAGCTCTACCTAGATGCTTTCAGATACAAATAAAAATATTGTGGTGATTTTTGTTCAATTTACCTCTTGACAAAGGTCATTACATATCAGTGTAGGAGTAGAGGTAGTATGTTTATTGTTTAATAAAATAGGAGATGGGGGATGATGGATAGCAAAAACAACAACAAAATAGCGGTGTTTGTAGATTCATTTGATGAGTATAGAGATTTGTGGGACATATTCTGGGATATATTTGATATGTATTGGAATGATTGTACATATAATAAATACCTTGTAACAAATGTTTGTAATTATGAGCGAGAAGGAATTAATATAATAAAAACTGGAAAGGAAGTTAACTGGTGTACAAGAACTTTAAGAGCCTTAGATAAAATTGAAGAAGACTATATAATTCTATTTTTGGAGGATTATTTTATTAGTAAGATAGTTGATACAAGTGAGATTGGACAAATTGTTCAAAAAATGGAAAGTGAAGATGTTTTTTTCTATAGACTTTCTGTAAAAAAGGGATTTCCCTTAAACAAAGGTTTTATAGAAGTAAATGAGGGGATTGATTATCCAATATCGTTACAATTGGCAATATGGAAAACGATGTTCCTAAAAAAAATCATTAACGATTTAATTAAAAATGGATGTGAATCTCCTTGGATGTTTGAGGAAAACTTAAAGTACAATTATACGTATTGCCCTGCTGTGAATAGTAAACTAAAGGGGATACGTTTTGATACTAGAGATATTATGGGATATAAAAATGGAGTTTTAAGAGGTAAATGGTTTCCAGATGTGAGAGAATACTATAAAAATTTGGGAATAGACTTTTCTATGTCGAAAAGAGAAGTTCTTTCTCGGAAAGAATATATTAGGTATAAAGTTATTTGCTACATTTCTGAACATTTTTCTCGGACATTTAAGGATAAGGTAAAACTACTATTAGAAAAGATTGGGATAAAAAACACCATTTAAATCCAACTATTTGGTTAATGGAAAGGAGCAGTTGGTTTTTATTAATCCGACAATACATTAATCTATAATTATGAAAAAAAATACTGTTGTTAATAGATTATTGAACAATTCATATTTCTTAAACAGTCTTGTTAAAGGTATACATATTATCTTAGGTATTTTTATTACTGCATTCTTAAATCGTGCATTGGGAGCTTCTCTAAAGGGACAATATGCATATTATTATAACGCTATTTCCTTATTAACAATAATTGGTGGCTTTGGAATATATCAACTATATCCATTTTATAGAAGGAAAGAGGGGGCAGATATAAAAAATGATTTTGCCTGTGTTACGATGATGCTAGCTGGTTTATACATAGTTGCGTCATTTCTTTTGTGTTTGTTTTATTGGCAAACATTTTCTAAAGGGAATTTTTTTATCTATATTTTGTTGAGTATGAATACTATAGTCAAAATAGTTGATACACAATTTCTAATGTTTGCATCAATTGATGATTTTATTAAATCAAAAAAAAATGGTATAGCTATTAGCGTATATCGCTTTATTATTTTTTTTGTGATTTTTTTATTTTACAAAAAAAACATTATTGCAGTGCTACTTGGAGATTTAGCGTGTGAAACAATTGGAGTTTTTTTATATTCACGTATTTTGAATATTCAATTTAATAAACTATCTTTTCCTATAAAAGAATTTTGGGGAATATTGAAAAAGGGAATAATACCTATGCTTTTTCAATTAATGCTTCAATTAAATTATAATATTGACATTATTTATATGAAATTATTTAGTACTGTTTCTTTTCGTGATATTGGATTATATTCAGTTGGAGTTCAATTAGCGGCATATATATGGACAGTACCAGATGTTTTTAAGGAGGTACTTTATTCAAAAACTGCAAAAAAAGATAGTATAGATGACATCATTTGGTGTATAAGATTTTCAATACTATTTGAATTAATATTTCTAATTATAATTTTTATTCAAGGAGGAGAATTGATATTTCTTTTGTATGGAGAAGAGTTTTCTTCAGCCATTACCGTTACTAAGATTATTTTTGTGGGTGTAATATCTATGACATTATTTAAGATATTGACTCCGTTATATAATGCTAAGGGTGAGTTTAAAGCAAATTTAATAATTCTTTTTATTAGTGTGTTGATTAACATTGTATTAAATGTGATTTTGATTCCACGATATGGGATGATTGGTGCTGCCGTAGCATCAGTGTTTGGTTATAGTGTTTGTGGAATTGTGTATTTTTCTAGATTTTGCAAAGATTTTAAGGTGTCAGCCAATCGCCTGCTTTTATTTTCAAAAAAAGAATTTTTAAGTTTTTTTGAAAGCAAACACTGATTGAATTATTGAACACATCGAACGACTAACATACTTGCGTATTTTTGCAATGTAGAGTGAGAATCCATTTACCACAGAATATTCAAGATTGATTTATAGATATTCGACGTATTATTTATGGTAAGATAGTCCTGCCGCTAATTATAGTAAAGCGATTCTCCAACAAACTTAAAAAAGATTATTCATTATGGATAAAGTCGTTTTTGATATTTATATTATGGTATGAATTCAAATAGATATAAAGGCATAGATTTAATATAAGTTTCCCAATCTGCCGGACTATAGATTTTCGGCAGACTGGTTAACATCCTTTCTTGGGCGACCACGAGGTCGCTTGGGTTTAGGCTCCGCCTGATTCTTGGGTTTGGGCTTCCGCCCGCGCTTCTTAGGCTCGGGCTTAGGAACAGGTTTAGAAAGCCCAAGTGCTTCAAGTTCCTCAAATACCGTATTAAGGGTATGAACCCAGTATCCATCATCTGTGGATGGATCTTTTGGAGCATCAGTCCTGCGCCATGCGGATGACAGGTCATCCATCAGGTCGCCATAGGACATTTGTTTTAGCAGTCCGGCCTGCTCCGCTTTCTTTATGATACGGCAGGTTGCAACTGTAGATATAAAGTTTACAAACTCGCTTCCGATTACGGAAAAGTCACCTTGTTCTCCGGTATGATCAAGGCATTCATCACTCTTGTATCTCTTGAATACGAGTTCGAGAAGCCAGCGATCCTCGTAGCAGGTATACGCTACTATAGGCTCAAGATCCTGATCGGATTCAAGCACGATTACACCGAAGAGATTTTTCTTCTTCGCATACTGCTCAGGCGAGAAGGTGTTCTTCCACTTGGCATTGGCAAGATATGTTGCTTCTTCCTTTGCTGTGCGCGGTAAGATGAATTTACCATCCGATGTTAAATTCTGCTTGACATTTGCAAGGATCAAGAAAATGTCCGCACCCCCATGTAAAATTCTGCTTGACATTTGCATTTTGAGGCTCACAGGGAGCTTGTGGGTAAGTCCTCAACCATGGGTACCATGAAAAAATAGAAAACGCCATTTTGCGGGCATTTTAATAGATTGTACTTTGAAAAATGAATTAGGATTTTTTCGGACAGCAGAAGTGTTCCTGGTCGTGATCCGACCAGAGAAGAAGATCATTAAGGAAATTACGATCTGTGTCATCAGAGTGTTTTACCAGCTGATCCAGGGTGTATTCAAGGTAATCGTAGACGCGTGAGTTGTTAGCCTTTGCAGTCTCTGCGATACTGTAGAAAACAGAACTGGCTTCAGAACCTTGTTCTGAGAAGATGTTCACCCAGTTCTTGCGGACAAGAGTAAATGGGCGTATAGACCGCTCGGCCAGATTGTTATCCATCGGCACATCTCCGTTGGAAAGAAAATACCCTGAATTTATCAGTTTTACTTGACTTGAATTGATTTTGCTCCTATACTTTTCGTAGTGATCGAGTTCTGGACACTCGCGAAGCCAGAACCTGGGGGAGGACCCGAGGGCCCTCCTTCATTCTTTACATTGGGATAATCTTTATGTCAAAGCCATATCTGACAATCCAGCAACAACTAAATAAATTTTCCAATGATAAAGGGCTAATTATCAATGATCCTGTTTTTGCGCGCCAGATGTTGTTAACTGATATTGGATACATGTCCTATAATAGTAGGTATTTTTTACTTTGACAGAGGTAGATATATGAAGCCATTATTGACAGTTGACGAACTTATTGAACATATGAAAACAAAGGGGATAACATTTTCCATTGTCTCCGAATCTGATGCCAAGAAATTTTTGCTTGAAAACAACTATTATATGAAGCTGGCATCATACAGAACAAATTATTCCAAATACGAAACTGGTTCAAAACAGGGGCAATACATAAATCTCGATTTTGCGTATCTTAAGGAACTTTCTACCATTGATATGCATCTAAGATATCTCATTATGAAAATGTGCCTCGATATTGAGCATGCTCTCAAAGTATCACTTATCTCGCATGTGGAGGCAAATCCGGCTGAGGATGGATACGAACTGATCAGACGGTTTATTGGATATACAAATTCCCGTGGTCAGCAACAGAATGAATACATATTAAAGAAAATCTGTGGTCATAAATCCAGTGATTACTCGAAGGATTTGATTGAAAAATACTATCCTTATTTTCCTGTATGGGTATTTGTTGAACTCATATCCTTTGGAGATTTGACATATCTGATAGCTTTTTACGATGAATTGTATGCTGATCCTATCGTGAATAATAAGTTTATGAACACGGTTCGTGATATACGAAATGCTTCAGCACACAGTAACTGTCTCATCAACAAGCTTTTTGAACCTCTTAATCCCGGACAGCAGGTTGACAGTACCATTTCAGCATATATAAAATCTATTACCGGAATATCTGCGAAGGCACGTGCTAAAAACCTTAATTACAGAGTAGTGTACAGCTTTGTCACTCTTCTATATATTTATGGTACAGTTGTGCCTGACGGAGAAGCAAAAAGCAAGCGGTATGCAGAAATAAAGGATTTATTTAACATACGCATGACAGAACACAGGGAGTACTTTACTTCACATACCAAGATGTTACTATTCACGGAATAAATTTTGATTGATACACGCAAAAATTCATAGCCACGTCTGTCTTGGAAACTGTGTAAAATCAAGGGACGTTACAATGAGGAGTATAAGGTCTGCCAGATAATCTGGCAGACCTTATAAAATATTGGTAGTTATTATAAATAATACCAATATTATATATTGACATTTCTAATGGTACGATATATAATAGATAGTACCAAGTATCACAAGGGAGGATCCAGAAATGTCAATAGTAAGGTATACAAACAAGAAGACAGGAGTTGTCACTTTATACGAATCAACATCGCATTACGATCCAGAAACAAAACAATCACGACCTGTAAGGAAATATCTCGGTGTAGAGGATCCGGAAACAGGAAAACTCATTCCATCATCCGGACTACGCGGAAGAAAGAAAGCAGACGGATCAGCACCGTCGAAACAGGAGCAAAACGAATCAAAATATAAAGCCAAATTTGAGAAGCTTCAGAAGGAGTGTGATGAAAAGGCAGAAAAGATCAAACAGCTGGAGCATGAAAACAAAAGAATGCGGTTCTTCCTTGCAAAGATGCGTGATTCCATTTCGGAAATAGTCGATTCCGAGTAGCTTCCGGAGAAGGGTTTCTGGCGATGTTCCATACAGAGGATCTTTTTGAACAGTGCATGGCTCTCCGCTGTGAGGTAAAGGTGCAGGCACAGATAATAAAGGAATTCAAGTCGGGCAAGAGATATCTTAAGCTACAGGCTGACCAGCATCGGGTTATCGAGGGGTATGTTAAAGATATCAGGAAGCTTAGACTTGAACTGGCGGACGCCCATGCCCAGATTGTAAGCACAAGGAACATGTGGGCGGATGATTATTATGCCCTGTATGACGAATACCAGGCAGAGATCCGTAAGAGGAATGAAAAGATCCGCAGCCTTGAGGATGAGATATGGAAGGCAAAAAAAGAAGGCGACGATAGGCTGTCCACCAAGGAACAGGAGTACGAAGACCTCCTGTATGAAAAGGATCGCATAATAGATAAGCTGAAGAATGAGTTGGCGCACGCCAATGCTTTGCTCGGACATGACAGTTCAAACACCAGCCTTCCTACATCACAGACACCGGTCGGAAAAGAAAAACGGATACCGAATAGCAGAGAGAAAAGTGGGAGACCAAAGGGAGGGCAGCCGGGACATCCAAAGCATGTACTTGAGGAACCTGATGACTTGGAGATCACAGACATTTCTGTTCATGAAAATATCGGCGCGGAGGATTTTTTCTGCCCGTCATGTGGTAACGATGGTTATGTACCCACAGGAGAAACGGAAGTAAAATATGAGTACGATGTAGAAATCAAGGTCAAAAAGATAAAGCACATTTTTTATTACTATAAGTGTCTTGAATGTGGTACAGAGTTCCGTTCCTTATATCCAGCCAACCTCAGGGGAGATGTCCAGTATGGAAGTATGGTTCAGGCATTAGCATTATCACTTACAAATACGACGAATGCAGCCATGAACAAGACAGCAATGTTCCTTGCCGGGATTACCGGAGGAGAACTGACACCCTGTGAGGGATATATAGCTAAGCTTCAGAAACGGGCCGCAAAAAATCTTATGGGCTTCCGTAAAGATTCTTATAAGTATCTTATTTCAAGAAAGCTTATTTACTGGGATGATACGGTAATAATGATAATGACAAAAAGGGGGTGTTTTCGCTTCTATGGAGATGAAACAATTGCCTACTATACTTCCCATGAAAAGAAAGATATGACCGGGATAGATGAGGATAATGTCCTTGGTGTCCTTACGTCAGATACCACTGTCATGCATGACCATAACACACTCAACTACAATAAAAAGTTCAAGTTCAAAAATATAGAGTGTAATGAGCATGCAAAGAGAGACTGCCAGAGAAACAGCGATGATACACAGCATAAATGGTCCGGCAAGGTTAAGAAACTTATAGGAAAAGCTGTCATGGACAGGAAGGATGCCCTTGTGCGGGGAGAAAGCAGCTTCAGTAAAGAGTATGTAGAACAGTTTCAAAAAAAACTGGATGAATATCTTGCTGATGGGTGGAGTGAGAACGAGCCGGACAGGGATAAATATGGAGCTGCTTTCGAACAGAGCCTATTGAGGCGGTTCAAGAAACACAAAAACAACTATTTTAAGTGGCTTGAAGACTTCAGTCTTCCGCCCTTCAATAATCTCTCTGAAAGAAGCCTGAGATGTGTAAAAAGTCATATGAAAATATCCGGGCAGTTTGAATCCGTAGAGGCTTCTGAAAACTACGCAATAATAAAATCCTATATAGAAACCTGCCGGAGAAATAAAGTAAATGAGATGGATGCTCTTAAACGTCTCTGCGAAGGAAAACCATACACGATTCAGGAAATCTTATCTAAATCCCCTCCAGGATAAGTAACTCAATACGGAAACTGGCTGGAACGGATGATAACTACTTCCGCTCTATTTGTGGTGCAAAAAATCCGTGAATTGTAACACCAAGATTAAGGGTGTCTACATTTTTATGAGCAAAATAGTTGACAGCCTCCCCTCTTAAGGGCTATAATATTGACAGAATTGAAAACGGGTTACCGTTTTGGAAGGAGTGACATATCCGTAGGGAGTTGTCGCTCCTGATTTTTTTTAAGGCATTATTTTGGTACATATTACACTTGCTCCGTAAATCCTCAACTATGGGTACCACGAAATAATTGAAAACGTTTTGTGGGCGTTTTATAGTCTGTACTTTGAATTTCTTCGATCGTTAAATTTGAGAATTTGTAGTAAAGTGGTATAATTATCAAACAGGAAAGATGAGAGTTTTTATAGTGCAAAAATTATAAAACAGGATACAACAGATCCCGATTTTTGCCATATATACATATATTACAAACACAACTTTTAGTTATTAAATTATTATAAGTATGACAATAAGCCAGGTTAAAGAAAAATGTCAAGATGAATATATTGAGGTTACAGGACACGCTTTATTTCGTATACAGCAACGGGGAATTCTGTATCAGGACATCAAGAATGCTATAAATACAGGAGAAATAATCGAAGACTACCCGGATGACTATCCCTATCCAAGCTGTTTGATATTAGGATATACAAAGGAAGAAAAGGGATTGCATGTGGTTGTCGGACTGGGTGAAAATAAACTATGGATAATAACAGCTTATTATCCGGATCTTAATGAATGGCAGGCTGATTTAAGAAAGAGGATATAAAAAATGGATAAATGTTTTTTTTGTAAAGGGAAAATGGAAGACAGTCTTACAAATTATATGCTTGATATTGATGGACATTTTATCATTATAAAAAATGTCACCTGTCACAAATGTGTTCAATGCGGGGAAGTATCGTATTCTGGTGATACTGTGGCCAAAATAGAAAAGATTGTAGACAATCTGAAGCAGGCGCTTGCCGAGGTAGCAATAGTAGATTTTGCGGCATAATGTGTTTTTTCATAATAAAAGTGGTACAAAAAATGGTGAATGCGCTTTCCTCCTTTATTTTATCGGGGTTTCGGGAACAGATATTTCTTTGATTCCCATCATCTGCTCTTTGTTTTGCCCGTATTTACGGGTTTTTTTCTTTTCCTTCGATCGCTAAATTTGAGAATTTGTAGTAAAGAGGTATAATTATCAAACAGAAAGATGAAAGTTTTTATATTATTTTCAAGGTACACGATGCATGAGCTTCTTGATAAACTCGATGTCATCGAATGCTTCACAGAGCCCGGTAAAGCCCCGATACAGGGCGAGGTCCTTAAGAAGCAGGAACAGATATATATAGATCTCGGTGTTACGCCGCTGCTTGCTTCACCGGAGGTCTTGCAGTAATCCCAGATCCATAGTTATGTGTTTCGGGAATCCAGGTTACCATTCCGGCAACAGAAATAAGGTAACAGATATGAAAGATTAAAATCCATATGTGAAATACTTAATTCCACATGGATCGGGAGTAGTGGAATTTAAAATTTCAATTTAGGATAAAATTCCTGTTTATTAAATCCACTTGACTTGAATACTTTTTTTCCTTATATTTTTCCTAACGATCGAGTTCTGGACACTCGCGAAGCCCAGAACCTGGGGGAGGACCCGAGGGCCCTCCTTCATTCTTTACATCGTGGAATTCTTTATGACAAAGCCATATCTGACAATCCGACAACAACTAAATAAACTGTCTAATGAGAAAGGGCTGATTATCAACGATCCTGTTTTGGCGAGCCGTATGTTAACGGATATTGGATACTTTTCTTTGATAGGGGGATACAAGGAAAGTTTTATCAATCCTATGACCCGGAATTATGATATCCCAACAACCTTTGTTAGAGTCGGGAGATATTAACCACCTTTTTTCCAAAAGGGTCTTGCAAAAAACACATGAAGATATACAGCGATTCCAGGGTTTCAGATTTCCTTCGGGACGTGACGGTCGACCAGAGGATAAGATTCCTTAATGAATGGAATGCGAAGAGGGATCACAGGGAACGAATATTTATATCCTATGATTCCACCAACAAAAACAGCCAGGCCGGAGACATTGACCTTATTGAACTTGGACATGCTAAAGAGGGAATAGAAAGAGATATATTCAACTACTCGATAGCATACGACAGCAACAACAGGGAGCCGCTTTTTTATGAGGCATATCCCGGGAGCATAGTGGATGTATCACAGCTCCAGTTCACACTGAAAAAGGCGAAGGGCTATGGGTATGAGCATATAGGGTTCATACTTGACCGGGGATATTTCTGCAAAGAAAACATCAGCTTCATGGATGAGAACGGATATGGATTCGTGATCATGGTGAAGGGGATGAAGAGCCTGGTCAGCGGTCTGATACTTCAGGTTCAGGGAAGCTTTGAAAACGACCGCAGGAACAGCATAAGGTCGGTAAGCGGTAAAGTTTTAGCGTCTATCGCAGAAAGATCCGATTCGCTACACTGATTCCTGAGATATTATATCCAGGAAAGGTGGTAATAGATGGACGCAAAGATAATGGAGATCCGACTGAAGAAA
>Ga0256407_10000921_pt1 | contig 66339 bp, 56 predicted proteins | sample RumenRJG_04DNA_FD_193489 | JGI IMG/M metagenome (GOLD analysis project Ga0256407, IMG submission 193489) | Bovine rumen microbial communities from Lethbridge, Alberta, Canada - RJG_04 | ecosystem: Host-associated > Mammals > Digestive system > Stomach > Rumen | place: Canada: Alberta... | reverse complement strand
TATCTGTCCTTTAGTGATATCGTTTTTCCGCACATAATCCTCTGCCATATTGATAACACTCATTGTTTCGACACCGCACGGTTCTATCTGGATTAAGACCATTCCTTTATATATAGGATTTTCCTCGATCATTTTTTTGAATCCTTTAAAGTATAATGGCTCCGTTTTCTCACCTTCGCAAAAAATATAATACCTATACTTCTTCTTTTCAAGATATTCAATACGACGGTTCTTTTTCCAAGCCTCCATTCCAGCTTTCTTAGGCATTCGGTTCACTCCAATCTATTATTTTCTGAAGATATGGGTCGGCACCGTATTTTCCCTCAAGATACTGCTTATCGTATTTTGCATCCTTTCTCACAGTTTCCCCCTTGTCATTTTTAAACTCGACCAGTGAATACAGCTTAGTATTCTGGTCATTTCCTTTTGCAACAAACCATATTTCGTCACGCCGGAACACTTCATTATTCATGGTAGACAAATCGTGTGAGGTAAAGATAAGCTGGGCTCCATATCTATTCTTCTCATGGTCTGAGAATAGTTCTATTATGTACCTAAGAAGTAACGGATGTATCTTAGCGTCAAGCTCGTCTATTACCAGGGTACTGCCGCCAAGGATGCTTCTGGCAACATAAGGAAGCAGTCCAAATACTTTTCTGGTTCCGCTTGATTCCTCTGACAGTTTTATTTCGACTTCGTTCTCATCAATTATATGTTTGGTATAAACTTCAATCCGTCCATTCTCTTGTTTTTCAATACGAAAATCATCTATATCCAGATCCATCTCTTTGATCATTTTTAATACTAATCTTTTTGCATCCTCTGCTCCTGCGACAGCAATGAGTGCTTCTTGAAACGGATTCCCGTAGTTTAAAAATGTAATTCCGTTAACAAACCATTCTATTATTTCTTTTATAACTTTATTCTCTCCATATGTTATTCCAAGGTATGAAAGTAAAGGGATTGAATTTGAAACCCCTTCTCCAATCTTAAGAGATCCCAGTACCCCTTTTAATTCAATCTCATCTTTTTTTCTCACAAATAGGGCCGAACGTCGGGATGTCTCCTTTTTCACCCTATCCAGCTGCTCATACAAAACCTTCTCATTCTGTACATGAATTATGTATCGGTACTCTGAACTTTCCGTTCTGAAAAAAATCTCAAATTCCGTGGGTTCATTTTTACTATTCTTCGAAAAAGCAAACGGGACAACCGGGAGCTTCTTTAGCGCATCTTCCTGTTCAGGAACGTTTATCGTAACAAAAAGAGGTCGTATCACCTTTGCGACAAGGACCTGCATTGCCTCTAAAACATTAGATTTACCTCCTCCATTAGGCCCATATACAGCAGCAATCGGCAAAAAGCTTTCATCATCGCTATCCATTATCAAATGCGCCCCATGTTCTGAAATAGCTGTTGCCTGCATATCAAATGTCATCTCGTCACGAATACTTTTATAATTCTTTACTGTAAATTGACTTAACATATAAACTTCCTTTCGAGACCTTCAGTTATTCTACATCTACAAAATATCCTGATTTTGAATTTTTGTCAATATATTTGAGAGAATTTCTCAAATATATTCCCGTAATTTTATTGCTCTGTAAATAAAGAAGCTGGCCGGCATATTATATGCTGACCAGCTCACATAAATCAACTATATTTACCCTTAAACTATTTCAAAATCGCCTTCCCTTTCGCCTCTTCCATATAATCATTTAAGCATACACTTCTGATACTGAAATCCTCATATGTATTGTAGTAATACGTATTCGTCCCGGAGGAGAATCCGCCGGTATAAATGGTCTTTTCATACTGTCCGTCACGCATCCTGGCGGCGCCTTCCACAAATGCTACTCCGCTTAGGGTGTGGAACATTCGTGATACATTTTCCTCTTCTGTTTCTTTTTTCGGGTAATGAGCGTTAAGGTATGCCACCCTGACGAACCTGGAGGTGGAATAGCAGTCTCCCGGGATGCCTCGCATCATTGCACCGGCTCCGAAGGGCTTTATGCTCGTCTCGCCCCATTCTGCGGATTCAGGCATATCATTTGCGGCATTCATGTAGTTTCTTAGGTTCTCCCGGTGCCAGTCAAATCCCGGCTGGTTGGTGAGGACATCCACCTCATCCTTATATATTTCCATGCCTTTGGCAGTGTATTCTACCACAATGCTCCTCCTGGCATCACCGATGATCCAATGAAGCATGGACACAGGGTAGTTGTCATTTATGGGCTTTGCTACTATGGCCACCTCCCGCAGGGCGGCTTCGGCTTCGTCTACATTAGCGAAGTTCATTGCGACCCAAAGAGGGAATTCATATGCGGCTATAGATGTCTTACCGGGCAGCTTGTCCTTCTCATATTCTGCATATCCCGGGAAGTTTAGGCCCGCTATGGCAAGACCGGCGTCATTTCCGCAATCGAAATACAAAGGGACGTCCTCTTCTATTATTCCCATACCGATGATGGCATGGGCAGATGTAATCTTCCCGCAAAATGCGGATTCGAGATTATAACCCTTGCCGGTGATGACTATTCTCTGTCCGTATCCTACGGACCAGTCAAGGTTTCTTCCAAAGTACATGTTTCCCTTATTATCGCTGAATCTTATTGCTGTGCACATACTATCTTCCCCCTTATGAAAAGATGACGGCCGGCTGCTGCCGACCGCCCTATCGCGTATTTACATTATTACTTCTTCCAAAGGCCGTGGAGGTTACAATATGCGTAAGCTGCCTCAACCTTTTCTGTACCGTTGAGCTTAAATACTGCCACCGGCTTATCTCCCGGTTTGAGAACCCTTCTCTGATTGCCCTCGGTGGTCTGGAGTGAGATCCATTGGATAAAGTGTTCCTCTACCATGGGATGCTCTACGGAGCTGACTGTTACTGTAACGGTGTCCCCTTCTACCTTGTACTCCGGTACGTGCTTTTCTACTGCCGCATCTGTGGTGTTGGGCTCGATGACGGTCATCTTCTGGCCGCAGCACATTGGGGTTACTCCTGATTCATTAACCATAGCGATGATGTTGCCGCATTTTTCGCAGCGTAAGAACTTCTGTTGCATACTAGACCTCCCTTTCAAACTGATGATTTCTCTCTTTGCTTGAAACAATTATTTCCTTACTTTGTGACAATTTCTATTATAGCATGCTTTTTTCGGAAAACAAGAGGGGGAATATGTCCCTTTCCGGCTGGAAAGCCGATTCTTTATCTTATTCCGCTTGATTACAAAAACTCAGGCAGATTAATATATGTCAAGGCTGCGAAGCACCGCTTGCGGCTTGGCCTTGATATATATTAACCTGCCTGAGATAATCTACAAAGCGGAATATTATGAGATATTATATTCCTACTTTTCGGTTTCGTAAGGTCTTCTTTCTTTCTCGAGTTTTATAGTATATATTTTTTCTATCCTTCTTCTAGGTGCTTTATATACCAAAAAAGGAAGCCACCGAGTGACTTCCCCAGTGTAGTCCGTAAACATACACCTCTTCCTACCTCAATAATATTACATTAGTAATTATTATGCAATACATATTTTAAATAATTGTGGATAAATAAGTGGAAAACTTGTGAATACTTTGTGGATACCTTTCTAATAGCCATTATCTATCCCAAGTATTGTTTTAATTTAATTATTTTTGATTCAACACCTGATGTTATTACTTTGTCATAAATATCAACATTTACTCTCTCTTTAAGTCTTAAATTTGCTCGTTCATAGCTTTCAATCAAATGCATTGCTCGTTCTCCGCTAAAATCTATTCTCTTAAGAATACAGCATAGTATAATCAGATAGTCAATTAATGAATAAAGCGTTATATTATTAATATTTGTTTCCTTCTCAATCCATTTTTTCAATGCTTTGTTAATTCTTCTATCTCTAAATCGAGAATCAAACACAATACCATTATGAGCCACAGCGTTTCTCATAGCTTTTACTGTATAAAGCGCATAACTTAGCATCCCTGCATTAGTGTCAATGTAAGTATCTAACATGTTGAGCTCAGACAGTATTTTTATTCGCATCTGCTTGTTAAGGCATTCAAAAAAACTTGCCAAATCACTTAAGTATAATATTTCAAATACGACCCAAAGTGGTGCATCCTCACCCCTATTATAAAAGTGTCGCACCATCTGATTATCGCTATTTTCCTCACGCTGATACTTTTCTGCAAGCTTTGAATAAACAGAGTTTCTTAATCTGAGTCGCTTAGACTGTAACTTAACATTTAATGAATTATCACTCATTCGTTCTCTGAAGATATACTCAAAAGTACTGCTTTTAAGCCTAAAAACAGATTCATTGCATACAATATTCTTAATTGCTGTTTCTGTAAACATCAACTCTGGATAGAATATGGATTTCAATTCGTTATCATATTCTATTACAGCAACAACTTCTTCAAAGTCTGAGTAAGGAATTCTGTTTGTCCGCTTAGCATAAAAACGATACCCCTTATATCCATGATAATAGCCATAGCTAATAAGCTGCTTCTTTTGAACTCCGCCCTTTATATTTATGTGACAATCATTTCTTAAGTGTCTCATCAAACCATTTATCGTTTGTGGGCTACTCATATTTTCTTAATCCTTTCTGGTAATTTCATATGCTCTTTGTATTCTATCATAGTGGTAAACGAGTGTCCAGGAAGACACAAAGTGCTTCTCTTAGTCTGCGGGGGTGATGTCGTCGAAGGGCATCTCAACTTTGGTGAGAGTGCCGAACATGGGGACGGCAAGTATTACGGTGGACTTTTTCAGGCGCACTTCGACTATCTCCAAGGGGGTGTCCCCGTAGATGCCCCGGGTGCAGATTACCTTATCTCCGGGTTTGTATTCTACAGCGGATACTGTGCTGCCTTGTCTTTCGACGTAGTTTTCCGCGGAGCCTGTTGCCTTGCGGGAAGCCCCGGTAACATTTATCCTGTAATCCTCCGGATTCTTTTTAGCCTCTTCTATCCAGCCTATCTTCTCATCCCGATCGGTCCATAAGCCGAACTTCACGGTCCTCATTTCTCCCAGCATGGGAATTTCTACCATGGCACGGCGGTGGGATAAGTCTACTTTTACGATGTGGTCCGCGAAGTCATGCAATGGCCCGATAATGGTATCTATCTTTCCCTTCTTATCCACGTGGACATAGCTTACCCGCATGGTGCCTTCAGAAAGTATGGTATCAAAAAAAGCCTCTTCCTCAGGGTACAAGCTAAGAAGCTCCTTAAAGTCCTTTTCCTTTGTATATAAAAGTATGGTAAGTTTGGGGAAGCGCTTAAGCTCTTCGTAAAGATCCGTGGGAGTATCCGTATGGATAAAGACGTAACCCGCGAACATCCGCTTAATGGAAATGTGGCCCACGCCTCCTTTTCTCCATACATCTTCATATAAGGGAACAAAGCACCTGTTAAACAGGCGCTTGTCTATCTTCAGGTTGATGCAGGCAGCTACCTCCTGCTCCTTCCCCGTAAAGGTTTGAATTACATACCACATGCTATCTGCTATGCCTCCGGCTTATAAGTTCCTACGATATCCGCCACCATGCGCTTGATGTCGGCGTTATCATCCTCCATCACCTCACGAAGACCCCGGATACGCTCCTTGAAGTCTTCATGGTCGAACTCTAAGGGCTTTCCGATAAATATCAGCTTATTCTCCGTCTGCTTCATGCCCTCTTCCGCCATAAGCTTCTCTTCGTACATCTTCTCACCCGGGCGAAGTCCGGTATAGATTATGGGGATCTCCTCTTCCGTAAAGCCTGAGAGCTTAATGAGGTTTCTGGCCAGATCGGCTATCTTCACCGGATTACCCATATCAAGGACGAAGATCTCCCCGCCGTGGGCGTAAGCTCCTGCCTGAAGGACTAAGGATACCGCCTCGGGAATGGTCATGAAGTACCTGATAATGTCAGGATGGGTAACCGTCACCGGCCCTCCTTCCGCTATCTGCTTCTTAAAGAGGGGGATAACGGAACCGTTGGAACCCAGTACATTTCCGAATCTTACCGCCACGAACTCAGTCTTGGACTCGGTGTCTAAGAGCTGAACTATCATTTCGCAGATACGCTTCGTTGCCCCCATAACATTTGTGGGGTTAACGGCCTTATCCGTGGAGATCATGACGAAACGTTTGACCCCGTATTTGTCTGCGGCTCTTGCGGTGTTTAAGGTGCCGAATACGTTATTCTTAACGGCCTCGTTGGGTGAGGACTCCATTAAGGGCACATGCTTGTGGGCCGCAGCGTGGAACACCAGGTCAGGCCTGTATTTGGCAAATACCTGGTCTATGCGCTCTTCGTCACGAACGGAGGCGATAACCACTTCCATATCAAGGGGCTGCTTGCCCACCTCCGGTGACTTGCCGGACCAGGGCACGTTGTATGAGCCGTGGAGCTCCATCTGGATGTCGTAGGCATTATTCTCGTAAATGTCCAAGATAATGAGCTTCCTTGGCTCGTGGGCTGCTATCTGGCGGCAAAGCTCGGAACCGATGGATCCGCCGCCTCCCGTAACCAGAACGGTCTTTCCGGCCACGTAACCCATGATAGACTCTATCTGGGTTCCCACCTGCTCACGTCCCAGGAGGTCTTCTATGCTGACCTTACGAAGCTTGGATACGCTTACTTCACCTGTTACCAGCTGGTAGATAGAAGGCAGGGTCTCAAGCTCGCAGTTTGTCTCGTTACAATATCGCAGGATCTCCTTCATGGCGGTGTTATCCGCAGAAGGAATGGCTACGATTATCTCGTCAATCTCGTATTTGACCGCCATTTCCGGTATGGATGTGCGGCCTCCCACGATCTCCTTGCCTCGAAGGTACTTGCCCCAGACTGCCGGGTTATCGTCTATGATGCAGATAACGTTCTCGTGGGTCTCACCCTTCTCCAGCTCCTTAAGAAGCATTTCTCCGGCCTGGCCTGCTCCGATGAGCATGCAGCGCTTCATTTCCTTATCCGTAACGGTCAGGTATTTATTTTTTACTATACGGAGTAAACGGTAAGAAAACCTGGAACCTACCAGGAACATTACCATAAACACAAAGAAAAGCACGTGGAAGCTTCGGGGCATCTTGACAGACCTGAAAGTCATGGCCGCGATCTGCACAACGGTGGCTACAAAGGATCCCGTGACGATGTTGATCATTTCCCTGGTGGAAGCAAGGCGCCATACGCTGCGGTAAAGCCTGAATATGGCAAGTACTATCACCGTAAGGATTGTATTAATGGGAGCAAACAGGGTGGCATCCATCAGGTTGTCCCTGGGGATGGCATTAATAGAAAAATCGAACCTGACCCACAGGCTCAAAAAAGAAGCTATCTGAATTGATATGATATCACATAGCAGGAGTAAAAGTTTTCTATAATTAAACTGACGTTTCTTTATGTTCATTACAGGTGTTTTTCAATGCAGGCAATAATATCATTCTTGGCCACTCCGCCGATGATCTGGTCTACAACCTCTCCGCCCTTGAAGAACAGGAAATTCGGGATACTCATTACGTTATAACGTCCGGCGATCTCCTGGTTCTCGTCTACGTTGAGCTTGCCGATCTTGAACTTGCCGTCGTAATCTTCTGCCAGCTTCTCAACAAGGGGAGCCATCTTCTTGCAGGGTCCGCACCAGTCAGCGTAGAAATCCACCATAACCGGCATGCTGCTCTCCAATACCTCTGTCTGAAAGTTCTCGTTTGTGAATTTGTATTCCATAGTTCCTGCCCCTTTCTCCTTATATATTACAGCTAATCCTAATTATACCCAAATTGAAGAGAAAATCAAGTGGGCGAGTCAGTGGGGACGGAAAAGCTGACAGGGGGACGTACCTTTTGTCATGTTTTGACAAGGAATGAAAACAATGTTCTGTTTCTCAAAAACATGACAAAAGGTACGTCCCCCTGTCAGCTTTTCCGTCCCCACTGACTCACCCACTGACTACCTATAAGTTATCGCTGTTGAAGCTTAGGGGGAAGAGTTCCCCTAATGTGTGGAGTTCGTAGTCCTCCTGAGACCTTGCCAGTATAATGGTAAAGTCATTCTTACAGAACTCGCTCATTACCTGGCGGCAGGCCCCGCAAGGCGGGCAAAGGTCACTTATCTCTCCCTTTGGTCCCCCTACTATGCAGATGGCCTCAAACTCCCTCTCCCCTTCCTTTACGGCGGAGAATATGGCAGTACGCTCAGCGCAGTTACATAAGCCGTAGGAGGCATTCTCGATGTTAACTCCCCGATAGATCTTGCCTGTCTTGGTAAGTAATGCTGCGCCCACGTGGAAGTTGGAGTAGGGGGCGTAGGCCTTAGGCAACATATTTATGGCTTCTTGTATCAGGGTTTTTATCATTTTTTCGTCTGTGATCATAAGATACCTCCGGATTTTCATTTTGTACTGGTACCATTTTATCATATTTTTGCGGGTTTATAAAAAATGTCTTCGCAAAATAACCTAAAGTACCAGGTTGGACATTTACAATATTTGTATACATTTACAGTTTACTCTTTAGATGAGCCATGGTATTATCCATAAGTATACTCGAGTTTACAAATCTAAGAAAGGAGGACTCATTTTCAACGAAGGAAAGAAAACTAATATTTCTTAAGCATCTGCGAAATCTAAGCATTATGATGCTTCTTGGAATATGCATCGCCTATGCATATTCGTCAAATGTCTACGCGGCAAGTGCCACCGCCACCATTAGCAAAAACGGATATCTATACATTCCAAGATCAGCAGGATGTCCGCAAATCGCCGAACTTTGGGAAACATATGAATACGAGTATTGGACCGAAGACAAGACCTACCGCTTTAGTGGTTACCGAACAGTTCTTCCGGGGGCAGCTAAACCTTCAGGAGGCAGAGATAGAAGCACCGGTTATCATGTTATTTTTTGGTATGGTGGCGTTGATACTTATGCTTATAGTAGTACATGGGATAGTCCTGATGTAAGAGAATACATTAATCGTTATCTTGTTGTAAACCCGAATCCGGTGATTGATGGTAACAATCTTCGTTACCAAATACTTGGATACTATAGTTACGTAAGCAGCATGTATGGCGATTTCAGGACCCTATCAAACTGGCCCACAACTTATTACGACTACTCTACACAGAAATCCGTTCCCTACAACATTTCCGTGAATACAAACGGATCTCATTCATTTACTACTACTGCGAATGCTACATGTACGACAGCTGCTACACAGAAGTGCAGCAAGTGTGGGGTGACGCAAACTGTAGGCAGTCCCCTTGGGCATTCATGGGGAGACTGGAGCGTGCTTAAAGAAGCGACCGTTTATGAAGAGGGTTCTAAGACGCATGTATGTGCCAGAAACAGCTCTCACACAGAGACGGTAGTTATACCGCAAATGTACTTCCAGATTTATGCGGGAAGCTCCCGGGTGCAGAAGGTGTATCAGGGGGAGGCCCTGATAATGAATGCGGCTTCGGGGAGCGAGACGCTGGTGAAGTAAGGGTATTATTTAAAAAGGAGCTATGGCCTCCGGCCATAACTCCTTTTTACTTCCTGCAGAAGAAGGGACTTGAACCCTCATGATATTGCTATCACACGGACCTGAACCGTGCGCGTCTGCCAATTCCGCCACTTCTGCGAACAAATGCTATTTTATCGCATTTGTCCTACTTAGTCAACATTTTCTTAAACGATTCCCAGTATTCCCACGGCGCCGGGTATCATAACCGCCACCAGTACTGCAACAAGTATAGATATGGGAATTCCCGCTTTTATCATATCCCCGAACTTGTAATAACCGAATTTGTAAGTGAACATGGGCACTGCATCCGTAGGCAGGATAAAGGTTACTGCCGACCAGAAGGAAACCAGGATGGCGGCTGCCACCGGGTTAACCCCTACCATCATTGCCAGGTCAACTATGGGCACCACTGCAAGGCCTGCAACGGCGGGACCTGAGGGGCAGAGCACGTGAAGGACGCATACCAGGAAAGATATAAGCATGAATACTGCGATGCTTCCCCAGCCTACTGTGCCTGAAAGTACTGTCTTTATAAGCCATGCGGCTGCTCCCGTACTAAGGGCCGCGTCAGCTAAGGCACCTACGGAACCAACCATAAATGTTGCGTCCCATCCGCCTTTTTGTGAGTAATCATTCCATTCCAATACATCGATTCCCGGGAACATAAAGAGGCAGGTTCCCATTAAAGCCACGCAGGTAGTGTTAAGCATGGGGATCCAGGATGATGCGATCCAGGCGATAAACATGGCCGCTACCACAGCTAAGGTCTTGATCTCCTTTGGCTGGAGGGGACCATTTCCGTGGACCATCTCCTCGGCCTTGGCTAAAGCCTCGTCTCCGATGGATTCCGGCTTGTGAACGAAGGTGATCCATAAAGAAACCAGAATCGTCATGGCAAATCCGATGGGGTAGCCCTGGATCATCCACTGGAGGAAGGTGACCGGGTGGCCGATCTGTGCCAGGTAGTTCATTGCGATGATGTTGGTGGGGCCCCCCGCCGGAGTCATGTAACCTCCGATAACTGAGCCTGCCGGGATGGCGATCATAAGCGCCTTGCCCAGCTTGGATGTGCCGGGAGTCGGATCCCCGTTGGCTTTGAGCACCGCCATTCCAAGGGATGCGAACAAGGCGCAGGTGGGGATGTTGGACATAATTGACGAAAGAAGGGCCGTTCCGCAGGCGAATCCCACTACAAGTTTCTGCGGTGATTTCTTGGCCCATTTCATGATGAAACCGGCGATGCGGGTTGGTATGGAGGTCTGGGCCATGGCGGTGGTGATGGACATGGTTCCTACCATGAAGAAGAACACGCTTCCGCCGAAGCCTTTGAACATATCAGCCGGTGACATAACCCCCAAAAATACCAGCAGCGAAGCCATGAAAATACCTACAACCGCCATATTCATGGCCTCTCCTATCCACAGCACCAATGCAGCCAGGATAACTCCGAAGGATTGCAGTCCTGCTCTGGACAGGCCTTCCGGCAATGGCATAATACAGGTAGCGATAATAAGCGCCGCTGCTACAATGATTAAATTGATGTCATTTCTAACTTTTCCTCTCATATTCTTTTCCTTCCCCTCATGTACTTTATGTAAATAGCTACATATCCATATTAATTATAAATGAGGGAGGAAAAAAATCAAGCAGAAGGCAGTAAAATATCGTTTTGTTTTAACTGCCTTCTGCTTGTTACTACAAAGTGCGGATAGGGAAATTGGGTTGCTAGAATTTTCTAATCTCGTCTTCTTCAGATCCGCTTGTATTCTCAATTTTTCGAATAACCACGTAGTAGCTGTAGCTATCGTCCACGGTGATAAGCACCCTGTCTCCCACCTTGTGTCCCATCAGGGCCTTTCCCAGCGGGGAATCGATGCTGATCTTGTTTTGCAGGCTGTCGCTTCTTATGGTGGTCATGATCTTGTAGGTCTCTTCCTCGTCGTCCTCCTCGATGTAGACCGTCACCGTGTTGTTAAGGCCCACCTCGTCGGCGGCGGATTCATCGGAAATGATCTTGGCCGTCTTGATCATTTTCTCCAGATAGCGGATCCTGCTCTCGTTTTGATTCTTGTCTTTTTTTGCTGCGTGATATTCGAAGTTCTCGGAGAGATCGCCGTGAGCCCTGGCTTCTTTGACCGCCTCCAGGGCTTCTTTTCGGACCACCAGCTTGCGGTACTCGATCTCCTCTTCCATTTTCTTAATATCTTCTTTTGTAAGTTCGTCAAACATTATATTTTACTCGTTCGTGTAATTGTCGAAATATCCCTGTACCAGGATGATGGGGGTTCCCTTGTCTCCTGAGCCGGATGTTAGGTCGCAAAGGGAGCCGATAAGGTCAGTGAGCTGTCTGGGGGTAGTTCCCTGGGAAGCCATATTCCCTACCAGGTTGCCCTCCTTTTCCTTGATGCTCTTCTCTATGGCGGCTTTCAGCTCGTCTCCGGAGAGATCCTTGTAATCATTGTCAGCTAAGTATTTTAATTTCAGCTCGTTTGGTGTACCAACCAGCCCCTTTGTAAATGCGGGGGATACCACCGGGTCTGCCAGCTCCCATATTTTCCCCTGAGGATCCTTGAAAGCACCGTCACCGTAGACCATAACCTCAACGTTCTTGCCGGTCTTGGCCTTGATCTCCTTCTGGATGTCATCCACCAGGCCCTGGCATTTTTCCGGGAAGAGCTTGATGGTGTCTTCCGTGGACTTATTTGAACCAAGAAGGCCGTATTTGCTGTTAAATCCGCTGCCGTCAACGGATGATGTGAGGATGTCGTCAAGTCCGCAAACCTTGTCAGCTCCACCCTCTTTAAGCAGTCTCTTGGAACGTGCTCTGGTGTGAATGTCGCATGTCAGCACATTTTTGGTGTATTTTAAAATCGCCTGGGCATGGTTGGCAAATATAACCTCAACCTCGGCCCCTGCTTCCTTTATAAGCTCTGAGTAGTAGTCGATGTAGTCAATGCCCGTAAATTCGTGCTTTCTGACACCGAATTTCTCCCGGTATTCTGACAGCGTCAGCACGTCGCTGTAGGGGTTAACCCCGGCTGCGTCCAGGTCGTCGTAGGTAAGCAAGGCATTTCCCACTTCGTCGCTTGGGTAGGACAGCTGCAGAACAACCTTCTTAGTCCCTTTTGCGATGCCTTTTAAGCTGATGGCGAAACGGTTACGGGAAAGGATGGGGAAGATAACGCCGATGGTCTCGCCCCCAAGTTTGGCCTTAACATCCTTTGCAATGGCATCTATGGTGGCGTAATTGCCTTGGCTTCTGGCAACTACCGACTCCGTAACGGCGATAACGTCCTTGTCACGAAGTTCGAAGCCCTCCGACTTGGCTGCTGAGAGGATGCTGTCCACCACGATCCCCGCCAGGTCGTCCCCCTGCCTGATGATGGGCCCTCTGATACCTCTTGATACTGTACCAACTAATCTCTCCATATATATACCCCTTTCTGAGACTCTTCATAAAAAACCTAGATAATTATACATAATTGAAGGCGGGATGTAAAGGAGACAGGGGACGGTTCTCTGTCTCCTTTTTGAAAGCCTTGATTTTACTGGATTTTTGGAAGGAGACAGAGAACCGTCCCCTGTCTCCTTCAAATAAAAAAACCTGACAGAAGGACAGTCCCTCTGTCAGGTTTTTTGTTTTTACAATCCGTGGATCTCCTGGAGGGACATTACCCCTACCTCTCCGTCTTTGATCACGGTGCGGATGCCCTCAGCAGTCGCCTTAGCAGCTGCCATGGTGGTAAAGTAGGGCACCTTGGCCTTGATAGCGGTCTTACGGATGTAGCTGTCGTCGAACATTTTCTCGTTGCGGTCAGTGGCCGGTGTGTTGATGATCAGCTGAATCTTCCCGTTCATCACGGCGTCCACGATGTTGGGACGGCCCTCCTGCATCTTATTTATCTTCTCAATATTTTTAATTCCGTTTTCTTCAAGAAGGGTGTAAGTGCTTCCCGTAGCGTAGATCTTGAAGCCGCATTCATCGAAAATGCGGGCTATATCCACGGCTTCCGGCTTATCCTTTCTTGCGATGCTCATAAGCACTGCGCCTTCCTTGGGCAGCACGTTTTGTGTAGCCTCCTGGGCCTTGAAAAATGCCTCTCCCACGTTATCGGAAAGTCCCAGAACCTCACCGGTGGACCGCATCTCCGGTCCAAGTAAGGGGTCTACCTCCTGGAACATGTTAAATGGGAATACGGCTTCCTTTACCCCATAGTATCTGGGTTTAACCTCTGCCATGCCTTCGATGGGTGAACCATCCCCCGTAAGCTCTCTGGTCATTATCTTTGTGGCCAGCTTAACCATATTTATGTTGCAGACCTTGGAAACCAGGGGCACTGTACGGGATGCTCTGGGGTTGGCCTCAAGCACGTATACCTTGCCGTCTTCGATGGCGTACTGCATGTTCATGAGACCGCAGACACCCATTTCCACGGCGATTCTCTTGGTGTAGTCCTTGATGGTAGCCACCAAATTTTCCGGAATATTCTTGGAAGGCAGGATACAAGCGGAGTCGCCGGAGTGAACGCCTGCCAGCTCAACATGCTCCATAACTGCGGGGATGTATGCATCATTTCCGTCTGCGATGGCGTCCGCCTCACATTCCGTAGCGTGGCGTAAGAACCGGTCGATCAAAATGGGCCGGTCCGGTGTGACGCCGACTGCGGCTGCCATGTACTGTTTCAGGCTCTCGGGCTCATTTACAACTTCCATTCCCCGGCCGCCCAGCACGTAGGAAGGGCGAACCATAACGGGATAGCCTATTTTCTCGGCGATAGCAAGGGCTTCCTCCACGTTGACCGCCATTCCGGCCTCGGGCATGGGGATTCCCAGCTTATCCATCATATTTCTAAAGAGGTCCCGGTCCTCGGCCATGTCGATAATCTCCGGTGAAGTGCCTAAGATCTTAACCCCGTTCTTCTTCAGGTCGGCCGCTAAGTTTAAGGGGGTCTGTCCGCCGAACTGGGCGATAACTCCCAGGGGTTTTTCCTTATTATAAATGGACAGCACGTCCTCCAAGGTCAGGGGCTCGAAATAAAGCTTGTCGGAGGTATCATAGTCCGTGGAAACCGTCTCCGGGTTGCAGTTTACGATGATGGTCTCGAAGCCCATTTCCTTCAGGGCAAATGCGGCGTGAACGCAGCAGTAGTCGAACTCGATACCCTGGCCTATACGGTTGGGGCCGCCGCCTAAGATCATGACTTTCTTCTTATCTGAAACGGTGTTGTTGTCGGGAGCGCAGTAAGTTGAGTAATAGTAAGCGCTGTCCTTGGTGCCGGAAACCCGCACCGGCTCCCAGGCCTCTTCGATGCCCGCCGCTATTCTTGCGTTACGGATGTCATCCTCGGTAACATCAAGGATCTGGGAGAGGTATTTATCTGAAAATCCGTCCTGCTTAGCCTTAAGAAGCACGTCTTTTGCAGGAACTTTTCCCTTGTGTTTTAAGAGTTCTTCCTCTTCCTCCACCAGTTCTCTCATCTGATCAAGGAAGTAGTGCTTGATCTTGGTGAGGTTGTAGATTTCCTCATTTGTGGCGCCTTTTCTGATAGCCTCATACATAATGAACTGGCGCTCGCTGGTGGGGTAAATGAGCATGGAAAGCAGCTCTTCCTTGGTCTTGTCGTGAAAATCCTTAGCAAAACCAAGTCCGTAGCGGCCTTTTTCCAGGCTTCGGATAGCCTTCTGGAAAGCCTCCTTATAGTTCTTGCCGATGCTCATAACTTCGCCCACAGCACGCATCTGGGTCCCCAGCTTGTCCTCGGCGCCGTGGAATTTCTCAAATGCCCAGCGGGCGAACTTGATAACCACGTAATCTCCGCCGGGTTTGTATTTATCCAATGTTCCGTTAACGCCGCAGGGGATCTCGTCCAAAGTGAGGCCGGACGCCAGCATGGCGGAAACCAGGGCGATGGGGAAGCCCGTAGCCTTGGAAGCCAGGGCTGATGAACGGGATGTACGCGGGTTGATCTCTATAACGATGATTCGGTCGGAAACCGGGTCGTGGGCGAACTGCACATTTGTTCCGCCGATGACCTGAACTTCATTTACAATGCGGTATGCCTGCTCCTGAAGGCGGTCCTGAACTTCCTTGGAAATGGTCAGCATGGGGGCTGAACAGTAGGAGTCGCCGGTGTGAACCCCCATGGGGTCGATGTTCTCGATGAAGCAGACCGTGATCATGTTGCCCTTGGCGTCCCGGACAACCTCCAGCTCCAGCTCCTCCCAGCCGATGATGGACTCTTCCACCAGAACCTGGCCCACTAAGGATGCCTGCAAGCCTCTGGCGCATACGGTCTTTAACTCTTCGACGTTATATACCAGGCCTCCGCCGGCGCCGCCCATGGTGTATGCGGGACGGAGAACAACGGGGTAGCCCAGTTTGTCAGCGATAGCAAGGGCCTCCTCAACTGAGTAAGCCACCTCGGAACGGGCCATCTCGATGCCAAGCTTCTCCATGGTTTTCTTGAATTCGATACGGTCCTCGCCTCTCTCGATGGCATCGATCTGGACACCGATGACCTTTACGCCGTATTTATCAAGGACTCCCTTGGAAGCGAGCTCGGAGCAGAGGTTAAGGCCGGACTGGCCGCCCAGGTTAGGCAAAATGGCGTCCGGGCGCTCCTTTTCGATGATCTGGGTGAGTCTCTTGACATTTAAGGGCTCGATATATGTAACATCCGCTGTCTCCGGGTCCGTCATGATGGTGGCCGGGTTTGAATTCACCAGCACGATCTTGTATCCCAGTTTCCTCAGGGCCTTGCAGGCCTGGGTGCCGGAATAGTCGAATTCGCAGGCCTGGCCAATGATGATGGGGCCGGAACCGATGATCAACACTGTCTTGATGTCTGTTCGTTTACTCATTCTTGTTTCCTCCTAGTTCATATTACTCGCGAACAAAAATAAAAACCGGGAATAAATCACCGGTCAAAAAAAGAAAAATTATCCTGTTTTAAAAAAGGGAAAAGAAGGTCCGCAGTCTCGCAAGTCTTGTTCTTACTGATATATGAAGTATTAATGATATACTTGGACTTCATCTTCCTGCACCTGTCTCCCCGTTTTATTACGCTTAAGTTTATATGAAGTTACCGGATTCGTAAAGAGCCAATCAAGATTTAATTTTTACTACCCTTTTTTCTTGCCATGGGGGTGGTAGGTTGTGGTATAATAGCCTGTGAGGGGGGGATGCACATGTTAAGTAATCAGGAGATACTATCTGCAACAGTTGAGTTTATTAATACAACGGCCAACTCCATTTCAGATGAGGAATTGAGAAAGCACCAGCATGAGAATCCAAACGACCTGATGACGGACGAGATCATTAAGACCGTCAAAGAACGGATGAATTCCGAACTGATGCTTCGCATGAGCAATTTTATGGCCGGCGAGAATGTTGAAACCCTTGATGATCTTAACGCACGCATCAGGAACTGGTTCTCTTCCGGCGAGGAGGATCATTTGCGGGCCATGTGCCATTCCTGCATTAATGAGAGGATTAAGAAAAGTCAGGTTTCCGATGAGGACGAGAACCTTTCATTTACGGAGAAATACCTCCGGGCCGTGAAACAAAACAGTAAGCCCGGCGGGAAAACCATTCATTTAAAGAACCTATAATAAGGAAATAAAGGAGCACATCATGCCAAATAAGCCAAATAACATGGGGTTCATGATCATTTTCACCATAATTTTCATGATGGTAGGCTACGGAATCGCTTTATTCGTGGTAAGTTTAGTTACCCACACGGAATACATGCGGCTGCTCACCAGCCCCTACACCATCACCACATTTGTCTTTCTCACGGGACTTGAGATATACAATATTATTAAGAAAAGCAAAGAAAATGATGAGGATTTATAATAAACCTTTAATTTTTCGTTCCATCCCGTTAAGGTCATCCGTGGGCTCGAATCGGGCCACCACCTTGCCTTCCCGGTCCACCAGAAACTTAGTGAAATTCCACTTGATATCCGATGTCTGCTCGTAATCCGGTGCCTCAACCGACAGCTTCTTCTTTAAGAAATCCGCATCCTGATTCTCCTCAAATCCATGAAAACCCTGTTCTTTCTTCAGAAAAGAGTACAACTCCAGCTCATTTTTCCCGTTGACATCGCATTTTCGAAACTGGGTAAATGAAATGTCATACCTGGCAGTGCAGAAACTGTGGATAGTGTTGGAATTCCCCGGCGCCTGCCTGTCAAACTGGTTGCAGGGAAAATCAAGTATCTCAAATCCATCCTTGCGATAGCTGCGGTAAATGCTCTCCAGTTTCTCGTATTGCGGCGTAAACCCGCAGCCCGTGGCGGTATTGACGATCAAAAGAACCTTCCCACGATAGTCTGAAATGGGAACTATAGCCCCGTCTCTAGCCAGGACCTTATAATCGTAAATGTTCTTATCTGACAGGAAGTCCTCCACCTTTAAAATAACCTTCTTGAGATTATCCAGGTCAGTCTCGATATCCCCCGTCTCCAGGGAGTGATTGCCACCCTTTATAAGATGAGCCTCCAGGTGCAGCCTGTCGCACACCTCTTTAATGGAAGCCGCACCGGATATGGGATCCCGGCCTCCGTAAAAGACGATTCCGCTTTTTTCCGGGATGAATCTGTCGATGGCCTTCAGAGGGGTGAAAAATATGTGTTTTACCTTAATGCCTTTTTTCTTGGCAAATGCAGCCGCCACAAGGGTTCCGACGCTCTTGGAAATAAAGAGGATATCTTTTTCTCCCTCCAGATCATAACCTGACAAGTCCCTTTCCACGAGTTTAATGCATTTGTTCAGCATCTCCATTATCTTCTTATGGTCCGAAAGATCTTCCTTGGACCACCCGATTTCACTAAAACTGAGGCTGACCCGCTTATAACCGCAGCTTTCAGCCACCTTCCCCGCGTAGTACAGCAGGGCCCGGTCCGCGGTATACCCCATTCCCGGAAAAATCACAGCCAGTTTGCTCATATAAAACCCTCATAAGGAGACAGAGAACCGTCCCCTGTCTCCTTAAAAAAAAATTACTTCTCAGTCAAAACCTTCATGACGTCCTCGGGGATCTCGTAAGGCTCACCTCCAATGGACTCCACCAACAGGGCACCGATATAATAGCATCTTTCCCTTGTAAGTCGCATCGCTTCTCCGGCCTCAAGATAAGGCTGCAGTGTTCCGCCCTCAGCCTCGCTTCCGGCCTTTTTTATCTTTTCTTCCTTCTTTTTGATCCATTCCTTCTGAAGTAAAACCGTGTTATCTTTTCTCGCCGGATTAATATGCTCCATCAGCCTCTCCCACAAGGAGTTAAGCTCGTCGTCCCAAAGCTTGTACCAGTCCGCAGCGTTCTTGTTCATGGTCTGCTGAGGCATGCTCCCCCAGTCCATGTTTTTGAACTTATCCGAAGCTTCCTCGATCTTATCCAATTCCGTCTGAATAGTTCCCTTTTTCTGAGCCACACTTGAAGGCGCTGCCACGCTGCTCGCTGCAAATGTGGAGCTGGCCGCACTGCTTGCGCTACTTGTCTTTGCCGCCGAGCTCGACGCCCCTCCTGCAGCCTGTCCGCAACCGGAAGCTGCAACAACCATAACTGCCATAAGTCCTGCTAATAATCTTATTTTCATAAGTCTACCCCTTTGATATTTTGATTATTACAATCTCGACTTAAAATCTTCATACCCAAACTCTTTTACGACTCTTACTCTGTCCCCCTCCAGCACTGCAATAGAGGGCAGCGGCCGTCCGTTAAAGGTATTATTCTTAACCATTGTATAAATGGCCATATCCGTAAATATCACCTTGTCCCCTGTCTTTAAGGGCTCATCAAATGAGTAATCCCCTATCACGTCTCCCGCCAGACAGGTAGGTCCCGCCAGTCTGTATGTATACTTCTTCTCCCCTGCTTTACCAGTACCGATTATCTCCGGCCGGTAGGGCATCTCCAATACATCCGGCATGTGTGTGGCTGCAGAAGTATCAAGAATTCCAATCTGCATTTCATTTTCCACTATATCTTCTACACTTGAAACCAGGTAGCCTGCGTTTAATGCCACAGCCTCTCCCGGCTCCAGATAAACCTCCGTGTCATACCTTTCTTTAAAGTCTTTCACCAGTCTGCTGAGTAACTCCAGGTCATAGCCATCTCTTGTAATGTGATGGCCCCCTCCGAAATTAATCCATTTCATCCGGTCAAAGTACTTCCCGAACTTCTCTTCCACCCGAATAAGGGTCCGCTCCAGCACATCAGCCCCCTGCTCGCACATGGTATGAAAGGCAAGGCCCTCGATACCGGTAAGATCCATTTCCTCAAGATCAGATACCTTTATCCCCAATCTGGATCCCGGGGCGCAGGGGTTATAAACTGCAGTTTTAACTTCCGAGTATTCCGGATTAAGGCGCAGCCCACAGGAAATCTGCCTTCCCGCTGCTTCCACCACCGGCTTGAACCTCTCATACTGCCCCCTGCTGTTAAATGAAATATGGTCGGCAAAGGTCACCAGTTCTTTCATTTCCTCTAAGCCATAGGCCGGAGAATATACGTGGATCTCCTTATCCCCCATGTGCTCATGGGCAAGTTTCGCCTCGAAGAGCCCGCTGGCAGTGGTTCCCGTCAAATAGTCCCCTATCATGGGATACAGATGATACATGGAAAATGCCTTCTGGGCCAGGAGGACCTTGCATCCGGCCTCCTTCTGCAGCCTAAGCAGCACCTCCAGATTTCTCTTAAGGGCCTCTATGTCCACCACGTAAGAAGGAGTTCCCACACTTTCAAGCAGACTTACTACTTCATCCTTCATTTTATCCATCCTTTTAGGAAATCAATAAGGGCATCCATCTCTTCGTCTGTGCCTATGGTAATCCTCAAGTAGTTATCTATCCTGGGCTTCTTAAAGAATCTGACAAAAATGTTCTTCTTCCTTAAGGCGTTAAAGATATCCTCAGCCTTGGCCGTCTTATGAGTGGCAAAAATAAAATTAGCTTTTGAATCAGGGAAGGAAAATCCAAGTTTGGATAACTCTTTTTTTACCCTCTCCCTGGTATCGATAATCTTGTTTCTGGTCTCATCAAAGTACCATTTATCCTTTACTGCCAGGGGTCCTAAGAGTAATGACGCCTGGTTCATGGTATATGAATTAAAGGAATATTTAACATCGTTAAGATATTTGATAAGCTTCTTATCCCCGATGGCATAACCGATCCTGATACCCGCCATGGATCTGGATTTGGAAAATGTCTGTACCACCAGAAGGTTCTTATACTTAGCGGTAAGCCCTATGGCTGACTCTCCTCCGAAATCGATATATGCCTCATCCACTATTACTACGCTGTCAGGGTTGTGGGCCACGATATCTTCCACGTCCTCAAGTCCCATTAAAGCTCCTGTGGGTGCATTGGGATTGGGGAAAATGATGCCTCCGTTTTCCTCGTAATAATCCTCTTTGACGATATTAAACTTCTTGTCCAGAGCCTTAGTCTTATAAGGGATCCGGTACATATCAGCCCATACGTCATAGAAGGAATAAGTTATATCCGGAAATAATATCGGCTTGTCCGAATTAAAAAATGTCAAAAAACACATGGAGATGACATCGTCGGAACCTACGCCTACGAATACATTTTCATTCTTAACCCCGTAATTCTCCGCAAGGACAGTTATCAGGTCCTCGCAGGTAGGATCCGGATACAGGCGGAGTCTCTCGTAATCCATCTCTTCCAGAGCTTCCCTCACTCCGGGACAGGGAGGATAGGGATTCTCATTTGTATTCAGCTTTATGATTCCCTTGGCCTTGGGCTGTTCCCCGGGCACGTAGGGCACTACTTTTCTAACGTAACTCTCCCATTTGCTCATGATAATCCATACTCCTTAGCAAGCTCAGCGAATCTGGGCATTGAATTCACGATCTTCTCGTAGGATACGCAGTAGGCGATCCGCACATAGCCCTTCCATCCGAAGGATGAGCTGGGAACAAGAAGCAGATTGTACTTCTTGGCAACATTGCAGAATTCCTTATCGTCATCGATGGGAGCTTTCATAAAAAGATAGAAGGCCCCGTCGGGCTTAACGCATTCAAATCCCAGCTTGGTAAGGCCGTCATAGAGGGCCTTACGATTCTTATCATAATAGGAAATGTCGGTCTTGCAGTCTAAGCACTGAGCAACCACAAGCTGCATCAGCGATGGCGCATTTATAAAGCCTAAGATCCTGGTAGCGATCCCCATGCCCGCAAAGGCATTTTCATAATCGTCCAGCTCAGAAGGCACAACGATATAGCCGATACGCTCTCCCGGCAGGGACAGGGACTTACTGTAGGAATACACAACCACCGCGTTGTGGTAATGCTTGGTGACATAAGGCACCTCAATGCCGTCGTAAGCCAGGTCTCTGTAAGGTTCGTCGGAAACCATATAAATGCTGGTGCCGTACTCCTTCTCCTTGCTCGTAAGGACCTTTGCCATCTCATCTAAGGTCTCGGCGGAATAAATGGCCCCTGTGGGGTTGTTGGGGGTATTGATAATGATCCCCTTGGTCTTACGAGTGATCTTGGAGGCCAGACTTGCCATATCAGGCATAAAAGTCTTGGGGTCGCACTCCACCTCCACGATAACGCCGCCGTAATTCTCCACGTAATTTCTGTAATCCACGAAGTAAGGCTTGATAACCAGCACCTCGTCCCCGGGATTAAGGAAGGTCTTTAGTGCAACATTCATGCCTCCGGCAGCGCCTACAGCCATGATGATGTTATTCTCCGTAAATGATGTGCCGAATCGCTTATTCAAATCATTTGCGATGGCGTCTCTTACCTTCTCGTAGCCGGTGTTGCTCATGTAGCCGTGGAGGTATAATGGGTCCTCCTCATTTACCACGTCGGCTATGGCATCTATAATCTCATGGGGTGCCGGGACGTTGGGGTTGCCGATGGAGAAGTCAAAGACGTTCTCCGGACCGAACTTCTTGGCCATGGCCTTCCCTTCCTCGAACATCGCCCTTATAACCGAATTATTCTTCGTAAGACTCATCATCTTATCCGAAATCATTACAAACTCATCCTTTCCTTTATATCATTTTACTCACTCGCGAATATGATCTAAGCCCTGCTGCACGATGGTCAGGACGTGGGAGTCGAGAAGGGTGTAATATATGGACTTCCCCTCTCTGCGGGTCTTAACCAGGCGGGACTGCTTTAGTATGCTTAGCTGATGGGAGATGGCGGATTGCTGCATCCCCACGTCTTCACAGATGTCTGTCACGCTTTTCTCTCCCGAAACCAGGGCGTGGAGAATCTGCAGGCGGGTTGAGTTGCTGAATATTTTGAAAAGATCGGCTAATGCTTCGTATTCTTTCTGTTCCATAATGCCCTCCCAAATTTGAAATATATACATAAAATTATCATATATTCACATGTTTTTCAAGGAGACAGGGGACGGTTCTCTGTCTCCTCCACAAAAAAAGCGCCGCAACCGCGGCGCTTTTCTCATTATCTGCTTTATTTCTTATTCTCGTTGTAAGCTCTCTTTGCTTCCTCTATACCTGCCTTAAGGCCTGCAAGGCCTGCTCTCGCTACGTCAGCTGATGTCTCAGCCAGCTCTTTTGCAATAGCCTGTGCCTTCTCGGCAGCCTCTTTGAGCATCTCCTTAGTCTCGTCGTCTACTGAATCTTTGATCTTATCTTTGATATTCTTAGCAGCCTCTGAGAAAGCTGATGTCTCATCTGATTCCTTTATGGCAGCCTGTGCTGCAGCAAGTCTTGCGATGGGAACTCTGAAGGGTGAACATGATACATAATCAAGTCCAACTCTGTGGCAGAATTCTACGGATGAAGGATCTCCACCGTGCTCACCGCAGATACCAAGCTTAAGGTCTTTTCTGGTCTTACGTCCTCTCTCGCATGCCATCTGAACCAGCTGGCCTACACCTGTCTGGTCAAGTCTTGCAAATGGGTCAGACTCGAAGATCTTATTCTGATAATAAGAATCTAAGAACTTACCTGCATCGTCACGGGAGAATCCGAAGGTCATCTGTGTCAGGTCATTTGTACCGAATGAGAAGAACTCAGCCTCTTCAGCGATAGCATCTGCTGTAAGTGCAGCTCTCGGGATCTCGATCATGGTACCAACCTTGTACTTGATGTCGGAATTCTTTTCCTTCTTAACAGCCTCAGCTGTCTCAACTACGATATCCTTAACGAATTTAAGCTCTTTCTTCTCTCCTACCAGCGGGATCATGATCTCGGGAACGATGTCGTAACCCTTCTCATTCTTAACCTCGATGGCTGCTTCCATAACGGCTCTTGTCTGCATCTTGGCAATCTCAGGATATGTAACTGCCAGACGGCATCCTCTGTGACCCATCATTGGGTTAAACTCATGGAGTGAATTACATGTAGCCTTAACCTCTTCTACTGAAAGTCCCATATCAGCTGCCAGAGCCTTAATGTCCTCTTCATCTGTAGGAACGAACTCATGCAGCGGGGGATCCAAGTATCTTACTGTCATTGGCTTTCCTTCCAGGGCCTCGAACATTGCCTTGAAGTCACCCTTCTGGAATACAATGAGCTCATTTAATGCAGCCTCTCTAGCCTCAACGGTCTTAGAAAGGATCATCTTTCTGATCTTAGGAATACGCTCTGCAGCGAAGAACATATGCTCAGTTCTGCAAAGACCGATACCTTCTGCACCAAGCTCGATAGCCTTCTTAACGTCTGCCGGTGTGTCCGCATTTGTACGAACGCCCAGTCTTCTGTATTTGTCAGCCCAGTCCATGATACGGCCGAAGTTGCCGCCTACTGAAGCTTCTTGTGTCTTAATGTCGCCAAGGTAAATCTTACCTGTGGAACCATCGAGAGAAATGTAATCTCCCTCTTTAATGGTGTGTCCGCCAAGCTCGAACTTCTTATTCTCCTCGTCCATAAGGATCTCTGAACAGCCTGCAACGCAGCATGTACCCATCTGTCTTGCAACAACGGCTGCGTGGCTTGTCATACCGCCGCGGACTGTAAGGATACCCTTAGCAGCCTGCATACCCTCGATGTCCTCGGGTGAGGTCTCAAGTCTTGCAAGGATAACTCTCTCGCCGCGCTTTCCTGCTTCCTTAGCGTCGTCGGCTGTGAAGTAAACCTTACCTGCAGCAGCTCCCGGTGATGCGGGAAGTGCGGAACCGATAACTTCGCCGGCCTTTAATGCAGCCGCATCAAATGTAGGATGCAGCAACTGGTCTAAGCTCTTAGCCTCGATCCTTGCAACAGCTTCCTTAGGTGTGATCATGTTCTCATCAACTAAGTCGCAGGCAATATTTATAGCTGCGGGAGCAGTTCTCTTTCCGTTTCTTGTCTGCAGGAAGAAAAGCTTGCCTTCCTGGATGGTGAACTCCATATCCTGCATGTCGCGGTAATGCTGCTCCAGCTTATTAGCAATCTCCATGAACTGCTTGTAGCAATCCGGCAGGTCCTTCTCAAGCTGGGTGATAGGCTGGGGTGTACGAACACCGGCAACAACGTCCTCGCCCTGTGCATTTATCAGATATTCACCGAAAATGCCCTTAGCGCCTGTAGAAGGATTCCTTGTAAATGCAACACCTGTTCCTGAAGTGTCGCCCATGTTACCGAATACCATGGTCTGTACATTTACGGCGGTTCCCCAATCTCCCGGGATATCGTTCATACGACGGTAAACGATAGCTCTGGGGTTATCCCATGAACGGAATACTGCCTTAATAGCTTCCATCAGCTGAACCTTGGGATCCTGGGGGAAGTCCTCTCCCTGATTGTCCTTGTAAACCTTCTTGAATCTTACAACAAGTTCTTTAAGGTCATCAGCTGTAAGCTCTGTATCGTATGTAACTCCCTTCTCGCCCTTCATTTCGTCGATAAGCTTCTCAAAATAGGACTTGGGAACTTCCATAACTACGTCAGAAAACATCTGGATAAATCTTCTGTATGAATCATAAGCAAATCTCGGATTATTTGTCTTCTTTGCAAATCCTTCAACGGAAATGTCGTTCAAGCCGAGATTGAGGATGGTATCCATCATACCGGGCATGGAAGCTCTTGCTCCTGAACGAACGGATACAAGTAAGGGATCTTCCTTGTCACCGAAGGTCTTGCCGTTGATACCCTCCAACCATTTCAAAGCTTCTTCGATCTGTTCCGTGATCTCGTCGGAGATCTTCTTCCCGCTGTCATAGTAATCCGTGCAGGCCTCTGTTGTAACAGTAAAACCCTGGGGAATGGGAAGGTCGAGATTAGTCATCTCTGCTAAGTTAGCGCCTTTACCTCCCAGAAGATTACGCATATCTGCGTTACCTTCGTGAAATTTGTAAACCCACTTTCTACTCATTTATAATACCTCCATTAAAAATACTATTCGTATGCGAATTATTCAAAAAATTCGCGTCCTTTTATATAATACTCCGAAATCCCCCCGATGTAAAGAAAAAGGAGACAGGGGACGGTTCTCTGTCTCCTTCCTGTAACCCTTGATTTTACTGCAAAACTTAAAGGAGACAGGGGACGGTTCTCTGTCTCCTTTCCGGAACCCTTGATTTTACTGCAAAACTTAAAGGAGACAGAGAACCGTCCCCTGTCTCCTTTTTTTTTAAATTTTAAGCATCTTTGTATATTCCGAATACTTGAGGTATGTATCTCACAAATACTTTGATGATAAACCCGGAAAGGACCTTCGTCACCACCATCCCCACTATGAATATCACCGCATTGGGCAGGGCCACGGGTATCAAGGCCAGAAGCGGCAGCACCACCTGCTGCAGAAGTGGCATGTGGATAACGAAGGTCCCCAGTGTCACCCGGTTTACTCCCGTCTCATCCCTCTCGGTAATAACCGGACCCTGAACTTTCCAGGACCTTGAAAGCAGGGCCGAAAGGCTGATCACAAATACGGAACCCGCCAGGGCATTAATGAAAAACCATAAGGGATTGCCGAAATCCCCGCTTCGCATCAGCACCATTTCCAGGGTCTGACCTCTAAGCACTGTTCCCCCAAGAAAGATTCCCAAAGAAACCACCAGACTGACCACCACCAGGGCCGCCTTCTTAGCCCAGACTTCCACAAGCTCCCGAAGGGAATACCCCAGTATGAGAAAGCCTGCTGCCACCAGAGCAGAATTAAAACACCAGGGATAACCGTAAGTCTCAATCCTCGGCAGCACCAGCCCCGCCGCGAACAAAACCACGGCTGCCAGAACAGCTCCCGCCACCCGGGAAGCTTTAATCCCATTTAAGAAGCAAAGGACATATTCGGAAATGATCCTGGCTATAAACATACAGGACAAAAACCACAGGAAATTCAATGTCTGAGCCAGATCCAAAGCCTGATAGGATCCATACAATATCCACCCCAGGTTCTGATAGGAAAATGTTGAATATATCAAAGCCCAGATAAAATATGGTATGGCCAGGGTCCTAAAGATATGCCTCAGGAAAGCAATCCATCCTTCCCTGCCCTCTCCCTTATGCATCTCCAGGATCATGCCTGAGAGGATAAAAAACAAGGGCATATGAAATGAAAAGAGTACCCGGCGAAACATTGCCGTATCTCCTAAGCGTGCCGTAGCCGTCGCCAGTATTATTATAAGAACAGTGATGGTATTGGCCACCTTCAGCAGAGTCCTGGGTTCCTTTTTATTCTTACTCTCTTCCATAACTGTCTCCTAGGGTTCAATAATGTTAAATGAATTTGCCACAAACACATTCATATATTTAACCAGCCTCAGGGGTACGGTCTCATCCCCTGTGATCTTGATCTTCTGCAGTACTTCCTTCCGGCCTCCCATAAGGGCTAAGAACTGCAACCTGGCAAGATCCATAGTACAATCCGTTTTAGCATCGGTCTTACCCTTATAGACCAGTAAGATACCGTCTCTTCTCACAACCCGGAATACTTCCCCGGTATCTAATATATTAAGCTTCAGGGACAGGTCATCATGCTGAGCGGCCATGGAATCGGAGTTAATATCCAGAAGATCTAACATCATTTCCACCGTCATCTGGCTCCTCATGGTCTCACGACCCTTGACCACTCCCTGCTTATCAGCCTGGCAGCCTTCACGAAGTTCCCAGGCACCCATAAGGTAAGCGCATCTCCAGGGACCGGATTCTGCCTGATATCCCAGCTGCTCCAGGGCATCGGCGCAAAGTTCTCTTGCCTCTTTATCCTTAGGATCGGCAAATACAAGTTCTTTACAAAGCTGGGCAACCCACTGGTACTCACCCTTTTCGAAATCTTCCCTGGCCTTATCCAAAACTTTAGCCTTGTCTCCCAGGTATTCAACCCATTTCTTAGCCGTATCCACAGGCTTCAGAGGATTTAAGTTAACGGGGTTGGCATCGTACCAGCCCATGTATTTCTGATAAACGGCCTTTATATTATGACTCAAGGTACCGTAATACTGCCTGGTATACCACACCTTATTAAGGCGGTCGGGTAGTTCCATGGTCCTGGATATCTCCGCCGGAGTCATTCCCTGATTTACATAGTAGAGGGTCTGATTATTTATAAACTGGTAAACAGCCGCAGAATCCTCCATGTACTCACGTACTTCAGCATTTCCCCAATGAGGCCAGTTATGGGACTGGAAGACAACCTCTACCTCGTCACCAAAGAGGTACTCAGCCTCCAGGATGTATTTTGCCCAGGCATCAGCATTTCTAACCTGCGCCCCCCTCAAGGTGTAAATGTTGTGCATGGTTCCGGTACAGTTTTCCGCCAGCCAGAGTCCCTTATATTTGGGGAAATAAGCATGCATCTCAGCAGGGGCCTCTGTTCCCGGAGTCAGCTGGAATCTGATTTCTAAGCCGTCTATAAACAGTGTCTCATTTTCGGTGATCTCATAGGTGGGAGCAAGAAGTCCGCTGGTTCCCAGAGACTGACCCAGGCCTATTCCTATAGCCAGCCGGTCCTTCTCTCCCGGGCCCATCTGAGACCCGTACTGGTACTGGGCTCTACGTCCCATGGCAGGTCCTGCGTAGATGTTCTCGCTCACCGCATGGAATAAGAAGCCTTCCGGAGCCAGCACTACCGTCTTTCCCGACTTCAGCTGGTCCTCAAGGCTCAGCCGTCCGTCCGCCGCATCTTCAGCCTTGATAGCCCCGTAAACACCGCCGTAGTGGTCAATATGGGAGTGGCTATAAAGCACGGCCTTGATGTTAAGAGGACCGAAATGCTTCTCCATCAGAGCCTTACCTGCTGCCATATCCTCTTCGCACATCATTACATCGAAAATGATCCAGCCGTTGTCAGTCCTGATAAATGTGGCATTTGCCATATCAAAGCCACGGACCTGATAGATGCCGTCACAGACCTCAAAGAGGCCTGCATAGGCGTTAAGCTGGGTGTGGCGCCATAGGCTGGGGTTGGCTGTGTCCGGCGCTTCCTTATCCTTTACAAAGTTAAAGGCAGTTACATCCCAGGCCACCTGCCCGTCCTCTCTCTTTATAACCATGCCTTCCGGGGCTTCGATCAGGCCCTTTAAGGCACACTCCTTTTCTCTCTCGTCTTTGAAGTCCAGTATCTCATACCAGGACCTGTTGGCTGCTGCCGTGTGTGCGGTTGCTCCGCAGCTGCAGCGTCTTCCGGTGATTTCTCTTGTTTCACGTAAATTCATAATAATCTCCTTTCCCAAAAATCCCTCATAAAACTACCTGTCTACATTGCTTTATTGTAAATGCCGGCATCAAGCATACCTTCCGTCTTAGCCACTACTGTGGTAACCGCCATGTCTCCCGTAACGTTGTTCATGGTAGCGAACATATCCAGGAAGGGGTCTATGGCCATAAGCAGGGTCACTGCCTCTAAGGGAACCCCAATAGATCTCAGTACTATGCCCAGCATAACGATACCCGATCCCGGAACTCCCGGTGCACTAAGGGATAAGAGCACTACTGTAAGGATCATAGTGGCAAGAGCCGATCCGGTTACGGTTACTCCGCACATTCTGGCAAGGAACAGGCCGGAAACGATCAGGCTAGCCGTGGTTCCGTCCATATTTACCGTAGCACCCAGGGGAATGGAGAAGCTGGCTATCTTAGGTGATACCCCCAGTTTCTCCGTACATATCGCCATATTGGTAGGCATGGATGCCGAACTGGATGACAGGGCAAGGGCCGTAAGCATGCCCTCCTTTGCCTTCTTGTAGAACATTATGGGATTCATCCTTCCCATAAGAGCCACAATGATACCGTAAATGAGTATCATGGAGGCAATGCTTGCGAAGTAAGCTCCCAGCATACTGAGCAGGGAAAGGATGGTTTCCGGTCCCATCTCGGTGATCATAAGCACGATTGAGCAAAATGCTGCAATGGGTATGAACTTGGCTATCATGGTGGTTATGGTTAAGAAGAGTTCATTTAAGGCTTCGAACAAGCCCACTAATCTTTTGGAATACTCTCCGATGGCACCCACCGCTATGCCGCACAGCATGGCAAGAAACAGCAGCTGCAGGGTATCCGACTCCAAAAAGGGCTTCACGAAGTTATTGGGCACTATATTTATAATGGTGGTAAGAATGGACGTATCCACCGAGGTATCGACGTTCACCACCTGATTTCCGATGATGGAAAGTCCGGATCCCCATACCCCGGGTTTTATCAGGTAGGACATCCCAAGAGCCACAAAAGCCGCTATAATGGTGGTCAACATGTACATTCCCATAACCTTGACGAATATCCTACCCAGTTCCGCCAGGTTCTTAAACTGGGACAGGCAGGTAACCAGTGAGAAGAAGACCACGGGCCCCACGATTATCTGGAGGGCGCTCATAAACATGGTCTTAAAGGGATTAAGGGCGTATGTGCTGATGGCCTCCACTGCGGGCTTGGGCACGAAGCTGTTGAAAATGAGTCCCACCGCTAATCCAAGCACCAGTGCAAATAAAGTACGTACCAGGGATGACCGTTCAGCCTTGCCCACTGCCATGGAAATGGAGTTAATGCCCTTCTCATGGGTATATCTTAGTTTACCGCCCTGGGCCTTAATTATGGTGGCACGGATGATCTTCTCAACATCGGTCTCATCCTTATCCGAGTAAATGGATTCCCCTTCTTTAACGGGAATGGTGCTTAAGAACCGGGTGTCAATCTCTCTTCCCGGTGCGCTTATCTCAACATGGATATCGCTGAGTTTCTTGTTAACACATACCTTAAGGCCCATGCCGGGCTTGCCGTGGTTTACAAAAGCCACGATAATCTCTTCCGCCAGAAGAACTGACCTCATCTTAAGGTTAGCAGGGCACTTCATCTTCTCCAGACCCTTCCTCACAAAGTCAGTGGCCTCCGCCAGATATCCTTCCTCCCCCACTTTGAATACTTTTGCACTCTTACTCATTTTACTTCTCCCATTACAAAAAGGCAGGGATGCTGTCCCTGCCTTATATTATTTTTTCTTTCCGAGATATGCAGCCTTAACCGACTCATCATTTAAGAGTTCCATTCCCTTACCAACCATGGTAATAACTCCCGTCTCCATAACGTAACCTCTGTGGGCCGCTTTCAGAGCCATGTTAGCGTTCTGCTCGATAAGAAGAATAGTAACACCCTGATTATTAATCTCCCGGATGATATCAAAAATGCCTTGTACAACAAGGGGTGCCAGTCCCAGAGAGGGCTCATCCATCATAATAAGCTCGGGCTTACTCATAAGCGCCCGGCCTACCGCCAGCATCTGCTGCTCGCCGCCGGATAGGGTTCCTGCCAGCTGCCAGGAACGTTCCTCCAGTCTGGGAAAAAGCTCATAAATCCACTTAATGTCATCCTCTAAACTGTCAGTTCTCATGTAAGCGCCGATCTTTAAGTTCTCTAAAACCGTCAGGTCCGGGAATACACGTCGTCCCTCGGGAACAAGTGTGATGCCCTTTGCCACGATATCGTTGGTCTTCATCCCTATAAGCTCATTTCCTTTGAACTTAATGGAACCTTTCTTGGCCTTAACCAAGCCTGCGATGGTACGAAGGGTGGTACTTTTTCCCGCTCCGTTTGCCCCGATAAGGGTAACTATCTCTCCCTTGGGAACCTCGATATCTATACCTTTAACAGCCTGTATTCCGCCGTATGAAACGTGCAGATCCTTAATCTCTAATAATAAATCACTCATCTTCCTGCACCCCCAAATAAGCATCAATAACAGTCTTGTTGTTCTGTATCTCTTCAGGAGTACCTGTAGCGATCATCTTACCGAAATCCAGCACGTAGATCCTGTCAGAAATGTCCATAACCAGGTCCATGTGGTGCTCGATAACGAATACCGTCAGATTAAACTGATCCTTGATCTTCCTGATAAACTCTGTAAGCTCGATGGTCTCCTGAGGATTCATGCCTGCAGCAGGCTCGTCCAGGAGCAGAAGCTTGGGATTGGTAGCCAGGGCTCTGGCGATCTCCAGGTGACGCTGCTGTCCGTATGGAAGTGAGCTGGCCACGTCATTTTTAACGTCTGTCAGATCTAAAATCTCCAGCAGCTCCTCGCACTCCTTCCTCATCTGGCCCTCTTCTGCCAGGTTCAGCCTGAAGGTAGATGTAAAGACATTAGCTTTCTCTCGCAAATGCTTGGCGATCAAAATATTCTCAAAAACAGTCAGGTTCTTGAAGAGCCTGATGTTCTGGAAGGTTCTTGCCATTCCGAGCTTGGTGATCCTATCGGGAGTCTTCTCGATAGTCTTGGTGTACATTCCGTTGTTCTCACCGGCATAGAGCTTCTTCATCTTGCCCTTGGGGAAGTTGCAGATAATCTCCTCACCGTCAAAGGATACACTTCCGTTGGTGGGGGCGTACACTCCGGTAATTACGTTAAATGCAGTGGTCTTACCCGCGCCGTTAGGACCGATAAGAGCAACGATCTCTCCCTTATTTATATCCATGGAGAAATTGTTAACGGCAACAACACCGCCAAACTGCATAGTTATATTTTCTACATGAAGAAGGTTCTCGCTCATACTAGACTACCTCCTTCTTCTTTTTCTTGATCTTTCCCGATAAAATGTCGGGTATGGACTTGAGTAACCTTACCAGGCCGTCCCAGGAGAATTCATTCTGTCCCATAATTCCTCGACGGAAGAACAATACAACCACCATAAGAAGGATGGAGAATACAACCATACGAAGTCCTGTCTTGAAGAAAGGCACTGTCCAGCCGCCGATAATGAGGGGCTCGTCGAAGAATCGAAGCCACTGCTCCTTGCTGGCTGTAACCAGGAAGGAAGCGATGATACTTCCTGTAACGGAACCCATACCGCCTATTACGACGATAAGCAGGATGTCGTAGGTAAGTGCAATCTTAAATGTGTTGGAATCGATGGAACGCATGAATCTGGCCAGCATAGCTCCGCCGATGCCGGCAAAGAATGAGCTGATCACAAATGCGGTCTCCTTATGATGAAGGAGGTTAATACCCATAGCCTCGGCTGCCACCTCGTCCTCACGGATAGCCTTAAAGGCACGTCCGTAGGTAGAATTAATAAGGAGCACCATAATGCCGATGCAGATAGCAGCTACAACTATAACCACCAGGAGATTCGGGAACTCCGGAATCTTCTTCAGACCAAATGAACCATTTGTAATGGTGTTCATCTGGGGGCTGGCGATAATGGCACGAACTATCTCGGAGAAACCAAGGGTAGCTATAGCCAGATAATCGCTCTTAAGTCGAAGGATGGGGTAACCGATAACCGCTGCAAAGAGGGCTGCCATCAGTCCGCCTGCTATCATGGCAAGGGGAATGGGAAGGGAAGCCTGCTCTATAATGGGGTTAATACCTGTTGCGTAGTAAACATTCGCTCTGGATGCAACAGGGATAGCAAGTATCGAAAATGTGTAGGCACCGATGGCCATAAATCCTGCCTGTCCCAGGGAGAATAGTCCCGTAAAACCGTTAAGCAGGTTCATGGAAACGGCAACTACTGCGTATATTGCGCTTTTCTCAAGGATGGTAATCACCATACCGTTATCTCTTTCATTGCTCTGTAATACAAGTATAATGGCGAGAAAAGCGGCAATAGTTATGATCGTTAAAATAGTCTTTGTTGTCTTTTTCATAAATATCACCTTATACCTTATCTATAGTCTTCTCACCGAAAATACCCGTCGGTCTGAATAACAGCATAATGATCAACAGTACAAATGTAAATGCGTCACTGAATGTGGAATAACCCAGAGCTATCATCATAGTCTCGCATATACCTATAATAAATCCACCCACAACAGCTCCGGGAACGCTTCCGATACCGCCGATAACCGCTGCCACGAAACATTTAAGTCCCGGAAGTGTACCGGAGAAAGGAGTAACTGACATACGATCCGTGAAATAAAGGATGGAACCGATTGCTGCAAGAAGTGATCCTATAACAAATGTTATGGATATAACTTTATTTATCTTAATTCCCATAAGACGAGATGTCTCAAAGTCTTTGGAAACAGCTCTCATAGCCATACCGACCTTGGTGTTATTTATAATAAACACCAGGATGAATACAAGAATAATGGTAAGTATCGGCGTAACGAAAGTTACCAGGGATGCTGATAATCCGCCGATGTTGTATATCTGTTTTAAAATAGGAATCTCCGGATAGGGCTTTGGCAGCGCCGTAAAAAGGTATGTTGTCAGATTCTGCAGGAGGTAGGATACACCGATAGCAGAGATCATGATAGACATTCTGGGGGCTTCACGAAGGGGCTTATAGGCCAGCTTCTCCACAACAACGCCCAGAGCCACCGTAGCTATAAGAGTAATGGGGATTCCAACAGCCCAGCCGAAATTAGCCGTAGCAAATATCATAAAATATCCTGCTATCATGAAAATCTCACCATGGGCGAAGTTGATCAGTCTTAATATACCGTAAACCATTGTGTAACCGATGGCAATCAGGGCATATGAACCACCCAGTGAAATACCGGTCAGACAATGCTGTAAAAATACTTCTGAACTCATAAAGGGCCTCTCAATATCTTTTTTCCATATTTTATGACTTTAGGGCAGAGATGTCTCTGCCCCGAAAGCCAAATGAAAAGTCATTAAATAGTCTAATTACTGAACCTTCTGTGTCTCAAGGAACTTGAATGCACCGTTCTCAACAGTCTTGATGAATGCCATATCCTTCTTAGCATCACCGTTCTCATCGAAGGAGATATCTCCTGTTACACCCTTAACAGATACACCCTTAAGAGCTTCCTGAACCTTAGAGGGATCTGTAGAACCAGCCTTCTCGATAGCTGCTATAAGTGTATTGTAAGCGTCATATCCCAGAGCTGAAACTGCGGGAATAACTTCGTCCTTGCCATTCTCCTTAAGGTATCCCTTGAAGCCTGTGATGAAGTCCTTACCTGCTGCATCTACACCATCCTCATCGAAGAAGGTTGAAAGGCAGATGCCGTTTGCATGCTCACCTGCGTTCTTGATGATCTCACCGTTCTCCCATGTGTCACCGGCCATGATCTTAGCTGTGATACCAAGCTCACGAGCCTGCTTGATGATAAGGGGAGCTGTAGCGATGGATGAAGGAGCAAAGATAACGTCAGGATTCTTGCTCTTAATGTTTGTAAGAACTGCCTTAAAGTCCTGAGCGCCTGTCTCGAACTGCTCGTCTGCTACGATCTCACCGAAGTTCTTGAATGCATTCTTGAAGAATGTACCAAGACCAACTGAGTAGTCATCACCCTTCTGTGTAAGAACAGCTGCCTTAGAGCAGTTAACCTTCTTAGCATAGTTAGCCATAACTGTTCCCTGGAATGGGTCTAAGAAACATACTCTGAAATAGAAGTCATTACCTTCTGTAACCTGGGGGTTAGTACATGAGCATCCGATAGCGGGGATCTTAGCCTTAGCGAAGATGTCGCCTGCTGCGATGGATACACCTGAACCATATGATCCGAGAACACCGATAACCTTCTCATCTACTAACTTCTGAGCTGCTGTAACAGCCTCAGTCTTATCTGACTTATTATCAACTTCTACAAGCTCGATCTTGTATTCCTTGTCACCGATCTTAACTGAACCTTTCTGCTTGTTAGCGAAACGGATACCGTCAACCTCCTGGAGTCCGCCGCCGCCGTTCTCGCCTGTCTGGGGCTCGAATACTCCTACCTTGATAACGTCACTTCCGCCTGCTGCTGCTCCTGAACCTGCTGCTGAGCTTCCGCCAGCGCTTCCGCTTCCGCCGCAACCTGCCAGCATTGATACTGCAAGTACAGCGCTGACACTAAGAGCTAAAAATCTCTTCTTCATACTGTTTCTCCTCCTAAAGAAATTCTCTAAAAATAATATGAATTGTTTCTATGCCACACACACTTGTGTGTTCTATAAAAACACCGTGGTTATTATAACATCACGGTCATTCAATTACAAGAAAAACCTTGACTTAATTTAGCCCCCCAAAGGAGACAGGGGACGGTTCTCTGTCTCCTTCCTGTAAACCTTGATTTTATTGAAAAACAAAAAGGAGACAGAGAACCGTCCCCTGTCTCCTTTGCTGTCCGATGAGGTAGCCTTTCGGAGCGGCTTTGTGCTGCCTGAAGCGTATTAAAATTGGTAAACTATACCCTAATCTTCTCTTTTCTACATTTTAGGGTATAAGGTTTTTTTGTTTGATTTTATTTCAGTATACTCCAAACGCTTATTTCTCTTAGATTAGGTCATATTTGATTGGATATATCAGGAAGCACATACAGAATCCTTCATTTCGCAGCTGTTCTTTTGCTAAAAAATATACCCTAACTCATTAAAAACATGAGAATAGGGTATATTTTTTTCTTTTTCATCAGAAACAAGGTCATTTTTATTGTTTTGGTGACTAAATAGAAGAAACGGAATATTCTAGTCACCATTGCTCTTCAACAATATCGACATAAATAGCAATATCCGGAAAACTATGTGGCTAAATTAGTAAAACGGAAGTTTTAGTCACAACTCTCCCAGTTACATGCATTATCATGACATAAGATTGGTGCCTAATTGCAATAAAAAGGCTCTTTTAGTCACCAAAAGGCGTTTTTCGTCCTTAGCCTGCCGGGATACTTGGTTACTATTTAATCTGTCGCGGAAAGTGTTGTCAACCCTGCGCGAAGTGCACCGCTAAAGCGGCTGCGGGATTGACAGCCCTTTCCCGGCAGATATACTGTGTTCAAGCAGAGAAGGAGTATACACAAAAAAGCCAAGGATGAACCCTGACTTTGTCTGCAGTCTGAAATCACCCTGGAAGGGTGATTCTTATGCCGGCGGTGGGACTCGAACCCACACGTAGTTGCCCACAACAGATTTTGAGTCTGCCTCGTCTGCCAGTTCCGACACGCCGGCATATGTCATAAGGTGTAGCTGCAAGCGACGGATTCCTTATGACAGCATCCGCGAAGCGGTGCGTTATATGTCATAACAACTCGCTTATTATATCACAAAAACTAAAAGTTGCAAACAAAAAACCTGACAAAAGGACCGTCCCCTTGTCAGGTTATGTCATAAGGTGTCGCTGCAAGCGACGGATTCCTTATGACAAGGCGACATTCCGAAGGAATGTTGGTTTAACGTCATAACAAGTCCTTGATAATATCGCAAAAATCAAAAGTAGCAAAGTAATCTTTCGGGGTCTCCGCCCGTCTTATCAGCTGTACGCTTCCGTCAGTGTGATAAAGAAGCTCCGCGGACTTTAACTTCCCGTTATAGTTATATCCCATGGCGAAGCCGTGGGCTCCCGTATCATGGATATAGAGCAGGTCTCCCACCTCTATCTCCGGCAGCATCCTGTCAATGGCGAACTTGTCATTGTTCTCGCAGAGTGACCCGGTAACGTCATATTTGTGGTCGCAGGGAGCATTCTCCTTTCCCATAACCGTAATATGATGATAGGCACCGTACATGGCGGGTCTCATAAGATTAACCGCACAGGCGTCGCAGCCTATGTACTCTTTGTGGGTATGCTTCTGTCTAATAGCCGTGGTAACAAGGGCTCCGAAGGGTCCCATCATGAAACGGCCAAGCTCCGTATAAATAGCTATGTCACTAAGGCCTGCAGGCCCGAATATCTCGTCGTAAACCTTGTGAACCGACTCTCCTATGATCCTGATGTCGTTCTTGGGCTGCTCCGGAGTATAATCGATACCGATACCGCCGGATAAATTAACGAACTTCAGCTCCACGCCGGTCTCCCGAACCAGCTCTACGGCAGTCTCAAAAAGAGTCCTTGCCAGTGTAGGATAATAATCATTGGTAACGGTGTTGCTGGCCAGGAAGGCATGAATACCGAAATACTTGGCACCCTTTGCCTTAAGGACCTTAAATCCTTCAATGATCTGTTCCTTGGTAAAACCGTATTTTGCATCTCCCGGATTATCCATAATGGAATTGCTTATCTTAAATAGCCCACCGGGATTAAAACGGCAGCTGATGGTCTCAGGAATACCAACCAGCTTATCCAGGACTTCAATATGGGTAAAATCGTCCAGATTAATGGTGGCCCCTATCTTATTTGCGTAAATGAACTCGTTGTCCGGAGTGTCATTTGAGGAAAACATGATCTCCTCGCCCTTAAAGCCCAGTGTATGGGCCAGCATCAGCTCGGTCAGAGACGAGCAGTCACAGCCGCAGCCGTACTCCTGTAATATCTTTATAAGAAAGGGATTGGGGTTAGCCTTAACGGCGAAATACTCTCTGAATCCCTTGTTCCATGCAAATGCTTCCTTCAAGGCGGAAACATTTTCACGGATGCCCTTCTCATCGTAGATATGGAAGGGGGTGGGGTACTTTTTTACAATCTCCTGTAACTCTTCCTTTGTAATAAAAGGTGTTTTTTTCATTATCTGTCCTCCCTGAAATAGTTCACTCCGCAGCTTGCGGGCTGGGCATTATCCTTCCTTCGTGCCACGGAATTAGCCACCAGCACGATAGCCGTAACCAAAAATGGCAGCATATCGTAAATGGCTATGGGAATGGGCACAGTCTTTGGTACATAGTATTTCAGGATCCTGAAGATACCGAAAACTAAGGATCCCCAGATGGCATTAACCGGTTTCCAGCTGGCGAAGATAACCAGGGCCACTGCGATCCAGCCGAGGCCTCCCACACAGTCGCTTATCCATACGCCTCCGGCGGTGATCATAGCCGTAAATGCGCCGCCGATACCGGTGATCCCGCCACCGATAACGATATTGATATATTTCCACTTGGTAACCTTGATCCCGGCAGCATCAGCTGCTCCGGGGTTCTCTCCTATGGCTCTTACGTTAAGGCCGGTCTTGGTCTTATAGAGGTAGAGAGCCATAAGGATTGCAATGATTACTCCGATATATACGAAAATATTGTAATTAAAGAGCATGGGTCCGATAACCGGAATGTCCCCTAACAGAGGGATCTTCACGGATCCGAGGGAAGCCGTGATCCCTTCGGGAAGCTTTAAGCTCTTGGTGGCTGATTTGCCGATCATGTAAAAGCCTACGAAATTAGCAATGGCCACACCGAAGATAGTAAGAGTCAGTCCCACCACGTTCTGGTTAGCCATAAGGGTAACCGTAAGGAAGGCGTAGATTAAGGCACCTAAAGCTCCCGCCGCAAATGCTGCCACCAGGGCCAGGAAAAGGTTATCCGTCACATAGCCTACCATAAATCCGGCGCAGGCTCCCATGGACATCATTCCCTCAACTCCAAGGTTGATATGGCCTACCCGCTCATTAAGGATCTCTCCCAAGGTACCGAAAAGGATAGGTGTAGAAGCAACAACAGCTGCCACAAAAAATTTGATCAACATGTCCATAGCTTACTTGTCCTCCTTTCCCCGAACCTGGAATCTGTATCTGAAGAAGAACTCGCATCCCATTATGAAAAAGAGGATGATTCCCTGCAATACCGCGGAGCTGTCTGCGGATATTCCCATGTTAGACTCCACAACCCTGCTTCCCTTCTCCAGGATGGCAAAGAGGGCTGAAACCACCAGGATAACTGCCGGATTAAGGTCGGAGAGCCAGGCGATGATAATGGCTGTAAATCCAACCCCTCCTGCGACTCCCACGGACAAGGTGGCGTCCGCTCCGGATACCTGGACCATACCTCCTATACCGCAGATACCTCCGGAGAGAAGCATGGTTCTTATCATGATCTTCTTAACGTTCATGCCGGCGTAATTGGCTGTGGCCTTAGAGCCTCCCACAACCGCCAGCTCGTATCCCTGCTTGGTGTAATTAAGGTAAATAAACACCGCAACAACAAGGATTATGGCTATTATCCATCCGCTGTGAATCCCCAGCACCTTGTCCAAGGTGGCATTGTCATCGAAGGTGGCGATCTTTGCAAATCCCGGTGAAGTGGGGTCTGCCCACAAACCGTCCCGCAGGAAACATACGATGTAAAGGGCTATATAATTAAGCATCAGGGTAAAAAGTGTCTCATTTGTGTTGAATCTTACCTTGCAAAATGTGGGGATATAGGCCCACACAGCCCCTCCTAAGGCTCCTGCCGCAAACATGGCGATAATGAGGATAAAATGAGGCCAGTTGGGATGGTAAAGCGCCAGATAGGAAGCAAATACTCCTCCCATAATGATCTGGCCTTCAGCACCTATATTCCAGAACTTCATTTTAAAGGCAAGGGACACTCCCAGTGCCGCAATAACCAGGGGTATCAGCAGCTTCACCGTAGCCTGGAAGGCTGCGTTGCTTCGAAAACACCCAACCAGGATGGTCTGGTAAACCTCCAGGGGATTGCAGCCTATGACCAGCATGAATAATCCGCCGGCGATAAGGGCCAGGATAAAGGCCACGATTCTTAAAACCACGGTCTTGGCCAGGGGAAGTTCTTTTCTTTTAACTATATGTATCAAGGGGGCTTTTACTGTATTCTTACTCATTATTTACCAGCCTCCTCATATTTTATATTCTCAGGTCTCTTTCCTGCCATCATAAGGCCCAAGTCTTCCTTGGTGACATCATCGGGGTTGACTATGCCTACCACCTCTCCGTTGCAGATAACAAGGATACGGTCAGACAGGGTCATCATAACGTCCAAATCCTCTCCTACGTAAAGGATGGCAGTGCCTTTTCTCTTCTGAAGATTAAGAAGGTCGTAAACCATGTAGGAAGAGTTAATATCAAGACCCCGCACCGGATAGGCGGTAATAAGCACGTTGGGGTTGGACTGGATCTCTCTTCCGATAAGGACTTTCTGGACATTTCCGCCGGAAAGCATCCTAACCGGAGTGTCAGTGTCAGGAGTTACTATACCCAGCTTGGCAATCAGCTGGTCGGATAACTCCTTGGCAGGCTTCCTGTCAACGAATATGCCCTTTGAATCATTGTATTTCTTAAGGAGCATGTTATCCGTCATTCCCATGTTGGAGACTAAGCCCATGCCCAGGCGGTCTTCCGGAACGAAGCTCATGGTGATACCCATCTTGATGATCTCCGCCGGGGACTTGCCTACTATGTCTTCCTTCTTGTATAGGATGGTTCCTTCATTGGGCTTAATAAGACCTGCAATAACTTCGCAGAGCTCCTTCTGGCCGCTGCCTGCAACTCCTACTACCCCAAGAACCTCACCGGTTCTCATATCAAAGGAAATATCATTTAAAACCCTGGACTTGTCCGGTCTGAATACCGACAGGTGGTACATTTCCAGGATAGGTTCATTATTTTCAACCTTGGGCCGTTCAATAAGAAGGTCAACGGCGCAGCCTACCATAAGCTCCGTAAGGTGCTTCTCATTTGACTCAGAGGTATTAACCGTCTCCACGCTCTTACCCTTACGAAGGATGGTGACTCTATCGCTGATAGCCATAACCTCATTTAACTTATGGGTGATGATGATGATGGCCTTGCCCTGTTCCTTCATTCTCCGAAGGATGGCAAAGAGTTTCTCTGTCTCCTGGGGGGTAAGAACCGCCGTGGGCTCGTCTAAGATAAGGATGTTGGCGCCACGGTATAAAACCTTCATGATCTCTACGGTCTGCTTCTCTGATACGGACATGTCGTAGATCTTCTTGTCCGGGTCTACGTTAAGGCCGTAGCGGTCGGACATTTCCACTATTTTTTCCTTAGTGGCGGCCCGATTGCCCAGCTTACCCGGGGTTCCAAGGATAATGTTATCCATGGCAGAGTAAACGTCCACCAGTTTAAAATGCTGATGGATCATACCGATACCTAAGGCAGCGGCGTCATTTGGGGAATCGATGCTGACAAGCTTGCCGTCAATGAAGATCTGTCCGGCATCCTGATGATAAATACCGGAAAGCATGTTCATAAGCGTGGTCTTTCCTGCTCCATTTTCACCAAGCAGGGCAAGGATCTCGCCCTTTTTAACCGCCAGGTCTATATGGTCATTTGCAACCACCGCACCGAAACGCTTGGTAATCCCCTTACATTCAATTGCGTAGATGTCATTTTGCGTGCTGTCCAAATCCTTCACCTCGTGCTTTAAGCGTTTTAAGCGTTTTAAGCGCAAAGTCGGAAGGGTAAGAATACTTGCCCCTCCGACATCTTTGTCATAGTAAACTATTTAACTTCGACGTTCTTGTAATACCAATTGATCTTTCCTGTAATCTCGGCATCTGATAATGTCTTGCCCTCTTCTCCGATCTTCTGACCGTCATTTGTCTCGATAACTCCGTCGAATACATTAAACTTGCCGTCTAAAATATCTTTTTTTGCAGCCTCGATAAGCTCTTTAGCCTTAGGATCTGCAAATGATGAAAGGTCTGATAAGGTAACCAAGCCTTCCTTCATGCCGCCGTAGTAGTTGCTGCCGTCCCATGTTCCGTCGATGACGGATTTAACAGCTGATGTATAGTAAGCACCCCAGTTCCACATAACCGAGCAGATAACTGCCTTAGGTGCATCCTTGCTCATATCCGAGTTGTAACCAACACCCCATTTGCCTGCCTTCTCGGCTGCGGTCTGGGGACCTGTTGTATCACAGTGCTGAGCGATAACGTCGCATCCTGAATCGATAAGAGCCTGGGCTGCCTGAGCCTCGCCTTCCGGGTCGAACCAGGAACCGGTAACCTTAACGTAGATCTTAGCCTCGGGATTTACTTTCGCAACGCCCATGGCAAAGGCATCAATACCTCCGGTAACCTCGGCATTGGTGTTGTCCATAGCTGCTACGTAACCAAGGAGATTGGTCTTGGTCTGAAGACCTGCAGCAATACCTGAAAGGTATCTTGCCTGATAGATCCTTCCGAAGTAGTTGTTAAAGTTAACGCCGTTGCACTTATAACCTGTTCCGTGGGAGAAATAGATATCCGGGAACTCCTTTGCGAGCTTCTCGCATGTATCCATGAAACCGAATGAAGTTGCAAATATCAGGTTGCATCCTTCGTCGATACAGTCTCTTATAGCTGTCTCAATCTTAGCCGGGTCTGTATCCGGTACATTATTCTTTCTTACGATCTGGCTGTCCTCCAGGCCAACCTCCTTCTGCATAGCCTGAATTCCGATGTCGTGTGTGTATGTGTATCCTGCGCCCTCTGCCGGGTCAGTAATATGGATAACGCCAACTTTGAGCTTGTCCTTGGCGATGGGCTTCATAGTACCGCCTGTTGCTCCCGATGCTCCTGAGCCTGCCTTAGCGCCTGATGATGGAGGTGCAGAGCAACCTGCCATAAGACATACTGCCATTGCCATCGCAGCAATAAAACTAACCACTTTTTTCATTTTCCCTTTTCCTCCTGAAGATTATTATCCCCTCAAAAAAACACCTCATATAAACTACCATATACTAATAATCCCGTCAATAGGAAGCTGACAGCTTCTTATTTATACTTGAAAATCTTACTGTTTTGTGTAATATTATGATATTGTATGATTTACATGTTTCATATAGAAGGAGTTTCAAATGATTTCAGCGAATAATGTAACCCTGCGTCTGGGCAAGACCGCCCTCTTCGAAGACGTTAACATCAAATTTACGGAAGGCAACTGCTACGGGATCATCGGTGCAAATGGCGCCGGCAAGTCCACATTCCTTAAGATCCTCTCCGGCCAGCTGGAGCCCACCAACGGTGACGTATCCATCACTCCCGGTGAGAGGCTTTCATTCCTGCAGCAGGACCACTTTAAATATGACGAATATCCCGTCCTTGACACCGTTATCATGGGTAACCAGCATCTCTACGATGTTATGAAGGAAAAGGACGCCATTTACGCTAAACCCGACTTCTCCGACGAAGACGGGATCCGGGCTTCGGAACTGGAGGGAGAATTTGCGGAAATGAACGGCTGGGAGGCAGAAAGCGACGCCGCTACCCTCCTTAACGGACTTGGTGTGGGAACCGAGCTCCACTACTCCCTCATGAAGGACTTAAACGGTAATGAGAAGGTTAAGGTCCTTCTTGCCCAGGCCTTGTTTGGTAATCCGGACATCCTCCTTTTGGACGAGCCCACCAACCACCTGGACCTAGACGCCATTACCTGGCTTGAGGAATTCCTCATTAACTTTAACAACACCGTCATCGTGGTATCCCACGATCGATATTTCTTAAATAAGGTTTGTACCCACATTGCCGACATCGATTATGCCAAGATCCAGCTCTACGCCGGCAACTACGACTTCTGGTACGAGTCTTCCCAGCTGCTTATTAAGCAAATGAAGGAAGCCAATAAAAAGAAGGAAGAGAAGATCAAGGAATTACAGGAGTTCATCTCCCGTTTCTCCGCAAATGCTTCAAAATCCAAGCAGGCTACTTCACGTAAGAAGGCCTTGGAGAAGATCGAGCTTGACGAGATCAAGCCCTCCAGCCGTAAGTATCCTTACATCGATTTCAGGCCGAACAGGGAGATCGGAAATGAGGTCCTCTTCGTTGAGAATCTCTCCAAGACCATAGACGGAGTCAAGGTTCTTGATAACCTGACCTTTACAGTGGGTCACGACGATAAGATAGCTTTTGTAGGCGGCAACGAACACGCCAAGACGGTACTTTTCCAGATCCTTATGGGCGAGATGGAGCCGGATGAAGGCTCATTTAAATGGGGTGTTACCACTTCCCAGACCTATTTTCCCAAGGATTCCGGCAAAGAATTCGAGAATGAATACACCATCGCCGAGTGGCTCTCCCAGTATTCCGAGAACAAGGATGCCACCTATGTCCGCGGATTCCTTGGCCGTATGCTTTTCCCGGGAGATGCGGGAATAAAGAAGGTTAAGGTATTATCCGGTGGTGAGAAGGTAAGATGTTTATTATCGAAAATGATGATAAGCGGTGCTAATGTCCTTATCTTAGACGAGCCCACCAACCACTTAGACATGGAATCCATCACCGCATTAAATAACGGACTGATTAAGTTCCCGGGAGTAGTACTCTTCGCATCCCATGACCACCAGTTTGTCCAGACCACTGCCAACCGTATCATGGAGATACTTCCCGGTGGAGCCCTTATCGATAAGATAACCACTTATGACGAATACTTAGAAAGCGACGACATGGCCAGAAAGAGAGCCATATACAGCATGGACGAAGCTGACGAGGATAACTAGAAAAGACAAAAAAATGGGGACGGTTCGCAAGAACCGTCCCCAACATTTCACCTTTTTTACTTGATAACCTGCAGTGACTGTCTGTCGGCGAATATAGCCACGAATACCAGGAATACAACTCCCTGAATCAGCTGCATCATCTGAGTAGTAAATCCCATCATTGTAAGACCACTGTTAAGAACTATATAAAGAAGAGATCCTACAATAACGTTTAAGAATCGAACCTTAGCTCCACCGGAGATGGGCATTCCGCCCAGAACCAGAGCGATAAGAATCTGAGTCTCTAACTGGTTACCACCTGAGGATGTAACGGAACCAACCTTGATACAGTTGATAAATGCCGCAAATCCGGTGATGGCTCCTGCCAGGACGTAAATGAAAAATTTCATCTTGTCCGTCTTAATACCGGAGAACTTGGCTGCCTTCTCTCCTGCACCTATAGCCTTCAGATAAATACCGAACTTGGTAAACTTGAAAAGGAAGAATCCAATAACAAGAACTATAACGGTACATACAGCCTTAATAACGTCTGTGTTGTAATTAATAAGCTGTGCGCTTCCCGCAACGGGAGCGTTGGTAGTCAGGTATTTGATAAATCCTCTGAAAAGGAACATGGTACAGATGGTAACGATGAATGACTTAATCTTCCTGTTAACATAGAAGAAACCGTTAAATGCACCGATAGCCGCCCCTGTAAGGATTCCTGCTACAATGGCAAGAGGAATATTTATCTTGGATACCATACATACAACTATGGATGATAAACCAAGTATGGATCCTTGAGAGAAATCAAGTCCCCCCATGGTCATAATGAAGAATACACCCGTGGCTGATATCATGGTAACGTATACCTGGCTCATTACAAGGGAAAGATTCCTTATCATCCTTCCGTTGGTAAGCACATTGAATACGATGAAAATAATAACAAGTCCCACAATAGGTAAAAGGGATCGTATCATATTCATCTTAGATATGTTTTTCAGCTCCTCATCTTTGGAAGCTTCAGTATTTTTACTAAATAATGCCATAATACAAATATCCCCCTTAGACCATTTTCTCAATCAGCGTGCTTTCATCCATATTAGGATCTCTAAGGAGCTCGCCGTTAATATGTCCGTCTTTCATGACTATGATACGGTCACACATACCGATAAGCTCTGCCATCTCCTCTGAGATCATGATAATGGACTTGCCGTTCTTTCTCATACGGTCCATGAGCTGATAAATGTTTTGTTTTACTTTAATATCAATACCTCTGGTGGGCGAATCCAGCACCAGAATATCTGAATCCTTACCGATCCATCTTGCAAGAACAACCTTCTGCTTATTACCACCGGAGAGGTCTGATACGAACTGGTCCGTATCAACCATCTTAACCGACATCTCTTCGGCATTCTTATTGGCAAATTCCTTCATCTTCTTTCCTGAAAGAATCTTAAGGTTATTTGCCAGATCATCCAGTGAAGGCAGGCAGATGTTATCCCCGATGCTCTGATTCATAACAACGGATTCATTATCTCTGTCCTTGGATGTATAAGCTATGCTGTGGGATATGGCTGTGGTAATATCCTTAATCTCGGTGCCGTCCGCTAATGTAACCGAACCTTCCCTGTCAAATGACGCACCGAATATAGCCTTACCTACTTCATGCATACCTGACTCTGAAAGACCACCGAAACCAAGTATCTCTCCCTTATGAAGATCAAAGGTTACATCATTTATAAGACCCGGAACGGTAACTCCTTTAGCGGAAAGAACTACCTCATCAGATATGGCTTCGCCGTAATCCGGACGATAATAATCTCCCGTAACCTCACGGCCTACCATAAGCTTCTTTAAGTCATCTTCCGTAACATCTGCGCTCTTAACGGTATCGATGTAAATACCATCTCGAAGGACCGTTATGGAATCAGACATCTGCAGCACTTCAGCCAGGTCATGGGAAATGAAGATAATGGTGTTGCCCTCGGACCTGATACGGTTCATATGCTTGTAGAGATTCTCACGTCCTTCCTGAGAAAGGGCTGTGGTAGTCTCGTCAATAACCACGATCTTGGGGTCAAAATATGTAGCCTTAACGATCTCAACCAGTTTACGATCCTCAAAGCTGTAATCATCCACCAGGTCGGAAGCCTTGATCTTCTCAAATCCGTACTTCTTCAAGAGATCGTTAGCCTCTCTGTTCATAGCCGCGGTGTTCTTGATACCCAATTTTACGAACCGCTTCTCATGGCCTAAGAAAATATTCTCAGCAACCGTAAGACCGTCTAAGGTTCCCAGCTCCTGAACTATAATGGAAACCCCTTCATCATTGGCTTCAACCTGATTCTTGGGATGGATCTCTTTTCCGTCCAGGATAAACTGACCGCTGTCAATGGTATAAATACCGGTAAGCATGTTGGTAAGGGTGGATTTACCCGAACCGTTCTCACCTATAAGGGCATGAACCGTGCCCTTCTCAATATTAAATGAAACGTCCTGCACTGCCTTGGTAATACCGAAGGACTTGCTTAAGTTCTTAACCTGTAATCTGATATCACCCATATACAAATCCTCCTTTCTTACTTAACGATCTCACCTTTACCGACTCTTGAAGTAAGAGTGATAATGATAAGAAGTGCCAGACCTGTAATAACGTCCTGAATAGCCGTCGGTGCACCCAGAGCTATAAATCCGAAGAAAATGATGTTGATAACGAACTCTCCGATGATAATAGCGGGAAGAGGCATTCCGTATTTCTTAAATGCCACACCAAAGAAACATCCCATGGTGGGAATGAAGTTACGGCTCATGGAAGCCATACCCGTAACAGCAACCATGGATGATCCGTAGGAAATGGTAAGGATAGCCATGGTGCCCAGGAAGGCTCCTGAAATGATAAATGCTATTACTTTGTATTTATTAACATTAATACCCATGTTCTTGGCAACGAACTCGTTACTTCCGATAGCATAGGTATAAGTTCCGATCTTAGTATAATTAAGCAATAAATATGCCACTATAAAAGCAATTACTGCAAGGATGATGTCTCCGGGCATCTGACCGAATGCACGAAGGTCTGAAGGAAGTGTCTGAACCACACCACCTGCCATATAGTTGGCAATGGCCTCGTAGATAAGCGCAAGACCGGTTGTAACTATCATGGATGGTATACGCAGTTTAACATAAAAAGCACCATTGATAAGACCTACCAATGCTCCTGTAATAATACATCCTATTATTAAGCCGAAATATCCCATATTGTACTTGGATGCAAGGACGCAGCCTACTATGGCGGAAAGCATGATATTGGCTCCGATGGAGAAGTCAAACATACCCATAACCAAAACGAAGTAGAATCCTATAGCACCTGTAGCAGCGATGAGACTTGCCTGAAAATAATTAAGCATATTTTCAAACGAACCGAAGTTATTCGGTGTGATTATTTTAAATATCGCCCAGGAAACGATAACCAGCCCCACAAGGATGATATATCCCTTGGCAGTGGACGATAATCCCTTCTTTTGGACAACGCTAGCTTCTGAACTCATAAAAAAGTACCTTTCTCACCCTGTATATTTATATAGCCGGCGTCTGACGACGCCGGCCATAAATCGTTACTGATAAATCTTAGTTACCTGCACGCTTAGCTGCATCCTCGATAGACAGTGAAGCTGCTGCTTTCTTAAGGCCTTCAAGGTCAAGTTTAGCCATATCCTGAAGTTCCTTATCTGTATATGGAAGCTTATCTACGAAATACTTCTCATATGCCTTGTAATCGTCTGCTGATGATACATACAGATACGGGAAGTTAACTTCTTCGAACTTACCAGCGAAGTCTTTGTAGTTACCCTTAACTGCGTTGTAAACCATCATGAATGCAAACAGAGGATCGCAGTAATGTCCGCCTGACTCTCCTGCCATTGATCCGTTAGCAAGTCTCTCGCCAAGGTCAGGAAGGAAGTCTGTTGAAACAACCTTGATGTCTTTTGTCTTTCCTGCACGCTCGATAGCTGCGATAGCACCCTGAAGAGGATCTCCGCCGCCACCTGCGGGGATTATAGCATCAAGCTTGGGATCAGCTGCCATAAGAGCTTCTGCTGCCTTTGAACCACCCTCACTTGTTGTTCCAGCGTACTGGGGCTCAGAAAGTTTAACCTGGTCATTTGCATGAGCCTTGTTCCAATCTTCTGCACCTTTTTTGTAGCCTTCCCATCTTCCGAGCCATGTAGCATCGCCCTGCTCCCATCCGATGAGACCTACGTTACGGCAGCCCTTGTCGAGGAGAATCTTCATAAGCTTCTCGCCGTTCTCAGGCTCGTTCTCGTGTACAGCACCTACATAGTATGCAGAGTCTGTAGCTGCCTTATAGATATCAGCACTGTTTGTCTTGTGGATTATACGGAAAAACTGTGCAAGATATACTTTGTTAGTGTTACATGTGTTAATAGCTGATGTCATCTCTGTATCAGATGAGTTACAGATAATGATACCCTGGCATCCTGCTGCGCAAAGCTGCTCAACTGATGCTGTAACCTTCTCTGAAACGTGTCCCTGGTCAACATACTGTACTTCTACATCACCGAGAGCCTTAGCTGCCTCATCGATAATCTTCTTACACTGTGATCCCAGAACGTCTGTTGAACTCCAGATGGAAACACCAATCTTAACCTTTCCGCCACTGGGAGCTGCTGCTGCAGCGCTTGATCCTGCTGCTGCTGATGATTTTGCTGCTGAAGATCCAGCTGCCGGGGCGGCTCCCCCACATCCTACCATCGATGCTACCATCGTGGCACCAAGTGCTACTGCAAGCACTTTCTTGAACATTTTGTTCATACCAATTCCTCCTTAATAATTATGCAGTATTCTCGCATATCCCCGATAATTATTCAGTTTTATGCTACGAGATTGATTATAACACTTAATACTTTTATCAACAAGTTTATATTTCGTTTTTATATAGTATTTTTTTCATAGTTTTTTGATAAAAATTTTATGACTTTTTCCTAATGTCCATCATTACATATCCATACAGGATTTATAATTCTCTTCCGGGATGTTTTCAAAAGCGGCTGCTTATGTTATATTTAAGCAAAGTCGATCGGATGAGAGGTATATACACGATGAAAAAAAGAGGAATATTTAATGCTGATAATCAGGGAATAGGCGACGGAGTGGATTTTCTCAGGAATGCTTTAGCCGCCTTAAGGATCCGTAAGAAAAAGAGTAACAGATCAATCCTTATTGCAGAGGAGGCCATCGCAAGCCTGGTGGATCATACTGCCCCCGGAGAAAAATACTCCATCACGGTAAGATCCTTTCTGGGATCTGTAACAGTAAAGATCTCATCCAAGGGAGAAGAATATGATATGCGGTCTGTCATCGCGGGCAGGACTTCAGACATAAGCGGTTTCGGACATACCGATGATGATGTGGGCGTGGAAACCGAGCAGACTCTTCGCGATATAATACTTAACGCTTTTACTGATGACCTTAAGACAAGTTACAAAAATGGCGTTAATACTATCAGTTTTACCATTTTCCGATCAGATCAGAGTTTCCTGATCATGACCCTGGGGGCTATGGCTTTAGGCGTAGTCGCCGGCCTTGCCCTTGCTTATATCGGGAACAAGGACCTGAACTTGGGTTTGGCCACCTACGTCTTAAATCCCATTTCCACCATGTTTATGAATGCCTTGAAAATGATCGTTGCTCCCGTGGTATTCTTTTCCATCATTTCCTGCATCGTTAAATTTACCGAGCTTTCGGAACTGGGCAGGATCGGGGGGAAGATCTTCGGATTATATGCTATAACCACTACTATCGCCATCTTTGTAAGTATCGGGGTATATTATGTTTTCAGACCCGGCGGTACCATAAACTTCGCCGTGGATGCTGCTGCCGTAGACTCCATAGCTTCCACCGAACTGAAGGTTTCCATTTTAGATACCATCATCGGGATAGTTCCCAGCAATATCATAAAACCCTTTTTTGAATCCAACATGCTCCAGCTTATCTTTATGGCTGTCCTTTCCGGCGTCGCCATCAGTATGATAGGCAGGCATTCAAAGATCCTTATAGCCTTTATCGAGGCCTGCAATGAGCTGTTTTTAAAGATCACTTCCATCATTATCAAGGTAATGCCTCTGGCCATCCTTTGTTCTATTATGGAAATGATGCTGAAAATGGGGCTGGAGACCATCACCTCCGTTCTGGGAATACTGGGAGTGTACCTGGTGGGGCTTATCATAATAATGGTAATATACTGTCTCATGCTCCTTATCTTCGGCAGGATAAACCCCGTTTCTTTCTTAAAAAAATACAGCACCACCATGCTTCAGGTCTTTGCCATGAATTCAAGCAATGCTGCTATTCCCATCAATATGGAAGCTTGTGAAAAGAAGCTGGGTATTGCTCCTAAGGTTTACTCTTTGTCTATTCCCCTCGGGGCTACGGTTAACATGGACGGAACCTGTATCAGGCTGGGAGTCTTCTCTCTGGCCCTGGCCGGAATGTACGGGATCGAGATCTCCGGGTCCATGCTCTTTTCCCTGGTTGTTTCAATATTCGTTCTTTCAGTAGGAACACCCGGCATCCCGGGTGTTGGAATAATAAGTCTGTCGGTTCTTCTGACTGCCATGGGTGTCCCCATAGAAGCAGTAGGTATAGTCATGGGCATCGACTCTCTGGTAGGAATGTCAAGCACCATGAGCAACTGCCTGGGAGATGTGGTAGTTTCCACCATAGTCGCCCGCAGCGAGGGGCTGCTGGATATGAATGCGTGGAAATAAATGAGTCACTCAGAATTCATCTCTCTAAAATTCGCTGCATTTGCCTTATATAGTTTTTTAAAGACCCTGTATGACCGGTCATATGCTTCTTTATTCCTAAGATCAGGGATGAATGTTTGTTTGACTTTAACAAACCGGCGGGCAAGCTGTAGCACGTCGGTTTCTTTAATACCGGCTGCAACAACAAGGGCAGCTCCTATCGCTCCGGCCTCTTGGGCATTATTCACAGTTTCTATATTTCGTCCGGTGATATCCGCCAGCATCTGACATGTAACATCTGACAGAGAACCCCCACCCACAAACCTTATTGTATCCGAGGTTTTAACCTTCTTCATCTCACATTCCAGCAACCATCGCAAATGATAACATATTCCTTCAAGAACGGCACGCAGCATATCATTCTTAGTATTATCAAGGCCGAAATTGAAGAAAATGCCTGCCGCATTGGAATCTTCAAAAGGACAACGGTTGCCGTGAAGCCATGGGGTAAATATAATACCGTTCGAACCCGGTGGAACTTCTTTTACTTTTTCTGATATAAAATCATATATATCTCTCGCCGTTTTCTCAAAATTCTTCTCTGCCTGCTTTTGATCAACATATATGCCTATTTCATCCATAGCCAAATGCTTCAAAGCCCATTCCAGACATTTACCCGCAGTTTCGAGTTCCGCAAAATAATTAAAATATCCTGGCTTTGCGGATAAAACTCCGGTTATCATAGCATTAATATCAACGGTCTGATGGTCTAGAAATGTAGAAACCCAGCCCGATGTTCCTACGTATATATGAGTATCCCCAGGTCTGGTACATCCTGCGCCAATATTAACAAATGTCGTATCTCCTCCGCCGCCTAAGACCGGTATACCCTCCACCAGCCCCAGCTCCTTGGCAGCCTTTTCTGTAAGATAGCCGGCGATATCGGTACAACCTATGATATCCGGCATATGTTTGGGATCGACTCCGTACATTTTAAGAAGTCCTTTATTCCAGCCCTCTTTACCTTTTCTTGTATCATACAGAAATGTTGCAAATGCTGAATCAGCCGTTCTAATTATCCTTCCGGTGCAGCGAGCCACCAGATAATCCCCAATATCCAGCCATTTATAAACTCTTTTAAAGATGTCAGACTCATTATTTTCAACCCATTTGTATTTCCATATCGGATCCTTTGCACTGGTGGATCCGGCATAATTTACCAAAAGATTTCTGACAAGCTTATAAAGACTGCAACCGGAAACCTTTATCAAGCCGCTTCCCATGCAGTCTTTGTATTCTTTCTTGCCCTTCTGGTCCAGATAATTCATCGGGCGTCTCAGTGCATTTGCATCTTCATCAACAAGAACTGTCCCCTGCATCTGGGAACAAAATGCCATACCCTCGATATCCTGCGGTTTCACATCCGAATTATCAAAAAGCTCCCGGGTTGTATTACACAGAGCACTCCACCATTCTTTCTCATCCTGCTCTGCGCTGCCATCATCGGATATATATATACGGTAACTGGCATTGCTGCTTTTTATTAAATGAATTTCGTCACTAATCTCGATTAGACATGTCTTTAAGCTGCTTGTCCCAAAATCATAAATGATCACATACATTTAATTATCCCCGTCCTGCTAATTCTGTTCCGGATTATGCCTGTCCTTTACTTTTATGGTCTTCCCTTTCAGGTGAACGTCCCATCCTGTATTAACCTTATCTTTGATTTTTTCCATTACATTGGCATCACTCAGATCAGGCCAATCAACTACCGTCGTTCCTCTATTTGTTACAAGATGTGCTTCATCAGCGCATAGAGCAATAGGAGTATCGGCAAGTGAATCCGAATAAAAATTCTCAATCATGGGAAATCCATTATCCGTAATATACTTAGCCTTTTCCTTTGCATACATTAAATTATTTAAAAACACACCGTATTCACGGTCATATTTAGATGCCATATATTTTACGCCCAGCCTTTTCGCGATGGGCTCTATAATACATTCCGGTGATGCACTTATAATTAAGTCATCCGGTCTTTTCTGCGCAAGATACCAGGGAGAAATCTTTTTTTCGTATTTATCCCAAAATTTCTCTATCTGAACATCAAAATCATCCACCATAGTCAGGTAACTGAAGAGCTTCCGCTGCATAAGATAATTGGGGATCATGTCCATCTTGTAGCGGGCCAGATTATATATTACCATGGGAAAATAATTGAACCATAACTTTGGATGCCTGCGCATACACCAAAATGCAAATTTAATTGTACAGTCCGTATAGAAAATGGTACCATCAAAATCATATACGTTCATAATTATCTCCCTCTTCAGCCTTTGGCAAAACGAATCATGTTACGATTATAGCCTGTTGTTACAAGATATTTTTTCTCATCATGTGCTTTCATAAGTCCGGTTAGGATAAAGCTGCTGAGACCCTCAACCTGATTATATGAATCAGTAAGATCAAACAATTCTCCCGAATCACGTTCAACAATAAGAACCGAATCCTCTTCATAAAAAAGCGAGTATTCGATCAGCACCGGTTTCTTTGACTGTTTATTCTTCTCAAGAATAGTAAGTCCGATCTCTTCAACAAAAAGAGCTGCATGGTTGGCTTCGTCTTTCGAAAATCCACGGGTCATCAGACTCTCTGCCACATCTCTTGACAAGGTTGCGGAAGAAGCAACTGAAAGTATATCATCCCAAACATCAATCTCGGATTCCATATTCTTAAGCAAAAACGGAAAGTCTTCTTTTCCAAACCTGAGATATACATACATAAGGGATAAACAGATCGTAATGACCGGAGCTATGGCAAAGCCTGCCCACATACCATTTATATTAAAGGTTAATGCCCCAATCATAGGTAGTATTATATAAAGTAACCCGTTTTGGAGGCATGCAAAACAAGTCGCCATACCTATATGATCAATCAGCATATAATAGGATGTCATAAGCGAAACCGAACTACAGAAGGTAAACCCAAGGGATACTATCCTGATAGCCGTAATCGAAGGAGCAAGGGTTGCCCCACCAATGATTCCGAATAGACTGCAAAATTGTTTTGAAAAAACCCATATGAATGCAGTTGCTATTATTCCTTCTATAATTGCGGCCTTTATACCGGCCTTTGTGACTCTCTTAATAAGCTTATGATTCTTCTCTCCAAAGTAAGTACCCATCAACGGCTGCATTGCCATTCCCACACCGTCCATAACAACGCTGAATTCAATCAGGCTGACTACTACGGAAAGAGTTATAAGGCCTGTATCTCCATATCGGTTTGAGATAAATCCTATCATCACATAATCCATCAGGGCCCAGCAAAGGTATACCGAAGAATCAACGATGCTGTAACGTGATGTCAGCAGGAAATCTCTGAAGGAAAAATGCCATACGAAATGAAGCGTATTTTCTTTTCGGAAGAAATGCCAGCAGCATACCAGAATTCCCAGTCCGTTTCCTATTACAGAGCCAAGTATGATACCGGTCATTCCGTAAAAATTCGCCAAAATAATTGATATTATAACATTTCCACCAATCTGGAAAGCGTAGCACAAGTTGTTGCAGAACTCATCCCCATCGCTGTAAACCATCTGTTCCATATAGAAGATAGTTATGGTAAGAAATGCATTAAACGGAAGGAAGCGATAATAATTCAGAGCATGTTCCAGAATCTGCCCCGTAATGCCATTTACACTGAAATAGACGTTTTGAAAAACAGTAATCAATATTGCTGATATAAGACCGATTGCAATGCTGATGATAAGTCCCTGTCCGTAGATCTCGTCCGCCCTTTTCTTATTCATCGCTCCCACTTCTCTGGTGAAAACGATTCCTACACCGGTTGAAACCAGGTCTCCGAAGAAGGTGACGAAACCGGTGACCGGTGTGATAGCATTGATAGCCGCAACGCCGACCTCACCGATGAAAAAACCGGCGATTATACTGTCGCTCAGGAGCATAAGATACATTACCGCCTTTGTAAATGTCCCTGATATAAACATTGATGTAAATTTCTTTTCACAAAATCTGTTCATTCCTGTTTTCTCCCGTTATTCTTCCTTCGGGCCGTTGTACCTTATCCCCAGCATAGTCAGGTCATCAAACTGAGGTGCACCCTTTACAAATTCATCGACAGCATTACGAACTCCCTTTAAAACATCCTGCTGTGATGCACCTTCCGGCATGGCGTTCAATGCTTCAAGCGTCCTGTCCGTGCCAAAGAGCTCATTGTTTGCATTCGTAGCCTCCGCTACACCATCCGTATATACAAAAATACAGTCTCCTTTTTTCAATATCATTTCATTATTAACAAACTTTGCCTTCGGAAAGACGCCAACTGCCGCTCCATGCTTATCCTTCACCAGTTCATAATGTCCCTCGGTGTTAATCATAGGATATTCATGTCCGGCATTTACTGTGGTAAGCTTTCCCGTACTGATCTCAAGTATAGCCAGCCAGACCGTTACAAACATATTCGCCTTGTTAGTGGCTTTAATCTGTTTATTAACCTTTGAAATAATGTCAGCAGGGGTTCCTCCCATTAAGGCATGATCGTTGATCAATATTTTGGAAGACATCATAAAGAGTGCTGCCGGAACTCCCTTTCCGGACACGTCTGCTATAACCAGTCCCAGATGGTCATCATCGATCATGAAGAAGTCATAGAAATCTCCTCCAACTTCTTTTGCCGGATCCATTGATGCAAAGATTTCAAATTCAGGACGATCAGGAAAGGCCGGAAAAATAGACGGCAAAAGTCCTGCCTGAATATCTGTTGCCATTGTAAGCTCTGCCTGGGTTGAAGCCAGTTTATTGTTATAGTAATTGAATATAACGCAGTACATAATGATAAGGGACATCAGTACAAAGCCGTACTGCGCTGCATTTGCAAAGAGTCCTCCGCTAATAACATATTCAATAAGCGGCAAAACTATGAATGTCATAGCTGCTGCCTTTGTTCCTTTAGGATTCTCACTACGAATAATAAGTATAGCTGTAACGACAACTGCCGAAGCAAGATATATATCCTCCAGCCATGAAATCCCGGTACCATGATATAATCCACCGGCATCAACATAGAATGTCAACGGAAAGAGAATATTGGATAATAGTATTATAATCTCAACAGAAAGTATTACCGGATTAACTGTTTTTGCTATCCTTGCAAGCTTTCCACGAAAATCAAGCGTCTCCCGAACATACAGATAGAATAAACATATCATTACGGCATCCAGAATCTTTGTAATGAGACATAATGCAAAACCGTATGTTCTCGTCTCAGGCATATTTAACGTGAGATGTATCAACTCATTAACTGCAAAGGAAGTGCTGACCAGGAGGATCAGGATCCTGAACGATGTTCTTCCTTTTCCCTTCTGATACATACAACCATAAAACAGCCCCGCTGAAATCATGGTCCCTAATGAATCAATACCGCAATTATATAAAGAGGCCTGAAGTCTCTCCTCTACAAAAAAAGAATGGCTCTGGATTATCACGAAAAAAGTCACTGCAATCGTAAAATACAGTCCCAGCATCTTAGTGTTTACTATTTTCCTAAACATATTACCTCCTTCAGGTTCCTTCAAAGAGTAATTCTACATAGCTGTCAAATTTGCTGCTTTACGATCTAATTCAGTATTTTTCTTATGGTCAGTATATTTTTTCCTTCTCTGTATTCATATGATACATCATCCATGGACTTTTTTACCATATAGATTCCAAGTCCGCCTTTCTTTCGCTTCTGCATAGGCAGCGATATATCCGGGTCTTCATTTGCCAGAGGATTATACTGATATCCGCTATCTATTAATACAATCTCCACAGATAAAGGATTATCAAAGGTGGAAATCTGTATCGCAGCCTCTCCTATATCCGTACCATATGCATAGCTGGCAATATTTATAAATAGTTCTTCAACCGCCAGATCTATGGATGTCTGAGTAAGCATCGGACATTCCAACACCTCAAGCTGTTCATCGACAAAAGCAAGAACCGAAGGCAGATTTTCCCTTTTTGCTTCAATTACCAGTTCCTTCATACATCCCGTACTTCCTTTATTCGATTTTTAATTCACTGTCAAATCCAACCAGTTCAAACACATCTCTCACGGCTTGGGTCAGGTTTCTGACTACCATCTCTCCCTGTTCTTCCATAACCTGCGAAGCTCCGAGAATCACACGTAGACCGGCACTGGATATATAATCCAGCTTGGCCAAATCGAGAATCAGCCTGTCAATTCCCTTATAGGATTCATCCAGACGTTCATCCAATTCCGGCGCGGAAAGTGAATCAAGCCTTCCCTCCAACTCTACCAAAAGTTCCGTTCCATTTTTTTTCATCTTAATCTGCATATTGTCCCTCCAGCAAAACAGTGTATTTGAAATAATTATTATTAAAACCGCCAAAACTATAGAACAGAAGTGTTCTAAAATCTTGGCGATCCATTAAGTATCGTTTCTTTGATTTTTTGACATAAGCAATTAAACGAAACCCTTCTCTCTCAGCTAAGGAGATTATATCACAGTCGGTTCATTATCACAACTGAAAGCTGACAGGGGAAAGCTGACAGGGGGACGTACCTTTTGTCATGTTTTTGAGAAACAGAACATTGTTTTCATTCCTTGTCAAAACATGACAAAAGGTACGTCCCCCTGTCAGCTCAGACTGTAGACAAAGTGAGTCCGTTATTCCTTCCTCTGCATTGTTATAATTATATCTGCCTATAGAGGGAGGTCAACCCTGCGCCAAGCGCACCGCTACGCGGCTACGGGGTTGACAACCCTCTACAGGCAGATTGTTTGTATACAAGCAAAGAAGGAATCACTGTGTGCTGGGAGGCACTTTTTTATCATGTCTGCTTCACGCGCCGGCATGCACTTTTTTCCAGACCGCACACGCGCCGACGTTTGCAGGGCAAAGTAAAACGCTTTTTGGTGACTAAAAGAGCATTTTATTATAAAGTAGGCACCATACTCCTGTTGTGATGCTTCATGTGATCGGGAGAGTGGTGACTTAAATTTCATTTTTGCTTTTTTAGCCACACAGTTTTCTGGAGATTGCCATTTCTGGTTGGATGTTGGGATTCTATTGGTGACTTAAATAACCAGTTTCTTTTATTTAGTCACCAAACCATCAGAAATCTTCGCTTGCGCATCCTTTTCACGGGAAGACCCGGTTTCTGATGATAAATGATAAAAAGTATACCCTATTCGCATGTTTTTAACGAGTTGGGGCATACTTTTTTGCAAGAATACTACCGCATAATGGAGGCTTCTGTATGTGCTTCCTGATATATCCAATCGAATATGCCCTTATCCAAGAGAAATAGGCGTTTAGGGTATATTGAAACAAAATCAAGCAAAAATCATTATGCCTTAAATTGCAAAAAAGAGAAGATTAGGGCATAGTTTCTCATTTCATAAGCTTCAGACAGTCCGAATACGACCAGCGTACAGCAAAGAGCGACCCCAAATAGCTGCCCAGCGGACAGCCAAGGTTTCCTTTGCGTAAAAAAGTCAGGGATGACCCCTGACTTTGTCTACAGTCTGAATGGAGTAGACGGGATTTGAACCCGTTCGTCTGTCTCCGCTCCGCTTCGGTCGGCGCAAAGCAGACGTCCCCCGGACGTCTTGCGCCCCGGGAAATCTTGAAAATAGTAGGTTTACAGCGTCAACACCTCAAGGGGTACCTCAAATTATTATAATGGAATTAATCTACTGCCGAACTATCGGCACCCTTATGGTCAGACGATAAGTATTCCTTACACGCAGGAATCCATTCTTCATCTGTCATATCCTTAAATGCTTCAGTAACATCAGCAAACTCAATAGTCTTTACATATTCTTTTGCAATATCAAGACTATTCTCCAACGTTATTCTTCTATCCCCCAAAAACCCGCAGAATTCATTATACATAGCGGGATCTGCCGAACAGTTTTCCTGCCAAACAAAAGGATTCATGTCACTAAGAACAATGCGAAGATTTTCATTTGTTTTTACTTCGTCTTCGTAATATGCTTCTAAAGCAAAATATATCATTGAAAATAATTCAAACTTATTCATGGTTTCTTCCTTCCATAAAACATATTCTTACTCAATCCAGTCATAGGATCCCATTTATGTGGTGGATTATTTATTCCACCGTTTTGGATTACACCATTTAAACTTGTAACCCAGGTCTGTGTTCCGTCCTCATTAAGCTTAATATGCCAATCAAGACCTCTATTATCCTTTCCCATATGGGCTGATTTATCATTTGCTAAATTGTATAGTGTTTTTCGATTATCGGGTGTATCCGATAGATGCCCGTCCTTTCCCCTAAAAATATGCTTTAGCTGTGCATCATTTTTAGGTAAACTAATTTTGCCTCTCAGTTCATCAGGTATATTGTCAGGATTATCTCCATATGTCCCCTTATAAAGGTCACTCTGCCCTGCTCCCATTTTCCTCTTTATCCTTTCTTACAGTGCTTGTCCAGTCAGGGTACTCTACAAATCTTGTCTTCGGGTATTTCTCCTCTATTTTGTCCGGCATCTGTGAATACACAAGAACTATTTCAGGCTCCAGTGTCTCCATCATGGCATCCATTCCGGCTTCAAAGAAATATCTGTTAACCCTATCCTTTATCTGACCATAGCTTCCAACGGAAACAATCGAATGTTTTTCCACACCAAGAAAAGCGACCTTCTCGGGAAGGAACTTGGTGGAATATGTTCTTTCATCACCCCATCGCACACAAGGAATGACATATATTCCGTGTTTCTGAAAGCAATAGCCTATAGCTCTGCTACGATAAATATTTGTAATCTGAAGGGCCAGAGGCATATCACGATAAACCGAGCAATCAGGTGAGATAAAACCTTGATACTTCTTAAGTATCGCGATATATTCATCCGGATTTACAAGCAAATCTTTGAACTCCGTATCATTCTCATACTCACATACCGCAAATGACTTACGGTCAGCTTTCTCCATCTTACTGAATGGCACAAGGTTATCCGGAATAATATATTTCTTTGGTTTCTTAATTATAGGAATTTCGAATATTCCATCGAACTCTGCACCTTTAACAAATTCCGAATTACACCCATCAGATAATGCGGCCGCATTACGAACAGCACTATCCACAACGGAGCGTTTCTTGACCTTTCTCTTCCTTCTCTTTTTCTTTAAAACAGCAATTTTCTCAGCAATCATCTTTATATTCCTCTTCAATCTATAACCCCATCATGACTCCGTACATTCTACAACACTTGCTCAGATATTTCCAGCAATTCTGCAGCTCCCTGCTCATTCACCACACGGATCAGATTATCGTAATAATCAGCTTTTCCAAGAAGATTAATACCACCATGCCAAACAAGTTTTTGATCTATAACAGCATAATGCTCACAAGCATCTGCCGTGAGTCGTACGTTTATACCACAGTTCTTCATTTCGTCAACTAACATATGCAATTCTATAGTATCCCCAAATCCAACAGCATCCGGCTCCAGTGTAATAACAGTTACAGATACTCCAGCCTCCTGACGTGGCTTTAACAATGATATGATTCTCTCGACCTTATACCTTATCAGCCCCGGGCTTGAGATAACTATCTCTTTATCTGCCTCAACCAGATCGCGTTCAAACGTTTCCGAATAATCTCTTCCGTCAAATATAACATAAGAGTTCTGCTTATCCTTTATTGGTGCAGAAATAACGTGATAACCCAGCTTTTTATAGGTTTTCAACCGATTACGGTATTGTCTGTCAAAGAAACCTATGTGAGGATCAACATAATCATACACCACCACGTCCTTCTTTCCATCATATAACCGGTTTAACCTTCCGACGTACTGTATCAATCTGCCCTCGAACTTGATGGGTGCCGCAAGCATAAGTGTATCCAGCCTTGGAAAGTTGAATCCCTCTCCGATTTTTTGACCCGTTGCGATCAATACAAGTGACTCATTGTCCGGAACCGAAAACATCAAATCTTTATTATCTTTATTCTGCCTCATGCTCTGTCCACCGTAGATCAAAAATACATGATCTGCTACTCCCTGAAGCATTCTGTATAACAATTCGGCGTGTTTTTTCAGTTTAGTTAAGATTACCGGAGTTCGACCTATTGCGACTGCCTGCTGAACATCATTTACAATCTGTTCATTTCTGACCGAACTGTCCGCTATGAGATCATATGCCTTATTAATATCTATGCCCTCACCGGAAATGTTCACAACTCTTGTAAACCTTGGATAAACAAATCTATCAAGCCCCTGCTCGTCTGCCTGCTCCTTTACGCTGTATTTATGTCTTACAGGTCCAAGTAACATATACACTATATCATCTAAACGATCACTTCTTTCCGGCGTAGCAGTAAGACCATATATATATTTTGCCCGAAGTCTTTCCATCAACGCCTGACCTTGTGCAGAACCGATATGATGACATTCGTCGCAAAGCACCATCCCATAAGAATCAATGTTATCAAAGAACTCACCCTTATGATATGCTGATCTGATCATGGCAAAATCAATAATACCTGTCGTCTTATCTTTTCCCGAAACCAGCGTACCGATTACACTATCTCTTCTCTTTTCACGTCCGGTCTTTGTTACATAAATTGGTTCTTTTTCATCAATATCAAGAAATCTTTTGAACTCCTCAACCCATTGTGGGAGCAGTTCTTTGTTGTCTAAAAGAATCAGTGTGCTGACCTTTCTCTTTGATATCATATAAGCTGCAAGGACCGTTTTCCCAAATGCCGGCGGTGCACATAGAATTCCATTTTCATATTTTTCAAGCTGCATCGAAGCCAGAGTCTGTTGGGTGCGTAGTTCACCTTTAAACCTAACTCGAATAGGTCTGCCATAGGAACGCTCATCTTTTTTATCAACAACAATTCTCGCTATCTTGCATTTTTCTTCTATCTTCTCCAATAATCCGATGGGTACTTTTATATACCCTTCAGATTCTGCCCACTTTGAAATTGTTCTTAGATTATAGTAATTCGAATATCCAGTTGCCTTATTCTTGTAGAACTCAGGATTATCGATGGTTGCCATACCTTTTATCTGGTTTTGTATTCGCACACATAGATTTAATGAGTCAACATAGACCCCGTCATCGAGTACAATATGCAACGTATTGGCTATTACATCTTCTGAATTGAACTTTTCATCTTTTTTCCACGGGCGAATACTTGATCCCATCTTAGCATATTTTGATGCTGGAGCCTCGAAAGATTTCCCTCTGTTCCATGACTCCAAATATTCCGTCACATCATTTTCCGACAACTTCTTAACTGCTTTCAGCGTTGCCCACTGATCTGGATAAGCATTCCATGATTCATCTATAAACGCACTGTTCCCTTGTTTTAAAGCCTGTCCCTGTAAAGGAAGTGCTATCAGATTTCCAAGTTTACTTAATACATCCTGTGAAGGATACATGCGATCATAATACCTGAAAGAAGGAAGATTTATAGAGGTCGCGCCTCTATCCAGCAACGCAAATCCAAAATCACGTGCTAATGAAGCGGAAATAGGTTTGTTAAAGAATATCCAAAGATGTGCTCCTCTTCCGGAACGGGATCTCTCCGTCAATACATCTATCCCTGCCAGTTTACATATATTGCGGAGGGCATCAACCTCGCTTTTCCACAGGTCATCATTGTTTGCATAGTCATTTTTATATGCGTCCTTTTCATGATTGTCAAAATCAAATACCAAAAAACGGCATGTGTTATCCGGAAATAGTGGATATACCCCGATTACATCAGTACAATCTTCTTTTTTCCCAAAAAGATGATTAAGTATAGTATTTGCATCAAGTTCCTTCCATGCCTTGTTAATGCAGTCCTCATCGCAGATTCTCTTTTCATCATTTTTCTTTGGACAACTTGAATTATCCCATCTATTTGCACACTGAGGAAAATATCCTCCCTTTTTCCCTCTCTTTGCATACACGTCGGTACGTCCCCAGAAATAGCTGAAGAATACTTGTGCCATTTTTCTATTGGGATTTAGCGGAATAATACGGCCTCCCTGATCCTCATCATATTCATCAGGTGTTTCTGTCACATCTATAATATCCTTGGAGTCATACGCTATGCCGTTGTCATCCAGCAGTTTCTTGAGTCTCTCATTTTCTTCCTGAAGGTTTCTAACTATATCTCTAAGAGAATCGAGATTGTGTACTGTCGTCCGCATATAAGACCCCCTCATAATTGCAAAAGTTCAAATTAGTATAATCCTCTTCCAATCTATTTCCCGGAAGTTCAGTTAATGCCTGAATTACTAATCCTCTGTCTTTTTGATTGGACTTGGCAATCACCTGTTCTACTTCATCCAAATCCAAGAGAAACTCATAGTTCTTCTTTAGCCTAAGTATCAGTTCCTCTGCTGTTGGTGCCGGTACCGCCAGAGTTCCGATATCTTCCGCATCTACATCCTTAGGATTTCTTTCGTTAAGCCATCTTTCCGGATCAAAAACAGATGGAGAATGTGCCGGACGCCAGAAAACACTCCCATAATGCATCCCAAATGAATCAACCCATATCTTCAATACCACTAGTCTTTTTAAAAGCATCTTATCAATAGTGTTTGCAATATATTTTGTTTCAAGTAACCAATTCAAATCGTACAAATCCCTTGCCGTACTGGTTCTGTTAAGGCGAGCTATCTTTTCTGCCATGTTCTCTTCTAAACTGACCGTGTGAATTCTCGGAAGTTCAAAACCATATTGTTTATGAATCGGTAACTCTACTATAGATCTGGTAGTAGGTTCAAGCCATGGATATGGTGCAAAATCGAGTTTTGTTTTGAATATATCGCCATCATTGAATGGACTGGAAAGACCAATGTACCACTTGTTCCTTCGTTCACTTACAGAATACGTAAACGGTCCAATTTTCAGACCATCTATATTACTGACAAAATCCAGCGTTCTCTGGTCTACATCGGTATATTGATCATCAATTGAAAAATCAAGATCCAGAGAAAATCTCCCTTCTTTCCCTGCGTAAAATTTCCTTATTGCCGTACCGCCTTTCAAGCACACATGCCCCATTTCCCCGCAATCCTCCAAATAGGAAAGAAGAAAATCCTGAGCAATATCTATTATCGCCGCTTCTCGTCCCGGAGCCCCGCTCCCGGTAGGCGTATGCCTCGCTATATAACCTTCTGTAAGGTTATCATTATCAAATCTCATCATTTTACTTTCTCCAATTCCTTTGGTGAAAAGGGAAGCTCTGTATCAGCAATCTTCCATTTCTCATCATTTCTTATCGACTGCTTTCTTGCGCCAAATCTAATTTTTGAAGCAGGCTTTGAAATATTGTTATAAATAGCATCTGCCGCAACGGGATACATCCCTTGTATTAAATAACCGGTTCTTCGCTTAACAGAATCTGTCCTGTCCGATATTTCCAAAAGCAGATTATCTATTTCACACTCATATACAACATCCGGAAGCCATTCCATCACACTTCCCCAAGCCTGTATTGCATCCGGTTTTGTTGCTATATGCACCAAAATGCTTTCCGGCGCGAGGCAGTGTACACCCCGTATTTCTCGCACACTTATTGTTGGCCTGTATTTATACACCGTGATAACCTCCGGAATGCGCTTTCTTGGAATCTGTGGAAACGCCAGTTCCTTACATGATGGCACCCTATCAGCAAGTCCCATTGTCCATGCTGCAGTCTGAAGGCACACATAATTCTCCAATTTCGGATTCGACAACTGAAAGGCTTTAATATCTCTCAACGGATCATTTTTGGAAAATGGTCCGGCCATAGAAGCAGATGCGAACTCCCACACGCCACGCTGCAATGTTGGCAACAACCATCCGGTTTGCTTTAACCTTAAGGCAATCATAGCCGGTTCTGTGGCGATATTATGCTTCTTTGCAAGCTCAGCCAACTCCTTAAGTGTGACATAAGTTTTATTATTTAATTCCAAATCCTCTAATATTCCCGACATGGATTTTGCAATCGTTCGTGTCATTATTAACGTTTTCATACCTATTTTTGATATTTATTTGTAACTCCTGACATTATTATAGCGTAATAACCCTAAAATGTAAATACCATCATTCGAAAACTGAATGATACTCAAATTATAAGCATCCATTATCTTTCCTTTTGTGTCTTCTCTGGTAATAAAAAACCCGTAACAATACCCATTCCGCTTATTACCGTCAAATCTGCGGTTGGACGAACATGTTCCATCTTGCATTGTCAAGGATCCCCCGTATCTTAGGGCTCATTGTAATCTGAAAGCTTACATTGTCAGAAGAAGTTAAAGACGCTTCGATTTCGTCCAATGTTATCCCTTGCAATACAGTTGTGTCAAATGCTTCTCCGTATTCCCATCCGGGAGTACTTTGTTCTACCGTAGATAAGAGTGCTGCCACATATACTCTGTCATATTGTCCGAGCGTCCAGCTGCATTCCAAACGATCAGCTGCATTAAAGGATAACTGACAATCCCTATATATTTTCTCTCTTTTCGAATCATCCCATGACAGTCCATAGGAATCCATGAGACGCTCCTTTTCGTACTCAAAGAGTCGTTCCCGATATTCCCAAGGAATCTCGATAAGCTTGTGGAACGAAGATGAATCTTTCCCTGTTGCATCCATTCCGGAGACCCCAAAAATGTTGTAGCGGTAGCCCTCCTCATCATATTCTTTGAGCAG